>JGI20158J14315_10000488_pt1 | contig 29583 bp, 26 predicted proteins | sample COG_08_FD_14315 | JGI IMG/M metagenome (IMG submission 14315)
TCTTCTACGAACCACCAACTTTGGTATCAAGTATAAATATTACAAATGGTAAAGCATTTAATAACGAAAATTATACATCATACATACACAGAAGCACCGATACTACCAATTCACGATATATTTATGCTCTTGGAAATACATCAACTTCCACCGCCAAAGACATAGCGTACGAATGGATGTCCCAGAAGTGGGTTGATATTGATACTAACGCAACACATAATACATTTGGAAACTCTGTGAGTGATACTGCTAATACGAGCCGTGAAACAAGCGCCAATCCACAGACGGTCTATGTTATGGAAACATATTGGAACTTATTGTACGCTGTATTTACCAACCCCTACTACGAAGCGTAATAAATTAAAACTAAAAAATACACGAAATAATATTAAAAAATACACGGTAGTTCAAAGGTGTTTTCACTCACGCCTTTTAAGTACCTCTTTTACATTCCTACACGACTGCTCGTAATTTTCAACTATGAAATACGCGAAGTCATTTTCTACGATTTCATCGCTGAAATGTTTGCTATAGCACTTATACTCATCACTTTCGTACGAGTATTCAAAACAAAACGGAAAAACTAACTTCTTTTCAACATCTTGAAAAAGAGCAACACCAGCAAAATAAATTGTTTTACACTCGTCGCCGTAGCCTTTGTATTTCGCAAACCCGTCAATGACGAAATCTCCCCCGTCCACATTCGCTATGAACGGACACCCACGGGCACGGTGAGTCATTAAATTAGGAGCTCTATTCAACTCGTAATTTTCAACTATGAAATCCACGGTCTAAAAACTATGAGAATAGCAAGAAGCGCACCCAAAACAAACAGAATAACCACCATAATCAAGCTTAAACATACTTTCTCGAACACGCTTCTTTTATGACAACCGCAACACGAGATACTCTTCAACCCTTCTTCTTCGCGCATTTTCCCAAAAATATAATCGGGGTCAAAAGTACTTTCGTGAATATGCTTCACTTTTATCGCACGATTTTCGTAATTTTACAAATTTAGGTGAATAAAAAAATTTGAAAAAATAGGGATTTGTGCGTCAAAAATAATGACGATTTTGGTTAGGTAAAAATTATAAAATTAAAATAATACACGGTAGTTTTCACTCGCGCCTTTAAAGTACTTTCATCATTAAAACGGGAAGCTTCTTCGGCAACAAACCCCTAATAAAAAAATACTCGTAAAACGCTTACATACCGAGCTTATACAAGCACGAAGGCGACCACGGTCGCAGAAATCAGACCGACGAGACCAGTCAAAGTATTTCCAGAGGATGGGGACTCTTTGGAGATAGGACTTGATGATGAGTTTTAAATGACGCAAAGTATTTCTTACGCTAGAACAGTACCATAAATCTCTCCCCACTTTTCGTTGACGTGATAATTGCTGTTCCGATTAAGTCCAAAAAACGGATACCCGCGCTTGGCGAGAAACGACTTTAATCCCTCATTCTTTACCGGATTGTGCTCATCTGCCTCATAAAATATCACTCCAAATTGGTGCTTATCAAAGTCAAGAGTTTCAATAACCTCGAATTCTCCACCCTCTACGTCAACGCTTAAGAAATCCACATGACCAGCGCCAACCACGTCGCTCTGCGATAGGATTTCGCTTAATGATTTGCACATGATCCTCGTCAGAGTCGCAAATGAATTTGTTTTTTCATGCCATTTCTTAGCAAAAGTGTGACTCATAAATTCCACCACGCCTGAGGTTGCGCCATTTCTTCCATCGTCTAAAAAGTGAACCACCTGTTCACTCGCACACACCGCGGCATTAAAAACATCATCCCCAGGGGCTCTGTTATTCTTCAACTTCTTGAACGACCTCGTATTTGGCTCAATAAGTACGCCCTTCCACGCCAATGCATGACGAAAGAAATGCGTATTGCTATATTTTACACCGTCCAAAGCACCTAGCTCTACGTATATACCCCCACATAGACCTTTAAAAAATTTTTTAACTAGGTATGCGTCCTCTCCTTGCTGAGATTGCGAGTGCCTCTTCATCAATCGCTTCATGTCGTTTCGTTCGCATCGTTTAGCTTCAGTCCGTCTAGTATCGGTTATCACTGTGTGAGAAGTATCCGTTTTCTCGCTCGTGCTAGCCATTCTTGACCACACAATCTCCATAACCTTTTCGCTGATTTCTGTTCTCTCTAGTTTTTCCTTGCCAGCGAACATGTTTTGAATGGGAAACAAGATTCTTCTCACGGTCCCCCAAAAGGTAAATGTGAGAAGAAAGCAAAGAATGAAGGTTGAACCAAAGTGCTTCATCGTTTATTTACCCTGGATTCAAAAAATAAAAAGATAAAGCTTTGTTAGTTCTTCTACTCTATCCCGCAAACTCCCCCAAATCCAACCTCAACATCATTAACACCAAGAACACATTCCCTTCACGAACTTAACGAACTTACGCGACAAACGAACCCCCCACCCGCAACTTATACTAAGGTCCGTAACTTCGGGAACTTCTCGCGACTATTGAAAAAAAAAACGACGACGACGATTAAAAATCGGTTTCTATTTCTTTACTTACGAGTGTTGCCGAAGGCGACTTCCGTTGATTAAGATGATTCACGGGGTAGAGGAAGTGGTGGTGCTTCTTTTTACCGCGTTTAGGTACGAGTACTTGTTTTGAAGTGAAGTCGTACGAGCTTGAATAGTGAGGTTATTTATTCGGGAAAAGATTCTATTTGTCGAAAAGACAAACGACCAAAAGACAGTGTACTATAATTTACAATCCCAATAACGAGTTTCGCATAGTACCCATAGCAAACGATTTCATCCTCGAGGAAGGCGAAGACAACGGACGAAATGGTTTCGTATTTCCCGCGCCTCTAACTTTATTCGCCCCGTGTGCCTCTTTCGTTTTGTAATACCTAGCCGTCTCTGCTCTTTTTGCCTGTTGTAACGACGAGTGTTTCTGTACGTTCGAGAACGATGTAGGTTTGTAGCGTTTCATACAAATAGCGCCAGTACCATTACGGTGTTGCGCGAATCGACGGCTGGGATTCGTCGTTCGCCCTATGTACTTCTTCCCACCCTTGAGATTCGCTTGGTAAGTGTAGTGTGTGGTTTTGTTCCGGGTGTTGGTGCGCGTTGATTTGAACTTATTAGTACTTTGGGAAGGAGCAATTGTATTTCGTCTGGCCTTGAAGGCACTAGAGAAACTATTCGAGTGGGTACTTCGTATGGCCTTGGAGGCGTTAGAGAAACTTCGTTGTCCGCCTCTAGAACCACCACCCCCACCGCGTCTGCCCATTTCGTCACTTGTAACGTGTGTTTGGAGGAGGTCAAACCAAAACTATCTGGCGAATAAAATGTTTCAACAAATATATTTAGGGTTTTGATACACTTTGTAAAATAGGGTTTAGCGGTTCTCGTTTGGTTTGATATAGGCTTACTTGCTGGAGTACCAAATAGGTACTAAGAGTAAGAGTTATGCACTGCATACCTTCTGCATACTTTCTGCACACTTTATTAAGAATATATATATATTAATAAAGAACAGCAGCAAATAATAATAATAATGGGAGCAAAAAGCCGAAGAAAGAAACCAGAGGTGAAAGAAAACAATCGAAAACGAATAGAGAAGATACAAGAGTCGAAGAAGAAACAGAAGAAAATTTCTTCTTCCGGCGGCGACTTTCACGACGATGATGGAAAAAATAAAAATGGAACCACAAAGAACAACAACAACAACAGGAACACTAATGGTGGTGGTGGTGGTGCTTTTGGTGCTGGTATAATCGAGGCGGTGCCGATTCTAGCCTCTTACCGTGACGATGCTTTTGGGGGTCTTTTCGTTGCCATGGCATATTGTAAGGAGATGAAAATGATGTTGTTAGTGGTTGATAGGAGTAAAAAGAGTTTGGTGGTGTCTGTTTTCGGCGGCGGTGTGGGAGAAAAAAGAGAATTTAAAGCGGAAGACACGATACGAGCGATGGCGTTTTCGCGATGCGGCAATTACTTTGCCGTTTCCGGGGACGATAAGAGAGTGTGCATCTTTGAAAGAAAGAAGGGAGAAGACCAAGAGGGAGGAGATTTTTATTACTCGCTCGCGAACACGCGTTTGGCGAATAAGAAAGTCACCTCGGTGACATTTACTTTAGATTCCAAACATATCGTTTACAGCGATAAATACGGCGACGTGCGCGTCAGTGAGGTTTTAACACCAGTGAACGACACCAATAAAGACATTACAACGACAACAACAACAAAAGACGAGAAAATCGACGCGGAGGGCGGCGATGCGGAAACGGGCGTTTTCGACAAACTTCTCCTAGGACACACAGGAACGGTGGTGACGAGCGTATGCGTCGTCGACGGCGTTACAAAAGACGACAAAAAAGAAGAATTCGTGTGCACGGCAGATCAAGAAGGAAAGATACGAGTCACGAGAATGCCTCCAGCTGATCTCCGCACGGATATCGAAGGTTCGGGATTTGACATTCAATCGTTTTGCTTTGGGCACCAAGGATTCGTGGCGAAAGTAGTCCCCGCGTTTTCGAAAAATAAAAATATCATCGTTTCCGCAGGTGGCGACGGGACAATACGCGCGTGGGATTGTTTGACAGGCAAACAGGTTTCTAAAACCGTGAAATGTACTCCGGAGATTCCAGTGCAAGACTTGGACGTGATGCCAACCGATGATGAAAACTCTATTTCGGTTGTCGCGATACTTGAAAACGGGAAGAAGTTTGGCGCGCTTATGTTCGTGAACGAACTCGCCGGAAAAGAAGACGAAATCCTCAAACATGACGCAGAATCAAGCGATGCGAATGTTTGCGCTATGCGTGCTCCGGTTTGTGTAGTTTTGGAAAATAGCTCGGAAGAGGAAGAAGGAGTTGAGAAAAAGTACGTAAAGTGTGTAGGACGAATTGGAGAGGAAGAAGTGATGGAAATCAAAATCGTGGAGGAAGAAGTTCAAAGAGGGATAAAAGCGAGCGAGTTCTTTGACAGCAAGTTTTAATATACTATAGTACTTATAGCAGCGCTTTTAGTCCAAGCAAGAATTACCATCTAATGCCTCTTTTTCTATTAGGATTCTATATTTGCTTACTTTATACGTTACGTACACACTATTACGGAAACCTTTGAAACTGCGAAAAGTCTGGCGCACGTTTCTCCAGGAACGCTCTCCTCCCTTCGGCACCTTCGCCGCTTTGATAAAACAACATAGTTGCGGACCCGCCTAAATCTTGAATGCCAGCTTGCCCATCCTCAGCCGCGTTCAGCGCGTTCTTCGTTAATCGCAAAGCTGTCGGCGAGTTCCGCAAAATTTCTCTACACCACGTCGCCGTTTCTCGCTCTAAATCTTTCAAAGGTACGACGCAGTTGACTAATCCCATATTCAACGCCTCTTTCGCGTCGTACATTCTCGCTAAAAACCACATCTCTCTCGCTTTCTTCTGCCCTATTAGCCGCGCCATGTGCGTGGACCCGTATCCCGCATCGAACGACCCAACTTTTGGTCCAGTCTGTCCAAACACCGCGTTGTCCGCCGCGATGGTCAAATCGCAAATCATATGTAAGATGTGTCCGCCGCCGACGCAATATCCAGCCACCGACGCGATCACTGGTTTCGGCAATCGACGAATTTGCATCTGTAAATCCAAAACGTTTAATCTCGGAACTTTTTTTCCTCCTCGTTCCTCCCTCTCATCCACGTAGCCACCGTCACCTCGTACGCTCTGATCTCCTCCGGAACAAAACGCCAAGTCTCCGGCGCCGCGCAACACAACCACCCCGACTGTCGCGTCGTCTCTCGCGTCATCAAAACATCTCTGCATTTCCTTGATTGTTTTTGGCGTGAATGCGTTTCTTTTCTCCGGTCTGTTGATGGTGATTCGTGCAATCTTTCCTCCTTCTCTCCTCATATCTTCGATTTTCGATTTCTCGTAAATCACTTCTTCCAATATCGGTTTCGTGTGCATCAAATGTGAAAACTCCGTTTCCGGAACGCACTCTTCCCAACACACCGGTTCTTGGGAGACGTACCCGTGCATTTTCTCGTACGACGTCGGTTCCCCAGTCGCCGAGGCGTACGTGTTACTACTCGTTCGATGCGTGGTCATCATGCTCGTCGTCGTCTGATGAATGCGCGCGTTGTTGTTGTTGAAATTGGATAAAAAATCTCGTCCATTGTCGTCCTCGAAATCGTGAAACGTCGAAAACGCGTTTTGTTGTGAATGAAGAAGAACGTGGTCTCGAATCGATTGCACTCTCCGTCTCGCGTTGTTATTGTTGTTGTTGTTGTTGTTGTTGTTGTTGTTGTTAGTACTCTCCATTTTATTATTCGTACACAGAAGAGTACTACTACTAAATTCTTCTTCTTGTATTCCTCAAACAAAAAAGTCGCGTGTCGTTGTGATGCGTACTTTTTGTTTGTTTGTTGAACACAAAAAAGAAGGAAAAAGATTTCAAAAAACCGCGGAAAAAAACGTGAAGATATCTCTTCATTTTTGTTCGCACAACACGCGCGCTTATTCACATTACAGTTTTAGTAATGACGACGACGATTCAGACGATTCAGACGATGATTTTAACAACAACAACACCGAAAATATCGACGATGAGAACGAGTCTTTCGAGTGCAGCAGGAGGAAAAGGAAAAGGAGGAAAAGGAGGACAAAAACTTTTTGTCCATCATCATCGACAGAAGTCGTTCGAAGTTCGAGCGACGTCCTCGTCGTCCACGTCCACTTCCTCTTCCTCCTCGATCTCCTCTTCGTCAAATACGATATTATCCAACACGCCGAACGGAGTGCTCTTCTCCTCGAACAGCTCGAAGAACCACAACGATTATTCCATCGCTTTAGATAAACTGAGAGCGTCTGGGTGCGAAGTCTACGACGTCGGGTCGAGGTTTCTCTCCAAAGGCGACCGAGGCGAGGACGTGAAAGCGTTGCAGGCTTTGTTAATGAGCGAGGGATTGCTAAGCAAAGACGTCGCACCGACCGGGATTTTCGACGAAGGCACGAAAACGGCGTTGCAAAGTTGGCAAGTGAGACGGTGTTTACCGAATCACGGCGCATTTGGCGATTTGTGTCGATTGGCGTATCTCGACGAAAAGCGGTTGGAAATGAAGTCGCTGTTGTCGAGCCCTTTGCCGCCGGATAGAAGGAAATGGAAAGAGGCGGCGGTATATCAGCCACAACCGATGCCGAAGAGAGCGAAAAGTGGGGGTATTATGTCGCTGAATAGTCCAATGTCGTGGGTACAAGTGACGATCGGGGCGCTCGTCGGAGCGACGATTTTATCCGCCGCTTTGGTTTTACCAAACATAGACATGGACGAAATCGCGAATCGCCCGGACGAGTTGACCGACGAAGAAGAGGCGTACGCGATGAAGATTTTGAACGGCGTTCCGAAGAAGAAAGTAGAAGAAGAAAAAGGAGAGAAAGATGACGAATAAATAACAAGAATAATACTTTAACAATTGCCCGCTATGCTATACTACATTTTTATAAATGCCACTCCTGTGTGCCCGCTAAAAAACGCTAAAAAACTGCTATCGACTTTTATACTCTCTTCTTTTAGAATTAAACTCCTCGAAATCCTTGACCGTCATGTGAACTCCCACCTCTAATAAGTGCTCTGCTTTTTGAGAAGTCATAACACCAACGACAAAACATCCCGCCGCCACTGCAGCCGTCGCTCCACTCGGCGAATCTTCAAAAACGATGCAATCCTTCGCGTCTTCAATCGGGTCTAGTCCCAGCAAACGCAAGCCGTCGATGTACGGTTGCGGATGCGGCTTGGCGTGTTCACACTCGCCACCTAACACGACTAACTCTTTGAACCAAACGTCTAATTGCAGCGCTTTTAGCATCATATCTGCGTTTTCTCTCGGTGCGTTTGTGACTGCTATTTTTGGTATTTTCTCAGCATCTATTTGGCTCATCAACTCTGAAAGTCCATTCAGTCTGCGTAAAGATGTAATCGCTCGTCTTCTGTATTCTTTTTCCTTCTCTGTCCACATTCTCTCGCGCTCTTCTTCGCTTAAATCCGGATATAAGTTGTTGAATATGATTGGATTTGACCCTCCGGCTATGTGTTTCCGAAAGAAGTCGTGGTCGATTGGCTTTCGAGATGGATTTTTCACCGATGGAACTTTCATAATCAACTCTTGAAAACATTCGAAGTGCACCGGGTCGGAATCACAGAGCGTGCCATCGATGTCGAATAAAAACGCTTTCGGATTCGAGGGCGGTTTTTTTAGTACCATCGTCGGCAACACTCTCATCTTCACAATGTGCAGAACACCTTCTGAGCTTCTTCTCTTTCTCTTCTCTCTTTTTTTCCTTTGTTTTGCAATGGTGTTTTGTTTGCAACACATTTCTTCTCTCGTCCAATTTCTTGGGTGATTCTTCAAAACACACAACAACAACAGTGTAGTGTGTAAAAGTTGTTTAATAATAGTAATACTACTAATGGCATCTCAAACACTGCCACCACATCCGTGTTCATCTCCGACGCGAAAAGAAGACAAAGAAGAAGAAGAAGAAGTTGCTTTGTTCTTCAAGAAGAAGAAGAATTCATCAATTCGTCGAAACACCAATACTAACAAGAAGAACAAACGAAAGAAGACAAACGAAGAAGAAGAAGAAGAAGAAGAAGAAGAAGATGATATCGACGACGTTTCCGTGAGAGTACAGAAAGCGAAAGAGCGCTTGAATGAACGCCAGGAGATGTCTAAAGTCGGTCAGAGTAAAGGTGTGGACAGTGAGTTGCTCTTATTAGGCGACACGAAAGAGCGAGAGGCAAAAGCGAGAGAACGAGAGTTGTTGTTGAAAGAACAACAAGAAAAGAAAGAGAGGAGCGGTGGCGGGGAAGTGCAACTGGCGTTTGGAGCGGGAGCGAAAGGAGGATTAACGATAATGCAGAACGAAAATAATAGCAACTACAACGAAGACCCACAAATGCAATTGTACGTGGAGGAAGAGTTAGAGAAGCGACGACGGGAACGGGAAGAGGCGCAACAACAAAAAGACGGCGACGGCGAGGACGAACGAGAACGAAACGAAGGAGGAGACAGAGGCGATTTTCACTCGTTACAAAAAGCCAAAGAGGATTTGTGGAAAACGGAAACGTACTACGCGAACGCCGCGCAAAAACGGAAAGACGACATCGCTCGCAAAGAAACTGCGGATAGAAATTTAACCGGCATAACCGAGGTTGAAATATCCCAATTCGAACGAGTGAAAATGTTACAAGCGACCGAAGACGCCAAGAAGCGAATACAACGCCAAAAAAATAAAGAAGACGCCGCCGACGACGAAGGAGAAGAGTGGATCGATTTAGGCGTCAAAAGCGACGAGGCTTTGGAAATCGAGAAGAAGAAAGAAAGAATGGTCGCCAAAGCTAAAGGACTCGGGTTTAGAAAGTTTGGGAAGAAGAAAAGCGGATGATGATTAGATGTTAGTTTTTACGAGTAGCGATAAGAATAGTTTTGTGCCCTGTGGTTTCTTTCCAAGTTGTTTGTTTGTGGTAGTTTTAGCGTGGTCTTAGCTGTGTTGTGTGAATCTAGTGGAAAAGAAATGGACACATGTAAAGCTTTCCTTCTGGTACCTCAACGAACTTTTTTCTTTTCATCATCACATTTTGTCCAAAACCGGCATAAAAAACTTTTTATCATCTCTAACACATGAGCGATGAAAATCTTCCTCTGATTAGCTATCGAAGGTTAAAATCAAACGATGAAGAAGAACTCGCTCGGTTAAAATACGCGCTCGTGGACAGCGAATATGGATTTTTCCAGTTGGTCGTCGACGACGATTCAGACGACACGAGTAAATTCGGGAAAGATATCAAACGAGTTTACGATTCTGGAAGAAAGTTCTTCAAAGAACTCAGCGAGGACGAGAAGAAGCAATACGTACACACGCAATACGAGACGTTTGAGACCGGTGGGTACGTTCCTTTATTCGAAGAGTACGCGTATAAAGCGAACGAAATCGCGTGCGTGGAGTCTTTTGATTTGGTCAGAGATATCGAAGAAAATGAGAAAGATGAAGAAGACGAAAATAATGAAACAGATGATGATTTTACGAAACAACCATCCGGCGCGAGAGGAAGAATCGATTGGCCCGTTGAAGTTCCGGAGATGAAAAATGCGTTCAACATCTTCTACCGAAAATGCGACGAGATCGCGCGAGTTTTGTTCTTGTCGTTTGCAAAGGCACTGTCTATAAAAGACGAACGCGCGTTTGAGAAGCACTTTTCGAGAGATTCTCACTGCGCCATGCGGTTCATGCGATATCCTAATAATGATAATAATAATAATAATAATAACGATAAGAAGAAGAACAAGAGCAAGTCTAGCGACGACGCAAAAGAGGTGGGCGTGTCAGAACACACGGACTTTGAGATGATGACTTTCTTGCATCAGAATGAACGCGGTTTGTACGTGAAGAAACGGAGAGGAAAAAACAGAGACGAAGAAGGCGAATGGATGTCTGCCCCAGTTTTGCAGGAAGACGAGGCAAAGTTTTTAGTAATCATTAGCGATGGATTAGAAGCGTTCACGAATGGAACGTACAAAGCGACACCGCATCGAGTAGAGCGACCCGAGAACAGGGAAAGATTTTCCATCGTTCGCTTTAACGGTGTCAACGCGGAGACGCAGGTAAACCCGTTGCCTGACTTTGTTGGAGCTAAAAGAAAGCGAGGTGAAGCGATGACAACACAGCTCGATTTAATCACGACAAAAGTTAAAGAAGCGGATAGAAATCTGAAAGACCTCGTGAAAAGAAAGAAACATCCCAAGGAGGCGTTAACGGCAAACCCCGAACGGTTCGCTCAACTCTTAATTTTGGCGAAAGACGACGACGCGCAGTGGCATATTTGTTTAGCGTTACACAAATCGGGAGAGTTCGCAGAGCGATACACCGGTTTCATAGGAAAAGTAGAAACGTGGTACGACATTAACGCGTTAGCAGAAACGTCAATTTTTGCCGCCTGCGAAGCCTTGGAAGAGAACATTACTATGCCGGAAAATGCGAAAGCACGGGTCACTGAGAAAGCTCGATTTCGATTTCACGGATGGTTAAAAGAGAGCAAGGTGGCGATTGAACACGAGTGCGTGTTGATTTTAAACAACTCGAGAGAAAAAGAAGCGTTATTGAAAGATTACACGGAGTTGAGTGTGTCCGCCAAGGAAACAATCCGCGTGATTCCCAAATGGTTCAAAGTTGAAGACATACCGTATGCAGAAATGCCCGAAGACGATATGCACTGGTATCCGAAGGTGATAGAGGCGTTAATCGTCGACGAGGAGAAGAAGATTCACGGCGGCTATTTCACGTTTGACGAAGCCTCTGGCGCGTTGAAAGAATTTGAAATCAAGACGTATCCGAAAGTGTAGTCGTCTTAGGATGGACGATTCAGTATTATTAGAGCAGTAAAGAAAACTTTAGCACGCATGAGCGAAGTCCAAAATAGTTTGGTTGAAAGTATGTAAAAAAAGAAGAAGAGACGTGTGTACTCATACGAGAGAAAAAAACCCATCCGTCGTCCTCATAAAATTTGTGTTGTTCTCGTTTGTTGTCAACTTAAATGAACCCTCCGTTCATCCAAATGACGCCACAACAACAGCAACAGCAACAGAGAGGATTTCTTTTGCTCTTTTTGCTCTTCTTTTTCGTGTTAACTTCTGGCCCGGGAGCTGGAGAGTTGAGACATAACGCGCGACGAAACCGCATGGACAGTTTCCAGGAAGACAAGAAGAACTTTGAGTTGAAGAAATCAAACGTGAAAGATACAATCATATTAGACTTGTCCAAATCGAACGAGATTTTGGAATTAGAGAACAAGCAGTTGAAAATAAGCGTGATTGGATTGATGCAAAAGTTACGAGAAACAGAGAGAGAAGGAGGAAAAGGAGAGAATTTCATATCTGAGTTGAAGGAAGAGTTCAATTTGACAAAAATCTCTGGACTAGGCAGTGTTGGACCTTCTTCTTCTTCTTCTTCTTCTTCTTCGAGAGGGAGCAGTAGCACTAAAAGTAACGAAAAGGAGGTGATATTAGAACTCCCCGGTAGGACATTAGATGATGCAAGGATGCGGCACAAAGAAGAGGGAGAAGGAGGAGGAAGAGAAGGAGAAAGCGCTTCCTCGGGGAGGCAAGTTCCTCGACGCGCCTTTGTACCTTCTTAGTAGTTTGTTGTGTAACATGTACAATGCATATAGAATAAATAATATAACTATAATGGCTAACACTGAATCTAGTATTCACATCAATACACTATTCTTCTTTTAAAGCTTCAACGGACTTTGAGAATTGAGGTTCTGTTAGTAGTCGTGTCGCCTTCGCTACGTTTTTGTTGCCCGCTCGAAGAAGAATTCGGCCCAATGCGATACTTCCCCGGAGCGAGACGGTTCGGCGAGTGATTTCGCGTGATGTCACCCAGTACTACTCTGCTCGTTGGTAAGGATGAGTAAAGTTTCGCGACGAACGGTGCTCGCGGCGCCGATGTTTTCTTCTCTTTAAAAATTTTCGTGTTCACTTTTGTAGCCTCTTCAAAATCATCCATCACCACGTTCACATTCGACGACTTCATCTTCTTCATCTGATCGTTTCCTCCTAAATCGTCGTTCGCGCCACTGTTACTATTGTATCTTCTATTGTTCGATGGCAGGTTCGGATTTCTGTTTTCCTTATCTCCGTCTTCCTCGTCCTCGTACACTTCCAGTGCTGTTTTCTGTTGAGAAAGATTTTTGAAATTATTTAAATTCAAAGACGATGGCGACGTTGTCGTCGTTGATGGTTTTTGCGCGACTCTCTGCCTTTTCCTCGCGGAAGAATCCAATGCAGCAGCATTCGGAGTGGTGTTCTCTTCGATGATATGTAACGCGCTCATATTATTATTATTTTCTCCTTCTTCTTCTATCCTCTGATCTGATATGTATATAATCTAAAGCGGCCTTGGGTAGTTTATCTGAAGCTTTTTGAATTTTTTTGGTTCTTTCTTGCGAGAGGAGGACCTTTCGCAGTCCATTTCTTAATTTGATCTTTTGCTTCTGTCTCTGCTTGACTTCCTCCTTTCGTTGTGGGTGAGAAACCAACACAAATTTCCTTATAATAAATCGCACACTATGTCCTTCGCGGTCTCTACTTCCTCGTTTGCCGGCGCCAAGGTTGCCTTGCGCAAACAACAAAATGTTCAAAAGAAGCAATCCACGATGGTTCGCGCGGCGGCCGTTTCGGGTGAAGTTCCGGTGCGTCGATATAGTTTTTTTTTTCTCACTCGATGGCTGTACCGCTTAAAAAGGAAGAGAGGAAACACGACAGAGAGACAAAATGTCGCGGAGATGAGTCTCGAAGGAGCATTCGCGAACGGTTTTGCGGTTCATAAACCAAATAGAAACGTTCATGAGTGTTGTTTCGATATGATTCCGGCGCGTTTTGATTGATGCGTTGGATCTTTTCATCTCTAAACTCTCGTTTTACGCGCGTCATTTTCGGGTATAATCATCATCACCAATCGAGAGACGACGATATAGAGGGAAGAGAGAGAGCAAAAAACAGGCCAAAAAACAAAGAGAGATATCGCGGGATCTCCTCCTCATCCGCGAGTAATCTCGGGGCAGATTAGTCTCCTCGTTTGGTCTCGCGAGATTATATTTGGATACTCGACCCAATAATAATAGATATTTGATATCCTTCCGCGTTTGGATGGATAGAGAAGGGCCGTTTTCGGTGTGCTCGTCTGTCGTCCACAGCGTTCTTGCGTGAAAATCCAGAGTCGACGTTGGCCGCTTGAAAGTTGTTATCTCTTTCTCTTTCTCCGACCAAAAAAAAGAAAGAGAAGAGGAAATTCCTCTGCTCTCAAAATAAATTTTCCCCGCTAAAAAAAAAAACAAAACTGACGAGAACTTTTTTTTTCTAAATAAAAATATCACAGGACATGGCTAAACGTAACGTGATGAACTTGCTGCTCGTCGGTGCGCTCGGTCTTCCGGGTACGACTTTGTTGGGTGGCTTCGCGTACTACTTCGTCCCGCCGTCTGCGGGTGGTGGTGGCGCTGGCCAAGCGGCGAAGGACGCTGCCGGTAACGACATTAAGCAAGCGACTTGGTTGAAGAACCACTTGCCGGGTGATTACACTTTGTCGCAAGGTTTGAAGGGTGACGCGACGTACTTGATGGTCGATGCGGGGGGTAAAATTCGTGACTTTGGTATCAACGCCGTGTGCACGCACTTGGGTTGCGTCGTTCCGTGGAACAAGGCGGAGAACAAATTTAAATGCCCGTGCCACGGCTCCCAATACAACGCCGACGGTATGGTTATCCGTGGCCCGGCCCCGTTGTCTTTGGCTTTAGCGCACTTGACCATCGACGCCTCCGACACCGTCATCTTTTCCCCGTGGACTGAGACTGACTTCAGAACTGGCTTGGCCCCGTGGTGGAAGTAAGAAGAGAAAGAGAGAGTAAAAAGTAAAAGAAGCAAAAAAAATAAACAATCCCGAACGTAAAAAGTATAAATATTTAGCAGCTTATATAAATTTGCGGAGAGAGAGGAACAACAACTTTGTATCAAGAGAGAGAAGAAGTATCATGAGGAGGAGGTGAGAGATGAGGAGGAGAGAGTGAGAGTTTTTAGAAGAGCGTTTTAATTTCTCTATAAAACATAATCTTTAATTATATATCACAACATAATGTTTCGCATAAATAGTTCGCCGCTGGTTACAACTCGTTAAGCTTGTTATTATTGCTACCATATAAAAGGGAGAAAGGAAGGTGGAAGATAAAACCATATTATTAAGTGGGACGTTTACCTATTATTACTCATTTTTCATCGCTTTGCCCATATCGTTCGCGCTCTCACGACTTCGGTTTGTTTTTCGTCGCTCTTTTTCGTCAACGTGTGCGCCAAGAAAACGCTGTCTCCAACGTTTGAAGAGGTATCTTCGCAACACACGGCTTCGATAACGTCCCCAAAATTACACTCTGCTTTGAACTCGATGATTAACTCTTTCAACTCGTACTCGTCCCGGTACGATTGCGGCACTGACTCTAACAACCATTCCGTGTAGATGCAGTTATTTACGTGTCCATTCATATCTAAATCACTTCTTCTCGTGTAATGCACTACCGGGACCGAGCACTGCGATCCTTCAATCGCACCAATATCTCTCGCATCTGGCAACTTTTCTACTTCGTATTCACTTCCCATGATTGGTTCGTTGCACCACTGTTGTAATTGAAAATCCTCGACGACTTGCGATGGAATTCGACCCATTCTTCGCGTTTTCAAATTAAACGCTATCCATTGACTCGTAGCCTTACCCACGCGTTTTTCTGTTTCGTTGTTGACCAAATCCCAGTCTCTTCGGGCGGCTACTCTACCTTGCGACTCAAACCACGTCTTTACGACGACTTGGTCGCCCCATTTCGGATATTCAAAGATGTCCAAATGTAATCGCGTGCAGACCCACGCCATGTCCACCTTGCGCATGTCTTCTGGCATAGACTGCGAGCGGCCCCACAAACCTTGGGCATGGTTGCACGCGCACTCCTGGGATATTCTCGCCATGGTACCCATATCTGCCAACTTATTCGGACCAACTTCATCGAAACGAATAGGAAATGTTTCTGTGAACACCCTCCCTTCCTCTGTGAATTCTCTCGCGGCCCAAGTAGGGACTTGTTCTGTTGTATTTTTTGCCTCCTCTTCTTCTTCAACCGCAGAAGCTGCTGCTGCTGCTCCCGTGGCGTTCGTTTTTCTTTTTGTCCTTTCATTTCTTCTTCTAATAACGTTTCTGTTTTTGTTGTTCGTCATCGTAAACGACGACGAAGAAGGAGAAGAAGAAGAAGAAGCCGAGCATTTTGGCGTCCGTCTGTTACTTATTGTCGCCGAGGAAGACGTTCTCGTGCAGCGCGTCAAAGGCATTGTCGAAGAAGAAGAGGAAGAGGAAGAAGAGGAAAAAGTCATCGCTCTCTTCTCTCTATCTCTTTTTTACTAATTTTCTTTCTTTCTCTCTTTTGCCGCGCTCGGTGAGATAGATGATTCGAACGTTTTGCCAGCTGTGGTACTGTTTTCGCGCGAACCGATCGAGTTCGAAACTGCCGCGTATCTGTCTGTCTGTGTGATGGAGAAGAGTATATATGTAAGTGCCGGCGGGTGGGACAAGAGTTTTGTTTTTTATGATGATGGAGTGATGAACTCACAAAACAACACAACAACGAAAAAAGCGCTGACCCCATTTTTAACCAATCAAGAGCCAGGCCAGTCCCACAAACAAAGCAAAGGAGTGCGTGTGTGTGTTGTCCCTCTTTTTCGTTCGTTTTCCCCCCTTTTTTCGAACGAAACGATTCACACACGCAGCAAAACACACCATAATAACACAAGCATAAAATATCTTATTTAAAGAATAATGTTTACCTATCTCATACACGGCTTGTGCGAAGGGTGGACGTTTTCGAAACCGGAGATGCGGATTTTAATCGTAGGTTTAGACTCGTCCGGGAAAACCTCCATGTTGGAGAAAATGAAGGAAATGTTTAGCGATTTGCAACCGATTCCAAAAGAACACATCAAACCAACCGTCGGTTTAAACGTCGCGAAAATAGAAGACTTTCTGGGCGTCCAGTGGACGTTTTGGGATTTAGGAGGCTTGGAAAGATTGAGACCGATTTGGTTGAAGTATTATCGAGAATCGCACGGGATTTTTTTCCTCGTCGACTCCACGGACGAGACGAGAATAGACGACGCGAGAGTGGTGTGCAATCGAATGTTGGCGAACACAGATTTGCAAAACGCGCCGGTGTTGATTGTGGCGAATAAAATAGACGAGAGCGGACCGGAAGGATTGACGATGGTGAAAACGGCGTTTGAACACAGCGCTTTGAATAGTAATAGCAACGATACCACTAGTAAAGATGGAAGAACAGACGGGACAACAACGACATCGCTCGCGAAGAATGGTATCCTCGATAATACGAAGAAGAAGAAAAAGAAGAAAGAAGACGCTTCGGCGACGCCGATTGCAAAGAGAGTGATGGGTGCGAGCGCGTTTACCGGAGTAGGCATAAAAGAAGCCGTAGAGTGGATGTGTAACGCAGTGAATGGCTCAGAGCGACAACGAGAATTAGATTTTGTATGAATATCAGTTTGCCGCGCGTTGATTTCAAAAATACATAAAAGTATTACTTCTTTTGCTTCTTGAGCGCCGGACCTCCTGATTCGTTCTTCGAAAAGGAAAAGCACATGGATTTTCCTTCCACGGTCTTGGCGGATTTCTCGTTCAGTTTCCACGTTTTGCTTCCGTCCAAATCACTCCCAGTGAAGTTCTTCAAATCATCCCTGGTTTTTGCATTTACTTTCGCGCAATATCGCGCGGCACAGCCTCGACCAAACTTGGCGTCGAACGTCGAACCTTCGATGACCATGTCGAAAACTTCCACGTTGTTCTCTTCGAGCAACTTTCTGTCCAGAACCTTTGAATACTCCTGAGAGGCCACGTTGAGAATAAAACGCTGCTCTTTTTTACTATCGCTACTTTTGCTACTACTCGTTCGTTCTTGCTCGTCCAAATCTCTAATCAAGCTCTCGGTCATTTCTTTCGACCAAAACGCAGCTAACCCGCCTTTCGTATCTTTGGTTGCTTTCAACCCTTTCGTCTTCATCTCCAGCCTGTATTGTTTTATCAAATCTAACGGTTTCAATAAACCGTACAAAGGATCGACGATCCGCAAATGAGTCTGTAAATAATTCAGCTCTTTCTCGTTCAACGAAGAGCACGATAATCCTTTGTAAGCTGGNCCATCAAAAGCGAACCCGCACGGGTATTCCGTTTGCTTTTCCCAAACTTTGTATCTCTCCAAATTCGTGTTGGCAATCGCAGTCGAGACTTCCAAAGTAGACGCGAGTTGATTGGCGCTCATTTTCCTCAGTTCGCTCAATAAAATCTCCATCGTTTTCTGCATGGATGGCGTGGATGTTTTCAAACTCTTCGCGAGCGATTTCGGGACGGTTAGCGTCTTCGCAGGGGAGAGGATGATTAACATGATGATGATGATGATGATGATGATGATTCAGGACGACGATGAGAAGAAGATGTGTCGTTACATTGTTTCTTTTTCCCTTTTTTCCAAGCAAACAAAAATCGTCGTCAAAGTTAAAAGTACGTAAAAGTAACGCCAATTTTTTTTTCGGAATCATAAGAAAACGATGAGTGATGTTGATCAACAAAGGGATGAAGTCACGTTCAAGAAACTCTTCCCTGGATTACAGAGAAGTGGTACACAAATCAGAGCTCCGGAGAGACCAAATCTGAGAGTGATTTGTTTCGCCAACGCGGGAAATGCAGAGGACTTGTTCACGAACGAAGGCTTGGGGGAGCGACGAATCGTGTCTCCTCTGTTGACGTTTTGTAAGAACTACAAAGCGGAGTTGTTGTCGGTGCAATTACCGGGAAGAGGATCCAGACGTAACGAACCGTGGAACGAGCCGAAAATACAAACGGTTATTCGAGAAATTGCACCAACGCTCGCGAACGAATTGCGAGACGTGCCGTACGTCGTCGTCGGTCATTCCGTGGGATGCTGGCTTGCGGTACAACTCGTGGACGTTTTGAAAAGCACATACGGCGTCAATGAGCCGCTACATTTTTTCCTTTCAAACTTCCCAGCGCCGACGATTGAGGACAAAGACAAGCCTTGGCGCAAAAATAAGCACTTATCCGAACGAGAGTTTCAAGACGAATGTCGTCGATGGGACGTTCAAGAAGTGGTGTTCACTGGCATCTGGAAGATTTACCATCCGCTCATGCGCGCGGATTTTTGTCTCTTTGATAGCTACGAGAACGATTTGAAGGAGAAGACGTTCACCTCAGACGTGACTGCGTTTCATGGCACGAACGACAGAATGATCTCAAAAAGTATGGTCGAAAAATGGGAAACGATGACAACCGGCGCGTTTGCGCTCGAAATTGTACAAGGCGGTAACCATTTATTCCCTCTCGAAAAGGAAAGCAAAATCGATTGGTTGAAACGCATCGTTGCAGTCATAGAAGCAAAAGTCATGCCAAGCATCGTCGCTTAAAGAAGGTGAAGACGATTGTTTACTATGAACTACCGTAACGAGTGCAATTACGAGCATTATTTCTTATATATCTACTATCACGTACACCTCCGTTGAACCATCCTCTGCGACGTGAATTTGCATTTCCGAATACGTAATCGCCTTGACTTCCGTGCCTTGTTCGTGCACGCCATCGACGAACAAATCTCCCGCGACGATACCTTCAATCGTCCATCGATTTACTTCTTCTCCTAGATTTCCTTTATTTTCTCGAAACCCGTTGATTTGGATTTTCGTGCACACTAAACTCTCCGTGTGGAACACGAACAACAACTCGTCCAAGAATGCGAATAAGAGCGACTTCAAGTCGTGCGCGGAGCACTCAAATTTTCTATACACCTTCGGCGTTTCCGATATATTATGAAGTGGCGTCATGTAGTCGAACATTCCCAGAGCTGACCAAGCGAACGCGGTGGTGATGGAGTCGCCCCAGCTTTTGATTTGAATATCCGCCGTGTGGTCTTTGTATTCGTATTGATTTTTAGTTGCAGCGGTGGTGTCGTAGCTCACGATTGGTTCTGTCGAAAGAAAACACGCTGTTGTTGTTGTTGCTGTTGTTGTTGCATTCGCGCCCGTTCTCGTCCTCTTATCCCCATCATTAGCATCCCCATCATATTCGCCCTCGTTGGTGGTGTTCATCATCATCACCACCACATTCTTCTTCATGGGTTTGTCGTTTGTTTTCGCTCTCTTCTTCTCGTTTTCTTCGTCTTCATCGTCTTCGTTCTCGACATTCTCAACATTCTTCTTCTTCTTCTTTCTCCTTCTCGGTCCTCTCTGTGGTAACGCCTCGTACTCTAGTTTCTTTTCCATTTTCTTCTTCTTGTTGTTGTTATTATTTGTCTGTTAACGAAAGGGCGCGCGCATAAGATTTTAAGTACAACAGAGCAGTGTGTGTGCTTTTTTTCTTTGGCGGCGAAACAGTTCGTTAAATGTCACACACACAACCGATTGACGCGGGGGACAAAAAGACATAAGAAAAAAACAGGCGAAACGTCGTCACACCGCTCATTCAGTACGCAGTTGTTGCTGTAATCAATTCTTGTGATAACAGAAATATAATACCCATAAACAAACAGTACTAAACATCTCTCCACATACAACAACAACAACAATAACAACAACGATGACTTCAACGAAATCAGACTTCTCCGGTGAAGACGATGAAGCCAACGGCGAAAACGTCCGACCGATCGGGAACCGATTGTCGGAGTTAAGAGACGAGCTCGACTCTTTGAAAGAGTTGCTCGACGAGGAAACCAAAATGAGATTAGACGCGGAAGAGATGGTGGAGCAGTTGCAAATGGAGTTACAAAAGACAGAGGAAGAGCTCAAAGAAACCATAGAAGCGGAGGAGAAGACGTATAAGAAAGCGGTGGAGTTTAAAGAAAAAGTACAAGAGATGGACGCTTTGAGAAAAGAGTTGGACGAAGCCAATGAGAAACTGAAAAGGAACGAAACAAGAATCGAATTGCTTCTGAAACAAATACAAGAGACGGAAAAAAGAGACATGAAGAAAATGTTAGAAAAGGAACAACACGTGGAAGAGTTCAAAGCGGACATTAACAAAGTGCACGAAGAAGACTTGCTCGAACTGAAAGAGAAATATTTGAGCGAGTTGAATAGAATCGAAACCGAACGCGAGGAAACGTTCGAGTTGATGAAACAAACGTTAACGGAAGAAATCGAAACGACGACGGAGAAATTGACGGAGGAAATCGAGTTTTATAGAGATCGCGCGAATCGAATGAAGTTAGAACACGAATTTGAAATCGAACAGTTGAAAGAGATGCACGCCATCGAGTCGTACGAGGCGGCGGAGAAAAATTACACGAGAGAACGCGAGGTGATATTCTTAGTGGAGAAGACATCCGAACGGTACGAGGAAACTTTAGATCACGTGCGCGAGTTGCGCAGACTGATTGACAAGGCTGCGGTGCATTATCCTGGCGTAGAAACGATTTTTGAAAACGAGTTCCACACGTTTCGACCGGATACTTCCGGGAAATTGGAAACGGCGACAGTCGCCTTGAAATTATCGGCGACGCCGCCGGTGAAACCAACGGTAGTAGCCAGTAAAAACGGGACGAGTCCGAGAGCTGCAACAGTAGCAACGACACCGACGAAGGTGACTCCTTCGTCCACTACTCCACCCACTGCAGTCGCAGAAGAAGAACCTGCGTCGAGCGTATCGTTCTTCGATTTCCCATCTTTTAGCTTACCCAGATTTTTGTTTTAATAAGAATGCGATATACGACGCCATAATAGTATTTTTGCTTCGAGCACGAAAAAAGACAAAACAAACAGAATCTTTGCCACGGTGGATCCACAAAAAGCAAAGATATTAATCACTTTTAAGACGCCAAAAAACGAACCCAAAATCTCACTCTCTCTGTAACTCTTACACACACAGAGAGTACCGATCGGTTCGCGCGTTGGAAGACGATGATGTCTTCTACATCCTTCTCGTCGTCGTCGTCGTCGTTAACTTTTTCATCTGCGATCGATGGGAAATGGAATGGAAGAAAAAATAGAGGCGCGAATTTTGCGAGGCATCCTCTTCAAAGAAGTTTGAACCGAAGAAGCGTAAACGGAGCTTTGTCATCATCATCATCATCATCATCATCATCATCGTTCGCGATTGAGAAGACGTCTGTCTCTCCAAACGAAGAAGGGAAGCGTTTAAGAGGTGGAGAGACGCGTGAAATTCAATCCTCGATGGTTGCGCGCGAGTTCGAGAAGGAGTTGACCGTGAGAAACAACACCAACACGAAAAATAAAATTACACTCGTCAGCGGGTATTCGAGAAGCATCGAAAACTTGACCCGAGAAATAAACGACACGAACAGAGGAGATGAGATTCAACTTAGCGTTTACGTGTTTGAGCACGGTAAATCGACCGAAAAAGTAATTGAAAGTTTATCGAACGCGTGTAATCGAGGCGTATCGGTTCGCGTAAAAGTTGACGGTTCCGCTGTGTCAAAGTTCACGAGGTGGTGCGAACAGTCGACGACTTTGGTCGAAAAGTTGCGAGAGTTGGAAAAAGAGCGGAACAACGCGAACGAGTTTGAGCTTTTAGAGAGCACGATTCCAACGCACGCGAAGTTCGCGACGTTTAAACGAAAGAATAATGGCGAGTACACCGGAATGTTAGGTGGCATTAACATCGGAGATCGATTTGAGAATTGGCGCGATTTCACGGTTCTCGTCCAAGGCCAAACGCTCGTCGAAGCGTTGGAAAGTTCAGTATCCTCTGGTGCTTCTTTTACTCCTTCTTTGTCGTCGTTGTCGACGTCAAAGTTGTTTGAGAAGTTGCGGTGGCCAAATGGAAAGAAAGATGCAAAGAATAAAGAGGAAATTCACACCAAGTTTGTCTCGAACAATCCAACCGGTTTTTGTCCTTTAGCTTGGGCGTTTCCACGAATAAAAAATTTCCCGGGCACGTTTGGCGTCAAGAAGTCGTTCGAGGAGATTTTGAACGATAGACAGTTTGACGATTACACGTTTTCTATAGCGTACTTAGATTCCTCCGGAGTTGCGATGATTCGCAAAATCATCGACCGAAACGCGAACGTGACAATCTTAATGCCGTGTTTCCCGAACGTGTATCACGACGCGAACAGAAAAGCGTTGGCAAAATTGAAAAAAGTTCACGAGTTGATTAAATTGAGATCGAAAACGTCCGCGCCTCGACTGTCGATCAAATTGTTACCGGAAATGTTACACGCCAAAGCTTTCGTGGCGAAAAGTACGACGAATCCAGACGTAGGCATCGCTTCTTTAGGGAGTTGCAACATGCGACAGCGCTCGTTTGGTCAATTTCAAGAGCTCAACATCATCACGCGAGACGAAAAATTTCGAGAGGATTTAGAAAACGAGCTCTCAAGTATTGCCTTTGCTTCCTTCGATGCGGATGACGAAGATTTCTTGTACGCCGAGCCGAAAGCGTCGGTAGAAGAATTTTTAGGCTAGTTTAGATTAGAATATGTATTGATATTAGATGTACCATGGTAATGTATCTTCTGTAAAACTACGAGTACTCTTTTTCATTCCCGAGGGGGGGGTCGCTTGCGTTCGCCTATTTTTTTACACGGATTGCCTGCCCATACCTCATACTCTGGAATATTCTTCGTAACAACTGATGCAATGCCGACGACGGAGTGTGCGCCTATAGTCACACCATCGACGATTGAAACGTTTGCGCCTATCCACACGTCCTCCCCAATGTGTACTCCTTCTGATTTTACTTTCTGTGAGCGAATGAGTGTTTCTGACTCGTCGAAGTTGTGGTTAAAGGCGAAAATAGAAGTGGACGGGCCTATCCTCGAATCGCTCCCTATCACGATGGGTCCTTCCATGTGACAGTGCTGATTGATCGAAACGTTTTCCCCTACTTCTATGGGCCCGTGTAAATATACGTTCGCTGCTATGCGACAGTTATTATGAAACACAATTTTTCTTCCTCTCTCGGCAAAGACGTTCACATTCACGTCGGCCATAAACGTGTCGTCTCCTATAAACTCTACGGTCTCCAATTCCATAAGCTTTTCCTGCACATCTTTCTGCCACGTTTTGGCGAACGTTTTATGCTTCTCGATGTCGTACAACCACGGCATGTGATTCAATCGTTTCCTTTTCTGTTCATCGTATTTACTCTTTTCATCATCATCATCACTGCTTTTTGTTTCAACTACTTTTTCCGTTCTAATTTTGCTGCTTCGTTTTCTCGACGACGAAAACAAAGCGCGAGAACGAAAGAGCGAAGGACGGAACGGATGTTTGCGCAAAAATAACGCGGGGAGGTGTGCGTGTGATTGCTTCGTTGCGTGTAGTCGTTCTATCATCATCTTAGCGATTTTGAGACTAATGAACTTCTTAATTAAAAAGTGTGGTGTGTCCTTGAACACTCACTCCTGTTGAATTTTCATGTGAGTCCTCAACCCCAAAATCAAAATTCTTTCCTCACTCTTCTGTCATCACACCCAAAGCCCATCTTCATCCTCGCAAAGGCGTCTTTAATTATTTATTAATATATATAATAAAAGATGCCATCGACGATGCCATCATCGTCGAGTGATGATGACGAAAACAGATCGTACTCTTACGACGACGACGACGACGAACGATACGAGGGAAAGAAGACGACGAAAGATAAAAAGGGAGGAGGATACACTTTAAACGAAGGTTTCAAAGCCGATGAGGAAGGGAAAAACAACAACAACAACAAGTCCCCGTCGTCGTCGTCGGGAAAGAAGAAGAAGAAGAAAACGTCCATCAAAGAAACAGTGTGCGTTTTCGTAGCGTGTTTATTCTTTTGCTCTCTCTGTCTCGCCGTCCAGTCGCGCTCGAAGTGTCTTCCCATCGTCTTTCTTCATCGTCAGACAGCAGCGGTAGACACGCGCATTGTTCAATTCGCTTTTCTCTCAATTCTTCCCGAAAAAACAAACAAACAAACGGACCAAAAAATGAAAACCTACGTTCACGCGGTGTTTGTTCTCGGTGTTTACATGGCTTAGCTCACCATTCGACTCACATTGTCTTCTTCTTTACACACACTTGTATATATATGCATACATATAATAACAACAGGTCGAACAAACTCAACTTTGACCGATCTCTCGGCTTTTTACAAGCCTCGAATCCGGTTCGGAAAATGTGCAGTAAAGTTGCAAACTCGATATACTTTTCGCGCGCGATTTTATTCGTCGTGATTTTGAACGGCGTCATTGTCGCGTTGGATACTCCAGATAGAGGGGTGGAAATGTACGGAACGAAGCCACACATTCCAAAAGATGTCACGTTTTGGTTAGGAAACGCGTTCTTAATTTTGTTCGGCTTGGAAGCTATCGTTAAAATAGTAGCGTACGGATTCTTACTCAACGGACCAGACTCGTACATGTGGTCGTATTGGAACGTGTTTGATTTGTTCATCGTCATCACCGGTATCTTGGACGTCATTTTAGACGGAGGCGGATGGATCACGACGTTGAGATTAATGAAATGTTTCCAACCGCTCAAAGCGCTGAGTAAGTATAAAGCGGGAAGAATGGTGATGGATACCGCAGAAAAAGCCTTACCGATGATGATAGACGTAGTACTCTTGCTTCTGTGGTTCGTCATTTTAGCCACGGTTATGGGCGTCATGCTTTTTGGCACGATTATGAGCGGACGTAACTATGAAGACGTTGCAAATTTAGGAGGTGACCCGAAAGAAAGATGTTCATTTCTCGTGTCAAATTACGGAACTGTAGACGGTGTGAGCATATCGCGCTATGATGATGGCGGTGTACCCGGCGACGAGGAGTTATGTTTGAACAGTGATGTCGACACGCTTGTAAAAAACGCAACTCTGCTCGATGGTGTCGAATCAAACGTGTATTGCTGCGATTCTGGCGTTTCACCGTTTGATAATTACTTGAATTTCGACAATTTTGCTCGCGGGATGTTTATCGTTCTTCACGTGATCACAATTGACGGTTGGAACGAACTCGCGTGGCCAGTCGCGAACACGGCGGGGTACGTTCCCGCCATGTCGTACTTTTGCGCCGTCGCCGTTCTAGGTGGGTTCTTCGTGTTTCAGTTATTTACCGCGGTCATTTGCGCTACGTTGGGTGAAGTCGAAGAAGACGATGATCCGGAAGCGCACGAGAAAGAGATGGAAGAGTTGCGAGAGGCGCACGAGAAATCTCTGGAGCCGGAGGAAGCGTACCCTCAACTAGAACACGCGTGCGCGCACAAACCGAGGCAGATGATTTTAGATTTAACCAATCATCCAATCTTCCAAAACTTTATCACGTTTACAATTCTCGTGAACACGGGATTGATGTGCGCTAATCACGTGGATAAAACCGATTCGTTCAAGGATGTCGAATTGATCATAGACCTCACGTGTTCGGGCATCTTTCTCTTTGAATTCGTACTCAAACACATTGGATTAGGAGTAGTGCGATACTGGAAGAATAACTGGAACAAATTGGATGGGTTTGTAGTGCTCGTGAGCATCATCGATTTCTCGTTGACCTACGGGATGTCAAATTCAGGAGGCGATGAAGAAGGCGGTACACCAGTCGATTTATCTTTTCTCAGAGTATTCCGCGTGTTTCGTATTTTAAGAACGCTCAAAATCGTGCGAAATAACGCGGAGTTTTCGAAAATCGCAAACTCTGCGATTTCGGCGACGCAAAACATGTGGGTGTTTTTACTCGTGTGGCTCATGTTCTTGGCAATTTTCGCGATTCTCGGAGTGCAACTGTTCGCGGCGAGAGAAAGTTTCGACGAAGAGCGCTTGAGTTTTAAAAACTTTGGATCAGCTTTGATAACCTTATTTGCAGTGTCAACTGGTGAGAATACATTTGAAGTAGCTTGGAGCTCTATGAAAGTAACGAATATCGCCGCCGGCATTTATATGATAATCTGGTGTTTCATCACCACCGCCGTCTTGGCGTTGATTCTCGGTATTCTGATTGACGCGATCGCGTCGGAGACATTTTTAATAGAAGAAGGTGAATTTCACGAGGAAGGCTCGACAAGTGTCATCGAAGAAATTCGAAAGCGCGCGTCTTCCCAGTCCACGCTCGGGAAGACGTTTGTCGAAGAAGAAAATTCCACCGACGACGATGAAAACGGGGAGCATTATTACGCTGCGAAGAGAAGAGCCAAGGCGAAGAAAGAAAAATTGTCAGCTGCAGATTTTGGTCGAGACGATAACGAATCAAGAGTACAGCGTTCGGTCCAAGAAGTTGCCGTTGTCCGACAATGGCTCGTCTCGATCGGATTCGCGCACCATACCGANGAGAGTCTGAAAATCCAAGAGTCTTTGAGACCAGGTCACGTGGTGCGCGCCCGAAAACGATTAACGTGTTATCGCGAAAGAAGAGTAAAGCAAGCGAAGGAAGAACTGAAAATCGCACGTGAGCACTTGAGCGAAAAACTCGAAAATGTAAGAACGATACCGCGCGCTATGTCCTTGCGTTGTAACGTGATGGATTCAGACGATATTTGGGTTAAGTTTGATCAGGAAAAGATGAATCCGGATTTTGTAAAACCAATCTTTATGCGCGCGCCGGAAAGATTGATGAGCCCGCAAATGCGCGATGTTTGCGAAGATAACTGTCAACAAATACGTAAATATCTTGCAATTGATCCAGTCACGGGCTGGGGTTCTTTTCGATGGATATGCCTGAAAATTGCTACGAATTTCTGGTTTGATACGCTCATTTTACTCTTGATTATTGCCTCTTCGGCGATGATGGCGACGAACACGCAAAGATGGCCTGTTGCAGGCACGAAAGTTGACGACGCTTACAATTTGATTGATATCATTTTTAACGCTGTTTTCACCTTGGAAATGGTGTTAAAAATGATTGGCTATGGCATCTGGAAAGGTCCCGGTGCGTATTTAAAGACAGGCTTCAATCGCCTCGATTGCTTCGTCGTGCTTTCATCTTTAGTCACGTACGCGGTCGGAGACGCGATTCCTGTCAAAACGCTTCGTATTCTGCGCGTATTGAGACCGTTGAGAACGATTCAAAGGCTCCCGGGTTTGAAATTGGTCATCACCGTGATCCTGCAATCTCTTCCTGCCATTAAATACGTGTGCATAATTGGCTTTGGGATGATGATTGTTTTAGGCATCACAGGTATGGAACTATTTCTCGGACAAATGGCTTCGTGCACGTTAGCTGGCGGCGAGGATACAATCGACCCGCTCACTGAGAAGAGTAACTTAGACAAAGCAGCGTGTCTCGAACAGGGTGGCGTGTGGCGAGCTAACCGCTTCAATTTCGATAACATCGGCCAAGCTATTATCACAATATTCATCATTTCCACCGGCGATAATTGGCAAGATATCATGTACGTAGCCATGGATTCTACCGGTGACGATACGGCACCAGAACGAGACGCGAACAAAGGTGCCGCTGCATTTTTCGTCTTTTCAATCCTATTTGCCATGATGTTGTGGGCGAACCTTTTTGTGAGTGCATTAGTTGATAATTTTACAACCTTGGCGAGCGCCGGCGTCACTTTAACGACAGAGAAGCAGCGAGAGTGGCAACAAGCCATGTTGATTGCAAATCGCGTGCACACGAATCGCTGGCGAAAAATTGTTCCGAAGAACCCGATGCGCAAGAAAGTTCACTCAATTATCGCAACGGATTGGTTCGATAAACTTTCAATCACCATGATCGTGCTGAATATGTTTGTGTTGATTGCATATTGCGCGAACGGAAGCCAAGCTGAGATGGATTTCCAATCGTACGCTGGGTATATATTTACTGTTTGGTATTGCTTTGAATCTCTTTTTCTCATCATTGGTATGGGATGGTACTTGTATTGGGAGTCCATGTGGAATAAGATTGACTTTGTCGTCGCGTGGAGCGGTGGGCTTGGCGCTATTTTACCGGGTATTCTCCCGTCAAATATTATTCGAATGGTTCGTTTCTTCAGGCTTTTGAAAGTAATACAGGTTTTCAAAGGTTTGAGAACGCTTGTGCTTACCGCAGTCTCTGCCATACCCGGAGTGATTAACGTCTCCGCGTTATCGTTGTTGGTAATTTTCATATTCTCGTGCCTTGGCGTATCTTTGTTTGGAAACGATACCGGTCCTTTCGATGGTAACGCCATTGGCGAGTACTCGAATTTTAGCAACTTTCAGCGCGCGTTTACGGCGCTCTTCATCGCGTTTTCAGGGAATTGGCAAGGTTTCTTTAACGACTTGTACGTGAAGGAAGACTGCTTCTCGGTTGATGCACCGGAGCCGGGTTCTGAGCCAAAATGTTCCCCGGATATTGCCAGTGCGTTCTTCTTCGTGATCTACGTCGTTCTATCGATATTCCTTTTTGGAAACTTATTCGTGGCTATTCTACTAGAGCGTTTTACGTTTGCTCACGGCGAGGAAATTGATGAAGATGATGACGACGATGACGACAACGAAGGCGAAGGAGACGGGAAAAGAGATGAAAACGACGAACCGTACGAAGGAGGGCCAATTCAAGTCATCATAGCTTCGGTGCGCTTAAGGCAAATTTTACGAATGTTTTCTCAAAAGATAAAATCAAAACAAGAGCTCTATGTTAAAGGCCTGAAAGAAGGTGGCTCGAGCTTCTTGCAACAACGATCTATGAACCAGGAGGAGAACAACAACACGTCGTCGACGTTGGGAAATCTTGCTTCTTCGGTGCCTTCATCCACAGATAACAGCAAAACGAAGGTTTATGTTTCGTCGCCATCTTTTTCTCGACAGTTCACGTTGCGCGAAAGTGCGGAAACGCCAAAAGCGAACGAAAGCTACGCGGAATGGAAGGCGCGAAAGAAGAAAGCAGCGGCTTCATAACTCATTATTATTAGTCCCAACTCCATTTAATTTATTTTTTTACTATATGCGCTTATATTACTAAAATCGAAAAGTTTCTAGCTACTAATTCGTTTGCTGTTGTTGTATTTGTTGTTGTTGTTGTTGTATTTGTTGTTGTTGT
>JGI20158J14315_10000491_pt1 | contig 29538 bp, 37 predicted proteins | sample COG_08_FD_14315 | JGI IMG/M metagenome (IMG submission 14315)
GATCGGCGGCTTCCTCGAGCCCGCGTTCGGCGGCTCCCTCGAGCCCGCGTTCGGCGGCTTCCTCGAGCCCGCGTTCGGCGGCTTCCTCGAGCCCGCGTTCGGCGGCTTCCTCACCTCCGCGGAAGATGACTTTCGCAGTATTCTTGGCGATTCGGGCGCCGGCGCCGGCGACTCTGCCGACAACAGGAAGGGCATCGAACAACGCGTCTGCTCCTGCGGCGGTGACGTCGTTCATTATGTCTCCATCCGAGTGCCCTAACCCTAACCCGTGCTGGACTGCCGAGCTCGCGCGAACCTCCGTTCCGAGGAAGGGCACCGTGTCGATCCATGACTTCACCGACTCTGGCATCCAAGGGGCGGCAAAGTTAATGGCTGCGTGTGCCAGAAGGAAGGCCATGTCCTGACGCGCCCCAGCCTCAGAATTATGCCCGGTGGAAGAACCGGTAGCCCTCATACACGACGTACACCGTGCCTCCAATCGCCGCGATCGCGAAGAGACCCTCGGCCGCACCGGTCACTGAACTCGGCAAACCGATGTTCCCCACCGCTCTGTTAGCGCCGGCCTCGAGCCCCGCCAGGAGCCCCGGAAGACCGTGAAGCGCTTCTTCGATTGCCCCAAGCGGTTTTTCCATTAAGTTGGTCGCGTCTGTCTTGAATTCTCGATAGAACGCCATGGCCTCGTTGCCGACCAGCCCTACTGTCACCGCCGGTGCAAATGCTTTAATGGCGCGCCAACCCTCTTGTCTCGCCACGTTCCCACTCGTTGCAATGGAACCCGTGGGGTCTTTTACATGCGGCGCCTCGTGCGGCGCACTGTGTGGTTGTGTTCGACCACCCCCGCTTGCGTGTACCTCGGCTTTAGCGCCAGCCGCGACCTCGGCTTTAGCGCCACCCGCGGCCTCGGTTTTAGCGGCTTTAGCGACACCCGCGAGCTCGGCTTTAGCGACACCCCTGCTAGCAAACACACCTCTTATCAGGGCCGACATCTAGTTCTCACCCGACCCGTCAGAAACTTCACACACACGCGCGCGCCCTCTCTCACAGATCCTTCGCGCCGGCGGGCACCTTCACCGGCTGGTTCATCTTCTCCAGTGCGTGCGCGATGCGCGCGTCGCCGCTGTTCGCGCCGTGCACGGTCATCACGAGTGCGCCAATCGACAGCACGAGGCGCATCTCGGGCGACATGTACATGCCCGCGCCGTACTTGATCATCAGCTCGTCGACGATCGGCTGGAACTCCGCCATGTTGTCCTTCGTCACCTTGGCGAGACCCTGCAGGTTGAGCCCGAGCGGGTTGAACACGTCCCGGTGGATCGCCTCCACGGCGACCATCGAGCCGTGCAGGATCATCGCGCCCATGTTGCTGTCCTGCTTCGACCCGAGCTGCATCTCGTAGTAGTGGAGCTCGTCGAGGATGTCCTCGGCCGAGCTCTTGGCGCTCACGTTGTTGCGCTTCTTCAGGTGTGGGAAGCGCTCCTTGTAGGCCACTAGTTTGTCGAGGAGCGCGGATTTGTCAATATCTTGGGGTGGTGCGTTAGCAGACGAACGATCGGTGGAGGCAGGAGCTTTGGGGTCCGTCGAGGGCGGAGCGGTGTTCAGACGCTTCTCCTTCGACGCCAGACGGGCCTCCTTCTGCACCTCCAACTCCGAGGGCGGCTTCAACTTGCCGCCCTTCTTCTCTTGGATGACCGCGGAGATCGCCGCGGGGTCCAGGCCGCCGAGCTCGAGGGGGTCCTTATCACGACTGCTTGTCCCGGCCATCTGATTCGCTGTTGGAATTTTGGATCACGTCGCGAAACAGCTCCAGATAGCGCCAAAACTTGTCGTGCATCTCCCCGCGCGCCCGGACGGCCTGCACCACCGCGACGAACTCCACTGGCAGGTCCTCCTCCTGCATCATCCGCACAAGGCCGCTCCAATCACGATGTGCGACCTTGGGTGAGTTCGCGTCGAGTACCTGTGCTAGGAATGTTACCTCGACCACGGACCGGTCGTGTATGAGCTGCTCGATGTCCACGGGTAAGTTCTGCTTCCCCACCTCCCCAGTTACCCATCTGGCCATGTTGCCTAGCTTCTCCTTGAGGAAGGCGCCGAGTTCCATGTCGCCCGACATCTGCTTCAAGTGAACAGGTACACGGCGCCAGCTGCTACTGCTGGGACCAGTAGAAAATGTGTGTTCGTCGCGTCGGGGCTCGGGGAGAGCCACCTCAGCGGCTTAATCGAGCCGTCGTCGCGGAACGACTCGTTGGGGTACTTGGCGACGAACGCCGCGCCTGCGGCGGCGACGCCGGCGACGAAGGCGCGCGACATCGGCTGTCCGAGGCCGAGCTTCACTAGGATCCCGCGCGCGTCCGTGACCGCCTCGAAGGTCGACATGCTTGCTCAGCGTGCGCTCAGAAAGTTTAGCGACGAGCACCCGTCGGCGTGAACATCTCTTCAGCCATCCGCGCCGTCCTGCGACCGTCAACTTGGGACATGGGCTGCCGATCGTCGGGCAGCGCCCATCGGTCGCGCGTCGCACGCGTAACCGCCTCGCCTGGAAGGGTGGGCCGCGCGCCGAACTGCGCCGACGCGAACGGCAGCTTGAGCTTGTCCTCGCGGTTGTCGCCGTTCGCCCGGAACGACCACGGCGAGAGCAGACCGGGCGCGTACTGGTCGTGCAGGTTCGCGTGCCGACCGAGCCGCGGCCCGTCGACCTTGCCCTGGTCGACCAAATACTTGAAGTGGAGGTCGTCGAACGTGTTGATGCCCCAGGAGTCGATCATCTGGTTGCGAAGCGCGAATTCGTAGTCGGTGTGCACCTGCTGGATGCGCCGATTGACGTACTCGGGGTAGATCTCCATGAGCCACTTCAAATTGCCCGGCTTGCGGGGGTCGATGAGCGAGTTCACGTAACGGTCGAAGTCCCCAAGTTCCGCCTGGTCCTTCATCGCCTGCAGGTAGTTGACCTCCTCGTCGGAGATCGGGTCCGTGCGCATGACGCCCGGTGCGCCACCCGCCATGCCCGCCGCACGACGCACCTCCTGGCGAGCCTGCATACGCTCCTTCGCCGCCGAGGGCACGTCGTACTTGACCGGGAGCGCCTCGCCAAAATGATAGTTCGCAGCGGCATCGCCCATATCACCCGGAGCGGCCTGCGGCCCGGGCACCGTCGGCGCCGCGTAGTGCGTGCGCGCGGCGAGCTCGGCGTCGACGAGGCCGGCGCCCATCGCGAGGCCGGTGTCGGGGTTCGCGCCCTGCGCGCCCGCGCGCGAGTACATGCTCATAGCGTTCGGACCACCGGCATCCATACCCATGGTTCTTGCTTGTGTGTGTCTACCCCCCCCTCAGAAATTTCAGCCGTGCGTCACGAGCAGCTTGAACCACAGGTGCATGCGCCCAAAGTGCGCCGGGTTCCCCCGACGGTCCGTGATTTCCAGTGTGAGGTTGCGCAGGACGCTGTTCGTCGCGTCGAGGTCCTGCACGACGATCCCGTTGACCGTGTCGAATTGGTTGTACTCGACCGCGCCCACCTGGTTGTCGGCCGAGCTGCCGGAGTACAGCACCGCGAACGCGCCGCTCGCGTGGCGGTTGTTGCTCACGACGTGGCCCTCGATCTCGTTGATGCGCACGACCAGGTAGTCGTCCGCCTGCATCTCGTGTGCGTGGTGCAGACCCACCTGGCGCTTGTTCGCGACCGAGTAGCCCACAAGCTTGATGCAGCTGCACTGCTTCACGCCGTGGTCGAGCGCCGCGCGCAGCGTCGAGCCCGCGAGCCACTTCTTGTGCACGTAGAGCGGGTAGAAGAACTTCTCGTCTTCCGACGTCGCGTTGCCAAGGGCGACCGTGGCCTGGTCGCGCGTCGCGATCGTCACGGCGTGGTCGTGCGTCCCATCTGCATCATACGGGTGGGTTGCGTTAGCATCCTTGGGGTATTGCACCGGCATCGCCGTGCAGTTGACCGATTGGTTCAGTCGGAGTGCCACGTGTGCAATCCCCGCCGTGCCGACTGTCATCGACGCGGCCGTGAGCCGCGACCCGATCGTCACGACTTCGCCGAGCCCTGTCGTGGCGCCCGAGATGGTGACCTTGTTCCTGCTGACGGTCCCCGTCACCGAGCCGCTGATCCCGTCACCGCTCATGTAGGCGCCCTCCGCCCAATTGAGGTCGTGTGTGAAGACCATCTTCGGGTAGATGGATATGGTGTCGCCATTGGCCGACGTCGGGTCGCTCGACAAACTGCTTGCTTTCAATGTGATTGTTTTGGCCGACGAGTCAAACGATTCCACCTCCGCAAAATAATGAATTCCCGACGCCACGGTGCCGACGATCCCGGTCCCTCCAACTAGATCACCCGCTTCGATCTTGCTGAAACCGCCGTCCGTGAGGGTGAGAACGCGGCCGGACACCGAATCGACCGTTTTGTTGACTTGATGCACAAACTCTGTGCCACCAGCGGGGAAGCCGACGTTCCAACCAGCGCCGGAGGGGTAGGAATGAGCCACCACTGACGTGAGCTGCAGCGCGTTAGTCAAGCCCTTCCACGTCACCCAGAAGCCGACTTCAGGGGTCTCGCCTGGCGCCGCCCTCGTGGTCCACGTGTAAGTACCAGCAGAAGAGTTTACTGCCTGATGGACAAAGTTGTGAAAGGCCGGCGCGATCGTCAACACGGTCGCTGCCGTAGCAACCGCCGCGTGTGTCGTGAACTGTCCCACCCCGTCCGTTGTAGAGGTCATGCTAAGGGGCAGGTAGTTGCTTGCGCCGGGTGATTCCAACTGGTTGTAGAGCGTCGACACGGTCCGCTTCTCCATCACGGTCAGGTAGTCGGTGTGACCATTCGTGCCAGTCGCACCGACGCGCACGAGGTCCCCAACCTCGACCTTGTCGTAGACACCGCCCTTGTACGACTGCTGGTTGTACGACGCCGTCCACGTCGGCAGCACCCAGTCCGTCGCGTCGTCCACGACCATCGCCTTTGTCGTGTCCGTCGGGTCGAACCGCACGCTCTGTACCGTGCACGCGAATTGGTCATCATACTCGTACGATTGCTTATCAATGCCCGTGTCGGGTTTCGTCACGAACACATCGAGCCACCGCTCGCGGCACGCCATCGCGCTCTGTGTTGCCCACGAGTTGGAAAATGGACGACGCCACTCTTTCCAACGCACACACAGTACGCCATGGCGTGGGAGCTATGGTGGTTCATGACCAGGCTGATCTGGACGCTCACTTTGCTTCTATGGACCACCTACTTGCTCTCGAGCGACCAGACCCTGTCCGCGTCACTGGCGCTTGTGTCGGCTGTGGTGGAGGCCACTTCGTCTACAACGGGCCCTGTACTGGGCACCCCGGATCCCGTATCTGCACTAATTGCGGCATCGTGGAGAACGTCGTTGTCTTTTGGGAGACGATGTATGGTCGGAGCGTCCCGACTAAATGCAGCAACTACAAGCGAATTCATCACTGGCATGAGAGAATCAGCCAGCTCCTGCTTCTGGAGTCTCAGATTCCACACGCGGAGATGGTACAGATCGCTGAGAAGCTGTGCGACGGCACACACCAGAGTATCAACAAGGACAGCATTCGCGCGGTACTCCGATCTCTGAACATGCAGCTGTACATCGAGAAGTGGCTCCAGATCATCTACCGCATCACTGGCATCGCGCCACCCGTCCCCGGGCCCCTACTCATCCAGCAACTGGACTCGCTGTTCCAGGAGCTGCAGCGCCCGTTCAACGCGTACCGCGCGCCTGGGCGCAAGAACTTCCTCAACTACAACTACGTGTTCTGTCGCCTCCTCCAGAAGATGGAGTGCACCAAATTCTGTATGTTCTTCCCGCTGATCAAGAGCAAGTCGAAGCTTGCGGCGCTCGACTCGATGTGGGTCGACATGACCAGCTCCATCGGCTGGCCGGCTACACCGCTGCAACTCGTGGCGCCGTTCGCTGTACACCTTGAACAACCTGCGCTTTTGCTACAGCGCTTAGCGACTCGATACGTCGCGCCAGCTCCGGCTGCGACTGAAAGAGTGCCATGGAGAAAGGTATACCGAAAGTCGGATCATCGTCGCGTAGAAAGCCCGCCACGGTCGCCAACGCGGCGCCGTTCAGGCCAACCTGCACCAGCGTTTCAAACGCTTGGTTCGCTAAAGAGGCGCTTGAAGTGAAGCTCGGGAGGAGGCCCTCGATCGCGGCGCCGATCGCGACGCCGAGCACAGTGTGTGTGACGGAAACCTGGATAGACCGACTCGTGCTCATTTAGGCACGTTCTAGAAATTTACTACACCATCTGTGACCACGGCGCGGGCATGAAGTCCTTCACGGTCAGGAGGTCGCCCGCACTCTCAGGCCCTTCCTTCGGCGGGATGGGGCTGTCCGTCGTCATCGCCGACTCCCAGTACTCCTTGCTCCCCATGCGGAACTCGCCTGGGTCGGTCGCCTTCCACCAGAAGAGCATCTCGAGCGGGTCGACCTTCTGCTCAGGGCACGTGTTCACGACGAGCACCTCGTTGTCCTCCGTGTACGCATCGACGATCTGGTAGAACGCCTCCTTCGTCAGGAAGTCCGCGAAGTCCTCCCAGAGCGCCTCGCGCTGCCGCTGCTGGATCGTCTTCATGATAAAGCAGTAATCCGTGTTGCCGCGGATCACGGGGGTGATCGCCTTCGCGTACTGGCTCGTGATGAGCGTGAAGATGCGGTAGTGCCTGCCCGCAACGAAGAGCTCCATGAGGTTCGCGTCGTACTTAAGCCGCTGGTCGCTGATCACGTCGTCCAATAACACGAAGAACGGCGCCTTCTCGTCCTTCTCCTCGTCGCTCAGGCCGTTGTCGTTCAGGATCTTCTTCTGTCGCTTGAACACCGCGTCGAGGATCTCGGGCTCGTACCTCGAGTAGATGTACTTCGCGGGCACGTACTGGCGCCAGAACTTGTTGAGCTCGTCAGTCTGGCTGATCACGATGCCGGCGGGGAACTTGTCCTTCATGAGGTACATGAGATTGCGGAAGATCCACGACTTGCCTGTGCGCCGCTTGCCCACGGCCACGACGGTGCCGTCGATCTTGATGTCCTCCGGGTTGAACTCCGTCAGGTTCGGAAGGATCACCTCTGCGTACCGGTCGGCCGCGAGCACCGGCATCGTCGCGTTCCTTCCATAAGTCGTGTTCTTTCCAGGCGCGCTCGGGTCTTTCGAGTCCCGGTCACTCTCTACGCGCGGGTTACTGGCACCTTTCGGCTCGTCGTCGCCCCCCTCCGCAGCGCGCTTCTTCTCACTCGCGCGCGCCTTAGGGGACATGGCTGTGATCTTTAATCAGAAAACTGCCCCGTCGGCTCGACAGTCGCCTCCGAGTACACGTCCGAGTATGCCTGGCCGAAGTCGTACTTCGTCGCGGCGAACACGGGCACGCACGTCTTCGCCTCGAGCTTGGAGCGCTGGCACACGACCGACACGTCCTCGAAGCTCCAGTGGATGCCGAACTTGTCGCCACCGACGCCCGTGTACACCTGGTTCGCGTACACGGTCGCCGCGACGACGTCGCCCGGCGCCACCGTGCCGTTCGGGACGACCGCGCCTTCGTGGTCGCAGATGTTGATCTGCCGCGCAAACTTGCCGCCCATGCCGTCCCACGCGAACTTGGACGTCGACATCTGCACGGAGTGGCCGACGAGCTGGCCCGTCATCTTGTCGTACTTCGCGCGGATCGTGCGGATCTGCAGCATCTTCACCTCCTCACGCGACAGGTTCTTGCGCCCGAGGATCTTGAGCTGGTTGTTGTGCACGAAGTCGAGCAGCTTCTCGTCGACTGCGTCCATCATGTCCGCGAACTGCGTGTACTTCGGATTCTCGGTCTCGTTGATCGCGCCGTCGGTGAGGTCGAGCGAGAACTTGGCCTTGCTGATGTCGGCCGGGCCCCACATCGTACCGAAGTTGCCGTCACCGGTGACGCGGGGCCAGTTCGTCACACAGGCCGGGGTCACGAGCGCGACCTCGGCGCAGTTCGCGCCGACCACCATGCCGATCGTCGGCTTGGCGTTGCGGTCCTGGCCGAGCGAGAAGCGGATCTCGTTCACGTCAATCTGCTCCCACGGCATGTAGTTGCGGCGCGTCGCCATCATCGGTAGAATCGAGCGGGGAGGGGCTGCAGGCGCGTGCTCTGACCATGAGTCAGAAAATCCAGTGTGTCCACACTGGGGCTGTACTGTGCAGCGTCGCGGTCGACGGGGAGCAGCACGGGGCCCGAGGAAGTGCTCGCCGTTTGCTGAGCAAGCGGTGCGGCGCCCTCAGCAAGTCCCCAGATGTCGACGACCGCCGAGCTGATCGTGGGCACACCGCGTCCGTAGTGGGGTTTCAGCCCGTCGTCGCGGCGCGGCGGGTCGTTGCCCTCGCACGGGCCGGGTGGCATCTGTGTGAGCGAGCCGATGAACGGCACGCGCGTGTCGGGGCGCACGGCGAAGTCTGGGACACACGTACCGAATCCGACCTGTGTCATATCTCTCTGCTTCCCGATCACACGGCCCTTAGAATTACTCTCACTCGTACGGGTCCCCCAGGCAGCTCATGCAGTGATGCTCGGCCGCGGCGGGGATCCGCTTCCCGCGCACACTGCACCAGTCGTGCATCCCCTCGTGCACGAGTGTGCCCACGAGCTCGGCGTGCCACATCGGCACGCGCATGATCTCGATCGTCACGCCGTCCGTCTGTCCGAGCAGACTCAGGTCCGCGTCGCTTAGCTCGGCGCGGCGGATGCGCCGGATCGCACCGGCGTCGTCGAACTTCACCTGTTGGGGTTTGCAGCGGTACCTGCGCACCGCGTAGCGGCGGAACTTCCGCTGCATGTCGGTGCGCGCCACTTCAAACAGGTGGGTCGCCTGCCACTTCGCCTTCGAGAGGTTCGCGTTCGTCACCACTTGCGCCACCTCGCTCGTCTCCGGCGGGTACGCCGGGTAGACGCATCCGTTTAGCGGGGGGAGTGAGTGCCTCGTCTTCCTCATCCTCGTCCTCGTCGAAGGGGTCAGAAGAAGGTAGAGGGTCGCCGGGCACAGCAGACTCCCAGAACGTGCAGTCGACCGATCGTTCGATCGCCTCGCCGAGCTCGTACTCGATCTTGTCTTTCTCGTCGCGGTTCAGGGGCGGCGGGTTCGACGCCTGCGCCTGCATCGCCGCGTAGAACTGCCCGTAGTACGTGAGGAGGAAATCGAACACCTGTGCGTCGCGCACGACGCGGTACACGACCATGCCCTCTGGTGCCCAACACACGTAGTCGCACCACTGCCGGCCCGTGATCTCGAGGAGCGCGTTCACCTGCATGTAGTAGTGCGGTGGCACGGTCTTGTGCAGCCGACCGCCTTTGCGGAAGTAGAAGGGGCACTTGACCTCGATCATGCCCTCGTCGCCCACAAACCCGTCCGGCGAGCCGGCGAGCCAGTCGTGGTGCGGGTGCACGTGGAGCCCCGTCGACTGCACGACGTTGCCCGTGAGCGTCTGGTAGGCCACGATACCGTTCGCCTCGTTGTCGTTGCCGTACTTCGTCGCGTCGTTGCCCTGGAACTGCTCGACGCCCATCGCGCGCCGGTACGCCGCGGCGCGCGAGACGTAGGACACTTGGCCGAGCGCCGCCCCGAGGTTCGACGCGGTCAGCTTGCCGCGCCGTGCAATGTGCCACGCCGGGGTGCGCTGCTGGAGGCCAGACATGTCGGGTGCCCTCACCCCAGTATCAGAATTTTCGGACGGATATCAAGATGGACAGCTCGTGGCGTAACGTGTCGCTGAGTAGACAGGCGGAGTTGAGAGCGCACCCACACCCGATACGTGCGATCCAGTTGTACTGGAGGCGCGCGCTGGTCGCCATACGACGGCGATGGGCGTGGCGCTTCCGGCACCTGGGTGTACTGGAGGAGGCGTTGTGACAGATCTTCTAACATGTGTGTACACGGTGAGCAATGACGTGGGGTTGGTCACCACGGGGGCCGATGCAGGCTTCTCAGGGCGGTGCCCGCGGCACCCCTGCGGAGGCGGCGCAGACGAAGGCGTGGCCGAGCTACGAGGCCGCCTACCTTCAGAACCGCTTAGGTGCCGGGTTGTACGAGCCGAGTGGCAAATATGATGCGAAACTGCCCGATGACGCGGCCCGAGCCGTCTACCTGGACAAAGTGACCGAAAACTACAAGGAAGAGGCGGACGAGTGTCTCAAGGCCGAGTTCAAGGACTGGCTGGAGGGTCGGCACGAGGACAATGTAGCCCAGGAGCCGTATGTGAACAGGCCCGGTGCACCGGCGCGTCGGTACACTTACCACACCGACATCCCATTGGACAGCGGTGGCTTCGAGAGGAAGGCGCCTGGTGACCTTATGGAGACTGGGAAATGGAAGCCGACGTGGTGGGGCAAGGACAGCTTGACGCACCTCCCCGGTGTGCGTGACTTCCTGCGCGGCGAGAAGAAGGCCGGGTGGGAGAACGACTTCCAGATGAACATGCTCGCCGAGCACGGCCCACAGGACGTGGAGCAGGCGTGGCAGTACTTCAAGCACTGGGTGAAGGGGCGGCCGATGACCGACGCGGTGTGTCTGGCGGCACAGCAGCCACCTATCTCAGATGTGGACGTGAACGCGGGCCGGGTCGGTCCGATCAATCACATGCGCACACGGCAGTCGTGGGCGGGCGACCAGGACCGACCCGAGTCGCCTGGTGGCCTCGACCTGGCATCAACGCTCGCCTTAACGGCCGCGTCCCCGCAGGCAGCGGCGGTGGTGGCGAGTGCAAGTGCGGCGAGCGGTGCACTTGAGTCAGAAACAGGGAACCCTAACCCTAACCGCGCAGACGAGTACGTTGCACCCAACAACCAGCTTCCGCAAAGGGCCCTTGGGTTGGGGAGTGAAGTGGTGCGAACCGCCCTCGACGGGGCGAGCGCATTGATGCCTGCTGCACGGGGGGCCGGTGAACTCGTCGGCCGAGGCGTCCGAGGCATTTACAACGCGGTTGTTGGGGGTGAAGATGAGGCTGACAACCCCGCCGTCGCCATCCCAGTTGCAACTGGCGTTGAGGTCGTCCAGCGAGCACGGAGCGCTGCTTTGGAGAGCGACAGCGAGTCGAGAGCATCTTCAGATCTGCAGCTCTACCCGGAATATCCGCCTGACAGCGGTGCGGGGGCTGTCGCACCAAGACAATCTGGACGACCGACACGAGCACCGCGCCGGTTCGGTGCGGGGCATCCGGACGCCAGGACTGACATCTCACAATAGCTTCTTTCTGACACTCGTGTGTGAGCATGGACCCCTTCCTGCGGGCGAAGTACAAGCGCGGCGGCGCGCCGTGGGGGCAGCACGGCTCGTACACCGAGGACGTGCACCGCACCTACAACAGCGGCGGCCTGCCGAAGCGCGACCCACAGGCGTTCGAGCGCGCGCTTGACTACCGGCAGCGCGAACTCGAGGAGTGGCGGCAGACGAAGAGCCAGCGCGACGAGTACGAGGGCCTGCTCGCCGCGAACACGGATCGCCTCGTGCGATCGACGGCCAAGATCCGTGAGCTCACGGAACAAAATTCCAAGCTGCGAACCGACTATGGACGTGCCATCGCTGACCGCGACTCTCGCGACCGGAGCGATCCTGTACCACGCGCTGAAACCGATGGGCGCGAAGCAAGTCGTGCAGACGAGCCAGACGCCGGGGTGGGGGGGGTGCAACTCGAAGTACTGCGACATGGACCAGACGCAGGTGGACCGAGCGGTGAACACGGTGCTGAGGGACGACACGCTGGGGGGGCCGACGCTGAGGGGGGCGAAGCAGTACGTGGAGTCGATGTACCGGCGGGAGGCGAGTGAGCACCCAGGCGTGCACCTCGTCGCACACACGGTCGCGTGAGGCCGCGCGAGTGCGCACATATTCTGACCGGGCTGGTAGCACTCCACGAGGCAACGAAATGCCGCAGCTTCAGCTCAACTCCGGACCGCAGGACGCGCTCCTGTACGACAACACTCGCTCGTACTTCACGAACGTCGGCTACGTGCGCACCTCGAACTTCCAGCTCGAGCTGCGCGACGTCGACCCGCAGAACTCGGCGAGCCTCGGCACCACCGTGCAGTTCGTGATCCCGAAGGCCGCGGACCTGCTCGGCCCCGTCGACCTGATGCTCGACTTCAAGACGGCGGACGGTGGCGCGGCCGCGAACACCTACGCGGCGTGGGTCGAGTCCGTCGGCCTCGCGATGATCGATCGCATCACCTTCTCGGTCGGCTCGCACGACATCGAGACGATCACCGGCGACCAGCTCAACATCATTAACGAGCTCATGAAGGGCGACTCCCAGCGCCTCGGCCGTGACACGGTCCTCAAGACCGGCCAGGGCGCGGTGGTGCAGGAGATCACGGCCGCCGACGCCGCGACACTCCGCAAGAGCTCGAAGGGTCGCCTGATCTACGCGGCGGGGGCGTACGAGACCGGTAAGAAGCTGATCGTGCCGCTCGGGCTCTTCTTCACGAAGCACCCGTCGCAGTACTTCCCGCTCGCGGCGATCGCGGGGTGCAACGACGTGCGCGTCGCGGTCAAGCTGCGCCCGCTCAACGAGCTGCTCGTGCTCGGTGGCAGCGCGCACACCGTTTCGGGCTCGAAGATCACGGTGCAGAACGCCAATACGCCGGGGGTGCCGACGTGGAGCGGCGGTCTCATCGAGAAGTGCAGGCTGCGCTGCCACTACGTGCACGTCACGGGTCCCGAGGCGACGACGCTGATGAACAAGGAGCACGTGCGCCTCCTGAAGCTTTGGCAGCTGAACCACAAGACGGTGAGCGTCTCGGCGTCTACCACGGTCAACGCGCTCGCGAGCATTGACCTCTCGTTCCTGCACCCGGTGAGTGAGCTCGTGATCACGATTCGCAAGAAGAGCGAGATGAGCTCGTCGACGTCGGTGACGGCCGACATCGACAACACCGATCAGCAGGCGTTCTGCAAGAACTACTTCGCCTACCAGGGCGGCGGTTCGGACCCGAACATCGAGTCGCTGCAGAACCGCACCTCGCCGCTCAAGGCGGTCACCTCGGGTGTCGACGAGTACCTCACCGTCGACAACATCAAGCTGACCCTCAACGGGCAGGAGCGTCACCCGGGCCTCGCGTCGACCGGGCTCGACCGCGACTACCTGATGAACCGCCTCCAGCCGATGCTGCACTCGAACGCGTCGACCTACTTCGGCGACTCCCAGGACAGCCTCGTGACCGACGGCTCGGAGCTCGACTTCCAGAGCCTCTCGAACATGCTCGACCGCAAGGAGATCTACGTCTACCCGTTCTCACTCAACCCGGAGGGTTCCAACCCGTCGGGCGCCGTGAACTTCTCGAAGGTCTCGCACGCGAAGCTCGAGATCAACGGCACTGCGGTCGGCGCATCGGTCGAGTACCAGGTCGACGTGTACGGCGTGCACTACAACTGGCTGCAGATCAAGGACGGGCGCGCGCTCACGTCGTTCGCTTAAATCTGACGCCCCGTGTGACCCACGCGCGAGTGTGACTGTGTGTCGCGCGTGGAATGTCAATGGACCCCGGGATGGAGCTGCTCACGACGCTCGGCGAGGTCGGTGGTATCACCGGCATGATGCTCGCGGTCGTCGCGTTCGCGATTCGCTTAGCTAAAAAGAATGGGTGTCGCATGAAGTGTTATAACTGTAACGGCCAGCCCCTCGCCGAAGTAGACGTCGAGGAGGGCGGCGCGCAACTCGACTTGCACACCGACCTCCCGCCACCACAACCCTCGAACCCGCACAGCGCGCGCCCGCCAGTCCGACCGATAGACATTCAGATGGAATGAACGTTCTTTTCTAACGCACTGAGAGAGCCGAGTGAGTGTGCGTGCGCCCCCCTAGCGCCACGCATGTCTTACGTGATCGCGATAGACGTCGGGATCAAGAACCTCGGCCTGTGCGTCTTCGACTTCCGCACATCGAAGGTCGTTGCGTGGGAGAACGTGTCTCTCGTACCCAACGGACGATACATTCCTGCCAATAACGTGCAGTACGTCCGCGACTTCGTGCAGCGCTTCACACAGTACTTCGAGAACGCGTTCCAGGTGATCATCGAGCGGCAGATCCGGTGCAACATGCGCATCGTCGAGTCGGTGCTGCAGTCGATGTTCTTCGACCGATGCCAGATCATCTCCGCGCGCTCCGTCAAGGTGCACTACGACCTGAGCACGAAGAACTACCGCCTGAACAAACAGAAGGCCGTGGACTGGGCGAAGCGGTTCGTGCAACACAACCCCGGCGCGTTCGCCGACGAGCTCGCGGCGAACGCGTTCGGAAAGGCGGCGAAGCAGGACGACCTCGCAGACTCGCTGCTGCTCGTCATGTACTACCTCGACACTTATTCCAATCACCTGACCAGTGCGTGCACCCTGTACGAGTTCTTCAGCGCGCCCGTCTTGGACGATGTCTGACTTCAAGGGCGATTCGCGCTTCACGCAGCGATGCGACGACGGCTACTACGACGACTCGAACCTACTCAACGACGCCCACGTCGTTGACGAGTCGGAGCTGCCGCGATCCCTGTTTCGCGAGCGGCGCCGCTGGCTCATGCGGTACGAGGACGAGGTGCAGTTGCTGTACGAGACCTACGTCGAGGTCGGTCGCGCGATCTTCGGGCGTGCGTTCCACCAACTGGGGTCCGTCGCCGAGTTCGGCGACTTCGTCTTCAAGTACCTGCAGCCGGGGGCAACTTAATCTAACCAGTCGGCGAAACAGCGATGTCGGCGTGGGTCGTCGGTCTGGGCCTCGCCGCTGGGTACCTAGTGAACAAGAACGTGGTCCTGAAGAACCAACTGGACGAGTCCGTCGAGGAGTTCAACTCGGCCGCGCGGCCGGCGACGGGCGGCGTGACGTCGTCCGAGGTGCGTGCGACGCATCGACGCGTGGACGACCACACGATCTACGGCGACATGAACGCCGCGCTGCCTAAGAAGCGGATGGACGAGCTTCGGTCTCGGCAGCTTGCTGCGTCGGAGGAGACGGAGCAGTTCGACGCCGCGCAGGGGCCGGCGGCGATACAGGGTGTGCTGCTGAGCTTTGACTCTCTTGGCGTCTAGACATACGCGTGTTGTGCTCCTCGCGATTCTTCGCCTGTCGGCTTGCATACGCCTCCTTGAGAAGCCCGGCCGTGTGTTGCGAGTGTGCGGCCGAGGCCTCCCGCGCCTCCATTTTCTGCTGTTGCGCGGCCTGCACCCGCGGGTCCCCGAAGTGGCCCTGCAGCCCGAGAAAGTAGCCGGAGAGTTTGCCACCCATGTCCTGCGTCATCGCGTCGAAGTACACACCCATCTCCCGACACGCCATGCGCGCTGTCTTGTGGGAGTGGGTCAGAAAGTCGGGTGTGGCCCCGGCGCACACTGAACTGTGCGAGGAGGATCACGAGTGTAAAGGTTGCGGCGCCGATCCAGAACGCGACGAGCGCCGCGAGCGCCTGCTGCTGCTGGCAGGGGCTCAACATCGGGGGTGTACGCTACTTGGATGCGCGTCAGATAAATTTTCCAAAGGGTCCACAACAGACTGATACAGCGATGTCATACGGTGGATGGGGAGCTTTCTTTACTGAGAACGGCCTACAGGTCGGTGCTGTGACTGCGGCGACGCTTTTCGGCGTGCCGTTTGGTCGCTCAATGCAGGGCGCGCTCCTGAACGGCGCGCTCGTGGGCGTCGCGACGGACGCGGCGTTCAACGGCGTGCGTGGCCTCGACGGAAAGCGCATGGTGCACCAGGGGCTGATCGGCGCGGGCACCGCCGCGGCGGTCATCGTCGTCGCGCCGCTCGTGATGGGCTGAGTCGCCCAATTTTCCAAGCGGTGCATGGATCCAGAACAAACAGACAAATGACGATGGTGCTTGACGCGCTCGTGAACTGCGATAGTCGTTGGAAGGCTCTTGTTGGCGGCGCCGGCGCCGCGTACCTCGGCGCGGACCTGTTCGTGCCCGTGCCGAGCGGCGCGGTCTTCGCGGCCGCGGGCGTGGGCGTCGACGCGTGGTGCCGCGGCGGCGAGGTGCCGCCGTGGCAGGAGGCTGCCGGGTGCGCGCTCGGTGGCTACGTGGGCGGCGTCGCGCTGCGCGTCGCTGCCAGTACCGGCGCGCTCCCACGGCTCGTGACGGGCCCCCTGTTTACGCCGCGGTAGGACCGGGGCGGTGTCTGTAATTCTAACGGCATGTTCAGACCAGTGTGGGTGTCGTTCAACACAAAAAAGCAAAATGTCGTGGAACCGACTGGGTGGCACCGGGGGCAAGCTCAGCCGATTCGACCTGTCAAACCGGTTGAGCGAGCGCTCGCTCGAGGTCCGCGGCGAGCTGCGCGTGCACGACGTCTCCGGCCCCGGCGTCGACGCTAGTGTCACTACGGGGAGTGCGAACCTCGTCACAAGCGGTGCCGTCGCCGCGGCGATCAACGCAGCTTATTTCGGTGCGATAACCGAGTTTCCCGCGCCGAACATCGCTGACGGAAGTGTGAGCAACGCGGAGTTCCAGCGTCTGAACGGCGTGACGGACGATATTCAGACGCAGCTCGACACGACGTTGGCCGTTCGCAACAAGAGTGTGCATACGTCCATCAACTCGGTAGGCGGCGCTAACCTGGTGACATCGAGGGCGGTGTACGACTTCGTGTCGGACCGCCTGAGTGAGCATGAGACGGCGGAAGAGGCGCGCCGCGCGCGCGAGGACGCGCTGAGCGACGTGCAGGCGAGCATCACCAATCTTGACGCGACAAAGGTCGCTAACGGCACTGTGACCAACGCGGCCTTCCAGCAAGTCGCGGGCGCGCAACAGAACATTCAGACACAGCTGAATGGCAAACAGGAAGCTATCTCGAGCTCGGCGCGGCTCGACGCGGCGCTGATCGCGGACGGCAGCGTGAGCACCGCGGAGTTCCAGCACCTGAACGGCGTGACGGACGCGATTCAGACGCAGCTTGACGCAAAGCAGGCGACGATCTCGAGCTCGACGCGGCTCGACGCGGACCTGATCGGGACGGGGAGCGTGAGCAACACGGAGCTGGCTTCGCTCGCAGGTATTAGCGGCCCGGTGCAGACGCAGCTGGGAGGGGTGTACGACTTCGTGTCTGACCGCCTGTGTGAGTACGAGACGGCGGCGGAGGCACAGGGCAAGTTACAGACACAGCTGGATGAGAAGGTCGATGTGAATAGCGTCAAGCTGCTCAACACCACCCAGACGCACCAAGTCGTGACGTCGGTCATCAACGCGGCCGGGCCAACACTCGTCACGGTGAAGGGGGTGCACGACTTCGTGTCGGACCGCCTGAGCGAGTACGAGACGGCGACGGAGATTCAGACGCAGCTCGACGCGAAGGTGGACGCCCCCCCGGGGATTCACGCCGCGGTGATCGCCCGGGCGCTCAGTACCGACCCCGACTCGAAGCAGGACGCGATCAATGCATCTGCGCGGCTCGACGCGGTTTATGTCGGGGCAGGCACTGTGAGCAACGCGGAGTTCGGCCATCTGAACGGCGTGACGGGCGCGATTCAGACGCAGCTCGACGCGAAGCAGGCGACAATCTCGAGCTCGGCGCGCCTCGATGCGTCCCTGATCGGGGCGGGCACCGTGAGCGACGCGGAGTTCGGCCGTCTGAACGGCGTGGGCCCAGCGTCGATCCAGAACCAGCTCGACGGCCTGGGTGCGATCACACCGTACCTCGGCCCGCTCTCGACGTGGACAGACCGCGTCAGTGCGTACACGATCTACCACTTCGTCCGGGGCGAGCTCTCGGAGTACGAGACGGCACTGGAGGCGCAGAGCAAGTACGGTTCCGCGACGGTCCCCGCGGGGACGGACGCGGCGTTGATTGCGGACGGCAGCGTGAGTAACGCGGAGTTCCAGCGCCTGAACGGCGTGACGGGTGCGATTCAGACGCAGCTCGACGCGAAGCAGGCGACAATCTCGAGCTCGGCGCGCCTCGACGCGTCCCTGATCGGGGCGGGCACCGTGAGCGACACGGAGTTCGGCCGTCTGAACGGCGTGGGCCCAGCGTCGATCCAGAACCAGCTCGACGACCTGGGTGCGATCACAACGTACCTCGGCCCGCTCTCGACGTGGACGGACCGCGTCAGCGCGTACACGATCTACCACTTCGTCCGGGGCGAGCTCTCGGAGTACGAGACGGCATTGGATGCGCAGAGCAAGTACCTCGCGGCGGTCCCCGCGGGGACGGACGCGGCGCTGATCGCGGACGGCACAGTGAGCAACGCGGAGTTCCAGTGCCTGAACGGCGTGACGGGCGCGATTCAGACGCAGCTTGACGCGAAGCAGGCGACGATCTCGAGCTCGGCGCGGCTCGACGCGGACCTGATCGGGACGGGGAGCGTGAGCAACACGGAGCTAGCGTCACTCAACGGTGTCAGCGGCCCAGTGCAGACGCAGCTGAACACGAAGCTCGCGGCGGTCCCCGCGGGGACGGACGCGGCGCTGATCGCGGACGGCAGCGTGAGCGACGTGGAGTTCCAGCGCCTGAACGGCGTGACGGACGCGATTCAGACGCAGCTCGACGGGAAGGTTGGTGTGAATAGCGTCAAGCTGCTCAACACCACCCAGACACACCAAGTCGCGACGTCGGTCATCAACTCGGCCGGGCCGACGCTGGTCACGATGAAGGGGGTGCACGACTTCGTGTCGGACCGCCTGTGCGAGTACGAGACGTCGACGGAGACGAGGTATGGGTACGAGAATGCGCTCGACCAACTCCAATCGCTGGTTTTCGAGCCGGGGCTTCGGACGCGAAGTGGCACGGGCCAATACAGCTCCTCGAGCAGCCCTACGCTCACGGACGTACTGTCGTCGTCGGTGTGGTACGGGTCGTCAAACGTCGCCCCCCTTTTTAATGGGACCGCTGGCAGCAACGCTGCCATGAGCATCGACGAAACTTCCCTGCCGGCTCAATCTTACATGTGGCGTGGCTTTCTAACGGTTCCACCTCGCGAGAAACTCTACTCCTTTGGGAGTTGGGTTAACTCCTGGTGGTTCTATGCGACGGGCGCCAACACTTTGGCGCTCTTCATTGACGGGCAGAGGTACACGGGCGTCGGCTTCAACGACCAAGTTCCGGGGAAGACTGTAGAGATCGTCCTGGCCGCTTATACATCCTCGGCCAATGCCGCGGTCGTGTTACAGTGGTATGACGATGACATTGGCGGCTACACCAATGTCCTCACGGCCCTCAACCCCAGATGCTTCCGCAGACACGATCTCGGATAAGCCCCGTTTGCTCACCAAGCGGCCGCACTTCCTCACCAAGCGGCCCCCGCGCCGCCGTCGCGATGTTCCTCCCGCGCTCCGCGCGCGTGCACGCGAGGAACCGGCGCGCGTGGTGCCACTGGTGTTGCGCGCGGGGCACGAAGGGGCGCCTGTTCAAGCTGCGCGACGGCCCGATCGATTGGTTCTTCTGCGACACCGCACACGCCGAGCTGTGGCTCGAGTACCGCCACGTCGCCAAGACGTGGCGGCTCTGCCGCGCGCTCCCGAGTGAGCGACGCGCGTTGTTGTGCGGGCGGTCGATGAGTGACGAAATTTCCAGGCTGCTCCCCGAGAGATGCGGTCACAGCCCGCCGTAGCGACTCTGCTCGCCTACGCGACGTACCTCGCGCTCGCGTGCCCCTGCGCGCGCACGCTCAGTTGCCACCTGCCGCACTTCTTCGGCGCCGTGGGCGCCGCTTCTTTCTTAGTCGCGATAGAGAATGGACGCCTGTGAGGGGTGCCGGGGTCTGCGCGGACACGCGCGGATCAAGGACGCGATGTGCAAGGAGTTCGAGCAGCTGCACGCCGCGGCGTGCATCGAGCACGCGCGGGTGCTCGAGCTGTACAAGCGCGGGTGCTGGTACAACTTCGAGGTGGGCTGTCGCACGTGGCGCAACCCGTGGCATGAGAGCCTCGGCGCGTGTGGCATCAGCCTCGGGTCGTGGTACGCCGGGAGCATCGCGGGCGCGCCCGCGCTTCCCGTCGAGATACTCGAGCGCGAGGTGGCGGCGGCGGCGGCCGAGGTTCGCCGGTGCAAGGAGCAGTGTTCCGCGCCACACGACTGGGCGCCCGGGGGGAGGCGGTATGAGCAGCTGTGCCGAGAGAGCCCGGGCGCCGCGGCGTACGGCATTCTGTACACGCACAACGCGCGCCAATCTTCTAACGAGTGCCATTGAGGCAGATGTGTGACGTGGATAGCAGCAACGTGCTCTCGTGGACTGAGCGGCCGCGCAGAGCGAGGAAGCCGCCCCCTGCGTCCTACTGGGAGGAGTACGTCGAGACGGACGACTGGTACCTAAAGAAGCTGCTCGAGGACGTCCCGGCGTCCGAGCTGCACGCGGCGTGCTTCGACGACGACGTCGAGAACGACGCGCCGTGTAGCAGCCAAGAGAGCGGCTCCGACTCGAGCACCGAGGACGACGAGAGCTTCGTGGACGCGAGCGGGTCGGACGGACCCAGCGACGACGAGGACACTTCTTCTGACAGTGGGTCGACGACCTCGTCGGCCGCGGTGTCGGATGCCACCCGCTACGAACACGATTACGAGCGCCTGCGCGGATCCGACGCAGAAGACTCGGCGTAAGTACAACGGCCCGCCGAAGGGGAGCGCCGAGGCGAAGGCGCGCATGGAGCGCGTGCGCGCGGCGCAGTGGGCGAAGAACGGCCTCATCGTGTCTTCTCACGCGAGCGCCGAGGATGCGAAGCAATGAGACGATGACACATTATTCTGACACACACGCGAGAGAGCATGGCCACACAGGGGAGCAGCGTGCGCTTCAGTGGGAACTCGTCGACGGGCAACTTCCCCATCACGGCCTCTACGAACGTCGGCACGAGTGTCAAGTGGGACCTCTTCATCAACCAGACGGGCGCGAGCGCGGCGGCGCTCACTGCGTACGTCGGCGACGCGACCGGCGAGGCGAACAAGGTCGACGCGGACGAGGCCCTGCTCGTCGCGAACGCGGCGCTCGCACAGCTGCAGTCGTACCTCGGCTCGACGAACTACGGGAAGCTCAACCGGATCACGATCCGGTGCGAGATGGAGACCTAAATATTCTGAGACTGTCTGTAGCGTAGTTATGGGATCATTCGAGCCTTCGTTTAAAGCCACGCTCGAGCCGCACCCCGAGGCGCACGAGCCCGTCTCGCCGCTCGAGTCGCCGCCCCCATCGCCCAAAATCCGAGTCAAAGACGAGGACGTGTTCCCCGAACCCGTCGAGCTCCCCGCGTGCTGCTCGGCGACCATCCCACCCCTCGTCAACGACTCCCCCTACGAGCCGTGCGCTCTTCTCCAGGCGCTCGGTGCGGCCTTCGCCGTCGGTGCCGCCGTCGGCAGCCTCCTCGCCTACGCTTTTTCTAGGCGCACGATACTAGAGGTCGCTAGCGAAGTGGCATGAGGTCGACTTTCTACGTCGCGCTACACACGAGAACGTCGTACGACCTCAACGCTTACACCACCGCGGCCGGCACGCTCGTCAACCTCTTTCAAGACATCTTTCTCGACAAGGACAGCATAGCGCACGTCACAAAAGACGCACCACTAACCGCCTGCCACTCTAATGTCGAGGTCGTGCACGAAGACGCCGGTCTCGTCGGGCGGCTCGTAGTGGACATGGATGCGCCGGTGCGTGTACAGCTCGAGAAGTCCAAGCTCACGGCGCTCTTAAAGGCGGGGGGGCACTGGCCCGGCATGAAGGTCGAGAAGCGCGCGGTGTATGCCGAACCGGAGGACGTAGAGGGCTAGCGCATCGCCCCGCTGTTGAAGATGGAGCCCCAATACCCGTTTTTGCAGTCGTGGCAGAGCTGCTCCGCTGGGTTGCACTCTTGGCCGCACAGGACGTACTCGCCGTTCTTCAACTCGTCCATGATGTTCTGGCAGTGGCCCACCTCGTACTCGACGACGGGTGCCCCGCCGAGCTAAGTATGGGGGCGCGGGTAATTTAAGCAAGGGGTGGGAGCAAACGTGGTGGTGGGGATTTGCTGTTGCTCCCAGGCAGGTTTCGACTCGGTGTGTGGACCTCTTCGTCAGTATCAGGGAACAGCTCCCGGATGGGCCCGCCGGGCGACTTGTCCTGCCCGGGCGAACCCGCCTCTTGGGTGAGGTTCGAACCCATAATGCCTGGGTTAAGCGCCGGGCCCGTTTCCTGTTCGGACTGCATGTCGTCCACCCGGCCGCGCCGCGGGCTGTATTGGTCCTTGGGGAACGTGTTCGTGAACTTCGGAGGTGGCTTGTTGGCCCACGCCCCGTCTTCAAGGAAACTCGCCGGGTCGGTAATGGGGTTGTCGTCATCGGCGTCCCGCGACTCGAATGCGACCTGGAGGAAGCCGGGCGGCACGTCCTCGGGATCATGGTCGTACCGTTCGTACGAGAAGTATCCACGTATCGTTTGGAGCGTGAATAGGTCGTCGAGTGTGCCGTGCCCTGCATTAATGTTCGCCTCCTCGACGTCTTCGATGATAGCATTCTCGCCCGTGTGCGGCATCGGGATCATGTTGTAAACGCCACAGAGCTCGCCGAACGACGAGTGGCCAGCAGCACGGTAGCCATACCAACCTTTGGTCTCCCCCTCGCCACCAATCGTGCTGTCGAAGAACTTGTAATCCCCCTCCTCTCGGCGCGACGACTTCACGACGATCTGTTTGAAGTCCACGTCGAGCCGCGCACCAAGCTTCACCGAGTTAACGATCTTATCTACCTCGGTCCTGAGCAGCTGAACGCATGGGAAGGTCTTTGAGTGGAGGAGCGCCTCCGTCTCCGTAAGTGGGATCTTACAAAGCGCGTTGTCCTCGGCAATCTCAGTGCGACAGATGGGCCAGCTGCGCTGGGAGACGTCGTAGAACGCCTCGTTCGCGACCGACGCCCAGTCACACTTCGCGATCGCCGCCTTGAGCACCGGCAGCGGTATCTCCTTCTTCAGAACGTTCTTGATGACCGCGAGCACAGACTCGACGCGAAGACATAGGAACTGCACCCCGCCCGACTCCGTGTTGCGCAGATTGTGCCAGAAGACCGTCTTGTCAACCTCTCCGAGCGGGTTCGACATGCCACCCAAGCCGTCCGCGCGGATTTTGTGCACGGCGAGCACGAACTGGTCTATCACAGAGGCGTGCTTGTTCAGCTCGTAGACGGTGCCCGTGACTGTGTGAAGTATCCAGTCGAAGATCTCCTCGACGTCCGCGACAGTAGGCTGCATGAGGAAGTTGAGTTGGAGCATGTAGTACAACAACACGCCCCACATGTTGGCGTTGCGGTCGCGCCGCTTGCCGAGGGCACGCGACATGAACTGCGCACAGTCCGCTATCGCCTCGCGGTCAAGCCTGTCGTGGTAGAGGATGGATTCGAAGTCGGGTGTAAGCGCCGAGGAGAGCTCGCGGAAGCAGGAAAAATCAGTGTACAGGTTGCTGTCGTCCCCGTCAGCTCCTTGGTCTCGGAGTGGGTCGAATGGTATGAGGAGCAAGCGGCTTTGGAAGGCCGTGTCAGAGGTGTTGATGAGCGAGTTAGACTGCGCACAAAAATCCAAGCAGGTGAGTGGACATGGGTAGGTCGAGTGGATACCGAGCGACGGAGGCGAACCGCGCCGAGGTTGAAGCGCTGCGCGCGCGGCTTGCGGCGTGTCGCGGGCATGAGTGGCAGCGCGCGGGGGCAATCATGCAGCAGATCGTGCGGCTGGTAGGGCGGCCGAGTGGGCCGATGGGCGCGCGTGTGGAGCCCAGGGCGTGCAGGTACTGCGACTTCTATGGGCACACGCGGCAGCGCTGCCAGGTAAGGGCACGGGACGAGGCAGCGCGTGACTCGCGCAACACAGAGAAGGAGTTGTGCCGACTGGGCGCCGTGGCTGACAGCCTCCAGGAGTTGCCCGACTTGGAGTGGAGCACGTGGTGCGCATGGGCGGACGCGCGGTACGAGGCGGCATGCGACGCTGGGCTGGGGTGTCGACAGGGAGACCACGCGTGTGGCGCATGTGGGGACTGCGCGGCGTGGCGCGAGTTCATGCGCGAGTGGGGGCGCACGCACACAGAGCCGCGCTCGGCGTTCCGTGAGGGGCGCGCACCGTGAAAATAGCAGACGAGAGGGGCTTGCGGCTCTTGCCCATAACGGCGCGCGTCGTCTGGTCGAAGATCGTGCGGCCGAGCTGTGCGTACGTCTTGGAGTCGCCACCCGTGTTGACGACGACGTCGTCAACGACACACGTGAGGTCGCGCTGCTGCGAGAACCGCTCGAACATTGCTGGCTTCGTCGCGTCCCCAGCCCATGGCGCGCGACGGTTGAAGCCTATGACTGACTGGCAGAGCAGCGACGCCTCGGTCTTCCCGGTGCCCGGTTCGGTCGAGTACGCCCATACGAACGGGCACCCGTGCCCGGTCCCTGTCTGCCCAGCCCATATCTTCGACGCCTGCAGGCCCATCACGGTGGACGCGAGCATTGCTTTGGCTGGCATCGTGTTGTTCTTGAAGAAGGCGGGAATAAGCTCATGCCACGCCCGCGTGAGGAGCACGTAACGCACGATAGGGAAGGGGATCTGGATGTGGTAGGGGAAGTCTTCGCGCGGCACGGGTACCAGGTGGTCCGCGAAGACATCAGGCACGATTGCGTACTGCGCCTCGTCGTGCGAGATGAACGCGCCGTTCTTGAAGCAGCAGTTGCCTGCCACGAAGACGCCACACGGCTGTCGACCCAGGTAAGCAACGCACGCCGTCGGTGCCGGATGCTCGAGCCCGTGGTTAATGTAGCACGCAAACTGCGCAACCGTCAGCGTCGTGCGCAGATTGGGGTGCGCCATTTTGAAGATCGCGGTGACCTCGGATTGGCTTTTGAGCTTCCCGACGTCGACGTCCAGCTCGACGTCCAGGTACCTCGCGTCGCGAAGGTCCGGCGCGCGACACTCGTCTTTTGCTGCGAGGTAGACCGTTGGTCCAGCTGCACCAAGTCGGGTGCGACACAGGATCCGTGACCAGGGCGCGCAAGAGCCGTTCACCGACACGAACGTCTTCAGCACGCGCACGACGTAGAAGTTTGCGACCTTCACGAACGAGCCATTCATCGAAACGCCGAGCTCGTCTTCCACAACACTGAACTCGAAGGCGGCGACGAGCTCATCCGTGTTCAGAGTCGCGGCGCCCTGGGTGTCGGTGTCCACCCACGCCCTGAGCCACGAGGCCTGGTAGAAGAGGTCGCTCCGCAGATTCTTGTCGGCGAGCATAACACATCCGCCATGCAGGTGGCTCTTCCACGGCACGAAATCCGATTGATTAACCAAGTCCAGCTCGCCGACTTCAAGCTTCGTGCACATGTCGTGGTGCTTCATGGTGTTTGAATCGTACACATGCTCCTTGGTGCGGTATGAGAGCTCCAGTTTGAAAGCGTGCGTGACGATGCCTTCTGCGGGTTGACCATGCTCGGTCTCGTCGAAGGTGGGTACGTTGACCACGAACAGCGCAGTGAAAGTGTGCGCCAGTTTGCGCGCGTCGACAACCTCCCAATGCTGGCCGTTCTCGGACGCGGGGGCCTGCACGTAGTGCTTATTCTTAGCCCCATCTGCGTTCGCGATCGGCGCGTCGTAGTTCTCGTAGAAATGATCGGGCACGTAATCCAGCGCGTTCTTCGGCGACTCCCGGCCAGTGATGTTTGGATTGGTGATCGGGCCTTCGAGCTGGCTGTACTTGACCCACAGCAGGGAGACGGCGTCCTCGTCTGCGCGCGGACAGGCATACTCAGCGTCGCGCGCGGCGTCCAGCAGCTTCGACGACTTGCCGGGCCAGCTGTCGCACGAGACGGTGTCGGCGGCGGCGACCAGGGCGGCATTCGCACGGCTGATGAAGAATTCGCGCTCCGGCGAGTTGACCGGCACGGTGTACTTCATGTTCTTGTGACACTGCCCCGCTATGACGCGCTCCTTCGTGAAGGCAGCACAGGCGACAGGCGCGGCAGCAACTCCGGCGAAGTGGCGCTCGGAGGGGCGGTTCTGCTTGGCTCGCTTGGACTGCGTGTTGCTGTCGTGCGGCCAATTCGAGCTCGGCATGACGCGCGGGTGCGCGGCGCGCGTCGCGCGGCGTCGCGTGGAGCTTCGCGGGGGCGCCGCGGCGACGGAGCACGAGGCACGAAAGGTCCGACCTCGCGGACCCCGAGATTGACGAAACGAGCTCGCGGACACCGAGATTGACGAAACGAGCTCGCGGACACCGAGATTGACGAATTTCACGAAACCGGCAACACTTGCCAATCAGGCGACGCGACCTGCTCGATGCCGCGCGCAACGACGCCGCCACCACCGAAGGGCATGCAGAGCGCGCACGCGCGCAAGGCGCCGCCTGCGCGCGAGCTAGACCCCGCACTCGTCGCGTGTGCGAAGGTCGCACAGCTGCAGGCAGATGTCGCGGCTCTGGCGTCGCAGCTTGACCGCGTGACGCAGAACGTCGTGAAAGTGGAGAAGGTCGTCAACGAGCTCAGCGGCGCACTCGTGCGATTCCAGGGACTCGTGGGGCTCGTTGTCCCGGAGACCGCCGAACTCGGCGCACGCCGCAAGCACACGCACGTCGTGCCAGCGTTCATGCTGCCGCCATGCATCATCGACGAGCCGGTGAAATAATCTGAGACGCAACGATGCTCGCGCGCTGGCTCTTCGCGGCGTGTGCAGCGCTGATCCCACCGCGACTCGCGAAGATCAACTCTGAGATCGGGCGCCACGAACGCGCACTCGGCCGCAACACGACCCTGCCCGCCGAGCGGCACCTACGAATCGCGCGACTGGGCGAGCTTATGAGCGAGCGGCGGGGTGCGCTGCTGGACGACCTGTGAGAGACCCCGGGTGGGTGTCTCTCGATTTTCAGTTTCACCACCCGGGCGGCCGACGTGCCACCCAGGGCTGCTATTAACCCGGACTGTCGTATGGGTCTACTTTTTCTCGGGCACGAGCACGCACATGTTCGCACACATCGCCGCGGTCACAATCACTGCCGTCGCCGTCCTCGGCGTCGTCAAGTGTCTGCCGTGCAAACTCACCGTGTCGCTCGGCGTCGGTCGCGACCGCGCTAGCACGGCGGGCCGACCGCCGTCAACGATCCGCTCTTGAGCATCGCAATCGCCTCTTGCCACCAGTAACCGAACTTCCAGTCGCGCGCGAAGTCGGGCGCGTAGACCGGCCAGATTCTCTCCTCGAACGGCGCCGGGTCGCCGTTCCGGAGTGTCGCGCCGAGCACGTACGCGGTTCTACCGTCGCGCTCGAGCTTGCCGCTCCGATGGTCGGCGATGATGTTGGCGACATGTTCGCGCGCCGATAAGTCGTGCAGCATACGGCGGCGGAGGTACCACTCTGCTATCAACGGCGGCGGGCAGCGGTTCGCGAGCAGGAAGAGCGTCAGCGAGAACCTGTCGCCTTTCAGCAGATGCGTGCACAGGAAAGTCTTGACAGTTTTGGCGGGCCAGTCGCCGATCGCGCCGACGGCGTCCTCGACTCTGAACAACAGGGCCTTCTCGTGCACCGTCAGCTTCTGCACAGCGCCAGCGTTCGCGAGCGCGATGCGCTCGTTCTCCGCGACGCGCTCGAGGATCTCCAGCCGACTCATGCTCATCGCGTCCTCGTCGCAAGTTGGAAAAGCGCGCGCTTCGTCAATCTGGACGGTTGGGAGGTCCGATTACATGCGCGGTTCGTCAATCTCCGTGTCCACGAGGTCGCGTCGAGTTCGCGCAGCGTCCGATTCGATGTCAGGGGCGACGGACGCGGCGGAGGCGGAGGCGGCGGCGCGCGCGCGCGCGACGGTGGACGTGTTGATGAACGGCCTCGATGCGCGGATCCCTGCGCACGTCGAAAGGATCCTCGACACGAAGCTGCGCAAGATGGCGCAAGACGGCAAAGCCGCTGCGGCGGCGAAGCAGCAGCAGGCACAGGAAACGGCGCGACTCGTGCTCGCGGCGATGCGCCGACAGGATGAGCAGATCAAAACGTTGTCGAAGCAAATCGCCGCGCTCAAGCAAGCAATCGCGTCGCGCGACGCGCGCGACGCCGAGCAGAAACGGGGCCGTGTGCTCTGCCGGTAATGTTCTGACCAACGAGTACGCGTCCATGACCGACGACGAGAAGGCGTGCGTGCTCTCGCTCCTGCACGCGCACGTGAGCGACGGTCCCGAATACGTTTCGTGGGTCCCCGCGTACACAACACTGCGCCAAAAATTAGAGGGGAGCGTCCGCGTGGGGGGGCACTACCGACGCAAAGCTCTGTGCCGCAACCTCATAAGCGCGCTCAAGTGCACGGCGAAATTCTACGACGTGTCGCGCCCCCCGATGCTGTGCGCGCCCCCGGGCGCCGCGCGCCGGCGGTGGGAAGAGAACGGGCGCCCGATCCGGGTGTCGGAGCGCCAGCTCGAGTTCTTCTAGGCCACCTACGGGCTCATGAAGCCGAGCTCGGCGTCCAGATCGCCGACGATACCGAGGGCATCCACGACCCCGAGGTCGTCGACGATCATCTCCAGGTCGTGGAGGTCGGCGTCGTAGTTCGTCTCGTCGTTCGTCACGTCGTTCGTCTCGACGGCCACTACGAGTGGCGCGTCGGACGTGAGCTCGTGCAGACGGCCGAGCGCGAGCGCGTAGTCGTTCTGCAGCATCGCGTGCGCGAGCTGCAGCTGCACGAGCTGCGCGCGCAGCTCCGTGCCCCCCCCGTCGCGCGCGCTCCGGCGCGCCTCGCCCTCCTTGAGCCACTCGCCGTGGCGCACACCGTTCTCGAACGCGTCGTGCATCGCGCGGCGCATGTCTTTTGCGACCGTCACGTCGAGCGTGCGCAGCGAGTCGGGGAGGCCTACGAGCCGCATCATCGACGGGGGCATGTGCGCCTGTATCGCCGCCTTCATGTGCCCGATCTCATCGAGTGTCGCACGAGCAGCGCCGCCGAGCGCGTCGAGCGGCGAGTTCGGCGCGCGCGCGGCACACGCCATCTCGCGCACCGGCGTACTCGGCGTGGGCGGCCGCACGACCGTCGTCCTCCCTGTCGAGCCTGCGACATTGTCGCCTGCCGCGTCTGCGCCGGTGCGGCGCGCGCGCGGCGCGTCGTCGAGCGACGGGAAGGCGAAGAGCGGCGCGGCGCGCGCGAGCCCAGCCGGCGCGCGCGCCGAGAACGTGTGCTGCCACGCGACCGGCGCGTCACGCGCTCGCATTCTGAGAGCGCGCGGGAACGAGCGACGGCGGGCACCTCCTCTAGACCACCCAGAATCGCGATTCCTGACGGCTAAGCTCTTTGCTCTTTGGTAAGCAAATGGAAAGAGCAATTTGCTCTTTAGGCCAAAGAGCAACTTGCTCTTTTCACTTGCTCCTTTCACTTACTTTTCTTACTATTTAAAGAGAGAGAGAGAGAGAGTATTAGTAAGGGGCGGCGTGTCACGTGACGTGCGACGGCGGGCACCTCCTCTAGACCGCTCAGAATCGCGATTCCTGACGGCTAAGCTCTTTGCTCTTTGGTAAGCAAATGGAAAGAGCAAGTTGCTCTTTAGGCCAAAGAGCAACTTGCTCTTTTCGCTTGCTTAGCAAAGAGCAAAGAGCTTAACCGTCAGGACGGACACGTTTACGGCACCCGACACGACCGCCCGCCGTCG
>JGI20158J14315_10000492_pt1 | contig 29510 bp, 21 predicted proteins | sample COG_08_FD_14315 | JGI IMG/M metagenome (IMG submission 14315)
CATTATGAAAGCGAAGATAATTGCAATATTGATTGCAGCCATACTGCTGGGCTGCAGTTCTTCAAAAGAAAATACCTGTAAGCTTGACGCACGCTATACCTTTAATTTCGAACAAGCACAGTACTATGCTCTTCCACCCATAGATTTTAGCTTTAGCCTCAGCTACGACTACCTTGTCCGTATGCCTGAGTTTGGAAAGCAGAACTTTAATTATTACGAAGTGGCGCGTTACAACGATGACAGTACGGGAAGCGTGTTACTTAAAGTACACCCGTTCAAAAGGCAAGGCGCATTTATCTCAGTTGCAGAACAGCGTACCGCACAAATAATGATGGACGTCCAAAAGGCGAAGAGAGACAGCTGGGTTACTGAACGACAGGATACTTTAAATCAATGGTACATCACCTATGGACGCTACGAACAGGACCCAGAAGATTACATCATTGGCCATACATTAATTTTACGTGATACGCTGAGCAATGGATTGCTCTTAGAGTTGCAAATGCCTTGTCCCAAAGATTCTTTTTCTTTAGCACGCGAAAAATGCCTTGAAGAAGTCGTTCGCTCATTCAAAGTCTATCTTTAATCGATAAGACTTAATACCTAAGCTAAAGCAACGCTGAAAAGTATTTTACCTTATTTTAAGCCTTAGGGCATTGGAATCCAATTAGTTATTCTATATTCACATCATTCAAAGGCAACTTTGAATTAGGTTAGGGGTACGGAGCCAAGAAATTGGCTCCTTTTTTTGTGCTAAACTTTTTACTGGAGCCCATGTTATTCCTTAAAATGGGCAAGACACTCCGACTTATTTTGGGCGATCAGCTCAACGCACAACACTCCTGGTTTTCTACGGTGAATAACGAGCACACCTTTGTGATGATTGAATCGCGCGAAGAGGGCAGTTATGCACCCCACCACATTCAGAAGGTAGTAGGTATTTTTTCTGCGATGCGTCAATTCGCCCATTCCTTAAAATCGCAAGGGCATCAGCTACACTACCATAAAATCCTAGACAGCACTGAAGCCAACTTACGCACCGTTTTAGCGTCCATTGCGCAACAATACGGCGCTGAAAGAATTGAATTGCAAGAGCCCGACGAATGGCGTTTGCGAGAAGATTTAGAACAACTAAAGGACGAAGGATTCAAGATTACGTGGTGCTCAAGCGAGCACTTTATAAGCACACGCGAAGAATTCGAAGGGCTTTTCGAAGGAAAGAAAACCTTTTTAATGGAGACCTTCTACCGCGCATTGCGCAGAAGAACAGGTATCCTTATGGATATGGCTCAGCCGGCCGGGGGTAAATGGAACTACGACGCTCAAAACAGGAAGAAACTTCCTAAAAACCACCTTCCACCTGCACCATTCGTCCCAAGCACCGATGTGAGTGCGGAGTTAAAAGATGCGCTAGCCGCACAACTGCCCACCATAGGTAAGCTTGAAAATCCCAAACATTTTTATTGGCCTACTACACCCACTCAAGCATGGGAAATCTTTGACCATTGGCTCCAATACGGATTGCCTTCTTTCGGCGACTATCAAGACGCGTTGACAACAAAAAGTTGGTCGCTTTACCACAGCCGTATCTCCTTCGCTTTAAATACTAAAATGATACAGCCGCTGGACGTTTGCCAGCGCGTTGAAGCCCATTACCGTGCGAATCCTGAAATCCCATTAAATGCAGTAGAAGGTTTTATTCGACAAATTTTAGGCTGGCGTGAATTTATGCGTTGTGTTTATTGGCATCGTATGCCAGAATTTGCAGACGAGAATTTCTTTGGATTTGACCGCAAACTACCGCAATGGTTTTGGAACGGCGATACGAAAATGAAGTGCCTATCCCACACCATAGGTCAAAGCCTCAACCACGGCTATGCACACCACATTCAACGTCTCATGGTTACTGGAAATTTTGCCCTATTAGCCGGCATTGACCCGGATGAAGTGGACTTGTGGTACCTCGGCATTTATATTGATGCATTTGAATGGGTGGAAATCACAAATACCCGCGGGATGAGTCAATATGCAGATGGCGGCTGGATCGCGACCAAGCCTTATGTTTCCTCTGCGAATTACATGAAGAAAATGGGTGATTATTGCGACCAATGCTTCTACAATCCCAAGACTAAAACGGAAGACGATAGTTGTCCATTTAATGCTTTGTACTGGAATTTCTTCGATTCCCAGCGGGATAAACTACAATCTAACTTCCGCCTTGGCATGGTTTACCGGACCTATGATAAAATGAACGCCGATGTGAAAGCCGGTATTCGTGAGAAAGCGCAATCCCTATTAGACAACATCAACACATTATAACATGAGTACTTGCATCCTTTGGTTTAGAAACAATCTCAGACTAGGCGACAATGCCCCTGTACATCAAGCCTATACTAGGTTTGAGAGGGTAATTCCGGTATACTTTATTCCTTCTGCAGATCAAACCGATTCTTGGGGCAACCCCACTATTGGCATGTGGCGCGAGCAATTTCTGCACGATGCAGCTATGGATGTGCGTGAAAAATTGCGCCAACAAGGAAGTGATCTTTTAGTCCTAGAAGGCGATCCCGTTTCAACATTAAAAGAATTGGCGGCGACATTCGAGACAAATGCTATTTACGCACCAAAAGAATTAGCAGCATATGAGGTGCACGAACAACTACAGCTAAGTTTGTGGGGGAAAAGTGAAGGCATCGAGGTTCAATTCTTCCTAGAACGCACACTGTACGAACCGGATGACTTCCCATTTAGTCTAGAAAACATGCCACAGGTCTTCTCGCCTTTTAGAAGAAAATTAGAAAAATATTCGGCGCCGAGAAAAGCTTGGGAAGAACCCGTCATTTCGCCAGCAGATCTAAGCAACTTTACACAGTTGCAAGGACATTGGGAAGTCACAGCGCCAGCACCAGATGAACGCACTTCTTTCCCGTATCGAGGAGGTGTTCGTGAAGCATGGCGTGCACTAGAGGACTATTTCTGGGAAGGCGAGCAAGCCGTCCAAGTATACAAGGAAACTCGTAATGGCATGCTGGGTCGCTCGTTCAGTTCAAAATTCTCACCCTTCTTAGCTGTGGGTTGCATAAGTGCGGCCCAAGTCATGGACGAATTGGACCAATTCGAAGAACGCCACACGAGCAACGACAGTACGTATTGGCTTTTTATCGAATTACTCTGGAGAGAATTTTTTCAATGGACAGCTTACAATGCTGGAAAACAGCTTTTTATTCCCACAGGACTACAACCTGAAAAGCCATGGAAGCCGCACTTTAATGCCCGTAAATATGAGCAATGGAAAAATGGCGAAACCGGCGATCCTTTGGTAGATGCCAACATGAAGGAGTTACAAGCTACCGGGTTCATGAGCAACAGGGGCCGTCAAAACGTTGCCTCCTACCTCATTCATAATATGGGTTTGGATTGGCGTAGCGGTGCCGCATGGTTTGAAAGCCAATTGATTGACTTCGATCCGGCATCTAACTACGGGAATTGGTTATACATCGCAGGCCGCGGTAACGATCCGCGACCCTTTAGAAAGTTCAATACTAAAATGCAGCTAGAACGCTACGATCCGGACCACAGCTATGTGAATACTTGGTTGAATTAATGTACTTTTCCAACATGGATTGGACGCATTTATTGAATCTAGAATTTCCTCAACTGCCCTTGGATGCAGCGGATGAGGCCATTTTAAAAGAATTGGCCCATAAGCTTCAGGACAACTATCCTTACCACAGCCCGGATTACGCCGGTCAGATGATTAAACCGCCATTACCACTTGCACAGGCCGCCCATTGGATGACCAGTTTTGTGAATCCGAACAATCATGCTTTAGACGGTGGACGCGCGACATCTGCCTTAGAATTAGAAACGATTCAGGCACTTGGAACCATGGTGGGCTATTCTCAGCCCCTCGGGCATTTGACTTCGGGCGGAACAACCGCTAATCTTGAAGCCCTTTGGGTCGCACGGCAGTACCATGCTAAAACCGTGGTTTTGGCAAATGAACATGCTCATTATACCCACAGTAGAATGAGTGAGGTACTGGGCATGCCTTTTCAGGCAGTTGCTTCGACCGAAAATGGATCAATGGATCTAATTGCGCTGGAGACTATGTTGAAGGAACTTCGTAGCGAAGGAGTAAATGCAACAGTTGTGGCGACATTAGGAACGACAGGCATGGGCGCTGTAGATGCCCTTGAGGATATTGTTCCATTAGCACATACTTATGATGCNCGTATACACGTAGATGCCGCATATGGCGGCTACTTTACACTAGCANATCTACCTTTCAATACGTTACGACATTTCAACGCTATGTCTTCAGCGAATTCAATAGTCATAGATCCACACAAACACGGTCTCCAACCATATGGATGCGGTGCAGTGCTGTTTAAAAATCCAGAAGAAGGTAGATTTTACAAACACGACAGTCCATACACGTATTTCACTTCCGACCAGCTTCACTTGGGTGAAATTACATTGGAGTGTTCGCGTGCAGGAGCAGCGGCAGCGGCACTTTGGGCGACGCAACAGAAATTCCCCTATGTGCGTTCTGGCGCTTTTGCAAAGCGTCTAAACGCGAGTCTTGAAGCAGCGAAAGGATTAAAACGTTCATTGATTGCGAAGGATTGGTGGGTGCTGGAACCGGAATTAGATATATGTATATTCAGTCTTCCTGGAGTAAAAGCCTCAGAAATCAGCGCTCTTAACCGAGCATTTTTTGAACAAAAAGCAAAAGAAAACCTCCATTTAGCGCTATTCAGCCTGCCGCAACGAAACTGTCCTTGGCAAATCAAATGGGATATTCCAAGTCTAACTGTAGTGCGTAGTGTGCTGATGAAGCCGGAACACAACGATCCGAAACTTTGGGATAGAATTACCAGCGCCTAATGTCCTTTGACTGCAGCTAAGATTCCTTCAAAATCCAAAGTAGTCTGTTCCCCTGTAGCAAGGTTCTTCACAGGAATGGCGTTTGATGCCATTTCATTGGTGCCCACTAATGCTAAAAATCCAATGCCTTTCTTATCGGCAAAATCAAATTGCTTTTTAAGTTTTGACGCATCAGGATAAAGCTCTGCCCGAATTCCTGAAGCCACCAGTTTAGAAACCCATTGGTAAGCAACCACACTCTCTTCAGTGCCGAAATTTGCGAAGAGAACGGCAGCAGAATTTACCGTGGTATCTGGGAATAAGCGCAATTCTTCTAGGCATAAATAGATACGGTCCAGCCCAAAAGAGATCCCAACGCCTGAAGTATTCTTCATTCCGAATATACTGGTCAAATCTGCATAGCGGCCGCCGCCGCCTATACTTCCCATTGCTACACCATTTGCAGCCACTTCAAAAATGGTTCCTGTGTAATAATTTAATCCTCGGGCAAGCGTAAAGTCGAATACTAATTCAGATGACGTCAATCCTGCAGTCGCATGAGACATAACGAAATTCATTTCTTCCAAGCCTAATTTACCTTCGGAACTTTCTGCCAATAGCCCTGTCAAACGCTCAAGGGTTAGGCCTTCTTCTAACCACTCTCCGAAGCGGATAACCGCACTTTCCGGCAGTGCCTGTGTGCGCATTTCTTTCAAAACGCCCTCTGGCCCCACTTTATCTAACTTATCAATGGCTACCGTAAAGGCAATAAAATCAGTACTAATCCCCAGTACCTCAGCCATTCCAGCAAGGATTTTACGGTTATTTAATTTAATGGTCGTGGAAAGCCCTAGTCGTGTAAAAGATGCGTCATACAACTGAATCAGTTCCACCTCTTGCCACAAACTATCCGAGCCTACAACGTCTGCATCGCACTGGTAAAATTCACGAAAACGGCCCTTCTGAGGGCGGTCAGCACGCCAAACCGGCTGCATTTGATAGCGTTTAAACGGAAAGGCTAATTCATTTTGGTGCTGCACCACATAACGTGCAAACGGTACGGTCAAATCATAGCGCAATGCCTTATCAGCTACTTTCGAAGTAAGTGTCTTTGGGTTTTTTGAGGCCCACATTCCTTCGTCTATTTTGGACGTAAAGTCTCCAGAGCGTAAAATTTTAAAAATCAATCGGTCCCCTTCCTCACCGTATTTACCTGTGAGGGTTTCAATATTTTCAAATGAAGGCGTTTCAATGGGATCGTAACCGCGCAGTTCAAACTGCTCCCGCAATACATTCATGATGTATTGGCGCTTCTGCACTTCTGCCGCTGAAAAATCTCTGGTGCCTTTCGCTAATGAAGGTTTCATAGAACTCGTATTGCTAATCTAGACCACAAAGATATTGGCTAATGGGTGATCTCCTACTCTATACCCAAACAACTTCTGTACAGCTTTTGGAAAGTGTCCGATTCCTTTAATGCTTGGAAACTGCGTTCGTTGTGCTTCCAATTCTTGCGCATCGGCAAACCGCCGAAAAACAAATGCGCTACACCATCCACACCAAACTCATCCAATACGGACCAGTAAATGCAAACCACATCAGGGTCATTTTCGGACAGATCGAACGCCGCAGCGAGTGGATATTTTACCAGCGAAAAGTAGCGATCAGCCGTTTCAGGATCGATGTATTTATCCTTTAATTCAAAGTAGTTTGGATTCCTTCCGTTGAAAGAAACAATATATTTTCCACCATTCATCATCGGCATACCCGCCGGTCCTACGAGCCATTTACCGTCAATGAATCGGCCGTTTAAGACTTCAGTAAAGTATTGGCCTTGGTACTCCCATCCTATAGTATAACTGCGGTCTGGACCAGTACTAATTATCGTAGCCATACGCTCGACACGTTCTTTCTCTACCATCCAGTGTATATATCGCGGCCTTATTAGCGTACCTATACCAACTAGTACAATGAGCACGAGAATAATACTGATCGCCCATGTTGCTTTAATGTTACGCTTGCGGTCCTCTTCTGCCCTGCGTTTAAGCATCTCTGCGCGCATTTTCGCGCGTTTTTCTGCTAATGCATCGGATTCCTTCGAGCGCTTTTTGTTCTTTTCAACCGCAATATCAACTAGGGCTAGAGCACGTAAAACATAATCAACCGCCGCACCCAACTCCTGAAAAGCTTCTTCTGAACCGCCAGAATCAGGATGACATTTCTTAGCTAACCTCTTGTACGCCACAGAAACTTCCTTCTCGCTCTTTGGCAAGGTGTCTAATTCTAATATGCGTAATGCTTCCGCTATTTTCACTGCAGGCGAACGTTTTATAAAGGCTTAAATTAAGAAAACGCTTCCATAGATTTTAGCGTTGGTATAGAATACGTTCCTCTGCTCTTGCCGGAACCAATTCTCCTGCGATGAATTTTCGTAAAAGAATGTTTTCTATCAATCGGTCCTCGGCATCATTTTCGGGATCATAAGGCCGTTTCAAATCAATATCATACCACCACGCTGTCATTGACCAAAAACGCGCGGACAAGCCGTTTCTATAGGTCTTAATAATCTCGTATACACTCGTATTGGTCTCCCTGAAGACCAATTTGCTTAATATTTGCCCTTCACTGCGAGTAAGCTTTCTTAATTCAGGTTCAAAGCGCTCTTCAAGGTACTTCTGATACGATTTTGTGTATTTTCTTCGCTGTCGTTTGCGATCAATTCCTTCCAGCTGCATATTTACCGAATCCATTCGCAGTGCCGCCTCTCTAACATAAGGATACACTCTTCCCACTTTTTTCATCAGTGCGTAATAATTCCGTCGTGCTTGGACGTCGTTTAATGTAGGTTTAGCTACGAATAGGACCTCATCTAGAACAGACCACGCAACGGTATCTCCATTAATAATCAATTGACCCAAAAGAGGACCATTGGTCTTTGGCGACGTGCTCAAAGTATCCACTTTTTGTGCATTTGCTGTAAAGCAGCACAAAAAAGCAAAAAGAACTTTAACTCCTATTTTGTTTCCAACGACTTTGGCCATTTGACGTGCTCGTACTTTGCGTTTCTTTCTGTGTTTGAAGAAGATTACTCAATGCCATAGCTCCTATAGCTTCCAATTCTGCATTGCTTTTGTCTAAAGCCTCTGGTGTATAATAATTCGCAACAAAATGCGTATCAAACTCACCGCTGACGAATGCTTCATGATCCATCACGAATTGGGCAAAGTCTATGGTCGTTTGAACGCCACTGATTCGGTATTCACTCATGGCGCGTTTCATACGTGCAATGGCTTCGGAACGGTTGGCGCCGAACGTAATCAACTTCGCAATCATAGGATCGTAGTATATACTCACCTCCATACCTTGTTCTAAGCCATCATCTACACGAACTCCCAACCCCTGTGGCCTGCGGTATTCTCGCAGAGTTCCCGTACCGGGCATGAAATTCGCAGCAGCATCCTCCGCGTACACACGAACCTCAATCGCATGTCCTTGAATTTTTAAATCCTCTTGTGAAAAAGGCAGTACCTCTCCTTGGGCGATTTGAATCTGTGCTTTGACTAAATCTATTCCTGTAATTTGTTCGGTAACGGGGTGCTCAACTTGAAGACGCGTATTCATCTCTAGAAAATAGAACTTACCACCCGGCTCGAAGATAAATTCAACCGTACCTGCTCCCCTGTAATCACAGGCTTTCGCCACGTTTACTGCCGCTTCACCCATTGCTTTTCTCAATTCCGCCGTGAGTACTACTGAAGGAGCTTCCTCAATCACTTTTTGGTGTCTACGTTGGATTGAACATTCTCTTTCAAAAAGGTGCACAACGTTTCCGTGCTCATCTGCAAGCACTTGAATTTCAATGTGACGTGGGTTTTGAACGTATTTCTCAACGAAAACGGCTCCGTTACCAAAGCTGTTGGTAGCTTCACTAACAGCCCGTTGCATTTGATTTTCAAAATCGGCTACCTCATGCACAATACGCATGCCTTTACCTCCTCCGCCAGCGCTAGCCTTTATCATTACTGGGAATCCAATTTCCGTGGCCAATTTCTTTGCATCTTCCACATCAGTAACTTCCCCATCTGAACCTGGCACTAACGGAACATCAAAATCCTCTACAGCCGCTTTCGCACTAAGTTTATCACCCATCACCTGAATAGCATGCTCTCGCGGGCCTACAAAAGTGATACCTGCAGCTTCAACTGCCGCAGCAAATGCCGCATTTTCACTCAAAAAGCCGTAGCCTGGATGAACAGCATCAACACCTAGTTCTTTTGCAAAAGCAATGATTTTATCTCCTTTTAAATAACTCTCAGAGGAAGGTGCGGGACCTAGACATACTGCCTCATCGGCAAAAAGTACGTGTGGAGCTCTCCGATCTACATCAGAATAAACAGCTACTGTTTTAATGCCCATTTCTCGGGCACTGCGCATAACTCGCAAGGCGATTTCACCGCGATTTGCGACCAATAGTTTGGTAATAGGTTTCATAGTGTGATACGTTCGCTTGAAGCGTTCAAGCAAATATAAGGTACTGCGCTAGGAAATACTTAGAGTTTCAGTATGCGTCTTCGCCACAAATAGTTCTCCGTCGAAATTCGAACCTCGTAACTTCCTGCAGGCAAAGGCTGAAGATCCAATTGGAAGTCATTACCGCTTTGTACTTTTCCTTCGGATACTTTCATTCCAGCAGCATTAAACACTTCAATGTCAGCGGTTAATGTAGTTCCGAATTCTAATTGCACATACCCTTGAGTAGGATTTGGATAAACACTTATGGTATTCGAACCTTCATCTATTCCTACCTCTGTCAAGCTGTGGGTAATCACCGTAGTATCTCCGCAATCATTGATTAAGAACAAGCGTACCGTGTACTGCAAGGAAATCACACCATAGGTATGCTGTGCATTCGGCGAATTGCCTTTATCGTTCGTGCCATCCCCCCAATACCAATGAAATTGCGTTGCGCCTGTAGAAGAGGCGAAGAAATTCACGGTCATACCGTTTGAACTGGTCGAAACAATGTTGAAACTAAAGTTCCCCATTGGCGGATCACAAGTGGCCACATCTTTAGAATAGGTATACTGTGTTCCACAACTGTCTGTGGCAGTTAAAACGACCGTAAATGTTCCATTGGTCGAATAAGTGTTGCTTGCAGTACTTCCTGTACCGACCGAACCGTCCCCGAAATCCCAATTATAATTGGTCAAATTTGCTGGTGTTGCAGTGAACGAGAAGTTGTTACCCGTGGCTATCTCGCTAAAGGAAAGCGTCACCGGCGTACACACTTCAACTGTGTCATAGACTACAATTGTATCACCACAAAGACTTGATGCAGTGAGGGTTACAACATAAATGCCTGAATTGGCATAGGTATGCGTGGGCGCTGAAGTATTTGAAGAAACACCACCATCACCGAAAGACCAATCATAATTCAGACCCGTTCCCTGTGATCCCGTGGTATTAAAATCAACCGTTAAGCCAGTAATGGTGTAGCCAGTAACAATATTCATCGAATCACATACTGTGACGTGTGCAACAAGGAATCTACACTCCCGCAGGAGCTGTATACAACTTGGTATACGTTCATATTTCCAAAAATAGTGGTGTAGGTATGTTGTGCAGTGGTACCTGTATCCTGGGTATTATCCCCCCAATACCATACGGTTGAATCGGAACCAACCGTGGAAGAATTTCCTTGAATCGTAGTTGCATTGAGAGCTACCGACCCTAAGGCAGTAATAGAAGGACAGGGTAACGTAGTGAAAGAAATACTATCCCAGAGACTGACGAGTGAAGAGGTACAAGTATCTTGAACCCATACAGTATAGGTAGTTGAAGGTTGAAGATTATTTAGCCCATAGGCTTGGTTTGACGCAGAAACCCTCGTGCCTGTACCGAAAGTGAAGCCTTGGACGCCAAACTCCAGAGCGGAAGAATTTGCAGTTCCGGACCACGTTACATCTGCAGAATTATAGGTAATGCTGTTTACTGAAATGTTAGGCATTGGACACGTTGTAGGCTCATCTATTCGAATATCGTCAATAGAAATATCAGCTTGATAGGCTGTAAAAGAGCCAGTACCGTCGCGCCACGCCTTAAAGATGATTTGTACCGTATCGTTTTCAAAAGCCGAGAGACTAATGGTTTCTTTCATCCAAGCTGCATTTGAGCTGCTTTGCTGTTGACCGCTAATCGTCTTTAAAAGAACAACCGATTGACCTAAAGCTTTTACATAGACCCTAAGTTTATCAATATCTGGCCCAAACATATGGTACCAGAAAATCAACTCAGGGCTTTGAAGACTATCTAAATCTATGAGTGGGGTGCGGAGTTCGGTATCTGCGGTATTACTAAATGGCGTTGCGCTACGTGCGAAAGCATAACCACCTGTGCCTGAAGTGTGATCACCAGACGGTCCCGTACCTGCATAATGCGCAGCGGTACCTCCTCCCGTCCAGAAGTAGTCTAAGGTATCCGACCGAAGCCAGCAGTCGTCAATTTCGCCGTTTTGATCAGGCCAAGCAGGACCTATCCACGTTGAAGCACTAGAGAATTGTTCAACAAACGGCGCCGTGTAAAAAGAACAATTCGTTCTAAACCTAGGACCATTGCGCCAATCACTTACATCACCACTACCACAGGAATCGCGAACCTGCCATTCGTAAGTAGTTTGAGCACTAAGCATTCCGATTCCTTTCGCGGAGGTGTTTGCCGTTGTCCAATTCCAGCTGTTTGTGCCTACTTCTCGGTATCTTAATTGGTAATTTGACGCACCGCCTGAAGTCCAATCTAGTTGAGCCACAAAAACGCCAACGGCTGTTACCGCAGTATTGTCAGGCTTTGGACAACTGGGTTCTTCATCAATTTTAATATCATCAATCGCAAATTGCGTATAAAATGAATTTTGCGAATTTGTGCAATCGAAGCGAATTCTAACGGTATCGCCCGCATACGAAGTACCCAGGGATAGTATTTTCTCTGTCCAAGGTGCATTTTGAGAGCTGTGTGTCACCCCTGACGTATCCCACAGTGCCGTCCAACTGCCGCCAAGTTTCTGTACATACACATCAAAGTCACCCATTCCAATTCCAAATCCATGGTAGTAAAAGCTTAACTCCGGCGAGACCAATGTGTCCAAATCAATCCATGGTGAAATGAGCCGAGGATTGGTACCGCTCACAAAGGTGCTCGTCACTTGATTCATCATGTACTGACCTGAACCCGTTGTGTGATCTCCAGCGGGGCCCGTTTGCGTCCAATTAAAGGCCGGCGGTCCCGGTGTCCAGAATTGTGTCGCCGATCCTTGATCCAACCAGCACTGATCTAAATCTCCTTGAACATTCCATGTGGACGCCGGATCCCAACTTGTACCGTCAAAGTTCTCGGTAAAAGGAGCAGTTGCAAAAGAGCATTGCGTAATAAACGTTGTGTACGGCGACCAGATAGAGGTATCCCCTGCTGAACAGACATCGCGTACACGGACTGAATAGGTTGTGTTCGGGTTTAATCCAGTGAGCGATGCAGGTTTCGTCGTTGAATTAACAATTGTACCGGCTGATGCCCCCCCATTGCCCTGAGCATATTGGATTTGATAGCCGAGTTGGTTGGTATTTAAACTGGTCCAATTCAATTGAACCGAAGTAGATACCAAGCTAGACGTCGTAATATTTAAAGGTTGGTCACAACTAGGCGTTTCTTCAACAGTAATATCATCAATAGCCACCCTGCTCTGTGTCCACCAACTGAATGAAGTGTTGCGCTTAGCTGAAAACCTAATTTGGATGGTATCACCCGCCCATTGCGAAAGAGACTCAACATGCTTGCGCCAAGCAGAGTTTTGAGACGTGAACTGACTGGCGGCCGTAGTAGAGTTAATCGTGTGAATCTGCGTCCAAGCCGTGGTGCCCAATTTTCTTACGCGAACATCGAGCAAATCGATATCGGAACCGTACATGTGATAGTAAAACTGCAACCGCGGTGTCGTATCGTTACTCAAATCAATGGGAGGCGTAATCAAATGCGTAACGGTCCTGAATGTACCTGATGCGTTCCAACCCTCTGCTACTGCATAACCGCCTGTACCCGAAGTATGATCACCACTTGGGCCCGAGTTAAGCGTTCCCAAGGCAGGAGGGCCAGCCATCCATAAGTAATTACCTGTGGATAAAAGCCTATTCCAACAGGTGGGAATTGAGCCTGAATTGAGCCAAGACGTTTGAGGTACCCAATTTGAGCCGTCAAAGTTTTGGGTGTACGGTGTGCTTTTAACACATTGCGCCTGTGCTTCTGGTAAGTGAAAACAAGCGAGCAATATGAAAATAAATAGGAGTCGGTTTTTCATCGTATCAAAAATAACAAAACTCAAAGTGAAATGTTTAAACAATGAGTATGCCACGACATTCATCGAACCAGTAGTAAGTTTCACTATTTTTGAACAAATATGAACGTACTGAAACGATTTCTTTTTCTACTGCTTCTTGGCTACTCCTTTTCATGCCAAGCCCAACTATTGGCAGTCTATAAATACGACGGAGGAGGCGACTGGTATGCGAATCCGACCGCCCTTGAGAATCTGAGTGCATTCTACAATGCATCCACAGGAGCTAAATCCACGGTATGCACTGAACCCATTACCGCGGAAACTTTATTAGAAAGTGGGGTATCGTTTTTACATGCCACTGGCCACGGCAGAATTGTAATTTCTGAGGCACAGGGAAACCAATTAAGAACGTTTACTGAAAACGGCGGATTTCTTCATATCGATGATAATTACGGCATGTCAACATACGCGAAAGACGCGATTAAAAGAAGTCTTTCCGACGGCCACTATTGCACTAGTAAACCTCAAGCATCCTATATTTAATACCCTTTACCCCTTTCCAGCGGGCATGCCTAAAATTCACGAACACGACAACAGTGAACCAGAAGCCTTAGGCTACTTTGTAAAGGGGGAATTGGTTGCGCTACTCACTTCAGAAACCGATTTAGGAGATGGCTGGGAAGATGCAGAGGTCCATGGAGACTCCTTGGAGAAAAGACAAGCAGCATTGAAAATGGGCGCAAACTTGTTACATTGGGCAACAATAAGAAACAACCAGCCATGAAAAACTTTGAATTTCAACCTTTTGCAAAAGCGTGCATTCAATTGTTGGCATTCGCCGCATTGGGCTATGCATTATGGAGAGTAAAAGGTGTCATTGTCTACGCTGGTATATCATTATACATCAGTGTATTAGGACGTCCTCTTTTTAAAATACTTCAATTTAAAACGCCCTTAGGTAAATACGTAGGCAAAACGGGTAATGCTGCTTTAACCCTGCTCACAATTGCCGCAGTATTAAGCGGTATCGTAACATGGTTCTTCCCACTACTGATCAAAGAGTTTTCCTTTTTAAGCACCATTGAATACGATCGTTTGATTGCGAGCTTAGAAGAAGAATGGAACCAATTAGACGCCATACTCGCGAGTTTCGGGATCAATTCTCAAGCCGAATTGGAGCAAATCAACAATAGCTTGCAAGAATTCGCTTCCGTTGATGCAATAAGCGATGCACTCAGCGGACTGATCGGTAGCATGGGCAATGTGATTATCGGCTTATTTTCTATCTCATTTATCTCCTTTTTCCTGATACGAGAGCAAGAATTGGCACATCGTTTTATAGACTATATCACGCCTAAAAAGCACCATGCCAAAATAGACAAAATGGTTCCCGGGATTAAGCGTGTGGTCACACGTTATAGCTTTGGTATCCTCATTCAAATCACTTTAATTTTCTTGTTACTGTCCTTGGGCATGAGCTTGATAGGTGTTCAAGGCGCTGTTGTTCTCGCGCTAACGGCGGCCGTATTCAACCTCGTCCCCTACGTGGGGCCACTAATAGGAGCTAGTTTAGGCATTCTTTTAGGTATTGGCCAATTATACACTACTGGCTTATCTGATCCCGCCACCAGTGTGAATTTGCTTCAAAGTCTTTACTTACTCTTTGGACTATTCGCTGTGGTCCAATTGTTAGATAACATCGTATTCCAACCCATCATCTTCTCCAACAGCGTTGGTGCCCATCCACTAGAAATATTCTTGGTCATCTCCGTTGCAGGCACACTGCTTGGTGTTGGTGGGATGATTTTTGCCGTTCCCGCATACAGTATTTTAAGGATCGTTATTAATACCATCAGAGAAGGTTGGGAAGCATCCTGAACGCAAAAGAATGGGACATCCTAAACAACAAGTAGACCCAGAAGATTTCAAATTAAAAGAAGCGGACCTTTGGCTCTCAGCTAATGCGCATTCTTCGGTAGCTGACCTAAGGTTAAAATACGGCCTTAGCCGGCCCTACTTCAGCTGGATCACTCGGCTCGAAGCGCAGCACAAGTATGCTAAAAAGTTCCCTAAACTGCTCCAAACCGAATGGGTGTTTCCAGCAGGTCAAGCAACGGAACAAAGCAGCTCGGAACGAACCGCAGAATACAAAGCTTCACTTGTCTCTTCGCCGTATACAGTAGATTTATGCGCCGGTATGGGCATTGATTCATGGGCCTTAACCAACCGTGAAACAGGTCGAGGACACTTTGCCAACGAATTGGATAAAGGTTTATCACGGCTAATAGCGGTCAACTTAAAAAACAGCACTACGGCCTCGGGCTCTGCAGAAGACGCACTACCTCAGCTCAAACGTTGGCTTCAAGAAAAAGACATCTCCCCAATGGAGGTCACGATATATCTCGATCCAGACCGCCGAACGGGTTCTGGGAAATCCGTAGCGCTTCAAGATGCCAGCCCCAATATTGTTGACCTGCAGAAAGAGTTGCTCAACCTGAGCCATACATTGTTAACCAAGCACAGTCCCATGATAGATTTGGCTGCATTAAATGAGCTAAATCATTTGAGTGAAATTCACGTGGTAGAATACCAAGGAGAATGCAAAGAGGTCCTGGCCATACAGCGGTGGGGCCATACCGGCTCGCCCACTTGCAAGCTGGTCGTCCTTAAAGAGCACTTTATAGCGGAGCGAAGCAGTGTTGAAGGGGTGTCAGAGGAGATACCTTATGTCACCGAATTGGACCAATTCTTAATTCAGCCCGGACCCGGACTTGCAAAAAGCAACTTGCACGAGTTGCTCGCGGCAGAAGAGCAATGGAAAAAATGGACTGTGGGCAACCTATATACCTGTAACCATATCCCACCATCATCCCCATTCTACAAGCGCTACAAGGTCATGGAGGTTGCAAAACCTTACAAATTGAAGCTCCCTGAAGAAGGTGGAGCTATTGAACGTATTGGCTACCCAGAACACCCTGATGTAATCCGAAAAAAACTTGGATGGAAAGAAGGCCGCGAAAACAAACTTTTCGCCGTAAAACGTGGGAAAGAAAAACTAATGGTGTTCGCTAAACGTTTAGAGTAAGGCATCCTTTTTGATGTATCTTTAAACTATGTGCAAAAGATTCCTTTCTATACTGCTATCACTCGCGTTCTTACCCGTTTCATGGGGTCAAGAGGCTCTTTTTGTGCCTAATGAAGGACAGTGGCCCGGGAACTTTTCTCATAAGATGCCATTAAAGTATGGAGGATTGTTTTTTGAAGACGATGCCGTACAAATTGTGCTGCGCGACGCGAGGCATTTAGAAGACCTACACGGCCACGACATGCACGAGGCCGGACTCAGTCATGAAGCATCCGTTTTAAAAGGACATGCTGTACGTCTTAAGTTTTTAAACGCCACACCCACTGTTGCAAAAGGACTTAAACCCACAGAATTTTACCATAACTATTTTCTAGGCAACGACTCCTCCACATGGCGCGGTGAAGTTAGACCTGCTCGTAAACTTACTTACGATGGGCTATACGATAATAGCATCTTGGCATTCGGTCAGGCCGGCAGCCACGTGAAGTACCAGTGGCACCTGTCAGATCCATCGGTCATTGATGAAATCGCATGGATGTACGAGGGCGCTACGAAAAGTGAAATCAACCCTGAAGGTGCATTGATTGTGCATACCTCTATAGGTACGTTCTTAGAAAGTGCTCCAGTAGGCTGGGGATGGAAAGATGGCGAACGAGTAGATTTTGGCATGTGGTATTCACAGGAGCACGGCGTCTTCCGCTTCAAAACCGAGGCTATCGCCAGGACGTTAGATTCTTTGGTACTGGATCCACAGCTCATTTTCACCTCGTTCAGTGGTTCGTTAACTGATAATTGGGGCTTCAGCGCTACCTATGATGATCAGGGCCGATTGTATGGCGCCGGCGTTGCTTTTGCCACGGGATATGTCGCCTCTACAGGTGCCTTTCAAACCACTTATAACGACCCTCCTGGCATTAATTTAGGATTTAATCCAGACGTGACTATTACTGTGTTTGAACCGCAAGGCAATACTATGTTATACGCCACCTATTTGGGAGGTACCGCCCCGGATCACCCGCACAGTTTAGTGGTCAATGGAAATGGACATTTAATTGTAATGGGTACCACTGGGAGTAGTAATTTCCCAACGCAAAACCCCATTCAATCGGCCAATGCTGGGGGAACCTCTGTGAGTATCAACGGCTATGAATTCAAGAAGTCAGACCTTTTCATTACACGATTCAATGCAAACGGCACGGGTTTGCTCAGTTCAACATATATCGGAGGCACAGGGAACGACGGATTGAATACGAACATCGTTAAAAATTACGGTGATGCAGCCAGAGGCGAAGTTGTGGTCGACGGATCAAATAACATTTATATTACCGCATCTACCAATAGCACAAACTTCCCATCTACAAACTGCAGCAGTTGTTCAAAAGCTGGCGGTCAGGATGCCGTTGTGTTTAAACTGAACGCAGCAGGTACATCACTAATGTGGAGCAATTATTACGGAAGCACCAGCGATGACGCTGGGTACAGTTTAAAGTTTCACAACGGTGCTGTTTTCGTTACAGGAGGCACAGTAGGTAACAATCTACCAAGCACTAGCGGAGGTTATAAGAGCACATTCGGTGGAAATCACGATGGATATGTCGCAAAGTTTGATGCTTCAACAGGTGCCTTACAGCAATCCACCTATTTGGGAACCAGTGCCTACGACCAAAGTTTCATTCTGGATGTCGATAAATTAGGTAACGTGTATGCTTTTGGCCAAACGCAAGGTGCCTACCCTATTTCCACCGGCGCTTGGGGCACGCCTCAATACCGCAAGCAATTCATTCACAAGCTAAGTAATGACCTTACGTCAAGCGCAGCATCTACAGCTTTCGGTTCACCGCAAGGGGTTCAGAATCTAGTACCAACGGCGTTCAATGTTGACGACTGTTTAAACATTCTACTCTCCGGTTGGGGCGGTGTCACGAACAACGGCTTTTTCAGTACGACAGTAGAGCAACTGCCTGTATCCTCAGACGCTTTACAATCCAGCACCAACGGTTCTGACTTTTATTTCATGGTGCTCAGCAAAAACTTCGGTTCGTTCTCTTACGGAAGTTATTTTGGAGGCGCTGTCAGTTCTGAACATGTAGATGGAGGTACGTCTAGATTTGACGATCGTGGACGTATTTACCAAGCCGTATGCGCCGGTTGTGGGGGCAACGATGATCTTCCAACCACGCCTGGAGCGTTCTCCGAAACTAACAACAGCAGCAACTGCAATTTGGGCGTGATAAAATTGGACTTTGAAACGGCCATAGAAGCCGATGCTTCCGTTGATTTGAACTTTCTTGCAGATACAAGCTGCTATGAATTGACGCTACGATTGGCAAACAATAGTAAAAATGCTAATGCCTATTTCTGGGACTTTGGCCAGGGCGATACCTCCAACCTCACGGAACCCATCGTCACTTTCCCCAACCTTGGCACTTATAACGTAATGCTCGTTGCTATTGATACCATATGCGACAGCTACGACACGGCTTTTGTTCAAATCGTGCATGATACCGCCTCATTTCCGATATGTGACTGGAAGGAAAATTATGCGAGCTGTGATTTATTCCGTGAAGTAGAATGGACAGAACAGTTACCAAATGCTGATTATTACGAATGGGATTTTGGCGACGGTACAGCGCTTACAACGACCAACACCGTAGTGAACCACACCTACCCCGCTTTTGCAACCTATACCGCCACAGTGACCGCACGTGATAGCTTCTGCGACGTAGGCTATGACCAAATTTTTACCATTGTTTTCGACGACGACGCGAACATTCCCACCGTAAATCTATTCACAGATAGCTGCCGCTATGGTGGTGTGGATGTCATTTACCAAAATGTCGACAGTACCATGATCTTTGAGTGGGACTTTAGCGGCACGGCTGATACGGGCATGATACCGTCCTTCCGTTACCCAGAATCAGGGCTTGAAGAAGTAACATTAACCATCATTGACACTTTGTGCAATAGGGCTTACGAATTTGATTTTATGGCAACCATTGTTCGCATTGAAGGCCGCGTTTACATTCCTTCAGCTTTTACGCCAAATGGTGATAAGGACAATGAGGAATTCAAAATCTTTGGGAACAGCTGTTTAGACGACCCAACCTTTAGAATTTACGACAGCTGGGGAAATGAGGTTTTCCGGAGTGAAGACCCTTTCAATGAATTTTGGGACGGCACCTTCAACGGCAAGCGCGTGCCGCAAGACGTTTACACCTACAGGTTTACTGGAGGTGATGAAGTCCGCATGGGTACAGTAACTATTCTGTATTAGACGTTAACAGAAGCTTCGACGTAGAGCTCTTTCAGAGCATTCAGGAATCCTTCTGCACAATCTTTCGTATTGAATTTGCTGAACGACACACGCACAGGCTGGTAATCCGAAGTCCATTCGCCCAAGGCACGAATCACATGACTGCCTTGATTCGACCCCGAGGTACATGCCGAACCGCCACTGACATTGATCCCTTTCATATCCATGGTGAACGTGAGCATATCATTGCCTGTATTAGGAACAGCGATACTCAGCACCGTATATAGACTGCGATCCAATTCCGCACTGCGTCCAAAAAACTTCACTCCGGGAACGATAGCTTTAACGCCATCAATCACATACTGCTTCAATGCCTCGACATGCTTCTGATCTTCTGCCATTTCTTCAATCGCGATAGCAAAGGCTTTACCCAATGCACAAATCCCAATGGTATTCTCTGTTCCCGCACGTAGATTGCGTTCTTGCGCACCGCCCTGAATCAACGGCTTAATCTTCAATCCACTTCGCACATAAGCGAAGCCGATGCCTTTGGGACCGTGAATTTTGTGCGCCGAACACGTAAGAAAATCATATGCCACATCCTTAACATTGATCGGCAAATGCCCCATTGCTTGCACGGTGTCTGAATGAAACAATGCGCCGTATTTCTTACAAAGTGCACTGATTTCAGCAACGGGATTTAAGTTGCCTATTTCGTTGTTGGCGAACATTAAGCTCACTAACGTTTTTGGTCCATTTTGAAGTAAGGCTTCTAATTCTTCAAGATTGATATCGCCGTGAGCATCAACAGACAAATACGCCGCTTCAACCTCACCGCGTTCTACCATAAATTCCACAGGATGACCTACAGCATGATGTTCTATTTCTGTAGTAATAATGCGAGCTACGTCTAAATCACGCACGCTACAGAATAACGCCATATTATCTGCCTCTGTTCCGCCAGAAGTGAAGAAAATCTCTCCCGGCTCCGCACCAATAGCTTGGGCAATACGCTTGCGCACTACTTCGACTTCGACCTTCGCACCACGACCGCTAAGATGAGTGCTCGATGGATTACCGAAATTATCCATCATACGAATCATTTCCTCCTTCACGCGAGGCTCTAACGGTGTCGTAGCAGCATTGTCCAAAAAAATAACTCCCATCTCTATGCAATTAGGTTTGCTCAAAGATAGGAGTTAGACAGTATAGATGGAAGTCCTAGGCTAAGGACGCTATGAGATCCATGAAATTTTGGCCCAATTCTGTCGCTTCAGTGGTTGAAGGCGCCTCTGTATAGATGCGAACAATAGGCTCAGTATTGGATTTACGCAAATGCACCCAACGGTCTGACCACGTGATTTTTACGCCATCAATCGTACTGACTTCTTCATTAGAATAACGCGCAGCTATTTCGGCTAGAATACCATCAACATCGAGCCCCGGAACGAGTTCAATTTTTTGTTTTGCCATGTAATATTCCGGATACCCTGCGCGCAATTCGCTCATGGTTTTTCCAGATTTTGCCAAATGCGTTAACGCTAATGCTATTCCCACTAGCGCATCTCTTCCGTAGTGGAGTTCCGGTAATATGATACCGCCATTTCCTTCTCCACCAAGCACCGCTTTCGTACGCTTCATTTCATTGACTACATTCACTTCTCCTACAGCAGAGGCGGTATAGCTTCCGCCTTTCGCCTCGGCAAGATCGCGCAGTGCTTTAGATGAGCTCATATTACTTACCACTGCACCCGTTTGTAGGCTCAATAGATAATCTGCAACAAGAACGAGTGTATACTCTTCACCAAACATGGCACCTTTTTCGTCTATGAAGGCTAATCGATCCACATCCGGATCAACAACGATGCCCATCGTAAATGAACCTGATTTCACCTTTTCTATGATCGCACCTAAATGCTTTTCGAGGGGTTCCGGATTATGAGGAAATTGGCCTGTAGGCTCAGGGTATAAGTTTTCGTAGGTGACACCCATGGCGTCTAGCAATAAAGGAATAGCCACAGAACCAGAACTATGTACCGCATCGATGGCAACATGAAAGCCTTTTGAGCGCACTGCTCTTGCATCTATAGAAGGGAGTGAAAGTACCTGTTCGATATGCCACTCCATACCATCATCACACGGTGTAACTTGACCCAAGTCATCCACTTCTGCAAATGCTAAATCTGCATCTTCTGCTAAACGCAAAATAGCGGCACCATCCTCACCGGAGACAAATTCGCCTCTCTCATTGAGAAGTTTCAGTGCATTCCACTCCTTCGGATTATGAGAAGCGGTAAGTATTATACCACCGGACGCATTGAAGCGAGGCACTAACATCTCTACCGTTGGAGTGGTGCTTAAACCTGCATTTATAACATCTATGCCTAACCCTTGTAGCGTACTAATGACCAAGTTTTCAATCATCTGTCCAGACGGACGGGCATCCCTTCCAATGACCACTTTACAGTGCTTGTGCTGCTCTTTGAGCCACGCACCGTAACCTGCCGCAAACTTTACAGCATCGAGAGGTGTTAGGTTCGCACCGGCAGTTCCTCCTATGGTACCGCGAATTCCGGAAATGGATTTAATTAAGGTCATCTTGCTTGGTTCGATTTTATAGCGAAGATAAGACAGGCGCGCGTGGTGCCCAATGAAGATTAGGTTCAAATTGGGCATTGTTAATAACAGTGTTGATAGGTTCTGGTGAATACATTAACCTAACTTCGCGAACCCATTGAATTGTGCTTAAATTTCTACTATGCGATTTGAAGACCAGGATACCTACACCTTAGTACGACAGTTTGAGCAAGCCTTGAGCGAAGGACGTCAGCCGTACTACGATGTGGAAGATTTAGAACTCATTCTTGAGTACTACCTGGAGACGGGCAGCTTTGCTCAAATGCGAAGCGCCTTAGCACTCGCCCAAGAAATTCATCCTTTAGCCTTTGTATTCAAAGTGAAGGAAGTGCAACTTGATATAGCGACTAAGGACTATACAAAAGCGCAGGCGAAACTGAACCACCTGGAAGGTTTGAATATGCGTTCCGCAGAATTACTCATAGCTCGGGCTACTATCTTGATTCACCAAGGCAATAACGAAGCGGGTCTGAAGATTTTAGACAAAGCTTTTAATGATGCAGAGGACCCCGTGGATGTATTGCAATTGATTATCGATGCGCACCTTAGTCAAGGCGATTATCCGCGTTCCATCGAAGCGTTACTCAAATGGTGTGAAATGGAAGAAGATGCATTGGAAGAAAGTGCATTGTATCAATTGGCCATGTGTCTTGACTTTACAAACGAATACGATAGGGCCTTAGATATTTTCACATCCTTGACCACTCGCGAGCCGTATAACCCTTTGCTGTGGTACCAGATTGGCGCTTTTTATTTGCGTAAAAACAAGGAGGACAAAGCATTACAAGCATTTGAATGGGCTACACTAGCGGATGAAAATTACCATCCCGCCTTTTTCGAGCAAGGTAGAATTCATGAGCGCAACGAACGGCTGTACGACGCCCTGAATGCGTACCGTCAAAGCATCAGTGAAGAAGTACCTTCGGGCTACATTCATTTTAGGATAGGACTACTAGAACTGGAATTAGATGCGCCGAAAGAGGCCTTGCGTCAGTTCAATACAGCTATTGCGCTTGAAGATGACATTGACGACATCTATTTGGAGCGTGCGGGAGTCTACATGGAATTAGAGCAATACGCAGAGGCCTTATCGGATTTTCGTCGCGTATGGCTAGATGAAGCTTACGGTGAGGAAGATGTGCTGGATTATGTAGAATGTTTAATTGAGCTTGACGATCTTGACGAAGCCATACGTATTCTTTACGACGGTATAGATAAATTTCCTGCGGCATTGCAATTGCGTTTGGTACTCTCTGGCTACCTCATTGCCATCGACGAATTAGCGGCAGCGGAAACTGTACTCTCAGAAACCTTACGACGTGAACCCAAAACGCTTGCACTTTTTGCCGAATACTTCCCGGAATTACCAAAAATCCCTGCCGTAGGTGCTATTTTAGCATCCATTCAAAGGGAGGATCATGACTAAGAAATACGGCTTTTTGTTTTTAAAAGGCATGGCAATGGGCGCAGCAGATGTTGTTCCAGGAGTAAGTGGGGGAACCATAGCCTTCATTACAAATATTTACGAAACGCTCATTCATGCATTGAGCCAATTCGATTCTCGCGCCATTCAACTGCTGCTTAAGGGCCAGTTCAAGGACTTCTGGACCCACATTAACGGTACCTTTTTAGCCGTACTTTTTGCAGGTATTTTCACTAGTGTATTGAGCTTGGCAGCGCTTCTCTCACATGCCCTTGAAACCCACCCTATCCAACTTTGGAGCTTCTTCTTTGGTCTAGTTTTCGCCAGTATTTTCATTGTTGGCAAACAGGTTAGCCGTTGGCAATGGTTTACATACCTAAGTTTTGCTGTCGGGACTGTCATTGCTTTTTGGATCACCACGTTGCCCGCTTCTGCTGGTTCAGACACTTATCCCTATTTAATACTTTGTGGAGCCTTAGCCATTTGCGCAATGATACTCCCTGGGATTAGCGGCAGTTTTATACTACTATTGCTAGGCGCTTATGCAACAGTATTAGAGGCAATAGCAGACAGAACGCTCGGCATTATCGCTGCCGTAGGTATTGGTGCTGTGGTTGGACTACTCTCTTTTACGAAGCTGTTAAAATGGGTGTTCTCAAAGTACCACGATTTAACGGTTGCGCTACTTAGTGGTTTTTTGCTCGGCTCATTGAACAAGATTTGGCCCTGGAAAAAAAATCTAGTGACTTTTACGAAGCATCCCGGAACTCCTGAAGAAGAAGTGGTACCCATTGTTACACAAAATTTGACGCCAGACGAATGGTGGCCTATTGCTTTAATCATGGGGCTTTGTGGCGTGGCTCTTGTGTTTGGTTTAGAATGGGCGGGCAATAAAAAATCTAAACCCATTCAATAAATGTTGAAGCTCGGACTCATTGGTTATCCGATCAAGCACAGCCTAAGCCCTGGTCTTCATCAAGGCTTTATGGAAGCATTTGAGGTTGAAGGATCGTATGAATTATTTCCGACCCAGACCATTACCCGGGACATCCTTGACACTCTTTTCACCTCAAATAACCTCACAGGATGTAATGTCACCATCCCTCTAAAAGAGCAGGTTCTGCCATTGCTAGACCGTGTAGACTCCACTGCTGCGGCGGTTGGCGCAGTGAATACTATTGTTCTTGAATCCGGTGCATTGGTAGGATACAATACAGATTGTGCCGGTATTGAAAAAGCACTTGACCAATTGAATTCAACCGCAAAGAGCGCCCTTATTTTCGGTACCGGTGGTGCCGCCAAGGCCGTTCACTATATTCTAAGTCAACGTGGTATATCTTCAAAGATGCTCTCGCGAAAGCCCGGAGCATTTAATTACAACGCGTTGACCGCAGAAAATTTCAAAACGCACAAACTGTGGATCAACTGCACACCTCTTGGTGGACCACAATTCGAGGACGCGCATTTACCCCTGCCAAATGGGGTTTTAACCTCAGAATTCGCGATATTTGACCTAATTTACGAACCGCTTCCTACTCCTCTACTGAAGGCTGCAACCGATGCAGGTGCTCGTAGTACAGATGGGAGAATAATGTTAACAGAGCAAGCGAAAGAAGCATGGAAACTATTCCTTGCCGCTTACTACAAAAATTTGTAGACGATGATGCACGAAGATCAAGAACAGCAGACAACACCAGAATCGAATGAAACGCCCTCTCCAGAGATCGTAGCGGAAACGACGACTGAAACCGAAATCGCAGAAACTTCAAATGAAGAAACGGCAGGCGAAAACGAAGAGGTTAAAGCTGTTGAAGCGGAAGAAGATCATGAAGCGCCTAAAGATAAAAAACTGGCCATTCCAGATTTCGATGTTCTGAGTATCGAAGCATCTTTAGAGAGCATCGAAAAACACATAAAGGAATACGAGCCGCAGCGCATAAAAGGCATTGTTGAAAGCGGTCGATCAAGAATTCTACAAGAATTAAACGCTGATAGAGATGCGGCAAAAGCCAGCTATTTAGAAGAAGGCGGCAACATCATCGACTTTGAGTTTGACCAACCGCAGCGCAAAACATTAGGCATTCTTTATGGAGGATACCGGGATAAATTGCGTTCGCACTATGCACAATTAGAAGTTGAGCTAAGTAATAATCTAGCTGTGAAAATGGCTATTATCGAAGAGGTTAAAGCCCTCCCGATGGCTGAGGGTTCTGCAAAGGATAAATACGATACCTTCAAAGGCCTTCGCGAACGCTGGAACCAAACCGGGCTGGTTCCCAAAGCTGATGCAAGAACGGTTTGGGCCAACTATAACCACCACGTAGACAACTTCTTCAATTTTTTACGTTTAGCGTACGACTTGATTGAAAAAGATTACCAAAACAACTACGATGAAAAAGTTGCTTTGTGTCAGGCATTAGAAGATAACATTCAAAACGGTGCAAGTCCTGCCCTCTTTAGAACATTGCAGCAGACGCATAGTAAGTGGAAGCGAATTGGACCCGTGCCAAGGGAAAATAAGGATGCACTTTGGGAGCGATTAAAAGCTGCAACAGCAAAAGTTCACGAGCTACGCGATCAATACAANGAGAANNTNNNAGAAATCAATGCATCTAAGATTGCTGCNAAAAAAGTAGTNGNNGAAAAAATTNAAGCGTTGACGGCGGAGCTCCCCTCAAAACACAGCGGTTGGCAAAAAGCCAGTAAAGCACTTGAAGCCTTACGCGCAGAGTTTAAGGCCATAGGATTTGTAAAAAGTGAAGAAAACGATAGCGTCTGGGAGGCCTATAAGGCCGCACAACGTGGGTTTAATCAAACGAAAAACGACTTCTATAAAGAAGAAAAAACACGTCAGCGAGAAAGTCTTTCTAAGAAGAAAGCATTGGTAGCATTAGCCGAGAGCTTAAAAGATTCTGACGATATCGCTGGCGCTGCGCAACAATTAAAACAAGCCCAGGCAGATTGGAAAACTTCCGGGTATGTACCAAAGAAAGAAGGGGATAAATTATGGGAAGCATTTAGAGCAGCCTGTAACCATTTTTTCGATCGACTTAAAGGTGAGCGTAAGGCTAAAACAGCGCAAGACAATGCGGTTGTAGAGTCAAAGCAAAAGGCATTAGCTGAGCTTAAGAATACGAAAATAGGTTCTGTAGAAGAGGCTATTTCGGCGAGCGAAGCGTATTCTGCCATTGGTGTTCTAACCGGTCGCAACAAAAAACTTGAGGATGATTTTGATAAAATTCTTTCTGAAAAAGTCCGTGACTTAGGACTGGAGCCTTCAGTACTGGAGCGAACCATGTTCGAAGCGAAGGTAAAAGCCCTTGTTGAGTCAGATGATCAAGATGGGCTGCACCGTCAACGCGCTTGGATTCGAGAGGAAATGGATAAAGCAAAGAAGGAATTGCACCAGCTCGAAAACAATATTGCTTTCTTCTCTGGAGCGAAGGGTAATCCCCTATTGGATGCTGCTTTGGCTAAAATAGAAGCGCATAAAACGCGTGTAGATGAATTAACCATGCTACGTAAATTATTCAACAGCCTTCTGAAATAGCCAAAGATGAATTTTAAGCTGAAAGCCCCTTTTAAGCCCATGGGGGATCAACCGCAAGCCATAAATGAGCTTGTGGAAGGCTTGAACGAAAGCGTCTCTGACCAAGTATTGTTAGGTGTTACCGGTTCAGGTAAAACATTTACTGTGGCGAATGTAATTGAACGAACACAGCGTCCTTCGTTAATCTTATGCCATAATAAAACACTCGCAGCGCAGCTTTATGGAGAGATGAAAGAATTCTTTCCAGAAAACGCAGTAGAATACTTTGTAAGCTATTACGATTATTATCAGCCCGAGGCATATGTACCATCTTCTGGACTTTANATAGAAAAAGATCTCAGTATCAATGATGAGATTGAAAAACTGCGTTTGAGTACGACCTCCTCACTCCTTTCAGGACGCCGTGACGTTATCGTAGTTGCTTCTGTTTCATGCCTTTACGGCATGGGAAATCCAGAAGCCTTCAACAATTCAGTGGTAAATCTCAAAGTAGGAGAAATCATATCGCGCCAAGCGCTTCTGCATAAGTTTGTTAATGCCCTTTATGCAAGAACTGCCGCAGAATTTAAACGCGGTTCTTTTCGAGTAAAGGGCGATGCAGTCGATATTTTCCCAGCTTATGCCGAAACCTTTTTTAGAATCAGTTTTTGGGGTGATGAGGTCGAAAGCATCGAGCATATGGACCCAATAAGCGGTTCTAAGATTGAGGACATGAGCGAAATGCGCCTGTTTCCAGCGAATCTTTTCGTTACTGAAAAAGACCAACTTCAAAACGCAATCCATCACATTCAAGACGACTTGATGAGTCAAGTGGATCACTTTAATAATGTGGACCGCCGAATAGAGGCAAAGAGGTTGGAAGAACGAACCAACTTTGATCTTGAAATGATTCGAGAATTAGGCTATTGCTCGGGCATTGAGAATTACTCCCGTTACTTAGACGGACGCGCACCTGGAGTACGACCTTTCTGCCTGCTGGATTATTTCCCCGACGACTTTCTGTTAATTGTCGATGAAAGCCACGTAACTCTCCCCCAAGTGCGCGCAATGTATGGCGGTGACCGTTCTAGAAAGGAGAATCTTGTGGAATACGGTTTTCGACTTCCAGCAGCTATGGACAATCGACCTTTGAAATTTGAGGAATTCGAGAAGCTCAGGGGACAAGCCCTCTTCGTGAGTGCTACTCCTGCAGATTACGAACTCACCTTAAGCGGAGGTGTCTATGCTGAACAAGTCATCCGTCCTACTGGACTATTAGATCCTATCGTAGAAGTTCGATCGACTGAAAATCAAGTGGATGATTTAATGGAGGAAATCAGCAAACGTACAGCGCTCGACGAAAGAACTCTAGTCACTACGTTGACTAAGCGAATGGCTGAAGAATTGACAAAATACCTCACACGCTACGACATTCGGTGCCGTTACATCCACAGTGATGTTGACACTATGGAACGTGTGGAAATCATGCGTGACCTGCGCTTGGGCGTTTTCGATGTACTCATTGGGGTAAACCTTTTGCGCGAGGGTTTAGACTTCCCTGAGGTGAGTCTAGTCGCTATACTCGACGCAGACAAAGAAGGATTTTTAAGGAGTGAACGCTCACTAGTGCAAACCATAGGACGTGCAGCGCGTAATATCAACGGTAGAGCCATTCTATATGCAGATAAAATAACAAACAGTATGCGTGCTACAATGGAGGAAACCAAGCGCCGCCGTGAGAAGCAAGACGCCTTTAATAAAGCCAACGGTCTGAAGCCTCAAGCATTAAAAACAAGTAGAGAGGAAATTCTGGCTAAATCTGGTGCAGTCAGCCGAAATATGGACTATGAAATCAGTAGAGATCAGCAAAAATCGGCTGAGAAAGCGATGAATTACTATACGGCTGAAGACCTCGAAAGTGAAATACGCTCCACACGTAAATTGATGGAAACTGCATCGAAAAGCTTAGATTTTATCGAGGCCGCAAGATTACGCAATCTGCTTATTGAGCTCGAAGGAAAAAGAGAGAAACGTTGATTAGAGGTAGTGCGCAACACCTAATGCAAAAGTCCAAACTCTACGCCCCTCCATACGCTGATCCATGTAAAGCGTTGGGGTCCATTCCCAACGATCGTTCATAGGAACTTCACCTTCAACGCCTACCCTAACGATCGGCTTCCACTCGCCATTTTCAGCCGTAAATCCAGGTCCAGCTCCAACAATAAGGTTATGATTAAGGCGATAAAAAGCATCTATAGTTGAAACTAAAGGGGTTCTAAGAAGAACCTCTTCACCTTGACCATTTAAGATGATATAGTTCTCTAATTCAATATCACTATGCCAACCCAATGACCAACGATCGGATAGGTGGTAATCCAGATCCCAACCCCA
>JGI20158J14315_10000501_pt1 | contig 29348 bp, 33 predicted proteins | sample COG_08_FD_14315 | JGI IMG/M metagenome (IMG submission 14315)
GATTATTACACTTAGAAATAATAACGGAAAGATTAGAAAGAGAATTTGATATAAACTTATTAACAACAACACCAGGAGTAGTTTATAAAGTTCATTTGAATAAAGGTGAAACAATAGAACTACAAAATCCCTCAAGTTTACCAGAGACAACGCTAATAAAATATATCGAAGAACCATGGATTAAAGCAACAATCATTACTCCTGATCAATATTTGGGAGCAATTATAAAAGTTTGCCAAGATAAAAGAGGAGTGCAAACTAACTTAAGTTACTCTGGAAATAGAGCAGTTTTAAATTATGAGATACCATTAAATGAAGTAGTTTTTGATTTTAATGACAGACTAAAATCGATGACAAGTGGTTATGCTAGTTTTGATTATGAAATTATTGGTCACAAAGAAGGTGACCTTGTAAAACTTGGAATACTAGTAAATGCAGAACCAGTTGATGCTCTATCAATGATGGTGCACAAAGATTTTGCACAAACTGTTGGTAGAGAAGTTTGTGAAAAACTAAAAGATTTAATTCCAAGACACAATTTTATGATTCCTGTGCAGGCTGCAATTGGTGGTAAAATTATAGCAAGAGAAACAATTAAAGGCTTTAAAAAAGATGTATTAACAAAAATTCATGGTGGTGGTGCAAGGGACAGAAAAAGAAAATTATTAGATAAACAGAAAAAAGGAAAAGCAAGAGGAAAACAATTTGGTAAGGTAGAGATACCTCAAGAAGCTTTTATAGGTGTATTAAAGATAAGTAAGGAAAAATAAAAAAATGAACAAAATAAAACTTAGAACGAATAGAATATTTAATTATTTATTTGGAGAGAAATTTAAAAAAAAACTAAATTATAACTGGAAAAATTATCCATCAAGAATGCAAATTATACAAGAAATAATTGAATATAAAAAATATAAAAGGTATTTAGAAATTGGTTGTGATAACGATGAGTTGTTTTCAAAAATTAAAATAGATTTTAAAGTAGGAGTCGATCCAGCAAGTGGTGGAACAATAAGAAGCACAAGTAACGATTTTTTTAAAAAAAATGAACATATATTTGATATTATTTTTATAGATGGACTTCATCATTATAAACAGGTTAAAAAAGATATTAATAATTCATTAAATTTTTTAGATAAAGATGGAATAATAATTATACATGATTGCATACCTAAAAATTACTTAGAACAAGCAGTGCCAAGATCACAATTCTTATGGACAGGCGATGTATGGAAAGCATTTGTTGAAATAAGAACAAAAGAAAACTTAAATAGTTACACATGCTTAGCAGATAAAGGTTTAGGTATAATTATGAAACGAAAGAATAAAAACAAACTAAACTTGAATATTAAGGATTATAAAAAATTAAAATTTAAAGACTTTTACTATAATCATAAAATAATGATGAATTTAGTAGAATATTCAAAAATTCGAAAAATTTTAGAATAAATTAAAAGGAAAAAAATGAAAATTTATGACTGTGTAACATTTTTTCAAGAGAGCTTACACATGGAATTAAGGATCAATATTCTAAAGAATGTTGTTGATAAATTCATAGTTTGTGAATCTTTATATGACCACAGAGGAAAGAAAAAAAAAATTAATTTTTGTAAAAATAATTATCCTGAAATTAAAGAAAAAATTAAACATATTATTATAGAAGAAGCTTTTCCAGAGGGAAATGATCCCTGGAAAAATCAAGCCATACAAAGAGAATATATTTTACAACATTTAGAAGACCTTGAAGGAAGTGATTATGTAATGTTTTCGGATCCTGATGAAATACCAAACCCTGAAAGAATAAAAGAACTTAATCTTAAAAAAAAGTTTGGGATTTTTCATCAAAATATCTATTCATATAAATTTAATATTTTAAATAAGAACGAAAGTCCTTGGGAGGGAACAAGGATTTGTAAAAAAAGGGATTTGAAGTCTATAGAGTGGCTACGGCATAAAGTTTTATCTAAAAATTTAAAGTATCCTTTTTGGAGACTAGATAAAGAGAAAAGTATTGAAATAATTGAAGATGGCGGTTGGCATTTTAGTTATTTACTTACTCCAGAACAGATAGCAAATAAGTTTAAAAGTCTTGCAGAAACAAGCTGGGATAAAGAAAAATTTTTAGATCTTGAATATATAAAAAATAGAATTGAAGAAAAAAAAGATTTATTTGGAAGAGGTCATATCTACGAAAGTGTTAAAATTGATAAAAGTTATCCAGAATATATAATAAAAAATTTAACAAAATATAGCGAATGGATCGATTAATGAAATCAAGTCAGATTATTGCGAAGAAATTTTGTAATCTAAAAAGGTTTGCAAAAAAAAATAAGAAAAAATATCTAATTTCAAAACCTTTTCCCCATATAGTTTTAGATAATTTTTTTAATATAAAATATTTAAATGAAATACTGGATAACTTTCCAGATTTATCAAAGTTAAATGAAACACAAAAATATTCAAATAAAAATGAAATTAAATTGGCTAACAGTAATATAAAAAATTATCCAAAAAAAATAAAAAATTTTATAAATTTTTTGAACTCAAAAGAATTTGTTAAATTTCTTCAAGAAATGACCTCAATAAAAGAAAATTTATTATCTGATCGGTTTCTAAGTGGGGGTGGACTACATGAAATTAAAAGAGGGGGGATTTTGAAAGTGCATACTGATTTCAACAAACATCCATTCTTGAAACTTGATAGAAGATTAAATTTATTATTATATTTAAATAAAAAATGGAAAAAAAATTATGGTGGTAACTTGGAATTTTGGGATCAAGAAATGAAAAAATGTAAAAAGAAGGTTCAGCCAATTTTCAACAGGATGGTTATTTTTTCTACAACAGATTTTAGTAATCATGGACATCCAATAGCATTGAATTGTCCAAAAAGTAGATCAAGAAAATCTATAGCAATATATTATTTTTCAAAAGGTAGACCAAAGAATGAAATTAAAAATGATTATAAAAAAAATACAACATTATTTAAAAATAGAGGAGAGATGTCTGATGATGTATACATTAAAAATGATAAGGTTAAACAATATTTAAGAAAATTCAAATTTTACCAGAATTTAAAAAATTTTGAAAAAAAATTTTTAAGGACAGGAAGCTCAAAAAAAAATATTTGAAAAATAATTAATTAAGGTTTGGAGAGATGGCCGAGTGGCTTAAGGCGCACGCTTGGAAAGTGTGTATACGAGCAATCGTATCGTGGGTTCGAATCCCACTCTCTCCGCCATTAATTTAACATTTTTAAATGTTAAAATTTAAGATAATACTTTTTATAATTAAATATGAAATCAGATATAACAGTAATATTATTACTATATAAAACACCTATTGAACTTTTAAATAATCTTAAAACATATAAAAATTTTAACGTCATCGTGTTAGACCAAAGTAATGATAAAATTTTTAAAAAAAAGCTATTAAAAATAATTCCAAATATCAAAAACTATCAATTAAGCAAAAAGAATCATGGATTTGCAAAAGGTATAAATAAACTAGTAAAAAAGGTTAAAACAAAATACTTTTTTTGTACTCAGCCAGATGTATCAATTAGCGAAAGATCGATTATAGAATTAAAAAAAACCATGCAAAAAAGAAAAAGTGATGCAGCGATAGTTGTACCATCCATAAATATAAAAAGAAAATTTTTTAAAAATCAAAGTTACAACGAAGTTATCACAAAGAGCATGATAGGTGCAACATTCTTATCTGATAAAAGAAAATTTGAGATCCTAGGTATGTTTGATGAAGATTTCTTTTTCTATTGGGAAGATATAGAGTTTTCAAACAGAATCCAAAATTCAAATTTTAAAATATTTAAAAATAAAAAATCAATAGCAATTCATCAAAATAGCAAATCATCAGGCGATAGTTTAAAAATTGATTATATCAGAAGTAAAAATTTTATATATGGTGAGCTCATGTATGATTTTAAAGTTAAAAAAATAAGAATACTAAAAATTTTAAGAAAATTAATACAAAATTTAGTTTTTTTCTTCTTTAATATTTTATTATTTCAATTAAAAGCAACCACAATTAGTTTTGCAAAAATAATTGGTATTTTAAAATTCTTAAAATTCTATATTAAAAAAAATTATTAATTATGAAAAAATTCTTAGATTTAGGTTTACAGCCCTTGGCAAATTCATTTATCAAAAAAAAAAATATTTTTAAAAAAGAAAAAAAATTTAAGTTATCTGTAGGATTTAACAAAAAAAACTATCTAGTCTCGATTGTTAATACGGTTCCTAAAGAAAAAATGTTTAATAAAGATTATCCTTATAAATCCTCAGAATCAAAAACAATGAAAAATTCATTTAGATTATTAGCAAACAAAATTAAAAAAAAATACAATCCTAATTTTGTTATTGAAATTGGTAGCAATGATGGAGCATTTATTAAAAATTTTAATAGAAATAAAGTTGTTGGAGTAGAACCTTGTAAAAATTTGGCAAAACTGACAATTAAAAAAGATTATAAAACCTATCATGAATATTGGAGTATGAATTTAGCAAAAAAAATAACTAAAAATAGAAAAGCTGATCTCATATACTCAGCCAATACTTTAAGTCATATTAAAAATTATAATGAAATATTTAAAGCTATCAAAAGTGCATTATCTAGCAGAGGTGTTTTAATTTTGGAAGATCCATCATTACTTGAATGTATAAAAAAAGTTGCCTATGACCAATTCTATTGTGAGCATATATATGTTTTTTCAACTATTTCGTTGAAGGAAATTTTAAATAAATTTAATTTAGAAATATTTAAAGTAGAAAATACTTTAACACATGGTGGATCGAATAGGTATTACATTAAAAACAAATTAAATAATCATTTTAGAATTAATAGTAGTGTTAACAATGAAATTAAAAAAGAAATTAAATTTGGATTACATAAATTTTCTACATACCAAAAATTTGCAATAAAAGTAAAAAACTCAAAAATTAAATTATTAAATATTTTTAAAAAATTTAAAGAAAATAAATCTAGAATAATAGGATATGGTGCAACTGCTAAATCGTGTACTGTTTTAAATTATTGTGGAATAGGGCCAACCTATATAAAATATTTTGTAGATACAACATCTTATAAAATAGGAAAACACCTTCCAGGTAGTAAAATTTTAATTAAAAAATATGAAAAATTAAAAAAGGATAATGTAGATATTGTTTTTTTAGGTGCTTGGAATTTTAAAGATGAAATATTTAAAAAAGAAAAAGACTTCATTCGAAAAGGTGGAAAATTTATAACTCATATTCCATTACCAAAAATTATTTAGTAATCAGAAAACAAAATTCCCTCTTCATCTTTTTTTGATAGTATAGGCTTTTTAGTTGGCCATTTTATATTTAAATCTTTGTCATCCCATTTTATTGTTATTTCACTATTTTTGTCTCTATAGTTAGAGCATTTATAATAAACAGCACAAAACTTGGATAAACATATAAATCCATGTGCAAAACCTTCTGGTATGTATAGCGAAAAGTCAGAGTCCTGAGAAATTTTGATTGAATAATGTTTGCCATAAGTTTTTGATCTTTTTCTTAAGTCAACTACAACATCCATTATTTTTCCTTTTGTCACAGTAATTATTTTTGCTTGTGAATTTTTTTTTTGAAGATGTAAACCTCTTAGAGTATTTTTTTTTGAAAATGAAAAACAATCAAATATAAATTTTTTTTTTAAGATATTTTGTTTTTCAACTTCTTTAAAAAAACCTCTATTGTCTTTAAAAATTTTAGTTTTAATTATCCAAAGTCCTTTTAAATTAGTTTTAATTATTTTCATTATAAAAATTTAATCCAATTTTTTTTATTAATTTATCATTAGGACTCCATTTAGGAAGAATTTTAATTGGAGCTCTATTAACTTTTTCTAAGTATTGATTTTGGTATTTTATTTTTATTTTTTTTGTCAATTTTTTATTTAGAGTTTCAATTAATTTTTTAATTTTAATATTTTTTTTTTGTTTTAAACAATATGTGCCTGGTTTAATATTATTATTAAGTAAAATCATTATTGCATCAACAATATCATTTACATGTATAATATTAAGTTCTAATTTTTTTGATAAAATTTGAGTTACTTTGTTTAATCGATAATTTTTTATTATTGTTGGTATAAGTTTATTTCTGTAATCATTTTCACCATAACTTTCATATAATTTAAGATTATAAAAACTAATATTTTTGTTTTTATATTGATAATAATTGTTAATCATTTCAAAAGAGTTCTTTGTTGCAGCATATAAATTTTGAGAAGTAAGTTTAGTGCTATTTTTATACTGCATCATACTTCCAAAGTTAATAATTTTTTTTATTTTATTACATATTAAATCATAAATTAAGGTCGGAAATAGTATATTTGAATCAACAAAATTAAATATATCTTTATGGTTATGATTATTTTTATAAAGTGTAGCAAAGTTAATAAAATAATCTATTTTAATTTTTTTAATTTTTTTTTCTAATTGATGATTTTTTGAAAAAAAAATTGTTTTATAATTTTTTGGATATTCTTTTCTTAATATATTAAGTTTTCGATTATTTTTATTTTTTAATCTCAGTATATCGATAACATAATATTTTTTTGAAAGAATATATTTTAAAAAATTATAACCAATAAATCCTGATGTACCTGTAATTAATAACGTTTTTTTATTCAAAGTTTATAATTTTTTTAGATAGTTGCTATATTCACAATTACCATAAAATTGAATATTTTTAGTAATTTTTTTTTTATCAATCCATTTTTTAAATAAAGAAATTTCTTCTAGACATGCAATCTTGATCCCTTGAACTTCTTCTACTGATTTTACAAAATTTGAAACATTTGTCATATCACCTATTTTACCAGCATCTGACCATATAGCACCTCTACCCAAATGTTCGTAATTTAGTTTCTTATTTTTTTTGTACATATTAAGTAAATCAGTGATTTCAATTTCACCTCTTTTTGAGGGTTGTAGTGTTTTGGCATATTTGCTGACTTTATTATCAAAAAAATATAATCCTGTTATTGCATAATTTGAAATAGTTTTTTTGGGTTTTTCTATTATTTTTTCTATTTTGTTTTTTTTAATTTTTGCAACACCAAAATTTTCAGGATTATTAACTTGTTTTAAAAAAATTCTTGCACCTGAATTATGTGTTAAAGATTTTTCAAGTTTATGAGTCAAATTTTGGCCATAAAAAAAATTATCACCAAGTATTAAAGCAACATTTTCCCTTTGAATAAATTTTTCACCAAGAATAAATGCATCTGATAATCCTCGAGGTTTTTTTTGTATTATATAATTAATTTTAATTCCATATCTACTCCCATCACCTAAAAGATTTTTAAAATTTTCAATTTGCCCAGGATTTACAATCATTAGAACTTCCCGAATGTTTGCCAGCATCAAAATTGATAAAGGATAGAATATTAAGGGTTTATCATATATTGGTAAAAGCTGCTTATTCACAGCCTTTGTTAAAGGACTTAATCTAGTCCCAGATCCACCAGCTAAAATGATACCTTTTTTAATCATAATTAATTTTAAATTACTCTAAATCATCTACCCAACCAACATAAATTTAAACATATATATTTAATTTTTCAAAATTATGATATTATAAATCTTTCCAAAAAAATGAAAAATAATACATATCAAGCAGATTCGATTAAAGTTTTAAAAGGTCTTGAAGCAGTACGTAAAAGACCAGGAATGTATATAGGTGACACAGATGATGGAACAGGTTTACATCACATGGTCTATGAAGTTGTTGATAACTCTATCGATGAAGCATTAGCTGGTCATTGTAAAAATATAGATATTAAAATTAATTCTGACGGAACAATCACTGTAAGAGATGATGGTAGAGGCATACCTGTTGATATGCATAAAGGAGAAAAAAAATCTGCTGCAGAAGTGATAATGACCCAACTTCATGCTGGAGGTAAATTTGATCATGATTCTTATAAAGTGTCAGGGGGACTGCATGGTGTAGGTGTATCAGTCGTAAATGCATTATCAGAAAAATTAAAACTTGAAATAGATAGAGATGGAAAAAAATATTTTATAGAATTTAAAAATGGAGACGCAAAATCTCCACTTAAAGTTATTGGTAAATCAAAAATGAGTGGCACTCAAATTACGTTTTTACCCTCAAAAGAGATTTTTTCTTCAATAAATTTTAGTCCAAATATAATCATAAAAAGAATGAGAGAGCTTGCATTTTTAAATAAAGGAATAAAAATCACAATTAATGATTTAAATCAAAAAAAAGAAAAAATAATTGAATTTAAATTTGATGGTGGAGTTTTAGAATTTGTTGATTTTTTAGATGAAAAAAGGGAGAAACTATTAAATAAAACAGGAAATGATTTATTTAAAAAACCACTTTATATAGAAGGGAAGAAAAATAATATTGAAATTGAATGTTCGTTAAAATGGAATGCAAGTTATAGCGAAGATATTTATCCTTATACAAATAATATCTATCAAAAAGATGGTGGAACCCATTTACTTGGTTTTAGAAGTGCATTAACAAGAGTTATAAATAAATATGCGACAGAGCATAATTTATTAAAAAAAAATAAACTATCTATTTCAGGAGATGATATTAAAGAAGGTCTTACTTGTGTTTTATCAGCAAAAATACCTGATCCTAAATTTTCGTCTCAAACAAAAGATAAACTTGTTTCATCAGAAGTAAGAATGATTGTTGAAAATATAATTAATGAAAAATTATCAATTTGGTTTGATCAAAACCCAACCACAGCTAAGGTTGTTTTAGCAAAAGTAATGCAAGCAGCGCTTGCAAGAGATGTTGCTAGAAAAGCAAGAGAAAATGTAAGAAGAAAAGGAGCACTTGAATTAAGTGGACTTCCAGGAAAATTAGCAGACTGTCAAATTGGCAAACAAGAAGGAACAGAATTATTTATTGTAGAGGGGGACTCAGCTGGTGGCTCAGCGAAACAAGGAAGAAATAGATCCAATCAAGCTGTTTTACCATTAAGAGGAAAAATTCTTAATACATATGTTGAAGAGATCGCAATTAAAAATAATGGGAATAGAGATGGAAGTGAACATAGAACGAAAGCTCTTTCAAAAATGATTTCTTCTAATGAAATAGTAACGTTAATTAATGCTCTAGGGTTAGATCCTAAGACACAAGAAATAGACCTTAAAGATCTAAGATATGGAAAAATTATTATTATGACAGATGCTGATGTTGATGGATCGCATATAAGAGCATTGTTGCTTACTTTTTTTAATAATAAACCATTTAATAAGCTGATTGAAAATGGACACGTCTATCTTGCACAACCACCATTGTTTAAGATAAATAAAGGCACGAAAGGTATTTATATAAAAGATGAAAAAGAGTTAGAAGAATATATTTTAAATAATAATAAAGAGTTAAAAAAAATTAAAAAAGGTAGCAAAGAATATACCAAAGCATTTGATGAAGAAAAATCTAAAATGAGCATTCAAAGATTTAAGGGTTTAGGAGAAATGAACCCTGAAGAATTATGGAATACAACCTTAGATCCAGAAACAAGAAATTTATTACAAGTCCAATATTCCAAGGATTTAAAAAAAGACCAACAACTTATTCATACTTTAATGGGTAATGATGTGGCCTTAAGAAAAGATTTTATTGTATCAAATGCGATTAATGTGCAAAATTTAGATATATAACAATGAAGTTTTTCGAAACTTCAAAATACTTTTCATTAAAAAAATCAACTTATATCAATCTTAGATGGATCGCAATTATTGGACAACTGATTACAGCTAACTTTGTCTACTTAATCTTAAATTTTAAATTTGATTTTTTATTAGCAAATATGATCATTCTGATTGGAGTAATAAGCAATTGTTATTTAATTTATATTAATAAAAAAACCCAATTATCAGATGGAATAGCTTTTATCTTTTTATTTATAGACATTTTTTTATTAACTTTTTTGATCTATTTAACAGGAGGTATTGCAAATCCATTTTCAATTTTTTTAATAATCCCAGCAATTTTTTCATCATCTAACTTGGGTTTTAGAAGTAATTTATTGTTAGTTTTTATTACAACTTTAGCTATCGTATTTTTAACATTCTTTTTTAAACCTTTACCTTATCCAATTAGTGAACACTTCCATGTCGATTTTTATTATTATCATTCTATTCCGATTTCTTTAATTATAGCTTTAATCTTTTTAAATTACTTTGCCTTATCTTTTGGAAATGAATCTAGATTAAGGAAAGAAGCATTAAATAAAATGGAAGAAATTATGGCAAAAGAACATGAACTATTATCTCTTGGAGGCCAAGCAGCAGCTGCTGCACATTCATTAGGCACTCCTTTTTCAACAATAAAAATCATATCTAATGATCTGTTGAAACAATTTAAGGATAATGAAGAAACAAAAAAAGATATTGAATTATTAAAAAGTCAAATTGATAGATGTAGTGAGATATTAAAAAAACTCACATTGAATCCTTTAATTGAAGATGATTTCATTGATAGAAATTTAACTATGAGAGATTATATAAATGAAATTGTGAAGTCTTTTCAAGAAATTAGTAAAAAAAAGTTTATTGTAAAATCACAACAAGATTTAAACTCTTTGAATATAGTAAAATCTATAGAAATTGTTTATGGATTAAGAAATTTTATTGGCAATGCAAATAAATTTGCAAACCAAAAAATATTTATAGAGTTAAAAAGTAATAATGATTTTACTGAAATCACCATAGTAGATGATGGAGAAGGTTACTCGAAGGATATTTTGAGTAAAATTGGAGAGCCATATATTAAATCATTAAAATCTTCAACCAAATCCAAGACAGGGTTAGGACTTGGAATTTTTATTGGGAAAACATTATTAGAAAAAAACTATGCTATGATTTTGTGTAAAAATTCAAAAGATAAAGGTGGTGCCGAGGTTAATATTAAGTGGAGAAATAAAAAATTATTAGACCTTTAGTGCAGATTTCTATTATTTTTAAATAGGCCACTAAGTTGAGAAATCATTACATCACCTAGCTCATGAACATCAGTTATTTTGATTGCTTTACTGTAATATCGTGAAACATCATGTCCAATACCGATTGCTAGTATTTCTACTTCACATTTAAGTTCTATAGATTTAACAATTTTTTTTAGGTGCTTTTCAAGAAAGTCTCCTGTATTCACAGAAAGTGTGGAGTCATCTACTGGTGCTCCATCTGAAATTACCATAAGAATTTTTCTTTCTTCATTTCTTTTTTTTATTCTGTTGTAGGCCCAAGAAATAGCTTCTCCATCTATATTTTCTTTTAACAAACCTTCCTTAAGCATCAAGCCTATATTATTTTTAGCCTGTCTCCAATGAGTGTCAGCTCCTTTATAGATTATGTGTCTTAAGTCATTAAGCCTTCCAGGACTCTTTGGTTTGTCAGTTTTAGCCCAAGCTTCTCTACTTTTTCCACCCTTCCAATTTTTGGTAGTAAAACCCAAAATCTCAACTTTTACAGAACATCTTTCCAAAGTTCTAGACAATATATCTGCACAGAGTGCTGCAATTGTTATAGGACGTCCACGCATTGATCCTGAATTATCAATTAATAAAGTTACTATAGTATCTTTAAAATCAAGGTTTTTTTCTTTCATAAAAGATAGTGAATTATAAGGGTCCATAATAATTCTAGTTAGTTTAGAACTATCTAATAAACCTTCTTCTAAATCAAATTCCCAGGCTCTATTTTGTTTTGCAAGTAGTTGTCTTTGCAGTTTATTTGCAAGCTTTGTTATTAGGTCTTGGAAACCAATAAGTTGTTGGTCTAAATTTTTTCTTAATTTCTGTATCTCTTTTACATCTTCTAATATTTCAGCTTTTGCAATTTCATCAAATTCTGTTGTAAAAATTTTATATTCTTGATCTAGATTGCTAGAATTAGTTTTTTGTGGCATATTTTCTGAACTTTTTTTAAGAGAGTCAGAATCCTCTAGTTGTTCTTCCATTTGTTGGTCATTAAGATCGAAACCAGCATCTAGACTTGTACGAGTTTCATCTTGTTTATTTTCATCTTCCTTTCCATCTGATTGATTATCATCATTGTTTTCTGATTTACTCTCTTGCTCGTTGTTTTTTTCATCATCTTTGTTTTTTTCCTCGTTATTTGAATTAAAAACATCCATATTTTGAAATATTTCTGAAAATTTCAAACTGTATTGATCTTGATTTTCTAAATTTTTTTTTAAAAAATCCAAATGTTTGTCAATAGAATAGGAAAAATCCTTTTCCCAAAAAGCCAACATTTCTGAAGAGACAGCATTAAGCTCTAAGTTAAAAAATTTTTTCAACATATAAAATTCAAATGCTTCTGTCACTGGAACATCTTCTTTATTTTTTAATTGATCTTTACGAACTGAAGTTATTTTTTGGTTATAATTTTCACTCAAATTTTTTCCAACACCTTTAAGCATTTTGCCACCCAAAATCTCGTACCTAATTTTTTCAGCAATGTTGTATAGAGACTTACAAGAGGGATTATTGGGTAAGTTTTTATTAAATATTTTGTTATTTGAAAATTTTTTCTTAAGTGCTCTAGAGTCTGTTTGTGCTCTTAGTCTGATAAAATCATTTTTATTTGATAAGTTTGTTATATCAAAAAAATCTATTTCTTTTGATTCTAAATTTTTATCAATTTTTTTTTCATTTATTTTATAATCATCAGAAATTACTTTTGCTGTAGAAATTAGAGCTTGTTTAAATTGTTCTTTAAAATTATCTTCTTTATTACTCATTTAAATCTGAATATTTACCATTGATTCTGGTAATTCTTCACCAAAACATCTTTGATAATATTCAGCAATAGTATTTTTTTCTATATCATCACATTTGTTTAAAAACGTAACTCTAAATGCATAACCAATATCTTTAAAAATTTCAGCATTATCAGCCCAATGCAATACAGTTCGGGGACTCATCACTGTTGAAATATCTCCTGCTACAAAACCTTTTCTGGTCAAAGAAGCTACTTTAATCATATTTGCTACTTTTTCTTTGCCTTTAGGATTATTTAAGTTTTTATTTTTTGCCAAAACAATATCCATTTCTCTATCAAGGTTTAGGTAATTTAAAGATGTAACAATATTCCATCTATCCATTTGTCCTTGATTTATTTGTTGTGTGCCATGATACAATCCTGTTGTATCACCTAATCCAACCGTATTTGAAGTTGCAAATAATCTAAAAAATTTATTTTGTTTAATTACCTTATTTTTGTCTAAAAGAGTAAAATTACCCTCCGCTTCTAAGACTCTTTGAATAACAAACATTACATCCGGTCTTCCAGCGTCGTATTCGTCAAAAACAAGTGCAACAGGATTTTGAATAGACCAAGGTAAGATCCCTTCTTTAAATTCTGTAATTTGTTTTCCATCCTTAACAACAATTGCATCTTTGCCAATCAGATCAATTCTGCTCACATGACTATCTAAGTTTACTCTAATACAAGGCCAATTTAATCTTGCAGCAACCTGTTCAATGTGTGTTGATTTTCCTGTACCGTGGTAACCCTGAACCAAAACTCTCTTATTGAAAGAAAAGCCAGATACAATTGCTAGCGTAGTATCTCTATCAAATTTATAATTTTTGTCGATTTCAGGTACGTATTCATTTTTTTTTGAAAATGCTTCTACTTCCATATTAGAATCAATTCCAAAAGTTTGTTTTAAGGATATTTTAATGTCTGGTTGTATATTTAAATCAAGTGTCAATTTTTTCCTTATATGTGTTTTTTAACTTAGTGTAAGCTAAAGTAATTAATTTTAATTTTTCTTCGTAATGTTTATTTCCTAAATTAATATCAGGGTGAAATTTTTTGACAAGGGCTTTGAATTTATGATGTATTTTCTCCCATTTTAATCCAATAGAAACACCTAAAATTCCAAAAGCTTTAATGTCATCACTATCAAATTTAAATTGACTCATATGGTTCAATTCACCTTTAAGATTAGCTTTATCAAGCTCATCTTTTAAAGTGTTGTTCCATAATACCTTAAAAAAATTATCAGAAGAGCTAAAACTTTGTGTCGGTTTATGCCACGTCATGTCAGATTTTAAAAAATTAAAAACTTGTTCATCATCCATACCAGCAAAATAATTCCAATTTTTATTGAATTCTTTAACGTGGGTTAAGCATAATAAGCGGTAATTTTTACTATTATCTTTCTCTACAGGCGCTTTATACTCACCCATTTCAAAACAATTATTCCAATCACAAATATTTTTCATGCTATATTAATAATTTAATATTTATGAATATAAACGAATTAATTAAAATTGTTAAAAAAAAACTTGAAAATAATATTATTATTCAAGATCTAAAAATTGAGGACAAAAGCTTTTTGCATAAAAAACACAAAAATAATCAAAACGGTAAATTTCATTTAAAATTAACATTAAAATCTCAAGAACTTATTAAATTAAATAAAATTAATGCTACTAAAAAGATTTATAGTATTTTAAAAACTGAGTTAAAAGAGCACATACACTCTATCCAAATATTATTTAATTAATTCTTTTATAAAAAAAGAATTAATTTTTTTTTCTTCAAATTGTAATTTATGAACAGGTTGGCCAATTTTTTTTATCAAAACCAAATTTATTTTTTTTGTATTATTTTTTTTGTCTTTTTTCATAAAAGATAAAATTTTTCTTACATTTTTTATTAAAAAAAACTTATTAATATCGCTTGGAAGATTTAATTTATTTAAGTGATTTTCAATAATTTTAAATTCATTAATATTTAAAATTTTATTTAATAAACTAAAATTTATAGCTGTTTTTATACCCAAAATAACTGCTTCACCATGATTAAGTTTTTTTGAGTAACCAAGGGTTGCCTCATATGCGTGAGCAAAAGTATGGCCAAAGTTTAAAATTTTTCTTAAACCTATTTCTTTTTCATCATTTTCCACAACTTTTTTTTTTATAAAACAACTTTGATAAATTGTTTTTTCTATAAAGGGACTTTTGAGATTTAAAATTTTTTCTCCATTTTTATCTAAGAAAAGAAAAAATTTTTTGTTAGAAATTAAGGCATGTTTTAAAATTTCACCATAACCACATATAATTTCTCTTTTAGGAAGTGTTTTTAGAAAGAGAATATCGGAAACAACCAAATTAGGTTGATAAAAAGAGCCTATTAAATTTTTACCCGTTTTTGTATTTATTCCAGTTTTTCCACCTATAGACGAGTCCACTTGAGAAAGTAATGTAGTTGGAATATTAACAAATTTTAATCCTCTTTTAAAAATGCTTGCAGCAAATCCTGATACATCACCTGTAATACCTCCACCAATAGCTATTAAACAATCGTTTCTATTAAAACTTTTATTTAGAAGGATTGATAAAATTTTATTAATACTTTTTTGATTTTTATTTTTTTCATTAGCATTAAAAAAAAAGATTGTTATTTCTTTTGAGCGCAATGAGGTGATAATTTTATTCATTAATATTTTTGGAACGTTATTATCTATAACAAGTAAACATTGATTGAAATTGATTGAATTTTTTTTTAAGAAAAATGGAAATTTACTTAGAATGTTGTTTCCAATAATTATAGGATAACTCTGGTTAATTGTATTAATTTGTAATTTAAATAAGTTCATAAATTTTTATAATTTTTTTTACTATTTCAGCTTTTGAAAGTTTATGACAGTTTATCTTAAATTGTGACATTGAGTATATTTTTGAACGTTGTTTTATTATCTTTTTTATTTCTTGTATTGTCGACTTAAGCACTATTGGTCTTTTTTTACTATCGTTAATTCTTTTAAGTAAAACTGATTCGTCACAGTTAAGCCAAAAAGAAAAGTGATTAGTGAGAACTTCTTTTCTAATTTTGTCATTAATAAAAGCACCACCTCCTAAAGAAATAGTATTGCCCGATGTTCTTAAATGTTTAAGGGTAATTTTTTCTTCTAAATTTCTAAAATAATTTTCTCCTTTTTGATCAAATATATTTGAGATACTCATTTTAGCATGTTCTTCAATTAAATTATCTATATCCATAAACTTAATATTCAATTTTTTCGAAACTAACTTGCCGATAGATGATTTACCACATCCCATCATACCTAAAAAAACAAGGTTTTTTTTTGATTTCATAAACTTTCTTTATTGAAAAAACACAAATATGTCTTAATTTGAAATTATTACAGAATATATGCAATTTTCAAAAAATACAAGTACGAGAAGAAGTACAAATATTGTAACAATAATAATTAAAGTGACATTAGTTTTTCTGCTATTTTTTGTTGCAGTTATATTGCTAAATAAAATTGACTTTCCATCTCCTGACAAAGAAATAGAAAAAATTATTCCAAATGAAAAAATTAAGATTGTTAAATAAAAGATATTTATCAATTATATTGTTCTTTTTGTTTTGTGGAACGATCTCACAAGCTCAAGAATCTGTTGATATTTGGAAAATAGAAGAACAAGAAACACAAAAAAAAATAACGAAAGATGAAAATATAGAAAAAAAAGATAGTCAGCAAAATAAGATTTATGAGATGCAGACTCAAAAAGAAAATCAAATAGATATTGCAGAAGATCAAATCCTTACTTCAAAAGAAACGAAAATTGTAGGTCTTTATGACCCTGAGGAAAATGGACTAGATATTAACATGTGGTCTAATTCAAACGGTGATCAGATATTAAAAATTTTTAAAAGAATTAATAAAATAGATCTCTCACAAGATGCTACAGAGATTTTAAATATTTTACTTGTGACAAATGCTTATTACCCAAAGTTAAATATTAGTGAAGAACAATTTCAAGAAATAAAATCAAAGTGGCTTATTAAAAATTCAAATCTTAAATTAATAGAAGATTATTTATTAAAAAATCAAATAGTGAACGAAAATCCAAAACTAACAAAGCATTTAGTAGATCATTATCTTTCTAGATCTGAAATAAATAAATCATGTGAAATATTTTCTAAAATCCGAACGTCCATCAAAGATAAATATTTATCAAAATTTAAGATATATTGTTTAGTTAATGAAGGGAAAAAAGATGAGGCCCAATTATTAATCGATTTAAAAAAAGAATTAGGTTTTAAAGATAAATTTTATGAAAGTAAAATTAGTTATTTAATGGGTTATAATAGTAAACTAGAAACCTCTATATCTGAAAATACTATTTTAGACTTTCATTTGTCTCATAGAACCAATCCAGAATTTAAATTTGAACCTGATGAAAAAACTTCAAAACAAATATGGAAATATTTATCAACATCAAATTTATTAAATAATATAAAAAGTCTTGAAATGCCAAGTCTTGAAAAAATAGAAATTATTGAAAAAGCTACACATGAAAAAAATTATCCAGAAAAAGATTTATTTGAATTGTATAAAAGGTTTCAATTTACTATTAATCAACTTTTAAACATTAAGGAGTCATCGAAGGTATTACCAGTAATAGAAGCAAGAGCATTAATTTACCAAGGAATTTTAATTACATCAGAAATTGAAAAAAAATTGGAATTGATGAATGCTTTGAAGAATTCTTTTAAAAATGAAGGTTTAGAAAATGCATTTAATTTGGAATTAACATTTTTTTTAAAAGAAATGAATTCAGAAGAGGTACCTCCTAATTATTTTACATTTTATGAGAAATATTTAAAAAAAGAAAAAGGTGAATTAACTAAAATCAAGATCAATAATAAAATTCTTCATCAGTCGAAATTAATAAATTATTTTAAAGAAGGAAATGAGTATAAAAACATAGACAAAGATCTTAAAGATTTATTGAAAAAAATAAAAAAAAATAAAAAATATTTCTTTTCAAAAAAAGATGTCATCATAATTGAAGCACTTAAATCAGATGGAGTTAATGTTCCTGAAAAATACAATAATCTTTATACAGTTGATGAAAGTGAAATTCCTTCTGATATTCAAGTTTTGATTAAAAATGGTGATATGGCCGTTGCGTTATTGAGAATAGTTGAGTTTATAGGGCAAGATAAATTAGAAGATATTGATGCGGATACTATGTATTTTATTATTAGTACTATGAATCAGCTTAATATTGATCCAATTAGAAACAAGATTTTACTCAAAGTTCTTCCTTTAAAAGTTTAAATTTTATAATAAAATATAAATAATTATGTCAGTTAAAAAAATTTTAACAGAACCGGATCCATTATTACGACAAGTATCAGCATCGGTAGAAAAAGTTGGCAATGAAGAAAGAAATTTGATGGATGACATGCTTGAAACTATGTATGCAGCACCAGGGATTGGTCTTGCCGCAATTCAAATAGGGGTTCCTAAGAGAATTATTGTTATGGATATTAGTAAAAATGAAAATCAAAAAGAACCAATGTTTTTTGTTAATCCAGTAATCAAAAATAAAAATATTGAAACAGCAACATATGAAGAGGGTTGTCTTTCAGTTCCAAATCAATTTGCTGAAATTGAGAGGCCAAATACCTGTGAAGTAGAATATTTAGATTATGATGGAAAAAAAAAATTGTTAAAAGCAGGTGGATTATTGGCAACTTGCATACAGCATGAGATGGATCATTTAGAAGGGATTTTATTTATTGACTATTTATCCAAACTAAAAAAAACAATGATTCTTAAAAAACTCTCTAAAAATAAGCATAGTAGAATAGTCGTTTAAAATGTTAAAAAAAATTGTCTTCATGGGGACACCTTTTTTTGCTGTGCCAATATTAAAATCATTATACCAAAATGGATACCCAATCTCAACAGTTTACACTCAGCCACCACAAAAATCACAAAGGGGTCAAAAAATTAATAAATCACCCATTCAAGGAATTTCAGAAACTTTAAAAATAGAATGTAGAACCCCCAGTTCATTAAAAAACAACAAGGAAGAATATAAGTATTTAAAAGAGTTGGATGCAGATATAGCAATAGTAGTTGCTTATGGAAAAATTATCCCAAAAGAATATTTAAATTTAGTTAAAAAAGGTTTTATTAATATACATGCATCAATACTTCCAAAATGGAGAGGAGCAGCACCTATTCAAAGATCTATTATGAATTTAGAAAAAGAGACAGGTGTAAGTATTATGAAAATAGCTGAAAAATTAGATACAGGACCTATTTGTAACACTTATAAAGTTAAGATTATGAACAATGATAATGCGGAGACAGTAGCTGAAAAACTTTCTATATTAGCTTCACAAAGAATATTAGATAATATTGATGAAATCTTAGAGGATAAAATAGAGTTTAAAGAACAAAATCATAAAGAAGCAACTTACGCAGCTAAAATTTATAAAACAGAAGCTCAAATAATTTGGAGTGAAACTGCAGAAAATATTATTGGTAAAATCAATGGATTATATCCAAGTCCTGGTGCTTTTTTTATTCATAAGGGTCAAAGATATAAGATTTTAAAGGCATCCTTAGCTCTTGGTAGTGGTAAAAGTGGAGAGGTATTGGATAATTATTTAGAAATTGGTTGTGGAAATAACAAATCAATAAAAGTTTTAGAAATTCAAAGACAAGGAAAAAGGCCACAAAACATAGGGGAATTTATGCTTGGATCACAGATTCAAAAAGGCTCAAACTTGAATAATGCATAGATATCAAATTCTAATTGAATATGTTGGAACCAATTTTATTGGTTGGCAAATTCAATCTAAAGGAAAATCAGTTCAGAGATTAATTCAAACAAAAATATCTAAGATTTTAAAAGAGAAAATAGTATTGTTTGGATCTGGAAGAACAGATTCAGGAGTTCATGCGATCGAGCAATCAGCTCATTTTGAATGTAAAAAAAAAATTGAACATTTAGAAAAGTTTTTAAAATCATTAAATCATTTTGTAAATAATGAGAAAGTTTCAATTATAAAAATTAAAAAAAGAAATAAGAATTTCCATGCGAGGTTTTCTGCAAAACAAAGAATTTATACCTATGTAATTTTTAATAGAATAAGTAAACCTTCTATAGAAAAAGGAAGAGGTTGGCACATAATTAAAGAGTTGGATATTTCGTTAATGAAAAAAGGTGCAAAAAAACTTTTGGGTACTAAGGATTTTTCTACATTCAGATCTTCAAGCTGCAACGCCAAAAGCCCAATTCGAACTATGAAATCAATCAAGGTCAAATCAATTAAAGGAAGAATTGAAATACAATTTAAATCTCAGTCATTTTTACAGCAACAAGTCAGATCAATGGTTGGTTGTTTAAAATATTTAGCCGAAAAAAAATGGAGTCTAAAAAAATTTGATTTTATTCTTAAATCAAAAAAAAGAATATTTTGTGCTCCACCTGCTCCAGCAGAAGGATTATTTTTAGAAAAAGTTATTTATTAGATTGCTGTCTGGCGATACTAAATTTTTTATTAATTCTCCATCGTGACTCAGCACGAACAATGTAGCCACAACAGTTTTTAGAACGGCATTTGCATGGGAATTGTTTATAGTCTTCATCATAACCGAACCCATAATCACAAGTAAGTTCTTCACCTTTTTTAATATCTTTTATAGCGATTACCCATAACTTTAAGCCTGTTCCGTTATAATCACAGTTATTAGAACAAGAGTGATTTATTAAACGAGCAGTGTTCCACGATACATCACCATCGAGATCATATTTTTTATTTAGGTTGAAGAGATAAATTGGTTTTGAATTGTCAAATTTTTCAGATTCTTCTGTTTGTTTTTTGGTAATAATCTTACCAACATAGTTAATAATTCTTTCACCTTCTTTAATATCTCTGGTTGAATAAAGACCATGACCTTTTTTATCAATATTTGATTTTTTAATTCTGTAGGGTTTCATAATGAGTTGTTTAATGCTTAATTAAAAATTTTCAATTAAATTCTATTAATGCGTTGACATGCATCGCTGTACTTTCTTTAAGTGCATTAAGATCATAACCACCTTCTAAAACTGAAACAACTTTTCCATTACAGTATAATTTAGACAGCTTTAATGTTCTTTTAGTAATTTTATAAAAATCCAGACTCTCAAGCTGAAATTGAGCAAGGGGATCATCTTTATGAGCATCAAAACCAGCTGACAACAGTATAAACTCGGGCTTAAATTTTTCTATTTTTTTGAGCACAAACTCATAGGCATTTAAATATTCTTCAGATGTAGTACCAGCTGGAAGTGGAATATTAAATACATTATTATATTTACCTTTTTCTTGTTCTGTGCCAGATCCTGGATAAAAAGGAAATTGATGAGTTGAGATATATAAAACTTTTTCATTATCATAAAAAATATCTTGTGTTCCATTTCCATGATGAACATCAAAATCTATAATTGCAATTTTATTTAGTTTATATTTATCTATCAAATAATTAGCTCCAACAGCAACATTGTTATAAATACAAAATCCCATAGCTTTATTTTTTTCTGCATGATGTCCTGGAGGTCTGACAGCACAAAAAGCATTTTTGAATTCATTATTTTGAACACCATCAATGGCAGAAATGATTGATCCTACTGCATCTGATGTAGCTTCTTTACTTCCTGGAGAGACAACAGTATCTCCATCTAAAAAAGATAGTCCTTTCTTTGGAAAAGATTTTTCCACAAAATTTATATAATCAGAATTGTGAGTTATTTCTAAAAGAGACCTATCAAATTTTAAGGGTTTTTTCCAAATCAAATTTTTATTATCTAAGTTTTTGAAATTATTTATAACTTCTGTAACCCTATCAATTTTTTCTGGATGACCATCGCCTGTATTATGATTTTGATAGGTGTCAGAGGTTATTAAACCAGTTTTCATTTAAAATAATTTTCTAAAATACTAGAATATATTTTAGTTAACTTTTTCAAATCTGGAATAGATACAGCTTCGTCTACTTTGTGCATTGTTTTACCCACTAAACCAAATTCTAAACACGGAGCAATTTTTCTAATAAATCTTGCATCCGAGGTTCCCCCTGTTGTAGATAGTAGAGGCTTTATTTTAGTAATTTTTTTTATAATATCTTGAATCATATAAGTTATTTTATTTGGCTTAGTTAAAAAAGCTTCGCCAGATATACGATATTGTATTTTAAAATTAGATTTATTTTTTTTTGATATTCTTTTAAAAACTTCATTTAATTTTTTTTTTAAACTAGAAGATGAGTGTTTATTATTAAACCTAATATTGAACGTAGCTTTAGCAACACCAGGAATGACGTTATCAGCCATATTATCTATATTGATTTTAGTTACTTCTAAATTAGTAGGTTGAAAATCTTTTGTTCCTTTATCAAATTTTATTTCTTTAATTTCTTTTAAAATTTTAACTATTATATTAGAAGGGTTATTTGCTCTATCTGGGTAAGCAACATGACCCTGAGAACCAATCACTGTTAATTCTCCAGTAATACTTCCTCTTCTTCCAATTTTTATCATTTCACCAAGTTTATAGGGGTTTGTTGGCTCTCCTACTAAGCAAAAATCTATTTTTTCTTTTTTCTTTTTTAGATAATCAACTACTTTTTTTGTTCCATTTATTGCAATACCTTCTTCGTCGCCAGTAATTAGTAAACTAATAGAACCTTTAATTTTTTTGTTTTTTGATACAAAATTATTTACAGCAACAACCCAACTTGCAATTGCGCTTTTCATATCATTTGCCCCTCTTCCAATAAGATGGTTTTTCTTAATAGCAGGGCTAAAAGGTTTAACAGTCCAATCCTTTAGATCTCCAGGTGGTACTACGTCTAAATGGCCTGCAAACATAAAGTTAGGTTGAGACCTACCAAGTCTTGCGTATAAATTTTTTACAGGTTTAGAATTTTTTTCTTTAAATTCTAATATTGTACATTTAAAACCAATAGCAGTTAATTTTTTTGCTAAAAACTTCATTATACCAGCATCAATAGGTGTAATAGTTGGAAATTTTATTAGCTCTTTTGCTAATGTAATTTCGTTGTAAGTTGGCATTTTAATCTCTCAATAGATCGTTAACAGAAGTTTTTGATCTAGTTTTTTCATCAACTTGTTTAATAACAACTGCACAATAAAGAGAGGGCGCTGATGGATTATTTTTATCTGGTAAAGATCCAGGTACTACAACTGAATAAGGTGGAATTTTTCCATAAGTTATTTTACCTGTTTTTCTATTAACAATTTTTGTTGATTGACCAATATACATTCCCATACTTAATACAGAACCCTCACCAACTATTACCCCTTCAACTACTTCAGACATTGCTCCAACAAATACATTGTCTTCAATAATTGTAGGCAGTGCTTGAGCAGGTTCTAAAACACCACCAATTCCTGATCCAGCAGATATATGACAATTTTTTCCAATCTGACAACAGCTACCAGCACGACTAAAAGTATCCATCATCGTACCTTCATCAATATATGCTCCCAAATTTATATAGCAGGGCATTAAAACGGCATTTCTTCCAACGAAGGATCCTTTTCTTACTGGAGAATTAGGAACCATTCTAAAACCAGCTTTTTCATGATCTTCTTTTGTCCAACCAGCAGTTTTACCTTTAAGTAAATGAGCTTTATCATACCAACTACTGTATGGACCATTCAATGTTTCCATACCATGAATTCTAAAGCTTAACATTATGGCTTTTTTCAAATGTTGATGAGTAACCCACTCTCCATTAATTTTTTCAGCTACTCTTGCCTTTCCACTATCTAGGTCTTCAATAATTTGNTTGATAGTATCTTTTAAATTTTTATCTGAGTCTTGATTCACTTGATCTTTATTTTCCCAAGCATCATTAATTACTTTTTCAAATTTTGTCATTTTTTTTTAATATTAGGTTGGTTTATGCAGCTCTTATTATATTAATTTCTTGCAGAAAAGAAGGCAAGTTCTTAATCTTATAATCAATATAGGGTTTATCAGCATCTTTTTTTGCAAAAGTTTCTTCATTTTCAAGCCAACATGTTTTCATTCCTAGATTTTTAGCTTGCTCTAAATTATGGGCAATATCCTCAATTAATATTGATTTTGTTGGTTCTATATTAAATTTTTCTATTATTTTTTTATAAGGATCAATGTGGGGTTTTGGAACAAAATTAGCATCTACAATATCAAAAGCTCCATCAAACAAACCATCAATGCCTAATTGTTTAGTGACATTCTCAACATGCGCATGAGATCCATTAGTAAATATATATTTTTTTTCTTTGATCTTTATTAACTCTTCTTTTAATTTTAGATCTTTAGGCAGCCAACTGATATCTATATTGTGTACAAATTCTAGAAAGTCATGTGGATCTATATTATCCTGCTTCATTAGTCCTGATAAAGTTGTGCCATATTCATAAAAATATTTTTTTTGGATATCCTTAGCTTTAACTAAATCTATATTCATTTTTTTTGATATAAATGTACTCATTTTTTTATCAACTTCAGAAAATACTTTGGTTTGTCCTGAGTATAAGGTGTTGTCCAAATCAAAAATCCAGTATTTTATATCAATTAAATTTTTCATTTCCTTATCATGGTTCCTGAACCCATATCAGAAAAAAGTTCAAAAAGTACTGTGTGATTTTTTCTTCCATCAATAATACAAACTGCTTTAACACCATTTTTAGCAACATCTAAGCAATTATCAATTTTAGGTATCATTCCTCCTGATATGGTTCCATCTGAGATCATTTGTTTGGCCTGATCCGAATTAATTTCTGTAATTAATTTCTTATCTTTATCTAATACACCTTCAACATCACTCAGCATCAATAGTCTTCTTGCTTTTAGTTTTTTAGCAATCGCACCAGCAACACTGTCTGCATTTATATTAAATGTTTGATTATTTTTATCCAAACCTAAAGATGCTATAACTGGTACTTCGTTAGTTTTTATAATTTCAGTTAAAATATTAGCATTGATCTTAGTAGGTTTACCTACGAAGCCCAATGTATCATTTTCAGGTTTAACAATAATTACATTATTTTCTTTAGAGGTAATTTCTTTAGCATCACAAGATTCATTTTTTAAAGATTTAACAATTTCTTTATTAAATTTAATCAATACATCTTCTACAATATTTATAATTTTATCATCAGTAACTCTTAAGCCATTAATAAAATTACTTTTTATATTTAAATCATCTAATTTTTTTGAAATTTTAGAACCACCACCATGAATCAAAAAAATAGATAAACCTAACTTTTTTAAAGTAACAATGTCTTTAATTAAATTATTAAATAAATCTTTATTTGAGAGAACAGAACCTCCCATTTTAATTACAATAAAATCCTCAGTATATTTCTCTAGATATTTAATAGTTTCTTCAACAGTTGGGCCGTCTTTAGGAAGAATATTAATTAAATCCTCTTTTTTTAATTGTGACATCTAAGTTGTTTTGACAGTCATTTTTCTTTGAACAATATACTGTTGAATCATTGTGAATATATTATTGAAACTCCAATAAATAACTAAGCCAGCAGCAAAAGGTGCAAGAATTACAGTTAAAAATAAAGGGAAGAACATAAATATCTTAGCTTGTATTGGATCTGGTGGTGTAGGATTAAGTTTCTGCTGCAAAAACATCGTGCCACCCATGATTATTGGCCAAGCACCAATCAATAAAAAAGATGGTGGGTCCCAAGGGATTAATCCAAAAAGATTAAATACTGAGGTTGGATCTCTATCGCTTAAGTCTTTTACCCATCCATAAAAAGGCATATGACGCATTTCTAGGGTAACAAAAAGAATTTTATAAAATGCAAAGAATACAGGTATTTGTACAAGGATTGGTAGACAACCACTCATCGGGTTAACTTTTTCTTTTTTATAAAGTGCCATCATGGCTTGCTGCAACTTCATTTTATCATCCTTGTGAAGTTCTTTTAATCTGGCCATCTCTGGAGCTAAAAGTTTCATTTTACCCATGCTTTTAAAACTAAAGTTAGCAAGAGGAAAGAATGCCAACCTAATACAAATCGTAACAGCAATAATTGCCAAACCATAGTTACCAAGTAATTTAAAGAAATAGTCTAGAGCAAAGAACAGATTCTTAGTTATGAAGTACATGAAGCCCCAATCAATAACCAAATCAAATTTATTAATTTTTAAGTTTTCTGCATAGCCATCAATAACATTTACTCTTTTAGCAGCAGTTATAATTTGAATTTTTTCTTCTATAGAACTATTTGGGCCAACTTCTGTACCTTGAGTAGATATGTAATTGGCACGAAATTTATTTTTATAGTCAAAAGTTGTTTTAAATTCTTTACCTTTTTGTGGGATAACCGATGTAATCCAATATTTATCCGAAATACCAACAAATCCTTCTTGTGCTGTACGGGTGAATTTTTTTTCTTGAATATCATCATAATCTTCTTCAATCAATTCGTCATCAAGTACTGATAAAAAACCTTCATGCAGGATATAAAAACCAGATATTTCTGGTAATTTATTTCTAATAATCTGTCCATAGGAGTAAAAATTATAAGATTTATCTGATTTGTTAATTATTTTTTCTTTTACGGTAAATAAAAATTGATCATCTAAACTTATATGCTTTTCAAATGTAATATCTTGAGAGTTGCTCCAGGTTAATTTTATAGGATTATTGCTATTTAATCTTTTATTTCCTGAAATTTTCCAAACTGTAGAAGCATCTGGAATATCTATATTTTTGTTAGATGTTACAAAACCACTTTCAATTATGTAACCATCATCAACATTTCTTGGACTTAATAAAGTTACTTTTTCTTCACCATTGAGCTCAAGGTTATATTCTTTAAAAGTTAAATCATCAATTGTTGCTCCTTTTAAAGAAATAGATCCAACTATGCTATTATTTTCGAATTGAATTCTGTCGTTTTCTTTTAATGCTTCTTGTCTCGAAAGTTTTGTAAAGTTCTCATTTTTATCTAAACTTGGAGTATCTGTATTTGCTTCAATTCTTTTTTTTTCTGTTAAATTTTTTTTTATTACTTCAGGGTCAGGCTGAAAAAAGAGACTATAGAGAATTATAACAGCTGCACTTAATGAGATAGCTGCTATTACATTTTTACTATCCATTATCTTTTAACCTTTAATTGTTTTACTACTGGATCAAATCCGTCTCTTTTTGAATAAGGATGGCAAGACAATATTCTTTTTGTTGCTTTAAAAAGACCTTTTATTAATCCATAATTTTTCAGACATTCAATTGTGTACTCAGAACAAGTTGGAAGGTATCTGCATGAAGGAGCTAAGTAGGGGCTTATAAACATTCTATAAAGTTTTATTATGCCAATTAAAATGTTTGCTATAATTTTCATTACTTAATCTTTTTAAAATCTTGAAATAAAGTGTCTTTTATTACCTGATATTCATTGTTTAGCATAGTTGTTTTCGCAATGACAAGATAAGATAAACTAAAGTTTATTGACATTTTTTTAACTAAATCGTTCATAATATTTCTTAATCTTCGCTTAACTTTGTTTCTTTTGACAGCATTTTTAATTTGCTTCTTTTTAGTTACAAAGCTTATATTTAAGTATTGATTATTTTTATTTTCAAGAGGGCCAAAAAATAAAGTGATATATTTATTAGAAATTTTTTTCTTTTTGAGTAAATTTTTGAAATCCTCGTTCTTAGAAAGAGCAACAATTTTGCTTTTCATTTATTATTGCTTATTTCCCTTTAGGCTTTTTTTGGGTCGATGATACAGTTAAATCTTTTCTACCTTTTGAACGTCTTCTTTTAAGAAGTGCTTTTCCACCCTTAGTTTTCATTTTAGAGCGAAATCCGTGTTTTTTAAGTCTCTTACCGACTTTAGGCTGCCAAGTTCTTTTCATAAGCTTTAGCTTTGTTTAATTCTTATTAAATTTCGCTCTTTATACAATTATATATATAAATAGCAAATAGAAGATTTTATAATACCATCATAAATTATGGAAAAATCAAAAAAAGGTAAAATAATTTTAGGTTTATTTTATCTTATAGTTGTTTCTTCATTTTTATACTTTATTTTTTCAAAATTCACCTTTCAAGAATTAGCAAGCTATGAATTTATCAAAAATAATAGAGATTATTTTTTTGAACTTAAACAATCAAATTTACTTTTGATATCATTTATATTTTTGGTCTCTACTATTGTTTGGGTGATTATGGCTGGGTTTGGTTCGCCCGTTGCTTTGTTAGCAGGGTTTATTTTTGGTAAATGGTTGGGAACTTTTATCGTAGTATTTGGCCTATCAATCGGTGCAACGATTTTATACATTATTGGAAATTATTTTTTTAAAGACATAATTAAAGAAAAATTTTTATATAAATTTAAAATTTTAGAAATTAAATTTAAAAACTCAGAATTTATATATCTTTTAATTTATAGATTTATAGGTGGAATTCCTTTTGCAATTTCAAATGTATTACCATGTATTTTTAACGTTAAGATAAGTAATTTTTATTGGGCAACATTTTTAGGAATTATGCCTCAATTATTTTTGATAGTTTCTATTGGAAGTGGACTTGAAAAAATTATTGAACAAAATTTAGATACACCCAATATAAAAGACTTAATATATTCACCAGATATTTATATTCCGATGCTTGTTTTTTTGGTGTTAGTGATAATCACAATTATAGCTAGAAAAATATTTTACAAAAATTAATTTAATACCCTCATCAGGAATTAAACATAAAACTGACCCACACCAAAGGCCTATTTTATCATTAAAAGTACAATGGCCTGACCAAAAATATTATTAATTTTTTTTCCAACTATTGCCATAATATGAATGTAGATTATATTAAAATATCAAAATTCAATATTTAAAAAATTATGAAAATTTATACAAAAATAGTTTTTGATAAAGACGAGAATCTAATAGAGGAAAAATATTTTGAATATAAAGGCCCTCTAAGCACTTGTGGAATACATTATGATTTTAAGAGTACTAAATCTGCAAAGCTTATGGAAAAACAAGCTAAAAGAGAAAAGAAACTAGCTGAAAGAAAAGCGAAACGTTTAGCTAAAGAAGGGCCTAAAAAAGAAGAAGAGCAAAAAAATATTTTAGACGAGAGCAAACCTATCGATCTTAATTTTTTAACCAATCCAGATAAATAGTGAATAAAGAAAAAGAAAAGCAAGCCAAGCTTTCACATGCCCTAAAAAAAAATTTAAAAAAAAGAAAATTATTTCAAAAAAAAATAAAAAGTAAAAAAACAAAATGATTTTAAATGACAAACAAATAAAAAAATTGGTAGAAGAAGAAGATATGATCAACCCTTTTATTGGTGAGTCGGTAGCACAAGGTATTAGTCACGGCCTTAACAGTTTTGGGTTTGATTTGAGGTGTGGTGATGAGTTTAAAATATTTACCAATATTAAAGGGGCAATTGCTGATCCTAAAAATTTTACAGAAGATAATTTTGTAACTATCAAAGG
>JGI20158J14315_10000504_pt1 | contig 29236 bp, 22 predicted proteins | sample COG_08_FD_14315 | JGI IMG/M metagenome (IMG submission 14315)
GGCACGCGAATATCCTTCAAAGTTTTAAACGCATTCGAAGAAGAAGAGGTATCATCTTTTCGACCGCAGACGAGGAAAGCGCAGTTCTGCGCGTCTTTAATTTTTCGTAACTCTCGAACCATGACGTCGGCGTTATCGTCGTAATATTTCGGGTCGACTAAGCGAACGGCGGTGTCGTAACCGACGACAAAGGTGGTGTTTGGTAAGAGCTTCGCTTTTTGGCTGAACAAAGGCGCGTCTCTCGTGAGAATGAGCCTGTTTTGCCCGTCCGAGTCGAACTGTTTCGCGCGTTGGACGACGACGTTCGTTTCGAGTTGGCCTTTATCCGCGTTGGAGATGGATAACTCGAACGCGGGAGTGGCGAGGAACGCGCGTTCGTCTTCACCGCCCTCTGTTTTTTCGCGGTTTCGTTTCTCTCGAAGATATGTCGTCGCCGCTTCTAACATGCCTCGATGGCCTTCGTGGACGGGATTGAACGACCCACTCAAGACAACATTCGCGGTGGAGCACCCGATTGTTTCTAGTTTACCTCCGTGCATCGAATACACGCTTAGTTCGGGCGTGTTCCTCGATGCACCACCCTTATCGTCGCTACTGCTACTGCTACTACTACTACCACTACCATCACCACTATTGTTCATCGTTCTTCCTACATCTAACCACCTCTCTAATAAAGACTTCTTCGTGTTCATCTTCTCGTTTGCTTTTTCAAACCAAGGCGCGTCGTACTCCAAAAACTCCAACCTGTCGTCTTTACACGTCAACGCGCCTTCACGAAACGCTTTCCAAGATTCATCCTCCCCATCTTCTCTGCCACTAAAGCTCGCGTCGTCGTCTTCTTCCTCCTCTTCTTCTTCCCTCTTCATCCATCTCTCTCCGTCTCCGATCGCCGCCCTCACCAAACACTCGCTCGCGACTCGATCCTCCTCCGCTCTCGATCGCTCGCTCTCTTTATCCAGCGTCACCTTCCTCGTCGTCACGCCAAACTTGGAATAGACGCTCACGAAGCACCTGTGTTCGCCTCTTTTCGGTGACATCGAGACGAACGCAGACGTCGCGCCGACTCCGAGAATGTGCCTCGCCGTCGTCGTCCACTTCGCGTTTCCGCTCTCCTCTTCCTTCCTTCCAAACTTGTAACTCTTCTTGGTGTAATGCGTTTCTATGGCTTTCCGGTACGCCGCTCTCGCCAGGTCTTTGCTCGTCTCTCGATCGCAAAACGATTCTCTCGTCGCGTTCTTCTTCTTCTCCTCGTTTTTCTCATCGAGCGCGTGTACCACCGACTCTCGACTGTACAAAACGTTCGCGCATAAGATCGTCCTCGAGGCGTTCGGGACGGCGAGCAACCACTGAATCGCCGAAGCGCATCCTCCGGCCACGTTTAAAGATATCTTAGTATGACTCGCAGATCCATTTTTGAGCGGCTTTGTCGTCTGCGCGCCGCCGGCGTTGTGAAACTTTTGAATGCGTTCGAACACGTCTCGCGGGATGTGTGTCGCGGAACGTGGAGGAGGTTTCGGTGGGAGCGGCGACATCATCGGAAAAACGTCGCCGCGTTTCGAACGGAAAGTGACGACACAAATACTTTGAACTGATTCAACTCGTCGTTTGCTCATCTTTTGGTTTTCGTTTCAAAACGGGAGATAAGAGAACGAGCGTGACACGACAACGAGCTCCTCCTCCTCCTGCTAAAACTGTTTCTTCGCACAACTCTGACAACAACGCATGTCTTCGTCCGCTCGTCAAACATCACGCAACGACAACAACACCAACGCGCATAAACAACGACGACGAAATTTGGAAGAAAAAGAAGAAAAGTATTTATTCGTCAACGGAGAATCAATCGCACACAACGCGCAAATCAACACGAAAACGTTCACGTCGCTTTCCATTTTGAGCGGATCAATCGCGGGGATTTTAGGCGCGACCGATTGGATCGGGTTCGTTTGGTATTGCGCGACGATTTTGGTCGTCGGTGGAGTCACCGTCGTGTTTCGGTGCAAAAACGAACCGAAACGATTCGCCGCGGAGTCGGTCGGAAGCGCGATATTCGGACAAGGGTTCAGCGGCGGGTTCGCGAGTTTTATCTTGTTTTGGACGTTGTTTTATAACGTGTGCCATTTGTTTTAAGAGCGTATATGTGCTGAGATGTTCGGGTACGGTATGAACAACGCGCAACAGGAACAGTTCGCGGAGCAAGCGAGACAGAGAAGACCAATCGCGTACGTTTTACCGCACCCGGAATTCGAGGAGAGACACGTGGGTGGCATTAATGCGTTGGATCTGAGTTGTTACGATGATAATAGTAACGATGATAAGAGGAGGAGGAAAGTGTTGGCGTCGGCTGGAAGAGACGCGAGCGTGCGGTTATGGGACGTCTCGGAAGCGGCGGATGTGAAAAAGATGGCACTGTTCGTGGGTCACCGCGGGTGGGTGAACGACGTGAAACACGTCCCGTCGATGAATAGAGATTCTTTGCTCGTCGCCTCGGGCGGAAGCGATAAAACTGTTCGATTGTGGTCGCACGATTTGTTGAACTCTTCCGGCCTCGGCGGAAGCACCGATAGTAACGATAATAAAAATAGTAACATTAGCGACGCGTCGTGCGCGTTAGGGAAACTGCGAGCGCATGATGATTACGTCATGGCTTTAGCAACGAATAGAGACGGATCGATTTTAGCCAGCGGCGGTCTCGGTGGTCAACTCTTCGCCTGGGACGTGGAAACGCTGAAACAAAAATGGTCGATCGAAGGCGCGAGCTTGGACGAGTATTCCTTGAAAGGTGCCAAGGCGTCTATTTATTGCTTGGGTATCGCGAAAGATGCAAATCTGATAGTATCTGGCGGTACAGAGCTCGCTTTGCGCGTGTGGGACGCGCGCATGAAGCGTAAAGTTTCCAAGCTCAAAGGACACACGGATACCGTGCGAGGCGTGTGTATAAACGACGATGGGAAAATTGCAATCACGGCATCCTCGGATGGGACCATTCGCGTGTGGGATATTTCTTTAGGTCGTCAATCAGACGTGTTCGCTGGAGCGCACGAAGGTGGGTGTTGGGCGGTATCTGGAAACGCGAACTTTACCAGATTCTATTCCGGCGGCGCGAAAGGCGACATTTGCATCACGGATATCAAAGAGAGAAAATCAGCCATTTTGTGTCGAGAGACGAGCGACGCGGCTGGTAACAACGGCGTTCTGGATTTATGCGTCGATTTAAGCGCGAATAGTTCCGAGGCATGGGTATGCACGGCTGGTAAAGACATTCGCCGATGGCGCATCGACAGTAGTCAAGCGCCGTCGTCGGCGGCGGCGGCGACGACAAAATCGTCATCGAACGTCGACGATTGGTTCACCGTCGGTTCGCCGGCAAAATTTTTAAACCCTTCCTCTCCAGCCTCGCAAGGTTTCCGCGGGAACCCGAAAGTGAGGAGTAGTCCCATCAATGTTACCACCGGCGCTTCTCCCAGTGCCGATGGTGGCGGGAGGAGTCTTAGCTCTAGCCAGAAAAGACAGATGCTTCAAAATAGTAGTCCTGGGAAGAGAAGTCCCACGCACGCGACGCCGAGCGGGATCATTCCTTCCGCTTCAGCAGTCGTCAGACACGCGGAGCTGCATGACCGCATGCGATTTCTAACCGAGGACGATTCCGGTGCTACGTCAGTTTGGCACATTTCGGAAGGTTTACTAAATACCTTCCCCAATCGCGCGTTCGAGGTCGTTTTGAACGACCACGAGATCAACGAACCGTGCGCGGTGCCGAAATGGTTCAACTTGAGTCATCGCGAAGGGTCCGTCGAAATTGAATTCAGTCCAAGTACGTTCGCCAAAGCCGAGTCGTACGCGATAGATTTAGGCGACGAAAGTGCAAATGCAGATGCGAAACTAAACTTGGGCGTCGAGATGGTGCAAGCGTTGTTGATTGGTTTGCATTTGAACACGTTGGACGAGACAAAATTAGTCGGCGCGAAGAGAGACGTTGCACAGAAACGTAAAGAGGCTTTACAAAAAGAAGAGGCGCGCGAGAAACAACGGCGACGCGCAGATGGAAGCGAATCCGGGACGGATAGAGACTTATCGTCCGAAGAGTCGTCGTCGTCGGCGTCGGCCGAAGATGACGAAGATAGAAAGGCGTCGAACAATCGTGGTTTGATGAACAAATTCCGAGCGTTTCAATTCAACGCGTCGTCGCCGAGGCTTCGCTTTTCGTCTGGAGATCGCGAATCGATACCGTTGGAATTTTCAAAATCTACACCTTTGGATATCTCTTTACCCGAGGTGGCAAAGAACGTTCCGAAATGGGCGCTCGACGTCGCGCTTGGAATTTTCCCGGCGCCGTCTTCTGCCAAGGCTTCTTTCGCAGTCTCTGTTTGCGAAAGCGCGATAAGCGATTTCCGCGATTACGACGTTAACGCGATAAAGCAAAAGTCTGTGAACGCTCCGCGCATACTCACCATACGAAAAGTCCGAAACTACGTCGCCGATAAGCTGAAGATGGATGCCACCGCGAAAGAAGATTTAGAAATTCTCTGTCACGGCAGAGCTTTAAAGTTAGACATGTCGCTGGCTACTGTGGATGCGTACTTTTGGAAGAAAGGTGGCGCGATACGTTTAAATTATAGATTTAAACGTTCTTCGTATTCTTAATTTTGCATACCGTACATTACTACATACTACTACCTACATATCTAACTAGTCCAATATTATCATCTTCGCTTGATGTCGTATTCAATCGGCTCTAAGCGCCTCTTCAACTCCATCACGATTTCCTCCTTCGTTCTTTTCTTTTGTCCGTAAAAAACGTACCTCTCCGCTAAATAGTCCAGCTTGCCCAGCATAACGCACAAGCCGACGTCGAAAAAATGCACCCCTTCAAACACTAACGCGTCTTCCTTCGCGTGCTTCTCTAACGTTTCCTTTCGGCTAAAATTGCTCGCAAACGTCGACCAGTGCATTCGACTGTCCACGTGGTGTTGCACGTGATACCCATCGTCGAACGTTTTTTGATTCTCGAACGAATTAATGCACGTATACGTGCTTTTATAATCGTTCCTGGGGTCGTCCGGGCACACGAATATGTGCTGCGACCAGTTCCCGAACATCAATCCCAAGCTCGCGATCACGTGGGTATACGCGAGCGTCCAATTCGCCGCGGAGGCGTTCACGTTTGCATTCAGATACCACCACGCCGCAAAACTCCCAGCTACGTTCGAATAACATCGCACCGCATCTACCAACCCTCGATATTTCAGCATGTTCATCGATAACTCAATCGGCGCCAAAAACAGAAATCGCATCCAATACTTGAAAAAATCAAACGCCGAGTCTCTTCTCGAGCGTTCGGTGGAACTCAAATCCGCGTACGCCGCGTTCCCGTGCACGTGATGCATCGCGTTGTGATGGTACCAGTATATCCCCGCTGGAATACCGAAAAATGGCGCTATGACGAACGTCGGTATCGCGTTTAAACATCGTTTAAAGTGTTCGCTCTTCTTCGCCCGGACGGCGTTCACGTGCGTGTGATAGTGCAAGGCCAAGGTGAATCTTTGCAAAAACAGAGCTCGCGTGATGACGAACCACACGAGCCCGTACCAAAACGAGCGGCGCGTCTTCTTCTTCTCGTTCGTATCGACGAAAAAGAGCATCACTCCTGGTACCACCACGAGGAGGAAACACTCGAGGAACGTCAGAACGACCCACGCGTCTTCCGGTTCGTTCGTTTTCTTTTGGAGAAATGCAATCACCCATTTTGGATAACGCGGGAAAACGCACTCGTTTCTTTTCGCGCGCACATCGAGGTTGAGGATGATTCTCGATCCGTCGTGGTTGGTGCCGACGTGCGGGGGCGCAGTAGTGCTCTCGCTCTCGTCGTCGCGATTCGAAGCGTTTTGAGAGGGAGGAGAACGCGTGGACGACCGCATCGATGTGAACGCGCGATGATGACTCGAACGACGACGAGAAGAGTGACGAACGCGTTTAGATACGAAACGCGCCACTCGAAAAGCGACGTTTACGACGACGACGATGTCATCTCAAACGCGCCTCTACGAGTGTTGTTGTTCTCGTTGCACTTCGAGAGGGACCACCTTTTCTCGTCGTCGCGGCAAAAAAGTGGCAAAAGTTTCGCGTTCGTCGTCGTCGTCGTCTTCGTCTTCCTCGTCCGGAACTTTGGACGAACTGATTTCCATCGCGTCGAGCGATGACCGCGGAATAGGCTCGACGCGACGCCGGGAGATTGAATCCATCATCGACAGACTCCTTCTCGAAGAAGAAGAGAAAAACACGAAGAAGAAGAATACCAAGGAGGACGATTTAAATAGTTTGTCCGCGCGATGGAAGCTTCTCTGGACGAGCGAACGGGAGACTTTGTTTTTGTTGGAAACGTTTCAAAACTCGCTCGCGTATCAAACGATAGACGAAAAGGAGAAGACGCTGCGAAACGCGGTGGAATTTTCGGGTGGGAACGCGTTCGTAGTGGAGAGCGAGATTGAAATTTTGGACGAGAGGAAGGTGAATTTTACGTTTCTTTCGGCTGGGTTGAAGTTTTCGAACGGGTTTACGCTCCCGGTGCCGCCGGTGGGGAAAGGGTGGTTCGAGAATATATACGTCGGCGAGAGATATCGCGTGGCGAGGGATTCGAGAGGCGATACTTTGATCGTCGAGCGGTGTTGAACGAGCGATAAGTATACGTGCTAAATCTATCTTCTACGCGTTGTATTTTTAATGCGCTATGTACTATTATTATTATCTAGTAGTTTTTACCGGTCTAGACTATGTTGTCTGTCGTCACCACCGCTTCGTCTTCAAACTCTTCCTCTTCTTTGCATCGCTTGAATCTTTTCAACATTAAACTCGACGTGACTACGGAAACGGAACTCAACGCCATCGCCAAGCCAGCGACTTCTGGAGGCAACCGAACTTTCACGAATGGGTACAATAGACCCGCAGCTATGGGTATCCCGAGCGCGTTGTATCCTAACGAAAAGAACAAGTTCATTTCGATGCGCCGAAACGTGGCGCGCGATAAATCAAGCGCGTGGACGACGTCGAAAATGTCAGATTTTACCAAAACGATACCAGCCGCTTCCATGGCGATGTCCGTGCCAGCACCGACGGCGATGCCTATATTCGCGCGCGTCATCGCTGGTGCATCATTCACGCCATCACCGACAAACGCGACGACGTTCTTTCCATTTTTCGTCCTCCTCCTCGAACTACTACTACTACTACCACCACTCGAAGAGATCGGTTTTCGTTCTCTCGCTTGCAACTCTTTGACGCAGTTGACTTTATCTCGCGGCAAACACTGTGAAAAAATGTAATCGATGCTCCCGATTTGACGCGCAATCGTCTCGCAGACGGCTTTGTTGTCGCCAGATACCATGGCGATTTCAACGTTTCGTTGTTTCAACGCTCGCAACGCTTTTTGCGCCTCTGGTCTCGGCTTATCTGCCAACGCGATGAAACCGAGGAAAACGCCGTCCAACTCGACGCACACGACCGTGCATCCTTTTTCTTCGCAGGATCTTATTATTTCGGAGAATGACGACGACGACGAAATTGCCTTGCTACCGTCGTCGTCGTCGTCGAGAATGAAATCAGAATTACCGACGCGCAATTTCTTTTCTTGTTGTCTTCCCTCCGATCGCAACATGCACTCCAATCCTCGTCCAGGTACGGCGGCAAAGTTTGACACGGACAAATTGGAGACATCGAGTTGGCGGTCTTCCTCGACGTACAAAACAATGGCTTTCCCGAGCGGATGTTCTGAACTCTTCTCCGCCACGGCGGCTATTTTCAACAGCTGCGCTTCATCGATACCTACGTTTGTTCCAGGCGCACAGAAAACTTCAACTACGCTCGGTTTACCGAGCGTTAACGTCCCGGTCTTATCGAAACACACGACGGTCACGTCGTGCGCGATTTCCAGCGGTTCGCCACCTTTAATCAAAATACCAAGTTTTGCGCCAACACCGGTGCCAACCATGACCGCCGTTGGTGTCGCTAAACCTAAAGCGCACGGACACGCGATGACCAATACCGTGACGAAAAATACGAAACAAAATACAAACTCGCCTTCGTCCTCCGTCCATGATTTTGGCACCGACGTGGTCGCTTTCACGGCGATGAGCCAAAAGATGAAGGATAAAAACGCCAGCGCGACGACAGACGGGACGAAGACGGCAGAAATTTTATCCGCTCTGGCTTGTATCGGCGCTTTACTCGTTTGCGCGTCTTCTACCAAACGCACGATTTTGTTTAACGCGCGTTCCGCACCGACGTTCGTGGCGGCGACGAATACGGTTCCAAACGTATTTGTCGTTCCAGCAATGACAAAGGAGTTTTTCGTTTTTGGCACCGGTAAGGATTCACCGGTTATCGCGGATTCGTCCGCGGCGGTTTCACCGCTCAAAACGACGCCATCCACGGGAAACGCCGAACCAGGGACAACTTTCACGACGTCGTCGCGTTGTAACAAGTTTGAATCTATCTCTCGCTCGGAAACAATCTGCATTGCTTCGATGTTGTTGTTGATGACTTCGCATATGATTGCCGTGTTTGGCGCCAAGGACACGAGCTTTTGTATCGCCTCGGACGCCTTTCCCTTCGCGCGCGCCTCCAGCCATTTACCCAAGAGTACAAATGAGATTAAAACCGTGGACGTTTCGAAAAATATCGCGTCTTCCTTCCCGTGTTTATTCTCGTCGTCGTGTGACTTTGAAAAAACATTTTTCAAGACGACGTAGACTGAATAAAAGTACGCGGCGGACGTGCCCATGGCGATGAGCGTATCCATGGTGGCTGTTTTGTGTTTCATCGCCGAAAACGCGCGCGCGTAGAATTGGTACCCGAGAACAAATTGCGCCGGTGTCGCTAATATCCACGATATGATCCACATCAGCGAAACTCGCTGATTACCGTCCACTTTTTGCATGAAGAACGCTTTCGTCTCGTCAATCGGATCAAACACAATCATCATCAAAAGCAACGGCAACGCCAGCGGGACGGAGAGTAAGAACTGCTTCTTGTACTTTCGTTCGATGAGTTTCGATTTCCGTCCTTTTTTTTCATCGCTTTCGTTTTCGTTCCATATTTCGCACCCGTACCCGAGACTTTGAATGGCGTATAAAATATCCCTCGCGCCGACGGACGTCCCTGGTTTCATTTCAACCACCACTTTCTCCAACAGTTCCGACGCGGACACGGAAACCACATCGTTCGGGAACCGTTTCAAAATTGCATTCTCAATCCTAGGCGGACACGATTGACACACCATGCCGGAAACGTTAAACTTCATCGCGTCCGGTTTCGACACCGCGCAGTCGAAACCGAAATCTGAAATTTCATTCGCGATATCGTCTGGTTTCAACTTCGAGTCATTCGCAATTACCACTGTTGCACTTTCGCTCAATAAGTTCACCGAAAACGAAATCATAGAGTCGTCCTGGATACTTTTAATCGCGTTTTCCACCCCTGACACGCACGACGCGCACGTCATGCCTTCCACGTTGAAGTGATACGTTTTTGATTTTATCGTCTGCTTTTCGGTAAACGAGGAGGCCGAATTACTACTCTTTATTAATCTTCCCTTTTCCTCTTCTTCTTCTTCGTCGTCGTCTAAGAACACTCCTGGATTCGTTGTTGTTTTCATTGTCTTATTATTCTCGTTGCTTTCGACGCATCCATACCCGGCCAACTCCAACGCTCGAATAATATTTTTAGTCTCCGTCTTAGAGGAGGAGGAGGAGGAGGCACCTTTTTTCTCATCATCATCAGACAACAACAACTTTAAACTCACACAAACGTTCCTCTCTGTCGTCTTCACCGATTTCACGCGAACATCGACCACGTTCTCGACGTTCTTCTTGATCGCCTCGGTCACCCACATCGCGCATCGGTCGCAGGACATCCCGGAGACGTCGAATTCGAGAAGTTTGATGATTTCATCTTTCTCGTCCATCATTTCTTATTATTGCAAATTGTTATACTCCCAGACAGAGAAGAGAAAAAGAACAATAAGAACAAACGCGCTCTTCTCAACACGAGGAGTAGCGCGACGACGTGCGCTCTCTCTCGTCTTCGTATCGAGATATATAGATATATAATAAGTACGCTTTTCTGTTACGCTCTTTTAAGGGGGGGCCCAAAATCGACAGACATTTTCTCTTTTTGCTTGAAACCCTAAATTTGTTGTTTAAGGTTTATTGTTAGTTTTTATGCGAAATAGGGTTGTACACGGACATCGGTTGGGAAATTCCCGCGTAGGTTCAAATCCTGCCGACAGCGTTTTAATCTCTAAGAAAAGCTGTCGTGTCCGAGTGGTTAAGGTACTAACCGCGACAAGTAAAGTCAGTAACAATTACTAAAACGAATATCCGTAGGAGACCGACTAGAAGTATACTTTCTTTTTTTTTTGCACAGCTCCTTTCTTCTCGTCTCTGCGTTTTCTTTTTTTTCCCTTTTCCTTCCTTTTTGCACCACATTCGTCGTTTTTATCCAATCGCGCGTCTCTTTTTTTGTGGCAAGATGATGTCAAAAATTTTCGAAAAAAGAAAAAAAAAGAGAAAAATTCGCTTTTCGTTACTTTTACACGCACAAACTTCACATTCATCATCACAAAAAGAAGGTACGTCGTTTATTATTATAATAATAATACGAGAGCGTTAGTATTCGTTCGTTCCCACACTCCAATTCGCATTCGCGTTATTGATTCGCGTGGTGTCTCTCTTTCTCTCTCTTTTACTCTTGCAATTGGTGTCATTTATACCGCTTATAAAAAAAGGGAACAACTTTCTCATCGCGAAAAAAATCAACACACCACGCGCTAAAATCATCGCGACGACGGCTCCGAACGCGAGCGTCGCGCGCACCTTTTGACGCGCAAAACGAACGCGCGTGAAAATGGTGCTTCCGTTTTTCCCGTTTTTTTTTAGATGTGGACGTCGAGATGTGCACATCAAAGCGTCTTTTCGTGAAGCGTCGCCGTCGAAGAGGAGAAAAAATTAGACAGATTCATAACTTTCGTTGAGAGCCGTCAGTTTTGGGTGTGTGTGGTGGCTTTTTAAGATAATATACTGACTAATCATTATTACTATTATTATTATTATTAAAAACACAATAAACAGATATAACATAATAAATAATAATGTCTCAAAAGATTGAAAACTTTCTCTTCACGTCCGAGTCCGTCAACGAGGGTCACCCGGACAAACTCGCCGATCAAGTCTCCGACGGCGTCTTGGACGCCATCTTGGCCCAAGATCCGGATGCCAAAGTCGCTTGCGAAACGGCGACCAAGACGAACATGGTGATGGTTTTCGGTGAAATCACCACCACCGCCAAGGTTGACTACGAAGCGGTCGTGAGACAAGTCTGCAAGGACATCGGCTTCAACTCCGAAGAAGACGGGTTGAACGGGAACACGTGCGAAGTTTTGGTTCGATTGCACGAGCAATCGCCGGATATCGGCCAAGGCGTCCACGGTATGGGGACCAAGGCGTTGGAAGACATCGGCGCCGGTGACCAAGGCATCATGTTTGGTTACGCCACCGACGAGCACGAATCTTTGATGCCGTTGACTTTGGTCTTAGCGCACAGATTGGGCCACAGATTGACCGTCGTGAGAAAGGACGGCACCTGCCCGTGGGTCTTGCCGGACGGTAAGACGCAAGTCACCATCGAATACAAGAACGACAACGGCGCCATGATCCCGCTTCGCGTCCACACCGTGTTGATCTCCACGCAGCACAAGGAAGGCGTCACGAACGAGAAGATTGCGGAAGACTTGATGAACGAAGTCATCAAGAAGGTCATCCCGGAAAAGTACTTGGACGACAAGACCATCTACCACTTGAACCCATCTGGACGATTCGTCATCGGCGGTCCGGATGGCGACGCCGGTTTGACTGGCAGAAAAATCATCATCGACACCTACGGGGGCTGGGGTGCGCACGGTGGCGGTGCCTTCTCTGGTAAGGATCCGACCAAAGTTGATCGCTCCGGAGCGTACATTGCCAGACAAGCGGCCAAGTCTGTCGTCGCCGCCGGCCTCGCGAAAAGGTGCTTGATGCAAATCTCCTACGCCATCGGCGTCGCCAAGCCGTTGTCCGTCCACATCGACACCTACGGCACCGGCTCAATCTCCGACGCTGAAATCTTGAAGAAGGTCGAAGCCGCGTTCGACTTCAGACCGGGGATGATTGGCAAGAACTTGGACTTGAAGAGAGGCGGCAACAAGAGATACCAAACCACCGCGGCGTACGGTCACTTTGGCAGAGACGAGGACCTCAACATCTTCACCTGGGAAAAGGTTGTTCCGCTCTAATACTAAGTGATTGATTTATTATATTACATTTTATTTAGAGAGAGAGAGAGAGAGTAAAGGGTAAAGAGAGAGATAATTAGAAAACACACATCATCGTATAAAGTCACTATCGTATCATCGTTGAAAAGAAGACAAACAAGAAGAATCTTTTTTTGGTTTCGTCTTCAAAGTTTTCGTTGCTTTTCCCTTTCCTTTATGCGCGGCGAATACAATGTTGTTTGCAACACGGAAGACATCTATTATTTCTCGAAATGATACTCTAAATCGCAAAACGACTAAGAAGAGGAAGAAGAAGAAGACGTCGTCTGATGCTACTAATACTACTACGAATGATTTCCATTCTGAAAACGCAAACGTGAACTCTTCCCGAACGTCCACGGCGAAACTCATCGAAACCGTCGCGTCGAGCATATTATCGTTCAACTTGAAAAAGCAAACCAGCGTGACTGTATCGGTGAATTCAGACGATTTCGAAGCGTTGACGAGAGGAAAAGTGCGCGAAGTGCAAATTAAAGGCACCGACTGGTCGAGCAAAAAGAATTTAACGTGCAAAAGTCTCGATATTTCCGTGGGCGAAGTCGAAGTCGATTACGGGAAGATTGTCACGACTGGACGGATAGAGATAAAAAAACCCGGAGGACGAGGACGGGCAAAACTATTCATGAGTTTCGAGGACTTTCGGAACTTTTTGAAGCATCCTTTAACGAACGAGGCGTTGAATGAAGTGCGGATGAGGTTCGAAGACGAAGCGCCGAAGCGAGACGAGGCGTCCGAAAGGCTCGTGTTGAAGGCGATATTTGACGAGGAACGAAACGCGGTGAGAACGTTTCAAATGCAGCCGTTGGAGGACGAGCGCGTTGATGTTTGCGACGTGAGTAGTGGTACGAGTAGTAGCAATAGTAGTAGTAATAGTAGTAGTAGTAGTAGCGAGCAAGCGGAGAGAGTGAAGCGATTTTTCGAAACGCTCGAGCTCGATTTGATGGGCACGAAGTTGAGATATCAAAACATGCGAGTTCTGGAAAACGGCGTCGCGTTGGACTTGTACGTTTTAGTCGAAAAGTTTCCACCTCCCGTGATAGATTTTTAGTTCTTCTAGATTACTACTTTTAACAACAACACTATGTACTACTAATTCGCTAGAAATACCTCCTCCTCACAACGACCCTCCTTCCCGAATCAATCGGCGTCGTTAAACTCGTCTTCGAAATCCCAATCGCGTTTACGCCGGGGAAAAAGCCTCCTCGGTCGCCGCCAACCGTCACCGCGTACGGAACCTTCGCTTCAATCAACCCCACGGGTACGATTCCCACGTGCTCCACCTCCTCTCGCTCGCTCGCTATAAAACAGTGTCCTTTCGGTACCAACGCGTCTTTCATTTCCTCTCCTCCCGTCTTCGCGTTCGTCTCTTTCCACGCCACGAGGTCATTTTCCAACGCCACCACTCTTTGCAGCTCCATCGTGTGCCTTCGAATTGGTCTGCTTTTTGCTTCGTTTTCTTTCCCTTCCACCACTCTTTGCAGCTCCATCGTGTGCTTCCGAATTGGTCTGCTTTTTGCTTCCTTTTCTTTCCCTTCCTTAGAAGAAGATAAAGAAGAATACATCGAACCAGGTCTCGGCACGTGCACCGCGTCGCCTCGTTCCACGTCCCAGTATCGGTAGGACATTTTATCCAGCATCGCGTACAGACGTCTTCGTTGTTCTCGTTCGTCGGAACATTCGATGCCTTTGAGACCGGACTTTTCTGCGTCGATTTCCCGAACGGAAACCACCGCATCGTTCGCGCACCACACGACTGGAATCCACGGAAGCGACCGCCACACTTTTCGCCACATTAGTAGTAATATTCGGTGGTGTTTCACCGAGCGTTGCGGTGCTTCATCATCTGTTTTTACGCGTACGTTTACTCCTCATAAATTTTCATCACGTGCGACGGAATTGTAACGAGAAATCCAATACCAAAACCGATGATACCATGAGCACTGCGACCACCGAAAAGCGATCGAGAAGTCTTCCTTCTCGTCCTCGGTACCGTCGTCGTCGTAAAAGTCGTGCATTCGTCGTCCAAATACTCTGCCTCCTCCTTTTCTCTCTTTCCCTCCTTCGAGTGTGCGATGCGAAGCACAACGAGTGGGTCGCCCCGGACGGAGATGTCGTCGTCGTCACCGAAGAAGAAGAAGAAGAAGAAGAAAACGCTTCGTTTAAGAACGCGAAGGAAAAGAGTCGTTACGACGATCCCTCGACGCTTTCGCAACTCTTCGACTGGGCGATCGAGAATTCCGACCGAGACAAGCTGAGAGCGATGGCAAAGGCGATGAAAACGAGAGAAGAAGAAGAAGAAGAAGAAGAGACTGGTGATGAAGGAAACGAGAGAAGGAATTGGCGCTCGGAGGAACTTCTCGAAAAAGCGAAAAACGTGCGCGCAATGCTGGATCAAATGGCCATGCACCCGTCCGAGGTGGAGATTTTGAAAGAAATCACGGAGAAGTTCACGGATGGAAGCGTAGACGTCCGCGAAAGAGTGCGCGCGTTGGAACGTTTGGACGAAATGGTGGCGCAAATCGACCTGGCGTTTGATTTTCACACGATACTCGGATTGAAGCCACTGTTGATGGTGGTGGAGAACGAGAGCGAGGTGAACGAGGTGAGAGCGCAGGCGTGTCAAGTGTTCGCGACGTTGACGAGTAACTACGAGAAGATTCAGGAAATCGCGGCGGATGAGTTTAACGCGGTGTCGGTGCTTTTGAACGCGACTTCGTTGGCGTTTGAGAAGAAGGACGAAACGGTCGCGAAGAAGTGTTTGTTTGCGTTGACATCGTTGACGAGGAACGTGAAACGATTGAGGAGCGAATACTTGTTCAACGGCGACGACGTGATGCGAGGGAAGTTGAGCCACGCGAAGTATTTATTCAAGAGCTCGCTGATGGCGCCGAAATCAGTCATCGGCGACGCCGTGTGGACGAGGACGGCGAATTTTTTAAGCGACATCGTGATTAACGCGAAACACAGAGATTATAACAACGACGAAGAGACGCAGTTGATGGCGAATTTGTTTAAAGACGATTGGACGGCGATAGAGAAGGCGGCGATACAGGTGAAATTACGCTTTAACTCGCCAAACGCGAGCGAACGAGAGGCGAGCGCGAACTTGGCGTTGGCGATGATCGATAGCAAAGACGACGCGTTTAGAAACGCGTTCAAGTCGATTGATTTTGAAATAGATTTGATATCGTACGATGGGAAATACCCAAACGATTCAAACGAGTTCAAACATCTGGTGAGAGATATTCAACGCGCGTTTAAGAAAAATACCCACGAAGAGTTATAACTTTCGGAGAAGAAGCGCGAGAGGATGTTGTTCTTTTTTAGATAGTATAGTAAGAGTAGCTTTGATGATGAATTATCGCAAAAACGCGCCCACAATTTAAAGACGATCTCTCGGACCCTTCACCGCTTCCTTTTGCGGGCCAATCGTGATCGGTAACTTCGCGTCCTTGGAACCCTTACCGCCAAAGACCAAGCACGCCGCGCCGCCGCTCAACGCCAAGAAGGAGTACATCGCTTCTCTTCGGCCTAAACCTTGCGCCGCGTTTTCGAAAAACTTAGCCTGTTGGTCCGGGTATCTCGCCGTGGACTCCACGCCGTACACGTCCCAGGAGCCAGTCGTGGATTCGACGTCGCCGAGGTCAAAGTACACGGATTCGTCCCCGTATTTCGCGGAGATTTTTTTAGTAGAGGCTTTTGATCTGTTGGTTTTGAATAGGAACGAGAGGTGTGTACTAATGGTCAGGCACAGACACCAAAACGGACGGAAAGAGATGGGCGAGCGCATCTTCGCGAACGACGACGACACCGAGAGGCAGTTGCTCTTTCCACTCTCTGACAACAAAGACGACGAGAGGGCGACTCGTCGTCTCGCCTCTATCTCTCCTTTTCCCACAAAACGACGAGTCTTTGTGGTCCCCAAAGGAAAAGAAGGGAGGGAGGAAAAAAAAAATGGATTCACATTTGCGCGCGCGCGAATAACGTATTCAGAGCAAGAGAAAACGAAACGCACCGTCGCGTCGCGTTTTTCGCCGAGACAACTCTCGCGCCGGTAAAGGTTGAGCTTTGCAATGCAAACATAATTTCGCAAATAAGTGTGTTTATGACGTTTTCGTCTCCTTTTTTTTGTTGATGGTGTTTCCGCGCAATTTGTACCAAACCGTATCTTTGATCTCTGAGTGAAAAAGGAGCTTTTTGAGGCGAGAAGGAAAAAAAAAAATTGCAGCCTCAAAACGACGTTTGTTGACACGAGACGAAATTTATGTGCTTGCATTCACATGTTTTGAGATTTCACAGGGCGAGCAAGGGCGACGAATGAAGAAAACCAAAGAATGAAGATGTGAGCAGAGAGGAAAAGAAGTCGTTTTGCTTTTGAAAGAGAGCAACCGCGTTGTTGGGATTCTTAGTAGTAGTATTCTTATTCTTATTATATTAAATTCTCAAAGCTCTGGCGATACTTCCAGCTAAACTCATCACTCGGAACGGCGATTGGCCGTTGACGGCGTCCACGGTCAACGGACACGAGTCGGTGATGAAGAAGTGTTCGAAGCGTTCGCTCGCGTCTGAAGGTTCGGTGAATTTTTTCCAGCTGGAGTTCGGGAAGACGCCGTGGGTGACGTACGCGGAGACTTTGGTCGCGCCTTTTGCTTTGAGTAATCGCATGCATTCGATTAAGGTACCACCGGATTGGACGAGGTCGTCGACGATGACGACGTGTTTGTTGAGTGGGTTGCCTTCTTTGAGCGTGACGATGCGTTTGTCGCCTTCGCGGACTTTGGTGCAGACGACTTCGGTGAACTCGTCCTCGAAGAAGCCGTGGAAACGTTTACAGGCGCCCTCGTCTGGGTACGCTATGGCGATTTCTTCCTTTCCGGCGTCTCCTCTTTTCAATTCTGCGAGTTGTTCGAGCAACAAAGGGATCCCGGACTCGAATAACGGCGACACGCCGTCGCCAAAGTAAAAGCGTTCTTGCAACGCGTGAATGTCGAATATAATCGTCGAGGTTGGTCCACCTCTCGAACTCGGAATGTTGGACAACATCCGCGCCAACGTCACCGCAGTCGGCACCTCCCCTTCTTTATCCACGCGCTCGAACGTCCCTGTCGGGAAAAACGGTAAAATCAGCGTAAAACTCGCCACGAACATTTTCGGCAGCGAATACACGACCGAAATCTGTTCGAATATGGTCGCCGCGTCGTGGAAAGAGGCTAAAAAAGCAACGTGTCTGCCTCGGATATCGTCCGCGTTATCGATAAATATGTTCGGGTACCCGTCTGGAAATCTTCGCCATTTGATCGTGCCCAGTTCCACGGCATCTGTTTTGCGTTTGCGTCGTTTACGAGAGAAGAGGTGTTAGTTACACACAACAACAAACAAACTTTTTTAACGAGAGAAAAGAAAAACAAAACCTCCCGCGCTTTTGCGGGGCGCGACGACAACAACAACAACAACAAAGAAGACTCTCATTTACCTGGATCGTTCGCTCGAACTTCTCTCGCCATCTTTTCCATCTCTGGGCAGTAAAAAACGATTTTCTTCATCGTTCCTCGCTCGGCTTGGCTGGACATTCGTTGTTGCTGTTGATGCGTCATCTTTTGATGATTTCTTTCCCCAACAATACAAAATGAAACAAGCTCTTTTTTTTAATACGTGCGTGCGCGTGTCGTGTGTCGCACTACTCTCCGGTCCAAGTTCTCAATCCTCTCTTCTTTTTCTTCTTCAGTTCTTCTGCTACAACCGACGAGAGAAAGGAGTCACGCGCACTCGCAACACCAACTCAACACGAGAGATATTTCTTGCAAAAGTCTGCAAAACAAATGAAGAAATGTGTCACAGGAATGAATTTTTTTTAAACCAAAAAATTCAAAAATTTTCTCTCTTTTTCTGCTTTACTTCATTTTGAATTTCACGCGCTTAAGTAAGTATTATAAGCGAGTAAAAACAGCATGAACGCGACGACCACCACCACTGATGATGTACCTTTACCACCACCATTTGCGCCTCCTCCGTTGCAGAGCATAGAAAATACGACTACTAATGATACTAATAATACTACTATTACTAATTCGAATAAAAATGCGTACGAAATCGAGAGAGACATGAAAGTGTCCATGAATTTAGCGCGCTTGAAAGCGCTCGGAATCGACGTCGCGAGAGAGAAGTTAGACCTGGAAAACGCGAAGAAGAAGACAAAGAAGTACAATAACGCGAGTAGAAAGAGAACGGAATGTTCTTCTCCTTCTGAGCCGAGAGTGACGAGGAGACAACGAATGATGCAAAACGAAACGAGCGAGGAACGAGCGCAGAGAGAAGCGGCGGAAAAAGTGCAACGAGACGAACTGTTTGACGGAGATGGAAAGCGGAAGAGAGCGAGCAAAACGACACACACGAAAACTCGAGGGATGGAATTTCCAAACGTCCGAGAGGAATTCCCGAACTCTCTGGGCATGTTTGGACCGTTCGCGATGAAAACGCCAAAAACGAACGGACCGGTCACGGTCGTAGAGGTTGGCGAAGTAGTAAGCGGAGGGCGGCGACGGTTCGCGAGCGAGTTTTGGTCGCGGTCGGGATGTTTGTATCACCACCCGTATTTAATCGGGTATAAAGCGGAGAAAGTATTTCAAGGACGAGTGTATNTGATGGAAATCGTAGACGGTGACGATAGGCCGATGTTTCGAGTGACGGATAAGGAAGCTCCCGGGAAGACGTTCGTCGGAGAAACGCCGACGGCGCCGTGGTACGATTTGCTCATCAGTAAACGGTTAGGGACAAGGATTAGCGGGCCGCAGTTTTTCGGGTTTTCGGAGAGGACGACGATGGCCGCGATTGGGTTTCAACTGGAAAAAAGTGGAGAGAAGGAAATGTTGAAACAGTGCTATTCGAAAGGATACGCGATGGACGACGGCGAGGTTGAAGAAGAAGAAGAAAATTAGAGAGAGAGAAAGGAAACACGAGGAGTAGCGCACGCAACACACACACACACATACAACGGAACTGAAAACTATCTACCAAATACCAATAATTACTACACGTCTACACGCAAATCTAACATCCTAATAAATCCTAATAAATCCTCCCGCAATACCGACTCCGCGGATACTTCTCTTTCAACTCCGGCCACATGACGAACACCACATCCGCCAACCTTAACCCGTAACACAATCTCCCACTCAAGCTCATCCGTCTCGTCCTCGCCACGCTTTCCACGTACATCACTTTACACGCGCTGTTATACCCGAACACTTTCCCGAGAAAACACGCCAAGATTACCGGGACGCACGTCCCGGGTCCGTTCGTTAATATCGCGTCTGGTTTCGTCTTCCAGTACACTCTCCAAGAGTGCCAAAACGCCAACAACGTTGTAAAAACGCTCGTGAAATAGCTCTGTCCAACCTCTCTCGCTCTCGGGACGAAGTGATTCCTGTACTCGCCATTCGTTCCTCCTTGCACTTCTTCCCGCTCGAATCGCTCGATTTTCGCCACGCTCGTCGTATCCGAAACCGCGAAGATATACTCTCGTTTGGGAAACACATTGGAAAAATCATCTCTCTTCTTTGTCTTCTTCTCGTCTGACAAAAACGACCGCAAAATATGCACCATCTCCGCGGTGTGCCCGCCAGAACCGATCACGACCAGAAGTTTTGCGCCGTCTGACTTTCTCTTTAGTTTTTGAGACGATGGTGACGACAAAGCGACGCGTACCGTTCGGAGGAAAAGGACGACGATGATGAGAAAAACACCAAAGTTTTGCGTCATTTTTTGTGACGATGAGAAAAAGATACACACAAAATACGAACGAGCGATGACGATGAGAACGGCTGAACGATCGATTGCAGAACCTCTCCTGGCATCGTTTCTGGTCTCCTTGGTCTCCTTGGTCGCGTGCGCGATCGCGCCGATTTTAACCCGCCTCTCCTCTCTCGCTTCTGTATCTTCTTCATCAACAAATTGGAAGAAATCAAACGCGCGCGCGATGGCCTTGTTTGGAAGCGGAGCGTTACTCGCCGACGCGTGCACGCACGGAATTCCGAACAGTTTTGGGAAACTCGACGGAGGAGGAGGAGAGTTTGCCGGCGGGTGTTTTTTGAGCGGCGTGTTGACGTTCTATGCGCTCGATTGCTTCATTCGTGCGAGAGTACGTGCGAAGAGTCTTGCTTCTGAAGATGACGATGGAGTCGCGAAGAGGAGGAGGAAAAGGAGAACTCGAGGAGGTCAAAAGGAGGAGGAGGATGGCAGCGGCAAGAATCATCCTGGTCACACTCGATGGCAGAATATCGCGTCTGGAGGATGGTTGAACTTATTCGCGGATGGGTTGCACAATTTTACGGACGGCGTCGCGTTAGCGATGTCTTTTAAAAAAGGAGGACGAAAAGCCGGCCTGGCGACTGCGACGGCGTTGGCGACGCACGAGCTCCCGCAAGAGATTGGCGATTACGGCGTGTTAAGAAACTGTGGGTTTTCGCATGGACACGCGTTANGGTTTAACTTTTTATCCGCGACGCTCTCGATTGTAGGGACGGTGTTTGCTTGGNACGTCGGGAAGATGAGCGAGAAGTGGGAGGTTGGATTGGAGGCGTTTTGCGCAGCCGGGTTCGTGTTCGTGTCGATATCGCAAATGGTGACCGTATCGGTGGAAGAGGAGGAGGAGGAGGAGGGGAAGCACCGAGATAAAGGTAACAAAAGGCCGTACGCGAGAGACATGATGAGTGTTCTATTGGGCGTGCTCGTCGTGTATCAAGTGCACGCCGTGTTCGGGTGTTGCGGAGGTCACGAGGAAGAGGGACATCATCATCATCAACATCATCATCACGACGAACACTGATTTAAGTATTCATAGTAGAAGAATTGTTACGAACGTATCGAGTAGTATATTAGTATGCATGTATATATATACACATAATGTATTTGTATTTTAATAACAGATCACCTCCTCCTCCTCCAATAAAGCATCATCTTCACACTCGTCCTCCGTGAACGTGTTTGCAATCGGGATTTTTCATTTGATCGAGCTCTTCAACCTCCGGTATAACCTCTGGATACACAACTTTCACTACCGCTTCTAATTTCTCGTACTCCTCTCTCGCCTTCCCAGCCTTACCCATGAACGAGTTAATTCTATCGTAATCCAAAGCTCCTTTCTTCCTTTGCTGTTGCACTCTAAGTTCGTGACACAACAAATTCACCCGCAACTCCTTCAATCTCGCCACCGTCGCCGCGCGATTATCTCTCGATTGCGTCCATTCCGAGTGCATTTGCTGAATGTGCTGCGGCACACCCGCCCCATCAAAATCTGTCCCACCGATATCCCCGCCGTCCATAAACGCCCTCTCCTTATCCAATCCAACCATCGGCTGGCTCGCGCCCGCCCTCGCCCCGCCGGACACCAAACACACGTCCGCTTGCCTCTTACATTCCTTCGCTTGCATCGCGCACCACTGCCCTTGTTCTCTCCCCGGCATCGTCGCCGAGTTCCAGTCGCCAATGTACACGCCGAGCACGCACACGCAAAACGAATACGCCAGGAACGTCGTCAGAAACCGTTTCTTATCGAGAACGAGACGATCGAGCCAATCGTACACGGCCATTCGAGCGTGGTATTGATTATCTTTTCTTTGTTGCATCGCCGCGAGTTGCGCCGCGGTGGTTGTTTGCTTGTCGCTCGAATTCGTATTCGCTTCTTCGTCTTTTAAAGAGGAAGCGTTTCCGAACATGATGATGTGAATGTGTGTGTGTGCTTTAAACGCTCTCTTTATGTGTCTGTCGAGCGAAATGAAGACAAAAGTGGTGGATGGATTAGAGAGAAAAATCGACAGAAAAAATATTTAGGGTTTAATATACAATTAGGGTTTAAGGCAAAGGGGAACTTTTCTTCATTTTAAAACAGAAGACTGATATTTACTCTTACGCGCGCGCGCTCTCATACACATCGATATAAAGAAGAATGGGCGCGTTGAAGAAGCTGAAAAAGAAACTCTCATCTGCTTCCTCGAAGAAGAAGTTTATGAATAATGATACGAATTCTAAGAATACTAAAACTGTTTTAGGCGACGTGACGAATGCTTCCCCGGGAAAGTCCAACAAACGGGGGAAGACTTTGAAACCGTTCCGGACCGCAGATGTCTCCTCGGCGAAAAGAAGCAACGTAGGAGGCGTTTCTTTGAAAGCGGTGGAGATATTCGAGGACGACGAGGCGTTTGAACAACAACGAGAAGGCGGGTCCAAGGCACCTCCGCCGTCCTCGGCGAGTGATTCTGTGTCGCCTGCCTCGTCGAAATCCTCGAAATCCGCGTTGGACGAGTGGGCGGACCACCTGATCCTTCCGGTCCTCCTTCCGGTCGGAGGGTTCAACGAGAATAAAGAAGAAGAGAAAGAGCAACCGGAAACGCCGACAAAAACCACCGACGATGATAAAGATGATGATGAAGAAGAAGTGATGAATGTCGTCGACTCCGGTTTCGCCGCTTCGCCGATAGTCGTGTCGTACGAGTTGAGCGAAAGCGAGTGCGGGACGCCAGGCGAGGTAGAGGAGAGAGTTTTAGGAAACGTTGAATCTGTTGTTCTCGCGAATGACAACGAAGCAGTAGATGTAGCAGAAGAAGAAGGAGAAGACGCGTTAGAATCGTACTTGTTTACGCCGCCGCCGGTGAATTTGGCGAAGAAGGACACTTTGAAAGAAGACGCGGTAGAGGAAGAGAAGAAGAACACGAACACGCAATCGGCGAGACTGTCCTCGTCCATGTGGGATGTGAAGATGATGCACAACGTGAGTTTCATGAAGAACGTGAGCGCGATGGATGTAGCCATGGGCGCAGGCGTAGCTGCGGTCGTGTTTAATTTTTTTATGCCGTCGTTTTTGAAAGCTTCGTTTTGAGCACCCTTTCGTTCGTCTCGTCGAGAAAAGAAAACGCCAGCGCTGAACAAGCGAAACGCGGGACAATTACGAGTTCGAGACAGAAAGGTTTATGTTATGTTTTATTATTGCTATCACTATCACTATCATTACTCTTGTTTACGACGAACGAACGACTACGATACGCATTATTTATTTCAATCTCTTAAACGTTATTATCTTCTTCGTTCTGAGTTCTCTCTCTCGCCGGACTTCGTACTATTTCCGCTTCCATTTGCCTCGAAGCCGTCTCGGCGTCCTTCTCAATCGTTCCTTTCATCATCAACAAAAATAATCCGCAAATAAACCACATGCTAAAAGCTACGTTAAACGCGATTTGCCGTCCGTTGAAAACGACAATCAAACCGGCTATGAATACTGGGCCTAAACCTTTTCCGATGTCGTCCACTTGGGAGTAACACGCAAACACCGAGCCTCGAGTTTCTGGCGGGTTGATGTTCATCAACACCGCTCTCACGTTCGGTGGCGTCAAGGAACACAAAATCCCAGTCACAAAACATGAAAAGTATAACAGAGACTCGGATGGACCGAAATACGTCGAATTGACGAAATAATACGAAGGTAAAGCACCGAGCATAGTGCTCAATCCCATGAGTACCGCCACGGAACTTTTGTTTCTGTTGTACAAACGTTGCCCCCAAACGCCACCGCCGATGACGCCAATAGCACCACCCAAACCAAATAAAGTCACCGCCGCGGTACCTTGACCAACTGTTAATCCCCGGTTGGCGTGTAAATAGTCCACAAAGTACGCGTTCAAAACGCCCCACGGAATTGTCCCGAATACGCCTTGGATGAACACCAACACGTTCGTTTTCACTCGCAGTTGTCTTTTGAGTTTTTGCACGTCCATTTTACCCGAATAGATTTCAATATCCGAGACGGAGAGCTGCGATATGATGTCGTCCTCGTTTTCGTCTCTTTTACTACTACTTTTACTACTATCCTTGCAGCTACTCTTCTTCTGCTTCTTCTTCTTCTTTTTCTCCTCTCCTCCTATCGCTACTCCTCCTTCCTCGCTTTCTTCTCCTACTCCTCTCGAAGCCGCCCGATTTTGATGTCCAAAATGATTCCCGTTCACCTTGACATCCATTCCACCTCTCACCGGCTCATCGACTAACATCCACGTCAAAAACGCGAAAAACACCGCCGGCGCCGCGCTCACGACAAACGGCACCTTCCACCCGTACTTCGGCCCGACCGCGCCGGACATGATTTGCCCGAACGCGATTCCGGCCCCCGTCGCGATGGTCAAAAACGACGCCACCTTCGCCCTCGTCTTGTGACTGAACAAATCCCCGCACAAGGAAAACAAAAGAGGTAAACACCCTCCCACCGCGATCCCTGTCATCGCTCTCAGCATGAACAACTGCCAATACTTCGTCACCCAATACGTGGCTAAACACGGCCCTTCGCCGATCAACGTCGTGAGAAACAGCAACCGCACGCGGCTCTCCGTCTTATCGCACATCCACCCGATGATTAAACTCGCCGGCGACCCGACCACGAAAAATGCCAGTTGTAACCACCCGGCCAGTTTCACGTCTTTTTCGCGGTCCGAAAAGTTGAACTCCTCCGCCGCTTGGGATAGGTTCGGGGAGAGTAAGTTTTGGTCCGCGTATAAGAACGCCGAGGTTGTGGTCATCAAAAACACCGAGAAATATCTCTGTTTTCTACTCGTTTTTCTTTCGTCGATATCCTCCTCGATATCGTCGTCATCCGCAGTAACAGTGTCCACAAACGAAGAAGTCATATGCACTGGTGGTTTTGGTGGTGGTTTTGGTGATGACGACGTTTCCATCGATGTCTGTTTCGGAGGGAGAAGGAGCGCTTTGTGGATGGAATTCGTCCGCTGCTCAGATACGGACGACGACGATTCAGACGACGATTCAGACGAAACGAGGCCCGCGAAAGAAGACGAGGACGAAGAGGCGCGCTCGTGGGACATGCACCACCGAGAGGACGACAAAATATCCGAAACTCAGAGGCGCTCTCGCTCGTAATAAGTCTCGTCCGATGTCCGTGAGTTTTACTCCAAAGTTGTGGAGATTTTCGACTTTTTCCCCAAAGGTAAACCATGCAAAGAGCCGCACGTGCGCTCTTCTCTTCTTCCGCTACATCAACGACCAGAGCATCAGAGAGCAGCACTCGTCGCCGTCTTAAACGTCACACAAACAACGGGAGTACTAAGGTTGGCGTGTTAGCTACCACGGCGTCGATTGCGTTTGGGTGTTGTTACCGATTCGTTTCCATGGCGAGTTCTTCGTCATCGCAATCGTTTACCGAGTACAACTCCCCACCTCCGTTCGTGGTGGAAACAACAACCGGAAACTGCGATAAATCGATCATTTTTTTACACGGGTTAGGGGATACCGGACGCGGGTGGTCGGATATACCGAACCAAAGCGCGTTAGGGGAGATTAAAAATTGCCGTTGGATATTCCCCAACGCACCGGTTATTCCGATTACGTTAAACGGCGGAATGTCCATGCCCGGGTGGTTCGATATGAACGCGTTAGAGAGGGAAAGTTTGATCGACGATAAAGGGATGATTGAGAAAGCGAGTCGATACGTGGATTCTTTGGTGGAAGAGGAGATTAAGAAAGGCGTTTTGGCGAAGAACATCGTCGTCGGCGGGTTCTCGCAAGGCGGAGCGATAGCGTTGACGCACGCGATGACGAGCGCGCACGATATCGGCGGGTACGTCGGTTTGAGCACGTATCTACCGATGGCGGATTCGTACTCGAAAGAGAAGTCCGGGGTGAAAGTATTTCAGGCGCACGGCACGGCGGATGCAGTTTTACGGTTTGATTACGGAACGAGCTCGAGCGAGAAGTTGAAATCTTTAGGGATGGATGTTCAGTTTAAGAGTTACGGAGGCATGGCGCATTCGGCGTGCGCGGAGGAGTTGGACGATTTGAAAGACTTCTTGAACGGGAAGGTGTTCAGTTAAGTCCCTGTTCTTTTATTAATATTATTAACGTGCAATGCTTTTTACTACAATATTTATTCAAGTTCTTCTATTTATTATTATTAGGAGACGAACCAACTACTCGTTACTTTTTGACGTTTGCGCCGAGCTCCTCTTGCTCTTTCTTCTCTTTTTGTCTCGTCGCTTCCGATTCTTTCAGTTTTGTTGTTATCGTTGCCTCGGTGACGCCACTGTCTTTACACAAGTCTCGCATCGCGTCGTTTTCGCACGTCAATCGACTAATTTCCTCTTGCAACTCGCCTATGGTTTTTAATTTTCTCGCTCTTGACCGAGCCGCAGATTGTCTGTTTTTATACACGCGCTCCTCCGCTCGTAGTTTCGTCTCTTCTTCGGTTTCCACGACGGTTGGGTTATTCGGACGACGGCCTTTTTTCCGCGGGGGAAGAGCGTCTTTGATGCCGCCCGGCGTGACGATTAAATTTTTGTTCTCTTTGGTCAACTCGACGATTTGGGTGTTGTCGATTTCCACGCGCGGAACGTTGGTTTTCGACACTTTACGTTTCTTCATATTCGCTTCTTCTGAATCTTTGTTGCGTTTCTGTTTTTTGGCGGCATCATCGTCTCCGTCGTCCTTTTGCTTTCTCTTCGATGGAGTAGGAAGCGGTTTCTTATTCTCTTTTTTCTTGTCCATCTCCTTCTCGAGCGCTTGATTATAACTCGTCCTCTTCGCGTGCTGATCGAAAGCGTTGCCACCACTACCACTGCCACTTCCAAACGTACTCAACATCTTCGCCATTTCCGTATCGTACGAAGTCAAGTTTGCCTCGTTGACCATTTGCTCCATGGACGACGCGTTCTGCGTGTGCGCCACCCCTAACGTATTCGCGAGGTCCTGCGCGCCAGCCGAGAACAAAGATTTTTGCGCCATAATCAAAGACGCCGTAGCCGTTCTTTTTACATTACCATTACCGATCTTCTTCGCGTTATTTGCCATCACCACGTCCATCATCACGTCTTCCAACGTCGTTTCATCCTTCCCTCTACCGTTGGCGTCGTTGTCGTTCCCTCTCTTCTTCCCGCTGTTAATCTTCGCCCACGCGTCGTCGAGGCTCGCCACTTCGCCCCCACTTTTCCTCGCCGTCGTCGCTGTTGATGTCATCTTAGTTTTCGTCTTCTTCTTCTTCGCGTTATCATCGTTCATCGGTTTCACCTTCACGTCCGACATCTCCCGAAACGCCTCTCGCAAACTCTCCTTCAGCTCATCCTTCCCAATTTGGCCGTCAAAAGGAAACCCAAGGTGCGCTAAATCTCCCGATTTAATCGGATCTCCGGAGGATAACCCCGGCGATTTCGATTGACTGCTCGACGTGTTCGACTTGCTCCTTTTCAAAGCATCGTTGTTGTTGTTGTTGTTGTTGTTGTTGTTGTTCTCTCGGTTCTTGGTAATTAATTTCTCCAACTGCACATCAAAATCGCCGCTCGCGTCTGGGTGAAATAGCGAGGTGGACGACACCCCGAGACGATTCACGACGTCGGAGGACCATTTTTGTAAAGCGATTTGCGGGGAGATGTCTTCCAACGCACCGAGATCATCCCTAATGGGGTCAGGTTGTTTGGATGACTTTTTGTTGTTGTTGTTGGGTTTTGCCTTTGGCATTCTTTCTCCAATTTTATTATGCGTACTTTGAGAGGAGGAAGAGAGACCTCTACTAAACGAGTGACCTGATTTGAAGCAAGCGGACCCCTCGAGTATTGCGCGGTGTGCGTTTGGAGGAACGTCGAGAAGCGAGACGACCCAAAGGGGAGAGTCGGAGGAGAAGTTGTTTTTTGTCGAAAATTAAATTCTTTCTTTTCTTCTTTTCTTCTTTTTTCTCGCGACCGCACATTTTTTTTCGCGCGAGAAAAAAAAGAAATATGGACGACGGTAAGAAGAAGAAGAAGAAACAACTCTCCGGCGCGCAGAAGAGGAAGAAGAAGAAGGAGAAAGAAGATCTCGCCGCGGAAATGGAGCGTTTAAAGCTTGGACCGACCAAGTTGTGGACGGGATTGGTGTTGCATTACAAGGATGTGTTTGTCTCGCATGTGCTTCCGAAATTGAACGAGACGGATCGGTGTTTCTTTTCACTGGTGAATACAGAGAGTCGGGGTGTGCTTGCGTACGCCGGGGTAAATGTATCGGAATTACGTTGGGTTCTTTACGAATTTACATCCATTTCGACGCTGGAATTCGCGTGGAATCACTGGCCCTGGGGAGAGGAAGATAGAGATGGAAGAGTGCTAGATCAAGCCTGGTTTTGCTCGGAAGTTGCTGGAACGAACAAACTCGAGTTTCTCAAGTGGGCGAGAGAAGTGAAACATTGCGAGTGGGATGAAGAGACGATTACTATGGCAGCACATAAAGGTAATCTCGAGATGCTGAAGTATTGCTTTGACAATGATGGTCCGTATGATGAAAAAGAGGCGTGTACTCGAGCTGTTAATGAAGGACACCTCGACTGTCTTCGGTTTCTTTTCGACAAAGTGAAACCTTCGCGAGAGACGGAAGAAGAAGTGGTACAAATTATAGCACTAAATGGTCGCGTAAACATCTTTAAATATTTCGTTGAAGAACGAAAGATATCTGATGCATTAAAGCTCGACTGTGTGGCAACCGCTACAATGTACGGCAAACTCGATTGCCTCAAATACTTAATCGAAGAGGCGAAAGTGCCTCTTAACGACTGGCGATTCATCGCTTTCACTCGTTACAAAGAGCACCACGAGTGCTTATACTACTTGCAAGAAAAAGGGTGCCCAGAACCAACGGATGAACAATACGCTTGGTTTCTNGGGCGTCTATGACGAGGAGAGCTTCCAAGTCTACGAGGTTGTATAATCCAGTAGTAGAAAAGCGACTGAGAAGGTAAATAGATTGATAAGAGATAAACACACACACACAGACAAAGACACACACACAGAGAGAGAAAGAGAGATGTACTAGATTGATAAGAGATAAACACACACACACATACACACACAGAGAGAGAGAGAGAGA
>JGI20158J14315_10000508_pt1 | contig 29116 bp, 27 predicted proteins | sample COG_08_FD_14315 | JGI IMG/M metagenome (IMG submission 14315)
ATAATTTTATTATTAGTGAGGAGGCAGGTTATTCAATTAAATGAAAAGAAAAAATTTTATAGCTAAGGAGCTTAGAACAACAAAGTATAAACCTAGAATAGTTAAAACCAAAAAGGGAAAAGGTAGTTTTAAGAGAAAAAAAGCTAAATTAATCTAGCACCAATTTGTTGAATTATTTTAGATGATAAATCTGTTCCCTTTTCAAGACTTTCGCGAATTGATAGATTATTAATATGACCATGAAGATATCCTGCAGCAAATAAATCTCCAGCACCTGTTAAGTCTTTTATTTTTAGACCTTTTTTGCTTTGACACTCGATGACTTCGTTTTTGTTTATAGCTACGCTTCCAACTTCTCCACGCGTAACAACGATTAATCTTCCAAATTGTTGTGCAAATTTTATTACATCACCAAAGTTTTTCGCATTTATCAATGAAATAATTTCTTGTTCATTCGCAAAGGTTATATCTAATTTATTTTTTACTAAATCTAAAAAGTTAACTTTGTGCCTTTCTACACAAAATAAATCTGATAATGACATTGCAACTTTATTTGAGTGTTTAATTGCTTTATCAAAAGCTGACTTAGGATCACCTTCATCCCATAGGTAACCCTCTAAAAAAGTCATTTCACTATTTTTTACTAAATTTATATCAACATCATGTTCATTAATTTTTCCAGCAGTTCCAAGAAATGCACACATAGTTCTTTCAGAGTCTGGTGTAATTAATATTAAACAAGTCCCAGTAGGTAAGAGCTCATTTTTTTTATTATATAAGAAATTAACATTTTCCATTTTTAGGCCATTTTCATACTTTTGACCAAAATCATCATCATTAATCTTTCCAATAAAACCAACATTATTACCTAGCTGAGATAGACCAACAATAGAATTTGCAACAGAACCACCCGAAACAGTTTTTTCAATCCTTAAAGTTGATAATAACTTTTTAAACTCAGTTTCATCAACAAGTTTCATCGTACTTTTGGTTAATCCATTTTCTGACAAATATTTATCTTCAACTTTACATATAACATCAACAATAGCATTTCCTATTCCTAGAATTTTCATATTAAGCTTTTTTAATATTAATTGGATTTTTACGATTAGGATAACAAGTCGTGCAAATTTTACAAGTTAAACCATAGCAATTTCTTGCCTGACAATACTCTCTTCCATAATAAATTATTTGAAGATGTAGTTTGCTCCATTTTTCTTTAGGAAAAATTTTTTTTAAATCTTTTTCAGTTTGAATAACATTTTTACCATTAGTTAACCCCCATCTTTGCGCCAGTCTGTGTATATGTGTGTCCACTGCAAAGGCTGGAAATCCAAAGCCCTGGGACATAACTACACTTGCTGTTTTATGACCTACACCTGGTAGACTTTCTAGTTCTTTAAAAGTTTTTGGTACTTTTCCATTATGTTTTTCCAATAGTTGTTTAGACATTAAGTAGATGCTTTTAGCTTTTACTCTAAAAATTCCTATACTTTTTATTAATTTTTCAATTTTTTTTTTACCCAATTTTACAAAATGTTCAGGTTTATTATATTTTGGATATATATTTTTTGTTACATTATTCACATTTTGGTCAGTACACTGTGCTGATAAAAGAACAGAGGTCAAAAGTGTAAATTTATTTCTATGTTTTAATGGAATAGGAGTTTTTGGATAAATTTTATTTAAAATTTTTATTATTTGTTTTGCTCTATTTTTTTCATCCATTACTTGAAATTTAATAGATCTCTCATTGAATAAAGTCCTGTTTTTTTACTCGTTAGCCATTTCGCAGCTGTTAATGCACCATTTGAGTAAAGAGTTCTATCAAACGCTTCATGGTTTAATTTTACAATTTCTTTACCATTTGAAAATTTTACCTCATGTTCACCAATCACTTCCCCTTTTCTAATTGAATTAAAATTAATTTTATTTCCATAAGGAAAAGATTTTTTATTTAAAAATTTTTTTCCTATTAGTTTATAAATATTTTTATTTTTTCCATTAGCAATTCCTTTTCCAAGCATAAGAGCAGTCCCTGATGGGTAGTCTTTTTTATGTTTATGATGAACCTCAGACACTTTGCTCAAATAATCATCACCAAGAGTTGCTGATACAATTTCAGTTAAATACATTAACAAGTTGATACCTAAGCTCATATTACCAGCTTTTAATATGGCAATTTTTTTTGAATATTTTTTAATCAAATTTTCTTCTTTCTCAGTAAAACCAGTTGTTCCAATAACTACTTTTTTTTTTAGTTTTGAAGCTATTTTTAGTACCTCGAGAGTACATTTAGGAACAGTGAAATCTACAATCACATCAGTTTTTTTAAAGGTCTGACTGGTATTTAAGTCAAGTTTGATACCAGATATTTTCTTATTGATGTATTTATTTTCTGTTAGGGCCACTAATTTAAAGTTTTTATTAGATTTAGAAGATTTGATAAGTTGTTGGCCCATTCTTCCTAGACAACCTGTAATGGCTATATTAATTTTTTTCATTTCGAAAATATTAACCTTTTTTAATGAAATAGTCTTTTAGTTTTTCCAGAAATTTTTAGCTTTTTGAAAGAATTTTTTAATACTTGGATTTGATTTTTCATTTTCAATTTCTCTAAATTTTTCAAGTAATTCTTTTTGCGCTTTATTTAATGAAATTGGAACTTCAGTATTAACTTGGACATAAAGGTCACCATTTCCACTTCCCCTCATGTAAGGCATTCCTTTGCCCTTTAATCTAAATTGTTTTCCATTTTGAGTTCCGTCAGGGATTTTTATTTTTGCTTTTCCCCCGTCAATTGTAGGTATTTCAATTGTAGTTCCTAATGCAGCATCAGCTATCGATATTGGAAATTCAAAAAATAAATTTTCATCTGATCTTTTAAAAAGATCATGGGTGTGAACATTTATAAATAAATATAAGTCACCATTTGCACCACCTCTATTTCCTGCTTCTCCTTTTCCAGCTAATCTTATTCTTGTTCCGTCATCAACACCTTTCGGTATTGTTACAGATATTTTTTTTGATGTTTGTTTATTACCTTGGCCATTACAGTCATTACATGGGTCTGTTATTTCTTCACCACTTCCTGCACACTGAGGGCACGTTTGTTGGACTGTAAAAAAACCCTGATTAGATCTTACTTTACCGTTCCCTCCACAAGTCGTACATCTATCTGGAGAAGATCCTGGTTTAGACCCACTTCCTTTACAATTGTTGCATTTTTCAGTAGTTGAAAATTTGATGTCTTGTTTTTTACCTTCGTAAGCTTCTTTGAGTGAAATTGATAAATCATACCTTAAATCTGAACCTCTATTGTTGCTATTTCTTCTACTTCTAGATCTTCCTCCACCTCCGAAATCACCAAAAAAATCTTCAAAAATATCAGAGAAATCTGCACCACCAAAACCACCACCCTGTCTTCCTCCACCTCCTTCAAAGGCAGCGTGACCAAAATTATCATAGTTTTGTTTTTTTTCTTGATCAGAGAGAATACCGTATGCTTCACTGGCTTCTTTGAATTTATCTTCTGCAGTTTTATCACCAGGGTTTTTGTCTGGATGGTATTGAACAGCTAATTTTCTATAGGCTGATTTTAATTCTTCAGGGCTCGCATTTTTACCAACACCCAAGACGTCATAAAAATCTCTTTTTGCCATAAGTTACTTCTAAGATGATAGTTGTTGTAAGAGTTTTAAGCGCTTTTTTCTTTATCTTCTTCTTTTACTTCTTTTGCTTCTTCTTTTACCTCTTCAAAATCTGCATCAACTACATTATCGTCTTTTTTTCTTTCGTCATTTTTATCACCATCTTTAGATGAGTCTGGTTTTTTTTCTTGAGATTTATAGATAGCTTCTCCTAACTTCATAGAAGCTTGAACTAAACTCTCTGTTTTCTTTTTAATATCTTCTATATCTTCACCTTTTAAAGCTTCTTTTAAGGATGATGATGAGTCTTCTATTGCTTTTTTTTCAGCATCAGAAATTTTGGCTGCATGCTCTTTAAGGTTTTTTTCTGTTGAGTGTATCAAAGTGTCTGCTTGGTTTCTTACGTTTACTGACTCTCTTTTCTTTTTATCGGCATCTTTATTTGCTTCAGCATCTTTAACCATTTTCTCTATTTCCTCATCACTTAAACCACCCGAAGCTTGGATTTGAATTTTTTGCTCTTTACCAGTTCCTTTATCTTTTGCAGAAACGTTGACAATTCCATTTGCGTCAATATCAAATGTTACTTCTATTTGAGGAATACCTCTTGCAGCAGGAGCTATACCGACTAATTCAAAATTCCCTAACATTTTGTTATCAGACGCCATCTCCCTTTCGCCTTGAAGAACTCTAATAGATACTGCAGGTTGATTATCTTCAGCTGTAGAAAATACCTGACTTTTTTTTGTTGGTATAGTTGTATTCTTTTCAATTAATTTTGTTGAAACGCCACCCAAAGTTTCAATTCCTAATGATAAAGGTGTTACATCTAAAAGAAGTACGTCTTTAACATCTCCTTGAAGTACTCCTGCTTGAATTGCAGCACCCATAGCGACAACTTCATCTGGGTTAACACTTTTATTTGGATCTTTACCAAAAAAGTTTTTAACTTCAGCTAATACTTTTGGCATCCTTGTCATTCCACCTACCATTACAATTTCATCAATTTCATTTGCAGTAAGACCTGCATCTTTAAGTGCAGTTTTGCAAGGTGGTAAGGTTCTTGAAATTAAACTTTCTACTAAAGCTTCTAACTTTGCTCGTGTCATTTTTAAATTAATATGTTTAGGACCTGTTTTATCAGCGGTTATAAAAGGTAAGTTAACATCTGTTTGTTCAGCAGAAGATAATTCAATTTTTGCTTTTTCAGCAGCTTCTTTTAATCTCTGTAGTGCAAGTTTATCTGCTTTTAGGTCAATGCCATTATCTTTTTTAAATTCATCAACCAAGTAATCAACAATTGCATTGTCAAAATCTTCTCCACCAAGGAATGTATCACCATTAGTAGATTTAACTTCAAACACACCATCACCAAGTTCCAGAATAGAAACATCAAATGTTCCACCACCTAAGTCGTAAACAGCAATTTTTTTATTTTGTTTTTTATCCAAACCATAAGCCAAAGACGCAGCCGTTGGTTCATTAATAATTCTTAAAACTTCAAGTCCTGCAATCTTACCCGCATCTTTTGTTGCTTGTCTTTGTGCATCATTAAAATAAGCTGGAACAGTTATTACTGCCTTGGTAACCTCTTGGCCTAAATATTTTTCTGCAGTTTTTTTCATTTTTTGAAGAATAAAAGCTGATATTTGCGAAGGTGAATATTTCTCATTTTTAGCTTCGATCCAGGCATCACCTTTTTCTGAATTAATAATCTTAAAAGGCGCGGCTGCAATATCTTTTTTTACAGTTGTGTCTTCAAAATTTCTACCAATTAATCTTTTTACTGCAAATATAGTATTTTCAGGATTAGTTACGGCTTGTCTTTTAGCAGGCTGTCCAACAAGTTTTTCACCATCATCAGTAAATGCCACAACAGAAGGAGTTGTTCTTGCACCCTCAGTATTTTCTAAAACCTTGGGTTGGCTACCTTCCATAATTGATACACATGAATTAGTTGTACCTAAATCTATTCCTATAATTTTGCTCATAATTTAAATCCTATCCTTCATATAAGTGTTAATTTTTAATCTACAAGTTCTGATAAAAATTATTAATTGTCAGAATTTTCTTTGTTTTCCTTACTTTTATCCTCTTTTTCTTCATTTTTTTTTGAAACACCAACTAAAGATGGTCTAAGCAATCTTTCTTTCATCATAAATCCTTTTTGAATTTCCTGAACTATTGTGCCAGGCTCTTTTTGATTATCATCAATTTCAATCATTGCTTGATGAAGATTTGGGTCAAGTTTTTTACCAATAGAGTCCACTGGCGTAATTCCATTTTTTGATAGAATAGAAGTCATATCTTTACTTATAATATCAAAGTGTTCTAAAGTTTTTTTTAAGGCATCTGTATTTTTAAGTGCATCATCACTTTTGAGAATCTGTTTTGATCTTTCTAAATTATCGATTAAGTTTAAAGTTTCTTTTGCAAAAGCAAAACCACCATAATTAAAAGCATCTTCTCTTTCTTTTTCAAATCTTCTTCTTTGGTTCTCCATTTCTGCAAATGTTCTAGAAATTTTATCTTCCAATTCCTTTATTTTTTCCTCAGTCGTAATTTCATTAATTTCTTCTTTTTCTTGATGACTCGAATGGTGATCTTCATTATCGTGATCTTCATTAATAGGCTTTTTTTCTTCTATATCTTGATCTTTAATATTAATATTTTGATCTTTTTCCATTGATACATATATGGTATGAAATTCGATAATTGCTAGGTGTTAATGAAAAAAATTACTAAATTATTGATAGGCACTAATAATAGTGGAAAATTAAAGGAAATTAAGAATTTATTGCCCAAAAACATAAAGATTTATTCTCTTTTAGATTTTAAAATCAAAAGCCCCATCGAAAATGGAAAAACTTTTGAAGAAAATTCATTAATTAAAGCAAAATATTTTTCAAAGAAATTAAAAATGACCTGCTTATCTGACGATTCTGGACTTGAAATAGATATTTTAAATAGAGATCCTGGCATTTACTCAGCCAGATGGGGAGGTAAGAAAGGAGATTTTATTAAAGCAATGAATAAAGTTTTTAGAAAATTAGATAAGAAGGATAAAAAGTGGAAAAAAAAAAAAATCAAAGCAAGATTTGTTTGTGCATTAACTATTTATAGTTCTGACAAAATAATAAGTTCTACAGGAAAAATAGAGGGATATATTTCAAAATCAATTAAAGGAAAAAACGGATTTGGTTATGATTCTATTTTTATTCCTGTTGGAAAAAAAATTACTTTTGGTGAAATGAATCCTTCTCAAAAATATAAAATGGATCACAGGTTTAAAGCTTTTAGAAAAATTAAAAAATTTTTTTAAATTCTTTATTTTCTACTTTATAGAAATTTAAGATATGGTTGATTTTATTATCCTTAATTTCAAAAATTCCAACTTTTCCTTTAAAAAGTGTTTTTTTAGAAAATATTTTTTCATCTATAATCGAATTATTTTGGAGTATTAAGTAATAAACAAGACCCACTAAGTCAAAACTTAAAAAAGATAATTGATTTGGATATTCATTATATTTTCTAAAGTATTCTGATGAAAAGCTTTCATAATTTTTCTTATTTATAGAAGGAAAATAAATTGGTTGAGAGCTAGTTTCTTTTAATAGAGATTCATCAAACCATTGATTAAGAGTTATAAAATATTTATTTTTAGGTGATATATCTGTATACAATAAAGACGTAGTAACGCTTTTAAGACTTTCATCAAAGTCAGCAATTATTATAGAGTCAAATTTTACCTTACCAAGAGTATCTTTTTTTTTAAGTCTTTCAATTAACACTTCTTTATTAGCTTGATCTGATTTCTCTAATCTATTTATTTCGTCTTCAAGATTTTGTTTTCTAATTCGATAATTCGTAATTTTTTCAATTTGTTTAGTGAGTTCGGTCGGATTTATATTATAGATATAGTTTTGAATTATTTTTATCTTAGATCTAGATATGGCTATTTTAATTTCATTTTTATAATTTACGTCTGGGGTTAAAAAAATAGTTTTTTTTATTTGATTTATTTCAACAAATTTCTTTATAGCATTTAATTGTGAAACAGCATTTATACCCGCGTTGATAATGTTTTTTGCTTCATTGTTATTTTTGTTGGTTAAAGAAAGAAAAGTCATATCTTTTAAATTACCAAGATGTTTGAGATTTGAATTAAACACAGGACCAATTATTATTTTTATACCTAATCCAGCTAATTCTTTCGCAGAACTCAAAGTTGTATCTGGATTTGAAGCTGTATCTTTGGGAATAATTTCAATTGATGGGTTGCCAATTTTATTAATAGCCAGTCTAGTAGACTTAATTATAGATTGACCTATTTCTGAATGTTTACCAGTTAATGGAACAAGCAATCCTATTTTAATTTTTTCATTCGCCATTCCTACTTTTGATAGAATAGAAAATAGTATGCTTACGACTAATATAAATTTGATAAATTTGGTCATTTTAATGTTATTATAACGATTATATTATAATGATTCTAGATACAGAAAAAAATAAAATTAAAAAGGGACTATATATTGTTTCTACTCCAATTGGAAATTTGAGTGATATTACTTTAAGAGCCATAGATGTATTAAAAAAATCAGATTATATATTATGCGAAGATACTCGTATTTCAAAAAATTTATTAGATAAGTATAAAATTAAGTCAAAACTTATTTCAAACCATAAATTTAATGAAAAAAAAAATTTATTAAAGATTATGGAAATATTAAAATCAGACTGTATTGTTTCACTTATCTCTGACGCAGGGACACCTACCATATCGGATCCGGGAGCAATACTTGTAAAAGAGTGTTCAGCTAATAANATTGATATTTTTCCTATACCTGGCGCATCAGCAGTTTCATCAGCAGTTTCTATAAGTGGATTTAATGAAAAATATTTTTTTTATGGTTTTTTTCCAGAAAAAATAAATAAATTAGAAGAAGATTTTGAGAAACTATCTCATTTAAATACTTGTATTGTTTTTTTTATTTCACCAAAAAAATTTAATAGATCTGTCAAAAATATTAAATATTTTTTTTCAGGAAGAAATATTCTTGTATGTAGAGAGATGACAAAATTTTATGAAGAATATATAAGAACCGAAGTAAATAAGCTTGAGGCTTTCAAATTTGAACCTAAGGGTGAGTTAACAATTGTTATTTCTGAGAAAAATATAAAAAAAAACTCATCGCCAACTTTAAAAGAATCTGATAAAAATTTCATACAAAAAGTGATTAAAAAATTAAGTATTAAAGATATTACAGACTTTATAAGTAAAAATAGTCATGTACATAAAAAAGAAATCTATAATTATTGTTTAAAACTGAAAAATGAAAAATAAAGTCATTATATTAATTCTAATACTTTTTATTTCTACAAGCTGTGTAGGGACGGGATCAAAAGGTGTCTTTGGTACTGGTGTAAGTATTGCTTTGGACCCAAGATCTATAGGAACCCAAATAGATGACTCAGTAATGGAAAAAAATTTATTAGGAAGATTATTATTAAAGGATAAAGTTTATTTATTGTCAGTGAAAACCAAAGTTTTAGATGGTAGAATATTTTTAACTGGAAAGGTTGAAAACCCAGAAGAAAAACTTCAAATTACCAAATTAGCATGGGAAACCAAGGGCGTTAGATCTGTTAAAAATGACATAAAAATTAAAGAAGATTTTAATTTCAAACAGTCAGCAAAAGATTTACTTATCACTTCACAATTACGTACAATTTTAATATTTAACAAAAAAATTAAAGCTTCTAATTATCAAATAGATACTTATAAAAAAAAAATATTCATTTATGGAATTTCTTTAAATGAAGAAGAAAGAAAAATAGTAATAAATGAAGCTAAAGAAATACTTGATGTTAAAGATGTTATAGCAAGTATTTTTTTAGTTGAGGATTTAAGAATTCAAAAAAATTAATCTTTTTCGTAGTCTATTACATCAGCAGAATAAGCAGAGATAGATGCTAGATTAATTATTTCAGATGTAGATGTTCTTAAAGGGGCTATTTCAATTGGTTGACCTAAGCCAATCAGAAGTGGACCAATTACCTTTGTTTCACCTAAAGTTTTCATCAGTTTATATGAAATTGCAGCGCTGTGTTGACCAGGCATAATTAGTATGTTTGCATTGCCAACTATATTTGAAAATGGATAAAGTTCTTTATAATTTTCATTAAGTGCCACATCTGGTTGCATGTCACCATCAAATTCAAAATTTACATTTCTTTTTTTTAAAATTTCAACTGCTTTCTTAATGTGTTTAGTTCTACTTGTAAGAGGTTGGCCAAAAGTTGAATGAGAAACAAAAGCAACTTTAGGTATAAAACCAAATAATTTAGCAACTCTCGATGAAGAAATAGCAATTTCAACAAGTTCTTCTGAGCTAGGATATTCATGAACACTCGTATCACCAATGAAAATGGTTTTACCTTTATAAACGACCATATTTAAACCAAACATTATCTCTCCTGGCCTCGGGTCTACGACTTGCTTAATTTTATCTAAAGAGGCACCAAATCTTCTTGTATTTCCAGTGACAGCCCCGTCTGCATCTCCACAAGCCACCATGCAGGACGCCCAAATAACTCGATCATTTCGTACAAGTCTATCACAATCTCTTTCTAGAAGACCCTGCTCTCTTTGCATTTTTTTAAATAAATAATTAACATATTTTTCACGTTTTTTAGAATTTGTAGAATTTACAATTTCAATACCAAAATGGTCATCATAACCAATCTTTTTCATCTGTTCTTCAATCTTTTCTTTCTTACCAACTAAAATTGGAATTCCTAATTTAGAATTTTTAAATGCTATAGCTGCCTTAAGTGTATTTTCATCTTCACCATCTGCAAAAACAATTTTTTTTTGATTTTTTTTTATATAAGAATTTATACCTTGCATTATGGACAGAGATGGATTTAGTCTTTGTTTAAGTTGTTCCTTATAAATTTCAAAATCATCTATATTCTTTCTCGCAACACCAGTGTCCATAGCAGCTTTTGCAACGGCAGAAGGTATTACACTTATTAATCTTGGGTCAAATGTTGATGGTATAATATATTCTTTACCGTAGTGAGGTCTATCACCACCCATGGCTGCAATCACTTCATCAGGAACATCTTCTCTTGTGAGTTTTGCTATAGCATCTGCTGCAGCAACTTTCATTTCTTCATTAATAGTTTTTGCTCTAACATCTAGTGCCCCTCTAAATACATAAGGGAACCCAATTAGATTATTTACTTGGTTCGGATAATCTGATCTGCCAGTTGCAATAATTGCATCATCTCTCACCTCTTGTATTTCTTCGGGCGTAATTTCGGGATCAGGATTAGCACATGCAAATATTATTGGATTTTTTGCCATTTTTTTTACCATTTCTTTTGAAAGTGCTCCTTTAGCAGAAAGTCCCAGAAAGACATCTGCTTCATTTATTGCTTCATCTAATGTTCTAAATTTTGTATCAACAGCATGTGCTGATTTCCATTGGTTTAACCCATCTCTGCCATGGTAAATTACCCCAGTTCTATCTACCATGATTATATTTTTTTTTGGAACACCACTATTTTTAAATAGGTTGGTACAGGCCATCGCTGATGCACCTGCACCATTAACAACAACTTTAATTTCTTTTATTGATTTACCAGATATGTCTAAAGCATTAATTAATGCTGCTGTTGTAATTATTGCTGTTCCATGTTGATCATCATGAAAAACTGGAATATCTAAAACCTCTTTTAATTTATCTTCAATAACAAAACAATCCGGAGCAGCTATATCCTCTAAATTTATACCTCCAAAGCTACACGCAAAATTTTTAATACTGTTTATTATTTCATTAGTATCATTAGAGTCTATTTCTAAATCGATAGAGTCAATGTCGGCAAATCTTTTAAACAAGATTGCCTTTCCTTCCATAACTGGTTTTGATGCAAGCGCACCTAAATTACCCATACCTAAAATTGCTGATCCATTACTGATTACAGCAACTAAGTTTCCTTTTGATGTGTAATCATAAGCAGTTTCAGGATTTTCATAAATAGCTCTAACAGGTACAGCTACCCCTGGAGAATAAGCTAAAGCCAAATCTCTTTTTGTAGTCATGGGCTTAGAAGAATTGATCTCAATTTTTCCAGGTTTATTTCTGGTATGAAAATCTAAAGCTTCTTTGTCAGTATAATGATCTATTTTAGTTTTTTTCATTTATGTTAATTAGGTATACAAATGGAGCAAATTTAAGACTAATATGATTTATGAACTTAATTAAGTCAACAGGCACATTTAGTTTATTTACTATAATTAGTAGATTACTGGGATATTTAAGAGACATATTGATTGCAGTATTTCTTGGTGCAGGCCCTTTAGCAGATGCTTTTTTTGTTGCTTTTAGAGTTCCCAACACTTTTAGAAGATTATTTTCTGAGGGAACATTTAATGCTGCATTTGTTCCTAGTTATTCATCTATATCTAATAAAAAAAAATCTAAAAATTTTGCTAACGATATTTTTAGTTTATTGGCTATAGGATTATTTTTTTTAGTTCTTTTGATCGAAATATTAATGCCATTTTTTGTATTTTTGATAGCACCAGGTTTTGAGGGTGATTATGCAAAAATGGAATTAGCAATAGCTTTAACAAGAATTACTTTTCCATTTTTATTTTTTATAAGTTTAGCTTCTTTTTTTTCTGCAATTTTGAATTCTCACAATAAATTTGGAGCTGCTTCAGCTGCACCAATTATATTAAATATTCTTTTGATAGGTGTATTATTTTTTGGGAGATTTTTTAATGATCAATTGGTCTATTATCTTTCTTATGTCGTTACTTTATCAGGGATAGTGCAATTTATATTTTTATATTTTTTTGTAAAAAAGTATTTTTCACCTCAGTTAAAATTAAATATTAAGATAGAAACAAAGACAAAAAATTTTTTTAAAAAACTATTACCAAGTATTTTTTCTTCTGGAGTTACTCAAATAAATATTCTGGTAGGCACAATTATTGCATCTTTTCAGGCAAACGCAGTGTCATACCTTTATTATGCAGATAGAATTTATCAAATAAATCTTGCAATTGCTGGAATTGCTATAAGTACAGTGATTCTGCCTCAACTTTCAAAACATGTTAAAAATAAAAAAAAAGAAAAAATAAATTTAATTCAAAACAAAGCCTTGGAATTAAGTCTATTCTTAAGTTTACCCGCAGCAATCGCTCTACTTATAGCATCTGAAGAAATCATATCATCGCTATTTGGATATGGGTTGTTCAGTGCTGAAGGTGTTAAAAATTCTGCAAGTGCGCTATTTTATTTTGCTATTGGCCTCCCTGCATTTTCTTTAATTAAAGTTTTTTCAACTTTTTTATTCGCTAGAAATAATACTAAAATTCCTTTTTATATTTCTTTAATTTCTGTTTTACTTAATATCTTTATAAGTATTCTTTTTTTTAGTAAAATTGGTTTTCTGATTATACCTATAGCTACTTCAGTATCATCTTGGTTTAATGCAATTTTTTTATTTGCTATTTTAAAAAAAAAACAATTGTTTAGTTTTAATTTAATTTTTATAAATAGATTTGTAAAAATTTTATTAGCATCAGTATTAATGGGGATATTTTTTAACTTCTTGATAGATTTTTTTAGTAGCAATTTTTTATATGTTGAAACTTTCAAATCTTTATACCTTGTTGGCACTGTAATACTAGGATTCGCATTCTATATTTTAGTGGCAATTTTTATCAAAGCTTTTAAAATAAGTGATATACATCTAAAGTATTAAATATGAGAAAAAAAATTTTTTCAGGTGTTCAACCAACAGGAAATCTTCACTTGGGAAACTATTTAGGAGCTATTAAAAATTTTGTTGAATTGAACAATCAAAAAGATAATGAGTGTATTTTTTGTGTTGTAGACCTTCATGCAATAACTGTTAAACAAAACCCAAAAGAATTAAAAAAGAATATAAGAGAGACAGCAGCCGCTTTTATAGCATGCGGTATAAACCCAGATAGTAGTACTATTTTTAATCAGTCTATGGTTTCTGCTCATTCAGAAGCTGCTTGGATTTTTAGTTGTGTTTCAAGAATTGGTTGGCTTAACAGAATGACACAATTTAAAGAAAAAGCGGGAAAAGATAAAGAAAAAGCTAGTATTGGCCTTTATTCTTATCCTGTTTTAATGGCTGCTGATATTTTATTGTATGACGCAACACATGTGCCAGTTGGAGACGATCAAAAACAACATTTAGAATTATGTAGAGATATTGCTCAAAAATTTAATAATGACTTTGACACTCCAAAATTTTTAAAAGTACCTGAACCCCTAATACAAAAACAATTTTCAAGAATAATGAGTCTTAAAGATGGAATGAAAAAGATGAGTAAATCTGACCCTTCAAATTTTAGCAGAATTAATCTTACAGATAAAAAAGAGGAAATAGCTAGTAAAATAAAAAAAGCAAAAACAGATCCTATGCCTATGCCAAGTAGCATTAAAGAATTAATAGACAGACCAGAAGCAGAAAATTTAATAGGAATTTATTCAAGTTTGAATAATCAAAATTTAGAAAACTCAGTAAATGAATTTGATGGAAAGCAATTCTCAGAATTTAAAGAAAAATTATCAGAAATTTTAATTGAAAAAATAGAGCCAATATCAAAAGAAATAAAAAGATTGTTAAATGATGAAAGGTACTTAGATCAGATTTTATTAAAGGGTTCTGAAAAAGCAGATAAAATTGCATCAAAAAAGATTAAAGAAATCAAAGAATTAGTGGGTTTTTAACTAAATTTATTAATTAGTTTTAATTTAAATATTAATCATTATATATAATTTATGTTTGTGCAAACAGAAGTAACACCAAACCCAAATTCACTTAAGTTCTTGCCTGGCAAAACTGTTTCTAATGATGGATCTTTTGAGATAACTAAAAAAGAAGAAATTGATAATGAATTAGTAAGAAATTTACTGTCAATTAATGGTGTAGTAGGAGTTTTTTTAGGTTCAGATTTTGTGTCTATAAATAAGTCTGAAAGTTCAAATTGGGAAGATATAAAGCATATTGTAATTTCCTTTATTAATGACTTTTATTCAAATGGAAATGAATTTGTGATCGCAAGTAAATTGATGGATGAAAAAAACCTTGGACTTAAAGATATTGAAAAACAAATCATAAAAATTTTAGAAACAAAAATTAGGCCAGCAGTAGCAAAAGATGGAGGAGATATCAAATTTAAAGAATTTAAAGATGGAATAGTAAAAGTTCAACTACAAGGTAGTTGTTCAGGTTGTCCAAGCTCAACTATGACACTCAAACAAGGTGTACAGAATTTACTTTGTCATTACTTACCAGAAGTTAAAGAGGTGGTTGCAATAGAAGCATGATAAGTAAAAAAATAAAATTTTCTGATATAAGTAAATATCTTAAAAAAAAAGGTTTTGTAATTAAAAAAGATGTTAAAGCAAAAAATCTAGGAAAAGATTTTAACAGTTTATCAAAAACACTTCTAAGTAGCTTAATAATAATTTCTATTTTTTTTATAACTCCGATCTTTAAAAAATTTTTCGAGGAAAAATCTTTATATTCAAAAGATTTTGAAAATAATTCAAAAAATAAATTTGAGAAAGTGCTGGACAATGTAAACGCTAATAAATTACCAAAAGTTGATGAGGGGTTGTCAGAAAAATACCTATTTGAAGATGTATTGCAATTTGAAGATTTACCAAATGATGTAGTCAGATTAAGTGCTAATACAATTCAACAGCTTTTTAAGGATACTAACTATAATTTAAAAGATGTAAGAATTAAAAAACTAGTTAAGCCAGTTTCATTATCATTATTACCTCAAGAAATGAAGTTGATAGAAAACACAAAAAAAAGAAAAGAACTTTTTATTCAAATTATTTTACCTCTCATAATCAAAGAAAATAATTATATTAAATTAGATAGAATAAGACTTTTTAGTATTTTAAATAAAAACAAAAACACCAATGCAGAAAAAAATTGGCTTGGAAAAAAATTCAAACAATATGGTGTTGTAAATCAAGATTTATCTACACTAAAAATTCGTATGGATGAAATTCCAGTTTCAATGGCAATAGCTCAGGCAGCAAAAGAAACGGGATGGGGAACTTCAAGATTTGCACAAGAAGGAAACGCATTATTTGGACAATGGACTTGGTCAGGTGATGGAATAAAACCAGCGGGGGCGGAAGATGATAGTACTCATAAAGTAATGAAATTTAAAGTACTCCAAGCTTCTGTAAAAGCATATCAAAGAAATCTTAATACACATTCATCTTATAAAAAATTTAGAAGTGCCAGAGCTGATTTTAGAGATAAAAAAAAACCATTAGATAGTTTGATCCTTTCATCATATTTAGACAAGTATGCTGAGACTGGTAAAGAATATGTTAAAATTTTACAGCAAATTATAAATCAAAATGATCTAATAGATTTTGATGATGCTAAATTATTACCATCCAACATGGAGCTAGAAAGTTTAATTTAATCTTGTTCAATAGAAAATTGAATACCAAACCATCTCCACATGCCTTGGTCATTAAGAGAGCAATTAATTCTACCTCTCCTAAATATAAATTTTTCACGGAAGTTAATTTTTAATATATTTTTATTAAAAACAACATTTGCTTTTTCCCATTTATTACCTTCGTCAGAAAAACAATTAATATTTTTTAAATTTTTTTGTTCATTAAAAAATTCAACAGAAAATTTTGGTGGATTGTTGTCTTTTGTTAGATACTTTTGTGAAGGTTTTAAATTTTTATATTGTAAAGGATTAAGATTTATCAAAAATTTAAATCTTTTTAAATCACCATATTTTTCATTAATTGGGAATCTTGGTAATTCATACGGGTCCTTATTAACATCTATAACACCTGAATGTTGACCAAAAGAAAACTTAAAATTTTTTGCAATGTATTCTTTAATGAACTTACTATACTCACCAAACGGATATGAAAAGAATATTGGATTATATCCTAATTTTTTTTTAAAAGTAGTACTTGCTATTTCTATATCTTTAATAAATTTCTCTTTTTTAAAATCTACCAAATAATCGTGAGAGTGTGAATGATTACCAATAAAAGCATTAGGATTTTTTTCTAATTCTTTAATTTGNTTCCAACTCATGTAACCATTTTTACCTACAGCTTCCGTTGAAACAAAAAGAATAAATGGAATTTTTTCTTTTTTTAAATAAGGCCAAGCATGGTTATAAAATGAGGAAAAAGCATCGTCTATTGTAATTAGAATTTTCTTTTCATTTTTTGGAATATGAAAATTTTTTTTAAATTCGTCAGGATTATAAAATTTGTAATTAGAGTTTTTAATAATTTGTATTTGTTCTTTAAAAACACTCATTTGAATATTTGTAGAGGGGTATTTATTTTCATCAAATCTATGATACATAAGCGCAAGTAAACCCATATCTTTAGAATAATATTTGATATTATTTTCTTCTGCTTTAATATCAGAACCAAGCAATGATATTATTATGAATATTTTAATTGTAGATGCTGCCAGTGCTGAAATTTTTTTTACACTCATTGTAGATAAAAATATATATACTTGTACGCATGAAAATAGCAAAACTAATTTTGAAAAACTGATAATTTTAATTGATAACTTTTTAAAAAGTAACAAAACTTCATTTAATGAAATTAAAACAACTTATGTTAATAGAGGTCCAGGTAGTTTTGCAGGAATAAGAAACTCTCTAGCAGTAATTAAAGGCTTGTTTTTAACAAAAAATATTGATTATTATTGTTTTAGTTTCTCAGATTTTGATAATTTAAAGGATGTTAAATATGAGGATGTGCCACATTTATGTAAAAAATTTAAAATCAAAAAGAATTTGATTAATCCTATTTATTTAAGTTAAAATTGAATATGTCAGAAAATATCGAACAAAAATGTATATCCAAAGGTGTAAAGCTTACTGATCAAAGAAAAATTATTGCAAAAGTTATGTCTGAGTCTAATGATCATCCAGATGTAGACGAACTTTATACTAGAGTTTCAAAAATTGACTCTAAAATTAGTATTGCAACAGTTTACAGAACTGTAAAACTTTTTGAAGAGTCTGGAATTTTAACTAAGCATGAATTTAAAGGTGGTAAGGCAAGATACGAAGAATTAAATGAAGGCCATCATGATCATTTAATTGATGTTAAGTCTGGTGATATTATAGAGTTTGTTGATGAAGAAATTGAAAAGCTTCAAGAAAAAATTGCAGATAAATATGGCTATCGATTAGTAGATCATAAATTAGAATTATATGGGGTTAAAAAGAAATCCTAACTTAATGTTAAAAAAAATATTTATTAAAACTTTTGGCTGTCAAATGAATGAATATGACTCCAATCGTATATTTGATGCTGTAAAAAAAATTGGTTTTGAAAAAACAGATAAATATGAGAATGCAAACTGTTATTTTTTAAACACTTGTCACATAAGAGATAAAGCCAAAGAAAAAGTTTATCATGAGATTGGGAGAGTAAAAAAAATTTTTAGATTTAAAAAAAAACCGATTGTGGTTGTAGCTGGTTGTGTAGCTCAAGCAGAAAATCAGGAAATGTTAAAAAGAGAACCATATATTGATATTGTAATTGGTCCGCAGTCATATCATAAAATTAATGACACATTGCTAAATTACATAAATAATAAAAAAAAAGAAGAAGAGACAGAGTTTGATACTATTTCAAAATTTAATTATTTAAGTAAAATAAAAAATGAAAATAGTAAAGTGTCAACTTTTTTAACAATTCAAGAGGGGTGTGATAAATTTTGTCATTTTTGTGTTGTTCCTTATACACGTGGACCCGAATACTCTCGACCATTTGACCAAATTATTAATGAAGCAAAAGAATTAATACAAAGTGGCGCTAAAGAAATTATTCTTTTGGGACAAAATGTTAATGCATATAACTACAAAGAAAGAAATAAGGAATTTAAATTATCTGATCTACTAATCGAACTAGAAAACTTTAAAGATTTAGAGAGAATAAGATATACAACATCTCACCCTAAAGACATGACAGAAGATTTAATAAATACATATAAAAATTGTAATAAATTAATGCCATTAGTTCATTTACCAGTTCAAAGTGGATCAAATAAGATTCTAAAATTAATGAATAGAAAGCATACTATTGAAGAATATCTAGTAATTTATAAAAAGTTAAAAAAAATTAATCCTAATTTAGAGTTTTCAAGCGATTTCATCATTGGATATCCAGAGGAAAGTGAAGATGATTTTAACAATACAATGGATTTAATTGATAAGATAAATTTTATAAATTCATATTCATTTGTCTTTAGCCCAAGACCAGGCACTTTAGCTGCAAATCTTAATTTAGTGGATAAAAAAAAGTCTAAGGAAAGATTAAAAATAATTCAAAAAAAATTATTTGAAAATCAGGTAAAAAAAAATAAGTCTCTAGAGAACACAATCGTAAATGTTTTAGTTGAAAACAAAATGAAAGATGGAATAAAATTTTTTGGCAGAACAGAACACATGACCTCAGTTATTTTTGATGGTAGTAGTTCAGAAAATATTGGAAAAATTGTACAAGTTGAAATAAACAATAGCAATCAGAATGGTTTATTTGGTAAATTGAAACAATCTGTTAAAAAAAAGGTAGCTTGATAATTGAATAATATAATTTCAAAAAAAGTTAATCCAATACTTAAATTTGTCTATTCAGATAACAACTCTCTAAGTGTTATATTTTACGATAATGATTTATTGATGGGTATAGTTGGTGAATTTAATGAAAATCTGAAAGAATTAGAAAAGCTAACTAAAACAGATTTATATTCTAGAGGAAATTCTATTGTTATAAAATCAACTCAAGAAAAAAATGAAATAACAAAAAATGCCATTCAATTTTTAGTGAACCAATTTATTAATAATGGTAGTATTGAAAAAAAAGATATAATCTCATCCATAGATAAATTTATGATTAAAGAAAAAGTGAAAAATCAAAATGTTTCAGATATAATAAAAACTCCTAAAAAATCAGTTATACCAAGATCTGAAAGACAAAAAGAATATGTTAGAGCATTAAGACAAAGTGATATAACGATATCCGCAGGCCCTGCAGGAACTGGAAAAACTTTTTTAGCGGTTGCAGTCGGTTTAACAATGTTACTTGATAAAAAAATTGACAGAATTATTTTATCAAGACCAGCAGTAGAAGCTGGTGAAAGGCTAGGTTTTTTACCAGGAGACATGAAAGAAAAAGTAGACCCTTATTTGAGACCCTTATATGACTCTCTTTATGATCTCTTTGATTATGAAAAGATTCAAAGAATGATTGAAATTGGTGATATTGAAATAGCTCCATTAGCATTTATGAGAGGCAGAACATTAAAAAATTCATTTGCAATTTTAGATGAAGCTCAAAATGCAACAGATACTCAGATTAAAATGTTTTTAACACGTATAGGCGAAAACTCTAAAATAGTTATAAATGGAGATCCATCTCAAATAGATTTGCCACACAAAAATATGTCAGGTCTTAACAGGTCTAAAAAACTCTTAGGAAATATAAGTGAAATTTCAGTTGTAGATTTTGATCATTCAGATGTAGTCAGACACCCCTTGGTATCAAAAATTGTAAAAGCTTATTCAGACCAAGAAAATGATTAATGTAGATGTTGTTTCAGAGAGTAATCTTTGGAGTAAAAAAATTAAAAAAAAAAGCATTTTTTTTAATTCGATTGTAAGCTTACTTCCTAAAAAATTCAGATTTATTAAAAAAAAAGTATATTTAACAATTTTACTCTCTAATAATAAAAATATTAAAAAGTTAAATAAAAAATTCAGAAAAAAAAATAAACCTACAGACATACTATCTTTTCCTTCTGAAAAAAAAGTTAATGTAAAAAAAACTACTTATCTTGGAGATATAATCATTAGTTATGAGTTTATAAATAAACCAAAAACATTAAGTGATTTAGAATTTAAGAATAAAGTTATAAAAATTTTTATTCATGGATATCTTCATTTGATAGGTTACGATCATATTAAATTAAAAGATTTCAATAAAATGTTTAAAGAAGAAGAAAAAATTTATAAAATTATTCAATCAAAGATTGTTAGACTTGCTTAAAAAAGATTATTTAAATTTTCTGTATGTTTTTTTTTTGGGTACAATAAGTGCTTACAGTTTGCCACCCTATAATTATTTTGTAATAAATTTTATTTCATTTCCTTTATTCTTTATTTTTCTTTTTAATGAGAATAAAAAAATATCTAAAAGTTTATCTTTTTTTAAATATGGATGGAGTTTTGGTTTTGGTTATTTCATATGCAGTTTATACTGGATAGTAATTTCATTAACTTTTGATGAAACTTTTAAATTTTTAATTCCGATAGTAATAATATTATTACCAGCTTTTTTAGCTTTATTTTATGGTTTAATTGCTTATTTTTTTTCAATTTTTTATATTAAAAAAATTATAAGCTCCTTTTTACTTTTTTCAGTTTTATTTGGATTAATTGAATTTATAAGAGGTTCAATATTGACAGGCTTTCCATGGAACTTAATCGCTTTTAGTTTTTCTGACAGCATTTACTTTATCCAAATTCTTTCAGTTATAGGAACTTATTCCTTCAATTTAATTTGTATTTCTATATTTACAGCTCCAGCTTTATTTTTGTTAAAACAATCTAAAAAAGAAATTGTGGTTTGCCTTTTTTTTATTTTAATTTCATTTGGCTTTTTAAGCTTTGGTTATTTAAAAAATAAAGAATTTCATTCATCATTAAGTGTAAAGAATGATTATAATATTAGAATAATATCTTCGAATATTAGTCTAGATAGGTTTTATTCAAAAAAAAATGAATTAAAGTTAATCAATGAACTTATTGAGATAAGTGCTCCAGAAAAAAAAACACCTACAATTTTTTTATGGCCAGAAGGGATTATTCCAGAAAGTTATTTAGATGAAATGAGTGTATATAAAGAATTATTTTTAAATAATTTTGGTAATGATGATCTAATTATAATGGGTCTTAATAGTATAGAGAAAAATGACGATAAAAATTTTATTTTTAATTCGATGGGTATATTCAACAACAAACTAGAACTGTATCAAAGTTATAATAAAGTAAACTTAGTTCCATTTGGTGAGTTTGTCCCTTTCGAAGATGTTTTAAGTTTAATTGGGTTTAAAACCATCACCAGTCAATATCATTCATATTCAAGTGGGAATATTAGAATTCCTATAAATATAAAAAATGATAAATATGACTTCAAGTTCCTGCCACTGATTTGTTATGAAATAATTTATTCTGGAAAATTATCAAAGGATGAAGATTTTGATTATATATTTAATATATCCGAAGATGGATGGTTTGGAGACTCTATTGGTCCCAGACAACACTTTGTACATAGTATTTTCAGATCTATTGAAAGTGGTAAATACATAATCAGATCAGCGAATAATGGCATATCTGCAGTAATCAATCCTATAGGAATTGAGGAAAAAAAAATTAAACCAGGAACATCGGGTTACATAGATTTCTCTAAAAGTAAGTCAAATAAACCAACAACATTTTTCTTATATGGTAATAAAATTTTTTTAATATCAATTTTATTATATATTTTTTTAATTTTTTCATTTAATAGACTTACAAATGAGTAACTTAAAAAATTTTTTATTTACGAGCGAGTCGGTATCCGAAGGTCATCCTGATAAAGTGTCAGATCGTATTTCAGATATGGTCGTTGACAGCTATCTTGCCAGTGACCCTTTTTCAAGAGTAGCATGCGAAACATTAACCACTACAAATAAAGTTGTCCTAGCAGGAGAAGTTAGAGGACCTGAAATTAAAGAAGAAGAACTTGCCCAGAAAGTTAGAGATTGTATCAAAGATATTGGGTATGATCAGGATGGTTTTACTTGGAGGGAAGCAACTAAAATTGAAAGTCACCTTCATGCACAATCTACAGATATTGCTATGGGAGTAGACTCATCAGGAAATAAAGATGAGGGCGCTGGAGATCAGGGAATAATGTTTGGTTATGCTTCTAATGAAACAGAAGAACTAATGCCAGCACCAATTCATTATTCACATAAAATTTTGAGACTTATGGCAGAAGATAGAAAATCAGGAAAATTAAAAAATATTGAACCTGACTCAAAAAGCCAAGTAACTTTTGAGTATATTGACGGCAAGCCTCATAGTGTTAAGTCAATTGTAATATCATCTCAACATTCTGCAGACATAGATCAAGCTAAAGTAAGTGAATTATTAAAACCTTACATAACTAAATCAATTCCTGAGAAATTTTTAAATGGTTTTGATGAAAAAGAATTATATGTAAATCCGACTGGAAATTTTGTAATTGGAGGACCAGATGGAGATTGTGGTTTAACAGGCAGAAAAATTATTGTTGATACTTACGGGGGAGCTGCACCACATGGAGGAGGAGCTTTTTCAGGAAAAGATCCAACTAAAGTTGATAGATCAGCGGCTTATGCAGCAAGATATATAGCAAAGAATGTTGTTGCATCAAATTTAGCTGATAAATGCTTAATTCAACTTGCTTACGCTATTGGAGTCTCTAAGCCATTATCAATTTATGTAGATCTATTTGATAATGACTTAGAAAAAAATAAATTTATATCTGGAAAAATTTTACAAAACTTTGACTTAAGCCCAAGAGGAATAAGAGAAATGTTGGGTTTAAACAAACCAATTTATGAAAAAACATCAGCCTATGGTCATTTTGGAAGAATATCAGAAGTTGATGGCTCATTTTCATGGGAAAAAACAGATAAAAAGGGTATTTTTTCCAAATAGTAGCTATTGTAAAAAAAAAAATTCTTTATATATTGCACCTACATTATTGAAACTACAAAATGGGCATGTGCCCATTTTTTTTTGGAGCTTATAAAAAATGTTAAATAAAAGATCTGATAAATTAGAGCTACTCAGGATAGCTGAAGCTGTAGCATTAGAAAAATCTATAGATAAAGAATTAATTATAGATTCGATGGAAACAGGTATAGCTAAAGCTGCCAAATCTAAGTTTGGTCAAGATAATGAAATTAAAGTTTTAATTAATAGAGATAGTGGCGACATTGGAATATTTAGAAAACTAATAATTGTCGAAAATCCAGAAAATATGAATACAGAAATTAACCTTCAGGATGCTATAATTTTAGATGAAGAAAATAAAAATAAAAAAATTGGTGATGAAATCTTACAACCATTACCTTCTTTTGATTTTGGAAGAATAGCTGCACAGACTGCAAAACAAGTTATTAATTTTAATGTGAGAGAAGCTGAGAGAGAAAGACAATATAATGATTTTATAGAAAAAAAAGATTCTATTTTAAGTGGTATTGTTAAACGTTTAGAGTTTGGAAACGTTATAGTGGATTTAGGCAGAACAGAAGCCATAATTCAAAAAAATGAAATAATTCCTAGAGAAAACATTAAAGCTGGAGACCGTATCAAAGCATATTGCTATGATGTAAGAAGGGAAACAAGAGGACAGCAAATATTTTTATCAAGAGCACATCCTAAATTTATGGAACAACTTTTTGTTCAAGAAGTACCCGAAATATACGATGGGTTGATAGAAATTAAATCATCAGCTAGAGACCCAGGAAGTAGAGCAAAAATTTGTGTTAAGGCAGTTGACACTTCATTGGATCCTGTAGGAGCATGTGTAGGGATGAGAGGATCAAGAGTTCAAGCAGTAGTTAACGAATTACAAGGAGAAAAAATTGATATTGTTAATTGGTCAGAAGACCCTGCAATAGTGGTATCTAATGCATTATCACCAGCTGAAGTTCAGAGGGTTAATGTTGATAGTGCAGCCAAAAAATTAGATGTTATCTTGAATGAAGAAAATTTAAGTAAAGCAATTGGTCGAAGAGGTCAAAATGTTAGATTGGCTACAAAATTATTGAATTACGAAATCAATATTATGACTGATGCTGAAGATTCGGAGAGAAGACAACTAGAATTTAAAGAGAAAACTGAAAATTTTGTTAAAAATTTGGAGTTAGATGAAACTTTAGGACAATTACTTGTAGCCGAAGGTTTTTCTTCAATATCAGATATTAAAGATAGTACTCCTGAAAATTTAATGAAAATTGAAGGTATAGAAGAAGATACCGCAAAAGCTTTAATAGAGAGAGCAAAAGAATTCCATCAAAAGGATCAAGAGGATATTACAAAAAGAATTAAAGATTTGGGTCTGACAGATGATTTAATCAATCATGAAGGATTAACACCAGGTATGCTGGTGACACTCGGAGAAAAGAGTATTTTAAATTTAACTGATTTTGCAGACCTTGCTTCTGACGAGCTTACAGGTGGTTTCGATATAATTAAAGGTGAAAGAATTAAAATCCAAGGATACCTTGAAGATTTTGCTTTATCCAAGACCGAAGCAGATGAATTAATTATGTCTGCAAGAAATATAATTTATAAAGATTGAGTAATGATATATGGACAACAAAAAAACAAAATTAACACTTTCTGGTATAGCCAAGAAATCAATAGAAAATATAGAGTTAGCAAAAACTCAAAGTAAAAACTCTGTAGTAATAGAAAAAAGATCAAATAAATTTTCCCCAAAAAGTAATTTTACTAAAACAGCAAGTGTAAGATCAAAAACAATAACAAATACTCCAGGAAGAACTAATACAATACCTAAGCTAAGTTCACCAATTACTAATGATTATGAGAAACGTAAATTAGCTGAACAAAGAGCGACTAAAAGACTCAAGGGTGATTCAGGAGACAAAGGAAAACTAGGAACAAAAAAAAGAGAATTAAAATTGACAGTTTCAAGAGCTTTAAGTGATGAAATTGAAGCTAGGTCAAGAAGTATGGCTTCACTCAAAAGAGCGAAACAAAAAGAAAATAGAGAACTCACTAAAGAGGAAATTCAAGAAAGTTTAAAACCAATAAAAAGAGATGTTAACATTCCTGAAGCTATTACCGTAAGAGAGCTTTCGAACAGAATGGCTGAACAATCTAGTAATGTTATAAAACACTTATTTGGGATGGGAGTTACAGTTACAATCAATCAAACTTTGGCAGCTGATACAGCCGAATATCTAGTAAAAGAATTTGGTCATAATCCTATAAGAGAAACAAAAGCTGAAGAGATTATTCAAAAAATTAAAGAAACAAGATCGGAAAATTTAAAAAACAGACCACCAATAGTTACAGTAATGGGACATGTAGATCATGGTAAAACTTCAGTGCTTGATGTTTTGAGAAATGCTAACGTTGTATCAGGTGAATTTGGTGGAATAACACAACATATTGGAGCATATCAAATAGAGCGTTCATCAAATAAAATTACATTTATAGACACTCCTGGTCACGCAGCATTTACAGAGATGAGGGCTAGAGGATCTAAGTTAACTGACGTTGTAGTTTTAGTCGTTGCAGCTGATGACGGGGTAAAACCACAAACTATTGAGTCCATTAAGCATGCAAAAGCAGCAAATGTTCCAATAGTTGTAGCTATAAATAAATGTGATTTACCAGAAGCTGATCCACAAAAAATTAAAAACCAACTTTTAGAATATGAGCTTATAGCAGAAGATTTGTCAGGAGATACATTGATGGTTGAAATTTCTGCAAAAACAAAAAAAAATTTAGATAAACTAGTAGAGTCAATTGTGCTGCAAGCAGAAATTTTAGATTTAAAAACTGATTTTGATTCTAAAGCGACGGGTATTGTTTTGGAGTCAAAAATTGATGTAGGTAGAGGGGCTGTAGCAACTGTTGTAGTAACCTCAGGAACAATTAAAAAGGGTGATTTTTTTGTAAGTGGTTTAAAATGGGGAAAGGTCAGGGCCTTAATTAATGATAAAGGGCAGAATATAAATGAAGCACCACCGTCAACACCTGTAGAAATTTTAGGAATAAATGGAGCAGCAAAATCTGGGGATGACTTTATTGTTTTAGACAGCGAAAAAGAAGCAAAAAATTTAAGTGAAAACAGAGCAGAAGAAACCAAGAGTGGAGGAAACCCATTAACGTTTGCAACACAAGATTCTGCTTTTGCAGATAAATCTATTGATGAACTAAATATTATTGTAAAATCTGATGTACATGGATCTTCAGAAGCAATTAAAAGTGCTATAAATCAAATTACTCATGAAGAAGTTAGGCCAAAAATTATTTTATCTGATATAGGAATGGTAACAGAAACTGATGTTACTCTAGCAAAAGCATCAAATGCAGTTTTGATTGCATTCAATGTTAAACCAAGTAAAGAAGCAAAAAAATTAGCTGAAAATGAAAAAATACAAATTTCATCATACAATATAATTTATGAAGTTTTAGATTATATCAAACAAAAAATGTCAGGACTACTTGCCCCGGACGTCCAAGAAACAGTAATAGGCACTGCTCAGATTTTAGAAATATTTAAAGTTTCAGGAACTGGAAAAGTTGCTGGATCTAAAGTTACAGATGGGGAAATAACTAGTGGCTCAAATGCTAGGGTAATTCGTGATGGAACAATTATTTATACTGGTAAAATTAGTACCATTTTTAGAGAGAAAAATCAGGCCAAACAAGTCAGTAATGGTCAAGAGTGTGGAATAACCCTTAAAGACTTTATAGATTTCCAAAAAAACGACACAATAGAGGCTTATAATACCACTTCAACAGAGAGAATGATATAATGGCGGATAGAATAGGAAAACCAGTATCTCAGAGACAATTGCGTGTTGGAGAGATGATTAAACAATCTTTAGGCATGATTTTTTCTAGAAATGAAGCTAAGGTCCCGAATTTAGAAACTAACACTATTACAGTCACGGAAGTAAAAATGAGTCAAGATCTTAAAATTGCAAAAGCTTATGTAATGCCTTTAGGTGGAAAAGATGCAGAGGAAGTTATTAAAAAATTAAAAGAATATTCTTTTTTAATTAGAAAAGTTTTATCTAAAAAAATAATTATGAAATATTTACCAAAGATACTTTTTGCTAAAGATGACTCTTTTGAATACGCAGAAAAAATAGAAAACTTAATTAAACAAACAAATAAATAGGAAAAAAAATAGTATGACGAAAAAAGCAGAAGAATTAAAAATGCATGCGAAGGACACTGGTTCCTCAGAGGTACAAATTGCATTATTAACAGATAAAATTGAAACTCTTTCAAAACACATTAAAGAATTTAAAAAAGACAAACATTCTTCAGTGGGATTACTAAGAGCGGTAAATAGAAGAAAGAAATTGTTAGAATACTTAAAAAAAAATAAAATGGATTCTTACAAAAATGTACTGTCGAAATTGAATTTGAGAAAATAAAGATCAAGATAGATAGAATGGAACGAAACGAACGAAACGAACGAAATGAAATGGAAATGAAATGTTTAAAGTATATAAAAAGGAAATTGAAGTAGCAGGCAAGAAAGTAAGTTTAGAGACAGGTAAAGTAGCAAGACAAGCAGACGGAGCAATTATCGCTTCATGTGGTGAAACAGTTATTTTAGCAACAGTCGTAGGAGCAAAGAAAGTAAATCCAGACATGGATTATTTTCCGCTATCAGTAAACTACCAAGAAAAATATTACGCAGGAGGAAAAATTCCGGGTGGATTTTTTAAAAGAGAAGCAAGACCAACTGAGAGTGAACAATTAATATCAAGATTAATTGATAGACCTATCAGGCCTTTGTTCCCTAGCGAATTTAAAAATGAAGTTCAGTTGTTACCAACAGTAATTTCATATGATAAAGAAAACCAACCAGATATCTTAGCAATTACAGCATCATCAGCAGCATTAGCTATTTCAGGAATGCCTTTTATGGGTCCTGTAGGTGCTTCAAGAGTTGGTTATGTTGACGGTAAGTTCATTCTTAACCCTTCAAAAGCTGAATTAGAAAACTCTACTTTAGATTTAGTTGTAGCAGGAACGAAAGATGCTGTGCTTATGGTTGAATCTGAAACTTCAGGATTAACAGAAGAAGTAATGTTAGATGCAGTTAAATTTGGTCACGAAGGTTTTGTTCCAGTTATCAAAATGATAGAGGAACTTGCAAAAGAATGTAGAAAGCCAGAATGGACTGTTGAAAAGAAAGATTTATCTGAAGTTAAGCAAAAACTAGAGGAAACTTTTACAGCTGATTTAACAAAAGCTTTTGCAACAATTGATAAGCAAGATAGATCAAATCAAATTTCAGAAATTTCTGAAAAAGCTAAGGAACTTTTTGCGGACAATGAAAATTATTCTGATTTTAATGTTAATGATGAATTAAAAAATCTTGAAAAGAAAATTGTCAGAACTGATATTCTTAAAAATAAAAAAAGAATAGATGGTAGAGGTTTAGCTGATGTTCGAGATATTGAGTGTGAAGTTGGTGTTTTACCAAGAACTCATGGTTCAGCATTGTTTACTAGAGGTGAAACACAAGCAATTGTTGTTACTACTTTAGGTACTTCTG
>JGI20158J14315_10000512_pt1 | contig 29014 bp, 27 predicted proteins | sample COG_08_FD_14315 | JGI IMG/M metagenome (IMG submission 14315)
TCTCCAGCCGTAGACGCGGTCGAAGACGCCTTGCGCTTCCTCTTCTCCAAAGACGGAAAAATCGTTCGCGACAACGTCGTCGAGGACGCCCTGGACGCCCTGGAGGCTTTCTTCGACGATAATTCAGACGACGACGATCACTCAAAAGATGATACCGATACCGACATAAACGACGTAGAAAAGAAGAAGACAAAGAAGAAAGAAAACGTCGGCGACCAAATCACCCTCGACCAACTCCTCCTGGCGTTCAAAGCGACCCGCGCCGCGACCGCCGAACGCCCGGACTTATGGATCCCAGCCGTCGGCAAATACGTCTTCGAAAAAGAATCCGTGGACATGGCGTATATGTTTATTTCCGGAATGCTCGAGCGTGCACCTAGAAAAGAAGACGATTTGAAAGAGACTTTGACGAGCAAAAGCGACGACAAAACATCCAGCGGATTTACGGACGGATGCCGTTCTCGCCGAAACCATCTCGACGTCGCCGAAATCGCCCGAAGAGTCATCCACGCGGCGACCAGAAAAAACAAAAAGAAGACTCAATGACAACAACATCAGCATTTCGAAGAACGAGAACAAGATTAAGCCGTTATTGATCATCATCTGAGCATTATAGAGTAGCGCGTTGTTTAGGAACATAGAGAGCAAAGAATCACCTCATTTTAACTATTCTCGTCTTACGCACAAAACACATCATCATCTCGTCACATTTCGTCGTCAAAACATATCGTCGCATCGTTAAACGTTATTCTCGTTGTTGTTCTTGTTGTTCTTGTTGTTCATGTTGTTCATGTTTGCGCGGTAAAAGAAGTCTTAAACGATGAGAAAAGACGAGATTTCCTCCAAAGCGGCTAAAGATGAAGACGAAGAAGAAGGCGAGCTTACGACGACGACGACGCGAAAGAGACGCATCAAAGACGCCCGTTACGATGGGAGTAAAGAACAACAACCAGGAATGATAATAGAAGCGATTAAACCGAAAAGACAACGGATGGAATTCTTGGAATTTCGAAGAGAAAATCTCGAAGGCGTTGGGAGACCGCGAGGCGATCGAGGACGGGAAATGTTTAGTACGAAGAGTAATACGAATACTCTCAAGAAAGAAGAAAAGAAGTATAGCTCTGAATATTACGAGGCGTACGGAGACGCGAGGCGAACACCACTCACGGTAATAATACATCATACATTGCATTTTCTATTCGCGCGTTGACATTGACATTTTGTCGTTGGTATTAACGCGTAACTTACGCTTTCTCTCTCTCTCTTATATCTTATTCAATATTTACATCAAAGACGGCGGAAGCGGCGCACGCGAGCAATTTGGCTGTTGTGAAGCGACTCCCGGAGTCGGCGAAACCGAAACTGTTATTGGTGAACGAAGAAGAGGCGATTTCATCGATGAAACGACAACAGAAGAAAACGGTGCCAACCGCGGTGAGGTATAAGTGTTTGTATCGATTAGTCGCGATTCGATTGGCGCGAGGAGGAGAGGACTTAAACGACGACGTCGTCGCGACGAAGTTTTTTGAGGAGGAAAATGAAGGAAAATTGAAAGCGATGGTGGAGGAAGCCGAACGCGTGGAGCGCGAATGCGTCGAAGCGTCAAACGGGAATAAATCGACGTATTTGTCCAAAGTTGCCCAGTTTACAAAATCGAGCGAGTTTGAACGCGTGACCGAGGCGATGTTTTTACCGAAAGGGTCGATGTTACAAGATCAAAAGAGCGAATTCGCGCGGACGAAGATTGATTTGAAGTTTTGCGAATTTGTTAGAGGGACGGAGAACGTCGCGTTTTTCCGCAGAGCGGCGAAGAGAGCGAGAGGAGAAGTCGACGACGATTCAGACGACGATTCAGATGACGAAGATTAACTCTTTCATAGAATAGAATAGAATAGAGAATAGAATAGAGAATAGAATAGAGTCGCGACGATTTTACGCGATAAATATTAGTATCATACTATTATTCAAACACAACGTTCTTAGTGATAATAGATATTTTTTACTTCTTCTTCGCGGGCGTCTGCCTCGTGCGTCGAGGACTGGCTGGCGATTTCGCTCTCGCCGCGGGCGTCTTTTTCGTCGTTTTCGTCGCCGTGGTGGTCTTTCTCGAAGCTCTCGCTTTTGCCGGCGCTCGATCTTCTTCGCCTTCGTCGGTCGTCCTCGAAGCGCTCTTCTTTCTCGCCGCCGGCGTCTTCAACGGCATCTTTTCGATTTTCTTCGCTTCTTTATCCTTCTTCACGCTCTTAGCGACGACGACCAACTCGTCTTTATATTCCAGCCATTTCGGTTCCTCGAAGATGATCCACGTCGAGCCTTTCGCCGGCGCCGATAACGTCGTCTCGCACTCCAACATTTTCTCCGGGCATCGACACAAGACTTTGTTGCCTTTTAAAAACACGATGCACTTATCCGCGCCGCCGGCGAACGGCATGTGAAACTGAATGTTCACGCGATCGGAACCAACTTTTCGCGTTTTCACGCTCGCCGGCGGTGGTTTCGCGAACGGCGTGAACAGGTGGACGATGCGTAAAACGGCGAGCGTAAACAGGAGCAAAAACGCATCCGCCATGTAACCGCCGAATTTATTCACGTCCATCTTCCCGGTCGGGAGTTTCGACAACACCGCAATCGCGTGCACTCGAAACGTCGCTCGTATCGTCGTAAACTTCTTCACCACAAACTTCACACTGTTTTTCGGAAGTCCGACCGCGAACTTATACCCCGGAGCGAGTATGCTCGATACCATTTCATTCATAAAGTTCTTCTGTTGTTTCCCCGAAACAGAAGGCGGTTTCATTTCTTTCCTCGCTTCCACGTACTCCTGTGCGGTCATTCTTTTCTTCTCCGTTGGTATCGTCGCGGGAATCGGATCCTGTTGCTCCTTTTGCGCATCAACATCCTCATTAGGGTTTAGAGGCGGATCCACCTTCCTGGCGTGCATCCGCCCGGGAGGCGGCGGTGGTGGAGGTTTCTGTTTCTGTCTCTCTCGTTCGCTCTTTTTCCGGTTCTCATCATTCAGACGATGCTTTTCATGACGTTCTTCGCGGCGAGGAGGAGGCGGACGCGCAGGTGGCGGCATCCTCTGATGATGATGACGTTCGTGTTCGAGCGCGGAAACGAAGATTTTCTCGATTTTCAATCGCGTGGAAACCAGTAAAACAGACGCTAAAAACGCGAGAAAGAGGCCCAGTTTTGTGCGAAAAGGAGAGGCACGAATCGTGCTTTTGCGTTTGGTGGTGGTCATCGAGGCGGTTCTTTTGTCGTTGATCGTCGTAAACATCTTTTATGCGTAAGAGCGGAGTAAAAGTGAGAAAATTTTGAATTTTCTCCCAACGGAAGGAATGGGGTGCTGATTTAGGGTATATACGAGTATGGGGAGACTCTCGTCTGTAAATCTCTCGTGCGTGTGTGTTTTGTCTGTGTTACGATTATACTTTGCGTGTGTGTATGTTTTTGTGTGTGTTTTAGGAGGTTGCGTGCAAATCTCGCCCTCTGTTGGATGTTTCGTTCTCGTTCCGTCGAAGGTTTCGTTTCCGTAACCCCGGGAGGGTACTTTCGCCGAACCGCTCGTTTTGTATCTCTTTTTCTTTTTCTCTCTCTCTCTCTCTCTCTTTCTGTTATTACATTACGTTTTATTCTGATTCTGATTCTGTCACGTCGTGTAACTCGCCGTTTTCGTATCGCCAACCATATGGTAATGGACAGTTGTTGTCGAGGAGGTATTGTAGACACTCGGGGTGGTTGTTCTCGTGCGCTCTTCGTACCGCCCAAGAGTCCCACGGCGCTTTGGCGGTTTCGCGCAAGTACTTCAAACAGTCTAAGTGGCCGCTCTCGGCTGCATGCTCGCACGCATATGCCGTATATTTATCAAACTTACGCTCAACAAGATATTCGAGTATGTGGAGATGACCATTTTGAGCCGCCCAAGAGGCAGTTACCGAATCCCAAGGCGCTTTGACTTCTTCGCGTAAGTATTTGAGGCACTCGAGATGACCGTTTTGGGCAGCACGTGTACACGCCCACTCATCGATAGGACACTCATTTGCAACGCAATACTTTACCATTTCCAGATTACCTTGATATGCGGCCGCAATAATCGTATATTTATCCCACTCACACTGTTTCTCCTCTCTCGCCCACTTGAGCAACTCGAGTTTATTCGTGTAAGCAACTCGAGAGCAGAAATATGTTTCGTCCATCTCTTCTTCCAGCTCATGGTTATACGTGCCCCACGGATAATGCTCCCACGCAACTTCCAAAGTCGATATCGACGACATCTCTTCAATCCAAAACTTCTTTTTTAAATCACCCGCGCGAGACGATCTCTTCACCAAAGCTCTCGTCTCCGTATTCACCCCGTACAAGAATTTAAGATCAGTTCGATTCAATCTCGGCAAGATGTGCGTGAAACAAATATCGTCGCACTTCACGACCACATCCCACAACAACAAAAAAGAATCTCTCTCGTCCCCCATTCGTCTTTTGCTCGCGGACGTCCTCGTTTAAACAACCGAGCGTTTCAAAAAGGAAGAAGAAGAAGAACAAAAAGTGAAGATTTTTTTTTCTCGCATGTGATTTCAATCCGAAACAGACCAAAAAAAACGGTTCAGATTTTGTGATCACTCGCGCGTGCGCATCTCCCGCATCTCGCTTTGAATGCCCCTGAAAATTCGTACACCTTTACGTCGTGTGCGTGTTTTTGTGCTCCGTGAGAATTTGAAGCTCGAGAATCAACGCGACGGAGCGGATGCGATGCACAGAGAGTACGCTGTAGGGGAAAACGCTCCTTTAGACGATTGTTTCCAAAGCGAACCAATTTCCTCATTATTCAACAACTTTAGCGCACATAAACAACAACACATAAACGCACCATGACGAACGAGAAAAGCTCTCTCAAGAACCAACGCGACGCGTACTTTCAAGCGCTCGAAAACGATGAAAAGATGAAGAAGAATAAGAGAAAACATGGTACTACGAATACGAAATCGGAGCAAATGGAACGGAAAAAACAGCTCGATTCGAAGCGGAAACTCGCGCTCGAAAAGCTGCAAAAGAAGAACAAAAGCGTGATTATCACGAAGCATTCTCAACAACAAGACGCAACAGAGAACGAGAAAGAAGACCAAACGATCACCGGGATACCGGGGCCACCGACGGATGAAAAACCGCTCGCGAGAGAAGAATTACGAAAATTTCGATTCTTTCGAGTGTCCTTTCCTTTAGGCGTGAAAGCCGGAGAAACGATACGAGCGCAGATTCCATTCGGACCGATCGTTAAAGTGACAGTACCACACGGGTTAGAAGAAGAAACAGAAAAAGAAAGGACGGTGGAGTTTTACGTGAAAAATTGGGAAGGTATGGAGGACGCGTACGTTCCGCCTGCTCCGCCGGGGATGGAGAAACAGTATCGCAAAGCGAAGGCGCACGCGGAGAAAATGTTGGAACGAGGGAAAGAGGTGACGTGCGAAATCGTCGGGGAGGATATGGGGGTGAAAGAGAGACGGATTTTAAGTGGTGGGTATTTTGGGGAAGAGGAGGACGAGGAGGAAGAGGAAGACGAGGGGAGAAGGATACCGCCGCCGCCGCCTATTTCGCAATTCGTACCGCCGCCGCCGCCGCCGGTTGTCGTGAATCCGATGATGCCGATGGCGATGGGCGCGAGAATGATGCAACAGCAAAGTCAACCGCCACCGCCACCACCGCCGCCGCCGCATCCGTAATAGAAGAAGAATACTAGTAGTAGTTTTTATAGACGCAATTCTAGAAATGGATTATAGATTACAACGAATGAAAGCACGACGCTTGTGCAGAACGCCTCTTAGTCTCTCTCAAATGACTTGTGTTGTTGTTGGTGTATAAAACTTATATGTTTTTCCTCCTTGTACGTTTTGTCTCTCTCTCTCTTCACACTTCGGCGTTCTCCTTTTTTAGGCTTCCGGTTCTTCCGCGACGGCTTCCATCGGCATCACCGCTTCGTCTTCCATCGGCGCCGGGGCCGGCGCCATGCCTTCCTCGTACTTCTCGAGCATCTCCGCAACCTTCGTCACCGCGGCTTCGACGACCGTCGTCTCTTCGTCGGTGAACTCCATTTCGGTGTCGCAAAGCAACAAGGGCGCGTCGAGAATGTGGACGATACCTTCGCAAACCGGGATATCCGCTTCGACCACTTTCGCTTCGGACGCTCTCGCTTTGATGAAGACGTCCGGGTCGCGAACTTCCACGCCGACGTCCAAGACGGTGGAATCCGGGTACGAGTCCATCACCGCTTTGGAAAGATACGTGTCGACAGTTTGACCGTTCAAAGTCGCCACCGTCGCGCTATCAAAAGCGCCGCCTGGTAAAATGTGGTACCCGAGAAACGACGTCGTCTCCGTTTCGTTGAGAAGCTTCATCGCTCTTTCGTACGCGGTCATGTTATTCCAGTACTCGAGAGAGGCGAAGCCGTCGTCGTTCGGGAGTAAAACCGTCTTGGGCTCCGACTCCGACGGCGCGCTGTCCAGCTTGGCGGTGACAACTTTCGCGAACGAGAGAATGTCGTTGATGGTGGTTAAATCCGGGCGCGACGCGATGAACTGGTATTTAAAAGAAAGAAAAAGAAACGTGTNAATAAGCGTCAGTAGTACGACCGAGAAAGAGAGGAGAGAGAGAGAGAGAGAGAATGTTGTCATCGAGAGTTCGCATCGTTCGACGCAAAATGAGATACATTTTTCTTAAAATCGAGAAATTTCGTATCGATACGAAACGTAAAAAATATCTCTAAACTCTCTTTCGGGAAACAAAAACCAACCTCTGCGAGCGGCGTGCACGCCGGCGCTTCGTCTTGCAATAACTTGCGGCCCCTGTTTTAAATATAATGAGTCTTTTTCTTGGTCTACTGATAATACGCACCAATACCCGCCTCGCCATCCGTAGCCGCCGCGCCAGCCTAGTGTTAGTTTTGTGTGAAACGGTCAGTTTTATTTTTGTATCTAAAAAGAAAATGTTTACCGTAACCACGCCATCCGTAACCTCCCCAGCCCCAACCGTACGGGCGCCAACCCCAATACCCGAACGCGTCGGAAGAGCGAGGGAGAAGTGCAAAGACACACGCGAAGAGCGCGAGAAACGCGGAGGATTTCTTGATCGTTTTGGTGAGCATTTTAGGTTTTTTTTCTTGAGAGTTGTGTTAAAAGTGACGTCGATGTCGCGACAAAATGAGAGACGAGAATTGATTCGGAAATTTTGAACGCGAAAGAAGTGAGGAGAAACGTGTGGTTAATTTTGCACCGTTTACATGATGCGTTTGGGTGTGTCTGTGATTCTTTCAAAAAAATGTGGTGCCTTTGACAAAAGGTCGATCCGACGCGACGTGCGAAGTAGTAGTAGTAGTAGTAGGAGCAGCTCGAGCTCTGGAGTCGAATTTAATCGCGCGTAGTTGTTTCGTTCTTCGCTCCGGTGGTGATGTTAAAATCACCTTCGTCCAACTCGGCTTGGAGCAAATCTTCGTCTTCGACGACGACTTCGGCCTCTTCCTCCGACGCCTCGGCTTCTGTCGTCTCCGGGAGCGGAGGTTCATCGACGATTTTGATATCATCGACGACTTCGGTAGTAGCAATAGTCGATGGTGATGGTGCTGGCGCTGGAGCGTCTCCTACTAAGCCGCCAAGATCAGTTAAGAGACCGATGGATAACGCCGCATCCGGCGCCGGTGCCGGCGAGGCGCCTTCTTCCATTTCTTCTTCTTCTTCTTCGATCGCTTCCGATAACATTTCCTTGGCGTCTTCCAAGCGTTCTTTTTGCTTCTCGCTCAACTCTCCATCCGCATCGAACGGTAACAACACGCCGTCGACTAAGTGAATGATTCCATTACACGCGTAATTATCCGCTCCGATTACTTTTACTTCCGACCCGGTACCTTTGATGAAAATGGACCCGCCTTCTTCGTCGATTTGAAGCGCAAACGCGCCGGAGGTATCCGAGACGGCGTTCGATAAAGCGGTATTGATGAATTTTCGATCAAATGCTTTTAAAGTTCCGAATTTATACACAAGTTCTGGTAACACGTGGTACGCGACAATCGCCCCGGCGACGGTTTGGTTGCCTAAAATCTTCGCAAACTCTTCCGTTTTGTTCTGCGCTCGCGTCCATGAGAGGAAGTTTTCGATGGCTTTGTCCGTCGGCGCGAATAAAGTGTCCACGGTTTTTCCCCGACTTTCATCGCCGCCGTTCAAAGCGGCGGAAATGCGAGGGAGTTTCTCGACCACGGAGGCGAGTTTGGACAGACCCGGACGGGTTTTGATGATCTCTGTAAATGAAAGAAAATGTTAGATCATCGCGCGTCAGATGTAATACTTTCAGAGCAACGTCCAAGACTATACAAGAATAAAGTTTCGTAATCATTACCTAGCATTGTCTCGCACTTCTCGCCCGGCGTATACTGCGTGGCATCTTCTTGGAGTAATTTCCGTCCCCATCGACCCCGTCTGACGACGACGACCGGTCGCGCGACGACGACTGCCGGCCGCGCGTACCCTCCTAAAGTGTTTTAGAATAAAGATCAGTCATATTTTTAACACGTTTCGTAAAATAAGCGTTTAACATACCGTAATATCTGTACGCTTCGATTTGCCTCAAAAGCGTGGCAAAAAGTGCCAGGAGGAAGACCGGGAGGAAGTGTTTATATTGTTTAGAAGAGTAGTACATTCCTGTTGTTCGCTTCGATGATGACGATGATGATGACGATGGATGGATGTGTGTTGTTGAAAACGAGAAAGTGAAGTATTTTCAAAAGGTCTCGTTTTGAACAATTAAAATTCTACCGCGTACGCGTCCTATCTATTAAAGTATTATTAGTATTAACAGTATCTATCATCATTTGCGAATGAAGACGTATAAATATTCGGGTCTTCCTCTCGCCCACATGTCTTCGGGAACTTGAATCAACTCCTCGACGTCGAAATCGTTTTGGAGGAGAGATTTGACCAACTCGGGGGAAAGCGCGAAAGGCGGACCGCCTTTGAAATCACCCAAGGGAAAGACCAAGGAAATCACGCGAGAACCTTTCTTGGTGAGATTTCGCATCTGTTCAGCCCACACGTGTCTCTGCGTAGGTTGTATCGCGCATAAGAACGTGCAATCGTAAATAACGTCGTACTTATCGTCGTGCGTAAAGAAGTCCTCCACGACGCACTTCGCTTTCGATTTATTCTCGCTTTGGTACGCTTCGCACGCGTTTCGAGCGGTCTCGGACACTTCCAAACCGACGATATTTTCAGAATCAAAAAACGTCCGACTGAAGGTTTCCAACGCGTAGCCTCGGCCACATCCAGGGACGAGCACTCTCGCGCTTTTCGTTTTCTGCAACTCTGGAACGAACGTTGTATTCTTCGCCAAGAAATGGACCAACGCCGGTTCTGTTGTTGTCGTTGTGTTCGCGGAGAGAGAGAAGAGAGAGAGAGAAAAAGAGAGAGACGGTTAATAACTTCATCATCGTTTGACTCTAAAAACAAAACGTACCGGTTCGATTGCAATCGAACTTTGGTTTCGATTCGCCATTTTTCTCTTCGTTTTGCCACATGGCCTCCCATTTCGTCGATTTGGTTTCCGCATCGTAGTACGCTTTATTTAATGATAATATTTACATAACGAGACAAAACGGTGTCAGTTTAGAGTAATACAATAAGAGCACAGTTTAAAACGTACGGTGGTGTTGGCTTTCCTGGTCGTCTTTCTTCTCCATCATCGTTCGTTGTCCTAAACTTAATATTCTTCGTAATTTCCCGAACCTCCTTTTCCTCCTCCCTGATTTGAGAGGATGAAGATGATGAAGCACGAACGATGCTTTCGACGCACACGCAGAAGACTTCGATGAAATACTAATGTTGTCGTCGAGGTGTTCTCTCTCTCGCTGCTTTTTCTGTTCTTTTTCTCGCGCGTTTCAAAGCGGTAGAAAAGAGTGTTCGAGCGCGCGTTTTAATGAGGATATTCGTGACATGTCCTTTTCCCCCAACACCAAACGAAATGCTTTCACGGAGAACAACAAAAGCGCAACAGAAGAAAACCGTTTCATCACATCGCGAAAGAGTCTCTCTTCTTTCCGTTCTTTTTCTCGTTCGCTTTCGCGTCTCTCTTTCCGTTCTCTTTCGTTCTCTTCGCGAAAGGCGTTCGTTGTCGTGCCTTTACTAAAAGATCTCGTCGCAAAGCGAGAGCGATTTGCAGTCAAACTGTTTCAGATCAGAAATTCATACACAGAACTCGGGATCATCCATACTTCCGCGGAACCAACCGCGCGGCATCCAACGCATCGTTTGCCAACGTTTCGAGCACTACTGGTGCAGCGCTACTAATTCGAGTGGTCTCGTCTTCGTCTTTTTCTTCGCGCGTAAAGTCTGCAGTCGATGGAGTTACTATCGTGAGTAAATGCGCGGAGAGAAGAAAAGCCGTTACGAGAAAAAAACGAACACTTTTTACTTCATTAGAAGTACTTTGAAACGACGACCAGTGACGACGACGACGACGACGACGATGCGGAGCAAAGTTTTCGCCTCCCTCGCGAAAAGAGGAGAGAAAAGAGCACCGCTCTTCGCGAGAACGTGGAAAAGGCAGAACGTGCGACGGAGCGCGATGGCATCGAAGAGAAGATCAAAAACTGTCGTTAAAAATGCGATGAATTTCCCGCAAAACGTCTCCAACTTCTTCACGCCTCTCCTCGCGTTTACGAAAGCGAACGAGCTCGAAAAGAGAAGCGAACGCGCGTATTTAGAGTACCCGGTATGTGTAGTCGTTTTTATAGTATACGTGCGCCCTTTATTGTGCTTTGATGATGTGTTCTGTGATGTTGACATTTTTCCCTCTATAACTACTTTATTATATAGGACTCAGAAGGAAAAATCCTCTTCTCGAAACCAAGCGAGAAAGCGAACGGTCTGGTGACAATCTCTCAATTCGGTCCAAACTGGAGATCGCTTCGGTTTAACGACGTCGAGCAAGGGTTAGCGTACGTTGTTGATGAGGAGATCATGGACGGGAAAGTTTTGGCGTACGAGTATTTGCGAGCGATGGCGGCGGCGACGGCGGCGAAGAGGAGGTTGGATTTTTCGGATGAAGAAGAAGAAGACAGAAAAGAAGACAATGAAACAAAGGATAAGATGCTGATGATTGGCATGGGTTCTGGCGCGTTGCCGTTTTTCATGGAAACGCATTTTAGTGATGAGTTTGAGATGGAGACGGTGGAACACGATCCGGTGGTCATCGAAGCGATTGAACGGACGTGTTTTAACGGGAACGCGATACCGTTTCGATGCGTCGTCGACGACGCTCGCGAGTATTTGGAAACAAAAGTTATGAATGGAAGTTTAGATATCATAAGTATGGACGCGTTTGACGGCGGCGGAAACGTACCGGAACATTTGATCTCGAGAGCGTTTTTCCGCTTGTGCGGCGAAAAGTTGAAAAACAATAATAATAATAATCAAAGATCGCCGTCGATGTTCATCATGAACTGTTTCAACGGCGTGAGAGGCTCGACCGCGAGAGCGTTTGTTCACGTCGTTTGCGCTCGATTGGAAAAGTCGATCGGGCCGGTCATGACGATTCCGATTCACGATCAGCCGTGTAACGTGATTGTCGTCGCGTTGTTGAAAAAAGAAGAACCAAGAGAAGAAGAAGAGGACATACGCGCTCAATACTCCAGAGACGCGATCGCTCGATCCGCTCGAGAAGCTTTCAAACTTGGGAACGCGGAAGAGTGGGACGCTGGTAAAAGAGTCGAAGGTTTGTTCTGGGTCGTCGATTGCGACGAGAAAGAGAAAACGATGCGAGAGATTGAACCGCCGCTATTGAATACGAATACTAATACGAAGAAGAAGAAGAAGAATGTGGAGGGTAAATATCGAGGACGCAACGGGACGTACATGCCGAAAGAGTTTGCAGAGAATATTGAGGTGTACGAAGGGCAGACTACAGACGCGCATTCATACGACGACAATATCGAGAAGAGGAGGTAGAGAGGATGGTGGTTTTTATAGACGTAGATTTAAAAGTAGAAGAAGTAGTAGTAGTAGTAGTAGTAGTACCTAGTAGTAGTAGTTCAAATAGATTCGTGAAAATTTGATTAGTATTGAGTTGTGATGATGATGATGACGATGATATTGATGATGCGCGCTTGTGGTGCTTTTGTTTGCTTTTTAAACGGGTCTCTCGTATTGGGTCAAATTCGTGCGAGTGTTCCAGTAGTAAATTTGTCCGTCTTGGTTGACTTCTTCCCAATCGGGGGGTAAGGAGGAAATCGGATGATGACGCGCTACCGGGGGCGGGGCGACTTGTTGCACTTGTTGACCGTACACTTGTTGGCCGTAGACGGGAGCGGCGGACGAAGTGGGCGCCGTCGCTTGACCGTACACTTGTTGTTGGGTACCGTACGAATATTGTTGTTGTTGTTGTTGGCCGTAGACGGGAGCAACGGCTGTGGCGACGTGAGAAGAAGCCGCCGGCTGACCGTACGTGGCAGCGGCTGCGCCATACACTTGGGTGGTGGTGGCGGCGGCGGCGGCGGCGGGTTGACCGTATATTTGATGTTGTTGTTGACCGAAAGCTTGTCCTCCGTAAACGTTTTGTTGTTGTTGTCTTCCTTGTTGACCGCCGCCGCCGCCTCTATCCGCGCCGCTGCTCGCCATCAGTTCGTGCACCAACCGAACGGCCGTTTCCACGCACCCGGGTTCGCCAGAAATCTCGCACACTAACCGTTCGCGATTGATTCTCACTCTCGCGCCGGAATCCGCTTCGAGTCTTCGAATCGTCTCGCCGCCTTTACCGATGATACGACCTTCCATCCCGGCACACGGAATTTCCTCTCTTCCTTGTCCTCCTCCTCCTCCTCTGTCTCCTCCTCCTCTCTTCTCTTCTCCTCTTCCGCCTCTTTCGCCTCTTTGATGATGTTGACCACCTCGTCCTTGGTTTTGTAATTGCTTCTCTTTCTCCGCGTTCCTCGCCGTGCCTTCTTCTATGATTCTCAGAATCTCGACTTCGCACTCGAGAACGTTCGTTCGATCGCCCATGATTTCCACGCATCCGTTCTCTCTGTTCAATTGCATGACGACTTCGTACTTCGCTTGCAACTCGCGAATCTTAGCGCCGCCTTTGCCGATGATTCGTCCTTCGTTTCCAACGCACGGAATAGATTTGGTCGATTCGTATTCAACTTCAACGGCTTTTTCTTCGTCTTCGTCTTCGTACTCTTTTTTCCCTCTTCTCTTCTTCGATTTACCACCATCGCGGCGACGTTTCTTTTCATTCCCTTCTTCTTCTTCTTCTTCTTCTTCTTCTTCTTCTTCTTCCTCTTGGTCTTCTTCCTCTTCCTCGTCGGACTCGCTGATCGTTCTCACTTTCCTCCTCCTCGAGGACGACGCCGACGCCAAAGCGCCTCCTCCTCGTCCTCTTTTTTTACCACTCTTCTTCTCCTCCTCCGCCGCCACATTTGTCGGCAAGTGGTCTTCCTCCGTGATGACGCGTTTGCGAGGCTTTTCATCTTCGTCATCTTCTTCCTTGTTCTTCATCTCAAACTTGGCGATGGCGTCCTCGGCTTTCTTCTTCGCTTCGTCTCGCAACGTTTCAATGTTCAAATCGTTTTCGCCATCATCACCATCACCACCACTCCCATTTGTCGTCGTTTGCATCATCGAGGACGTCAAAAACGTTTCCAGTCGTTTCAAGAGTTCTGGTTTCAAACCGGTCGCGTCCAAGCCGTACGCGTTCAAGCGTTCTTTGAGCTCTTTGACTGTCATTTTCTTGAGATTTTCATCTTGTCCTTTTGTTGCAACAGTCTTTGTCTTCTTCGTGACTTTTGCCGCCATTTTATCAAGACGTGTAATGTGTGTACTATATAGTCTTCTGGGTGCGAATGTAACAGTTCTGTGGTTCTAAACAACGCGTTGAAAGAGAGAGAAATGATCGAAAATTGGATCGGATTTTACGCGCAATTTGATACGAGTTTTGATCTGTTTTGTGCGCTCGCTGGAGAGTTTTAGAGTCAGATCGGAGAGAGAAAGAGCGATGTATCTTTGTCTTTATTATTTGGTCGTGGTAGTGAGAGAGAGAGAGTGTGTTTGATGCGTGTTTTATGTGTTCACTTTTGTTTGCGCCGCCTTGTAATAAAGAGAGACTTTTTATGAAGACATTGGCCTAAAAATGGCCTCTCTGTTGTGCGCTCTGTACATCTGTTGATATCTGCTCGGTCGCGATGATTCTGGAGCTGAAAATTCACACGAAGAATAGAAACGTGTGTACGTATACTTGTACGAATTTTCAGGAGCATTTAGAGCGAGAGAGAGAAGATATGCGCGTGTACACACGAGCGATCACACAACGCTCTCTCGTCTGTATTTTCCAAGAGCTGTCTTTTTTGTCCACCAAACCACCCACTTAAAATTGCTCTCTACAAAAATGGCCTCGTATAACCTCCAACGTCTATGAGTCTCTCGTTCGTACTCGTAATGAGTGTCTGTTGTATTTCTTACTCTCTGCTCTTTAAAGAATGATGCATAAGTCTCTCGTTCGTACTCGAGTAAGTGTATGTCTTACTCGTATTTTTTGCTCCACTTCACACGAAAAAATTCAAAAAAAAGGACTCCTCTTTAGAGAAATAACAGGGGGAACAGAAGAGGTCCTCGCTATCGAGAGCGGCATGTTTCTCACTCTCTACTCTATAGAACGCGTACCAGTACGTCCACGTCTCTCGTTCTTTACCGCGTGAGTGTCTGTATGTCTCACTCTGCTCTTTAGACGTGTGATTTATGGTAGAGAAGTACTCGTATTTTTGAGAAAAAATTCAAAAGAAAAGGAATAGGGGGAAAAGAAAAGGTCCTCATTATTAAGAGAGAGACTTACGTATTAACGCGTGTATTCGAGAGAGAGAGAGAGGAAAGAGAGAGGAATTTTAAAAGCGCAATCAAAAGACATCAGAACAGTCTGTATTCTATTCGTCTTTTCAGCGTTCGGCTTCGCTGAATACGCATATAAAAATGGACGAGACGATGCACGATAAAAAGTACCATCCGGTGTTAAATCACCCCCCGCTGGGAACCGGAAACTTCGGCCAAGCTCGCCTCATGTTCGAAACAAAAACAGGGAAAAAAGTGGCGATTAAATACATACCGAGAGGGAAAAAGTTAGACGAGAACGTGGTGAGGTAATGATGTGGTTGTGTTGTATTCTTCTTCTGTTTTTGATTTGGTTTTTTATGATCGAATGTTTCCTTCTCCGAGTGAGTTGTTTGTTTGCGTGAGGAGAGAACAGGATGCGCTTTATTTAATGCGCTCGATTTGAGATATATTCGACGCACATTCGCTCTGTTCGAGAGAATATAAAGCCAAACATGTTTCGCTCTTTCCAAGGAGACCTTTTGACGCCTGTTTTCATTGCTGACCTATTGCTTCTATTCTGTTTTTATTCAACGCGTTTCTCGCTTTGTTTCGGCGCAAACGATGATAACAACAACGTAAAACGAAAACAGGGAAATCCATAACCACGCGATATTGAACCATCCGAACATCGTGCGTTTCATCGAAGTTTTGTTAACGCCGACGGATTTAGCCATCGTGATGGAATACGCGAGCGGTGGGGAGTTGTTCGATCGGGTGTTAACGAACGGTAGGATGCAAGAAGACGAGGCGCGGTATTTCTTTCAACAGTTAATATCCGGCGTGGATTATTGTCACAGCAAAGGCGTGGCGCACAGAGATTTGAAATTGGAAAACGCGTTGATCGATAACAGCCATAATAATACTCCGAGGTTAAAGATTTGCGATTTTGGGTACTCGAAACACTCTCTGATTGATTCGGCGCCGAAATCGGCAGTCGGGACGCCGGCGTATATCGCGCCCGAAGTTCTCAAACGACAAGGTCAATACGATGGGAGAGCCGCGGACGTGTGGTCGTGCGGTGTCACTCTGTACGTCATGTTGTGCGGACGATATCCGTTCGAAGATAAGACAGACCCGAAGAATTTTCGAAAAACCGTGAAGAGGATATTAAACGGCGAGTACGGATTCCCGTCGAAAGTCGCGTTGTCGGAAAAGTGCAGAGAACTGTTAGCCGGCATATTCCAGGTCGACGTCGCGAAACGGTTAACCATGGAGGATATCAAAAAAGACGAATGGTTCAACGTGAATTTACCGAGCGAGTTGTTTGAAAACGATGATGTGAGTGCATCCTTGCACGCTTCAAAATTTGAACCCATGGATAGAGAGTTGCTGACGAGAATCGTAGAGAAAGCGAGAGAGACCCCGTCATCGGGTGGAGGTTCGTTCGGGAGTAACAATTACGAGGCACGAAAAGACGGCGGCGACGAGGAAAACGAGGAAAATAGACAACCACCATTACCAGCAGCAGCGGCGGCAGATAATAATAATAGAATGAGCAAAGCGATGAGCGTGGACGAGTACATGGAAATGGAGGAAGATTTCCATTGAAAAAAACCGTCGTCGGGGTCGTATACGTCTCACAGCATACGTCGTCGTCCGCCTACAAACGCGCGTCGTGGATTGTGCTCGGTTGTACCATTAATTTGATAATAAGAAAGTTTTTTCTACTACGTATATATAAAAATCAGCTAAAATTGTACGCATGTATACTACGAACAACAACAAAGTGGTGGTGTTAAACAAAAACACTTTACAATTTCACGCGAATGTCAACCCCCGCTGGTAACTCTAACCCCATCAACGCGTCAATCGTTTGCGCGGTCGGCTCGTACACGTCAATCACTCTGTTGTGCGTTCTCGTTTCAAAGTGCTCTCGCGAATCCTTGTTCACGTGCGGCGAACGTAAAACGCAATAAATGCGTCTCTTCGTCGGCAACGGGATCGGACCTTTGATTCGCGCTTCCGTAGCCGTCGCAGCTTCTATGATTTTGTCGCACGCGGCTTGCATGTGCGTCGTTTCGAAGGATTTTAAGCGGATTCTAATCTTTGACGCGGCGACCGGCGCGGCGGCTGTGAATTGTTGTTGACGTAAACGAGAGAGAGAGAGAAGGAACACAAGTCAGCAAACACAAAAGAGATGTGTAATAATGAAAACGTCATCATCGCGCGTCGCACTGGGGAACAAAGAAAAGAGAGCCACTCTTTGAAGAGAGAACTCTTCGTCTCGCGCGTATTTTCTACTACACAAGCAGAGCAGCCCTCTTTATCCTCCTTTCAGGTTTTCACCGGAATTCGACCCGACGACGGCAAGAGCGCTGCTCGATGATAAAGCAGCACAGAACGATTTATAAAACGATAAAATCTCGCGCAGAAACGTTTGTTGGATGTATATTTGACGAGATTTCCTGGCGTCTTTGGTCGCATCTATCTTCATCATCGCGATGCGGCGCGCGCGCGTTACAGAGAAAAAAAGAAGAATCAACACGTACCGGCATCGGCAGCGCGAACGCGAAACGCCTTTCTCTGAACAACTCTCTTACTCGTCGCGTTGGACGTCAAAGAGGACGTCGAAACTCTCGAGGATTGGGTTGAAGTCGAGCAGTGCAATGAAAACGACATCGTTTTGGTATTCGCGCGCGGGGGAAGTGTGTGGGTTTCCGCGCGCGCTTTCTCGGATAAAATTTTTGTAGAGGAGGGAATGCCCATTCCGAGTATTAGGGTTGTACACCCTAAATTTTAACACGCTTTTTTTCTGGCAATTTTAGAGGGAAAATCGATACAATTTTGGACTGCTTTAAGTAGTTGTTGTTGTTGTTGTTGTGCATAAACAAACGCGACACTCGCACACACACACTCTCTCTCTTTAAAACGCGTTTGTTTGCGGGGCGATTTCTTTTGTTGCGATGAAAATGGCATTCAAAACGTATACATTTGATTAAGAAAGAATGATGATGCAAAATTCCGAATTATGTTGTTCGGACTACATGACAGAAGAGGAGCACGAGCGATTGGAAAACGCGAGAAAAGAGCTCGAGAAAGTCCTGCTCGAGGTCGAGAGGAAACCGACGATGCTGTGGCGATTGTTCAGGGAAACCGCTCTGTTGGACGGCGGCGAGTGCAGAGACATCGTGGAGAAACATATTTTACCGAGATTGAATAGGACGGATGTGAAATTCTTGTACGAGGTGAATACGGAGACGAGAAAGTTGATTAAGAGATCATCTCGCGAGGGGGAGTTGAAAAAAGGGTTTCATATTGAAGAGATGATGTCGATATCGACTTTGGAAGTAGCGTGGAAGCATTATCCGTGGGATGATTACTTCATGAACGAACCATATTTCTGCTGGAGAGTTGCTCTCACGAATAAACTCGAGTTGCTCAAGTGGGCGCGAGAGGAGAAAAAGTGTGAGTGGAATGTAGGGACGATTAATATGGCCGCAGACCAAGGCAATCTGGAAATGGTAAAGTATTGCGTTGCAAATAAGTGTCCTGTCAAAGAGTTTGCGTGTGCAAATGCTGCCAAAAACGGTCATCTCGAGTGCCTCAAATACTTACGCGAAGAAGTCAAAGCGCCTTGGGGTTCAGAAACTGCCGCTTGGGCGGCTGCAAATGGCCATCTCCACATACTCGAATATCTTGTTGAGCGTAAGTATGATCAATATAGCGTATTGGCGTGTCGGTTTGCGGCCCAGAGAGGTCACTTAGACTGTTTGAAGTACTTACACGAAACCGCCAAATGGCCTTGGGACTCTCAGGCCGTTCGAGAAGCGCACGAGAACAACCACACCGACTGTGTACAATACCTCCTCGACAACGACTGTCCATTACCATATGGTTGGCGATACGAAAACGGCGAGTTACACGACGTGACAGAATCAGAATCAGAATAAAACTTAATGTAATAACACGCCCCGCGCATACATACGCACACCAGAAAATACTACAAGAAGAGAAAAAACAAGCACACGAAACCTCAGAAAAATCATCACACAAACTCGAGAATGGGGAACTCGAATAACAAAATGACCCGCTCGTGCGTCCCTTCGAGCACTGGCAGCGATAAAAACAACGTTAAAACGATGGACGAACGCATCGACGCGTTGGTTTTGCGATTACACGAGGTATTCTTACGCTCTCGATCGTCTCGTCCGTCGCATGCTTTTTGCGTTCGAATTTTCAAACATTTTGAAAGATTTTTCCCGGTTAAAAGTCGTCTCCGTGTCGCGTCGTCTTTTGAAGGCGCGCGTCTCGAAGATCGTCGGTGTTATTCGCCGCGCGGTCTTTTCAAACGGCGGTGGTCCTCCCGAACGGGAAGCGCGGGAAAAGGAAAAGCAGCCGGCTGGCGGGTTTCGTCTCCGTGTTGTTCGTCTCTTTCTTTTTTCTCCAAACGACAGACCAAAAAAAGGTTCAAAATTGACAAAAATTTTCTCTTCAAAAAATCTCTCATCATAAAATCTAGATTGAAGCGGTAAAATTCGGCTCGTTTACGTTAAAATCCGGCCTCCAATCGCCGATATACATCGATTTACGCGTGATTGTATCGTATCCGGACGTGTTAACCGCGGTGGCGGAGTGCATGTGGGACGTTTTATCGAATAATGGAGCGAAGTTTGACAACATGTGCGGGGTTCCGTACACGGCGCTTCCGATTGCTACGTGCATGTCTTTGAACCACGATTGTCCGATGCTCATGCGAAGGAAAGAGGTGAAAGATTACGGGACGAAGAAGGCGATCGAGGGTGCGTTTGAGAAAGGGCAGACGTGTTTATTGGTTGAGGATTTAGTGACGAGCGGGATGTCGGTGATGGAGACGGTGCATCCGTTGCAACACGTCGGGTTGAAGACGACGGACGTGGTGGTTTTGATCGATCGAGAGCAAGGTGGGGAGCAGACGTTGAAGAAGAACGGGTTGAAATTGCACGCGGTGTTGCCGTTGAGCAGAGTGTTGAAAGTTTTAGAGAAGGAAGGGAAAATGAGCAAGGAGTTGGTGGAGGAGGTGCAACAGTTCATCGCGGCGAACCAAACCGGAGGCGACAAGCCCAAGGAAGAAAAGACGAAAAGAGAAACGTACGCGGAGAGAGCGAAGATTGCTTCCAACCAGTGCGCGAAAGATATGTTCCACTTGATGGAGAAGAAGAAGTCGAACTTGTGCGTTGCCGCGGACGTGGACACGGCGAAGGAATTGCTCGAACTCGCGGAAACGTTAGGCCCGGAAATTTGCATGTTAAAAACGCACTGCGATTTGTACCCGGATTTCACGGAAGATTTCGGCGAAAAGTTACAAGCGATCGCGAAAAAGCACGACTTTCTCATCTTTGAAGATCGTAAATTCGCCGATATCGGCAACACGGTCGTCGGGCAGTACTCCTCCGGCGTGCATAAAATCGCCGACTGGTCGCACGTGACCAACGCGCACATCGTGCCGGGATCCGGGATCATCGACGGGTTAAAATCTGTAGGTTTACCCAAGAAAAGAGGGTTACTTCTCCTCGCAGAAATGAGTTCTAAAGGTACCATGGCGAACGGCGCGTACACCGAAGCTGCCATCCAAATGGCCAAAGACCACAAAGATTTTGTCATGGGTTTCATCGCGACGAACCCAAACGCCTGGAAAGTCGAATGGTCTAAAGGCTTGATCAACATGACGCCAGGCGTGCAGTTACAAGTTGGCGGCGATAGCATGGGCCAACAATACAACACGCCGATGAATGTAATCTGCAACAACGGCTCGGACGTGATCATCGTCGGGAGAGGTATTTATAAAGCGCAAGATCCAGCGAAAGCGGCGAGCGAGTATCGAAAAGCCGGATGGGAGGCGTACGAAAAAAGCGTCAAATAAGTAATATTTTAAGAGAGTTTAAGAGAGAAAAGTTAATAAAAGAGAGAGAGGGAGAGAATGCGTGTTGTTTTATCATACTAATACGTGTGTTTTTTATTTATTGCAAAATGTATCTACTACAAAGTGAGCTTCTTGATCGAGATGTTTTTATCGGTATCTTTGGTCATCACTTTACTCACCGCCATCTCGAAATCTTCCTGCGTCACGTGCACTCTCCTCTCTCTCAGCGCGTACATCCCAGCTTCCGTGCACACCGCTTTACTCTCCGCCCCGGACGCCCCTCCCATTTTACTCGCGATCGATTTCAAATCGATGCCTCTGACTAAGTTCATTTTCCTCGAGTGAATTTTCAAAATGTCCACGCGAGATTCTTCGGTTGGATTCGGGAACTCGATTTTACGATCGATTCTCCCTGGGCGAAGTAACGCCGGGTCTAATATGTCCAATCTATTCGTTGCCATGATGACTTTGATTTTGTTCGACGCCTCGAAGCCATCTAATTGATTCAAGAGTTCCAACATAGTTCTTTGAACTTCCGAATCGCCGCCGGATCCGCCGCCGCCGCCTCGAGCCGAACCGATAGAATCGACTTCGTCCATGAACAAAATCGCCGGTTCGTTTTCGCGAGCCATGACGAAGAGTTCTCGAACCATCCTCGCGCCTTCGCCGATATATTTCTGCACCAATTCGGAACCACTGACGCGAATAAAACAACAATCCGTGTGGTGCGCGACGGCTCTCGCGAGCAACGTTTTCCCCGTCCCGGGCGGACCGTACAAAATGACCCCTTTCGGTTGCGCGATGCCTAGCGAATCGAACAACTCCGGGTGCTTAATCGGTAACTCCACGACTTCTTTTATCTCTTTCACTTGCTGATCTAACCCTCCAATCATATCAAACGTCGAGTCCGGCACCTTCTCCACCTTCATCAGCGACACCAAAGGATCAATCATCGACGGCAATATGTAATGCAACGCGTACGAATCGTTCTTCAATGCGACTCTCACCCCCGGCGTCAACTTTGCTAAATCGATGGACCTGTCGAAATCCACCACGTACTTCCCGTCCGGATGCGCTTTCACCAAAACCTTCGTCTTCCCCATAACTTTCACGACTTCGCCGATGTACGACCCGGGTTCTTGGAGCAAAGAGAGTTCCTCTTTCAACGCTCGAACTGTTCGTGATAATAAAGAAACGACAGAGTAGTTTTCAAATTAGGTCAGCGTTTGTTCTTCTTAAACGGGTGTTCATCGCGAAATGTCGTCTCGTCTCGTTTCGCGCTCCTTTTCGCCTCTCTGGTGGATCTTTCAAACATCATCCCATCCCCAAAAAACAGACGTTTACAAACAGACACACGCGCGCACAAAGAAGAAGACAAAGATCAAAAACAACAAAACGCGCGTCGAAAAGCGACACCAAAGATAAACGAGCGCGAGTATCACGCGCGCTGACGATGAAAAGACGAACACAAACCTCTCGAGTTTAACTCGTTTCTTTGCGCTTCCAATCGTCGAAGATTTTGCGTCCCGTCCCTTACGGCGATTTCTAACGCTTCCACTTTGCCTTTGAAGAAAGGTTTGAGACCGAGCGCGTTGGAGTTGTTTGCGTCTCGGGTGTCCGCGAGTATTGAGGTCATCTTTGTCTTCTTAAACTTCTTCTTCCTCTTCGTAATGAAGAGTTTCTCGCGCTTACGATCTGGACGTTTTCTGGTTTAGGGTGTAGGTTCTAGCAAGAGAGGTGTTTTTCTCTCTCTCTCTGCTCTTTCTCCTAAATATGACAGATTTAAAAGGAATCGATTTATCGATTGAAACTACCGTTTCTCTCTCTCTCTCTCTCTGAACGAAGTCAGGGTGTGTCAAGTCAAAGCGATGTTCCTAAAATTCCTGCAATAAATCTCCACCTCGTCGCCAATCGCGCTCTCGACTTCGATTTCGTCGCCGATTTTAATGTGGTGGCAGACGTGCGCGCCGTCGACGTAGATTTTTCCAACTCGCGTGTTCCAACGAAACTTGGTCGTTTTGTTCGCTTGGTAAAAGCCTCGACCGCGACCGGGAGGTTTTGGTTCGTGGTCGTAATATATCGGTTCTCGGTCGTGGAATTGGATGCGGGCGTCGTCGCGGGACATGGCGAAACCTCCGGCGGATTTCATCGCCGCGGTGGCGCCGAGCGCGGTGCATAAGCGGAGGCCGGAGGAGCGGATGTGGTAGTACGCTTCGAACTTTTTCTTCTTATTTCCGTCTTCGTCGTTTTTTTCGTCGTCGTCGTCAGAGTGTTTTGGAGGTGTATTGACCAAGTCGTCTTCTTCGAGCAAGACCGAATACCTCGACAACGCCGCCGGCGAGTTGTGGCAAATTAACACGTCGTTCAACGCCAGCGGCATCGTCTTCCACGTCTTGCCGTTTACTTTTATCCGAATACGATTCGCACGAATTGGACGCCGTTTTATCAAACTATTTACGCCGCTGCTATTTCTACTGCTCTCTTTGTTGTCGTCGTCGTTGTTGCTATCGCTACATTCGTTACTACTATTATTATTATCTTCCGACGACGCGAACAAAATCTCCTTCAACACATCCTCCACGTCGTTCGCATCTGCCGCGCACAACCATCCCGTCGACCGCCGCTCGTCTTCGGCTTTTTTCGTGAACGTTAAGCACGGCGCTAAAACCGCCGGGTCCGTGTTTATCCCGATCAATTTAGGCCTATCGCTCGCGAGTGACGATGATTTCGCATTGCCGCCATCGTTCCTAGAGGAGGAGGAGGAGGACAAAGACGAAGACAAAGAAGAACTAATCCAGTGACTGGCAATCAACGTCGTCCCGTCTCCACCTAACGCGACGACTAAATCCACCCCATCCAAATCCTTCTCCGAGAGCGAATCTCGTTTGACGAGCGCGTATTTAAGCTTTCCGCCGCTCTCTTCTTGCCATTTTTTCAAGAACGTTTGCACTGTTGTTAACGTTAATGTCGTCGTAATAAGAATAAGAATAGTAAGAATACTCGAAAATAAGAACAGTAGTAATCGCGTACCTTTCAAAACCGCCTTCTCGTGCGTTTCGTGTCTCGCTTTCAATCGGTCCCAGCGGACGACATTTTCGTACGAATCTCCGTATCTCTCGTTCGTTTCCGCCGCGCCGACTAAGGAGGTGTATTTCAGCAACGCGGTTTCTTTTAAAACGAGGAGGACGTTTTTATAGTGTAACGCTCTCTGTTGCGTCTGTTTCGTCGTCGTCCGCGTCCTCTCACCGTGAGGGGAAAACGGTGCATTCTGTTGGTCTCGCGTGTCGTCTGCGCGGGGGGTGATGCTGCTGCTGATATTATCGCGACGACGACGATGAAAAGTGTTCTCTCGTCGCGTTCGCAGAAACAAAGTCGCTCTCATCATCAGAGCTTTTTCGAACCGTCCTCGTTTCTGAGATGACCGCATCGTGCGTGTGTTGTATGCTCTCAAAATGAAGAGTTTATCCATTTTTTTCCAACTGTCTCTGATGTCAGAAACGGTCGTTTTTCATCGTGAGAAAAATAATCACATGTCTCTCTAAAAAAAGACACGAGAAGAAGCTCTTGTTTTTTGTTTGTTTGTGTGCGTCTCTCTCTCTGTCGTTGCGTCTCATGTCTGGAGTGAGGACGCGAGCGCAGAAAAGGAGGATGGGGGAGAGAGACGTGTGGGATTTGATCGTGAATAACGACGATATTTGTTTCAAACATATCATTCCGAGACTGAATGGGACCGATCTCAAATTCTTGTACGAGGTGAATACGGAGACGCGAAAGTTGATTAAGAGATCGTCACGCGAGAAGGAGTTGGAAGGGAGGTTTAAAGTTGAAGAGATGTCGTCGATATCGACGTTGGAGTTTGCGTGGAAGAATAAATCGTTGTGGCCGAGTGACTGGAGCGAAACAGATTTCTGCGTAAGAGTTGCTAAAACGAATAAACTCGAGTTGCTCAAGTGGGCGCGAGAGGAGAAAAAGTGTCAGTGGGATAGAAGGACGATTAATAGGGCCGTATTAAAAGGTAATCTGGAAATGGTAAAGTATTGCATTGCAAATGAGTGTCCTATTAATGAGTGGGCGTGTGTACTTGCTGCCAAAAACGGTCATCTCGAGATACTCAAATACTTACACGAAGAAGCCAAAGCGCCTTGGGATTTTCTTCCTGCCAATTTGGCGGCTCAAAATGGTCATCTCCACATACTCGAATATCTTGTCGAGCGTAAGTTTGATAAATATGACGAATTTGCGTGTGAGCGTGCAGCCGAGTTTGGCCACTTAGACTGTTTGAAGTACTTACACGAAACCGCCAAAGCCCCTTGGAACTCTCGGGCCGTACGAGACGCGCACTGGAACAACCACTCCGAATGTTTACAATACCTCCTCGACAACAACTGTCCCTTACCACGCGGTTGGTCTTACGAAGACGGAACTTTACACACCTCGTAATAAACACACACACACACACACACGAAAGAGAGACACACAGAGAGAAAGAAATACACCATTTACGCTTGTAAAAAAAGAGACACACTCACCCTAATATCTGTTTCAGAAACTTCCCCAGAAAAACAAAGCAGCAGACCTTATTCGTATCACACGCAACACAGAGACGCGTTTGAAAGCGAGAAAGCGAAGAAAAGCAAAAGCAGAGAGAGAAGTGTATCTGTTTTTCAAGAAGCATCTATCTGATGCATAAAACCTCCGTTATTCTCGCGAGAGAAACAACAACAACACCCTCAGGAGTTCCCGGGAGGAATGCTGTACTCAGAAGTATTCCTGTGAATAATAATCGAGGAAGAACGACGAGAAAACAACGACACCGGTTAAAAGCGAGAAGAGACGCAGTAGCAGTAGCAGCAGCTGATGATGACGATGATGAAAAGTCCTCCTCCAAATCTGCATCGTTTCGTCTGATCCTCATGAGGCATTCGGAAGCGGCGGAGGAAGACGAGGAGAAGAAAAAATACAGGAGGGACATCGATCGACCTTTAACCGAACGAGGCATTACGTACGCGAAGAAACTCTCGGAGAATTTAAAAACGATTTGCGGCGAGGAGTGGATGCCGACGCGGATCGTGTGCTCGAGCGCGAGGCGGACGCGAGAGACGCTGATGGCGATGGATTTAGTACCGACGATGTCAATTTTCAACGACAAAGTCTCTTCTTCTTCTAGTAGCAACAACAATACCGTGGTGTATTTGGGGTCGATTTATCACTACGCCGGGATGGACGGCGTGTTTGGGTCGCACGTGAAGCAGTTGATTATCGGGGAGAGCGAGACGTTCGAGGGGGAACAGACGGACGAAGTCGTTTTGATCGTCGGGCACAATCGAGGATTGGAAGAAGCGGTGCGAGAGTTCACCGGGGAGACGAACGTGGAAATGAACGTGGCGAGTTTAGCGTGTTTGAGGAAAAGGAAGGAGGCGAAGACGAGGGAGACTTGGGAGCAAGCGTTGGAGGAGAAGGATGACCCGAACGACCCGAAGAAGTCGTCGCTTTGGACGTTGGAGCATTTGTTAGACCCGAACGGTCAGTGTTTAGATTGCGGTTGGGGAGACGTTCCGCGAGGGTGAGGAGGACGAGGAGGTGTTGGTAGTTGTGCATTAATTACTACTGGTACCGGTACGTGTATTAAAAAACGATTACTACTACTAGTACTATTAGATACGCGAATAAATTCTTCTTTCTCTCTGATCGTGAACAAAACTGCTACTACAAAAACTCGCCAAACTCGCTCTTCAAAGCCGCCGCGGTAGTTTCATCTCCCTTTTCGAACCACGAAANCCCTCCTCCTCCTTCGGCTAAACCTATTTCCTCTTCGATTCCTTTCCCGTTATCTCTCACTCGGTAGGCGAAATCGGCGATGCGTTTCATCTCTTCCACGTCGTGCGTGACGACGACGATCAACCTCTCTCTCTTTAACTTTTCTAAAACTTTCGCCACGTCCGACCGCGACTTCCAATCCAACCCAGCTAACGGCTCGTCCAAACACAAAACCTTCGGGTCTCTCGCCAACTGACACGCCAACGCCAATCGTCTCTTATACCCTCCCGACAACGTCTTTACCTCGCTCTCCAACGGATACTCCTGCATATCCACCGCTCTCAACGCTCTCTTCGTCGTCTCCGCGAGCTCTCGCCGCATCCGAAACGACCTCGCGTTTTGCGGCCATCCGAACGTCAGCTCTTCTAAAATCGTCCTCCCGAGAAAGTGCCGCTCGGGGAACTGGAAGCACAGGCCGACTTTTTTCGTCCGCTCCGCCGCCGGCGTGTGCGTTTTTCTTCTTCGTCGCGTTTGCAACATTTGCGTTGACGTCGCTTTTCCTCCTCCTTCCTTTTCCTCCTCCTCTTCATACTCCTCGTCCTCGTCGTCGTCGAGAATATAAATCCCGCCTTCGGTTGGTTCGGATAGACCGGCGATTAAGTGTAACAGAGTGCTCTTCCCAGCTCCGGATTTTCCCACCAGTAACACTAAACCCTGTTTCGGGAATCCAACGAAGCATTTCGTCAAGGTCGGTCTCGCCGATCCCGGTGGGACGTGCGAGACGTCTTCGATTCGTAAAAACATCATTCGTTCTTCTTCTCGCATCATTTGTATCGTTTCATTCCTTGCTTCTTCTTCTTCTTCTTTAGGAGGTGAACCTTTTCCTCCTCCAAACGCGTTCAGTGTCATACCGTTACGACGACGAATGGTTTTGTTATTCTTGGTTCTTTTAGAGGAAGACAAAGGCCGAACCGACGGAAGAAAGGAAGCGTTCACAGAGGTTTTGGACGGAGGCGATGCTTTTCTCGTCGTTTTGGTGTAAAAGCGCGTCGTACACGTCGTAAACATCGTCACAGCTTTACGTCTTTACGTCTCTCTTTTCTGACGTTTTTGGGGGGAAATCCACAGAAAAAAGGCCACGACCTTTAAAACTGCTTCTGATGATGACTTCGAGCGAAGACGCGGTCGAGGAGGAAAACAACGACGCGTTGTGGAGGTTGTTTCGAAACGCCGGTGCGTTTTCGGGAGGCGTGTGTCGCGATGTCGTGGAGAAACACGTGCTTCCGAGGTTGAATCGAAATGATGTGAAATTCTTGTACGGAGTGAATACGGAGACGAGAGCTTTGATTAAGAGATCGTCACGCAAGGGGGAGTTGGAAAAGGGGTTTAGAGTGTACGAGATGTCGTCAATATCGACTTTGGAAGTAGCGTGGGAGCATAAATCGTTGTGGCCGAGTCGGTGGGACGAAACATCTTTCTGCTATCGAGTTGCTGAAACGAATAAACTCGAGTTGCTCAAGTGGGCGCGAGAGGAGAAACAGTGTGAGTGGGATTCAGGGACGATTACTGCGGCCGCAGAGCACGGTAATTTGGAAATGATAAAGTATTGCGTGGCAAATAAGTGTCCTATATATGAGGACGCGTGTGCAAGTGCTGCCTCAGGAGGTCATCTCGAGTGCCTCAAATACTTACGCGAAGAAGCCAAAGCGCCTTGGGATTTGGGCACTGCCATTTGGGCGGCTAAAAATGGTCATCTCCGCATACTCGAATATCTTGTTGAGCAAAAGTATGATAAATATGACGAATTTGCGTGTACGTTGGCGGCCAAGAACGGCCACTTAGACTGTTTGAAGTACTTGCGCGAAACCGCCAAAGCGCCGTGGGACTCTTGGGCGGTTTTCGAAGCGCACAAGAACAACCACCCCGAATGTGTACAATACCTCCTCGACAACAACTGTCCATTACCAGAAGGCTGGTGGTACGCGAACGGAGAGTTCCACGTGCCAGACTATTCAGAATCAGAATTAGATTCAGAATCAGAATTAGACCTCTCTGAATAATACTACTTTTGTACTAATAACGCGCGAGCGCGCACGTATCGTAGACTTTGCGCAATCACAGCGCGCACACGGAGCAGCACGCTCGAAACGTAAAGAAGCATCAAAACCCAGAAAAAAGCAGTGTTTTTAGAGCTAGAGGAGCGTTCGAAGTCGTTTTGCTCGTAATACTCACAGTAACATGTTGGTGTTCAGATTGGACATTTTCCTCTAAAACCTACATATTAGTCCTTCACTTTTGAACACACACGCAGAAAATTGATACTCTTATACAAATCAGAGTATTTAACAACAACTAAGAAGAATAAGAACGATGACGACGATTTCTTTCGCCGCGCGAGCTCCTTTTGCTCGTTCGAAAGGCATCAGCACGAGCAGCAGCTCTGCGCGTTTACGACGAACCCGCGTCGTTGTTAAATCCGCCGCGCGATCGAAACGAAGAAGCGATGCAAATGATGATTTTC
>JGI20158J14315_10000525_pt1 | contig 28822 bp, 19 predicted proteins | sample COG_08_FD_14315 | JGI IMG/M metagenome (IMG submission 14315)
GCCAGTGTCTACGGCATTCCTGTACGATCCATAATCCACTGATATTTTTAAGGTAGCGAACATCTCGACTGACTCCGAATTCATTGGTGAAACCGAGCTGATCACTCTCAGCATCGCAGAGCGGTTGATCAAGCTCCACCCCCATTAGCGACCAGGTACCCGAACTAAGGTAGGCAAAGTCAGACCCACCTGAAGCAGGAACTCCAGCAACCGCCGATGCGGTATCGTGCGATCCAACCGTGAATACGGGCAAATCTTGGCAGCGAATTTTATCACGGGCGGCCCCCCTAACCGTTCCAACCAAATGCCCGGGTTCCCACAACTCCCCGAGCATGTGGGTGGGCAGGTTTAAACGATCGAGCAGTTCAAAGTCCCAGGCTCGCGTAGTTTGATTAAGCATCTGGCTAGTACTGGCCATGGTAATTTCATTTCCCTTTTCTCCAGTTAACCAAAAATTAATCAGATCCGGTGTAAACAACAGGTTTTGGGAGGCATCCAAGCATGATTGCTCAGCTTCCTTTTCAGCCATCAATTGAAAAATCGTGTTTATAAGCAAAGGCTGAATACCAGTACGGGAATAACACTCTTCTCTTGGAACCATGGAAAAAAGTTTATCAAACATAGGGTGGGTACGTTCATCCCGGTAATGATAGGGCAAGCCAAGTAAATTTCCTTGTTTGTCCAAGTGTCCGTAATCCAACCCCCAACTATCTACACCGATGGATTGTAGAGAGGTTCCATATCTCGCCTGGGCCATAGCAAGCCCATTGACAATTTGTTGATACAACCCAACCGTATTCCAGTGAGTCGAACCATTGAGCGCTACTGGACCATTGGGAAAAGAATGCACCACCTGAAGTTGCAGTTTACTTCCATCAAATTCACCTGCTAAGACTCTCCCGCTTTCTGCTCCCAAGTCTACTGCGAGGTAGGCTTTCTTAGAATTGGACTTAAAATCAATCATAGAATAAGCACTCTATCGCTACTTTCAGACGCTAGGACTGTCGAGAAAAAGATAGCATTATAAAACTTCTTGAAAATGGGCACTCTTGCTTGAAGAAACAAAATGATTTGATATTAAAGTAAATAAGCAAATTCAAATACCTGATACGCTTTTATTAACAACTCCCGCTAAATATGATTTTTGATCCAATTTATCTCCTCGTCATTGGTATCGGCATGGGACTCAGCTTTTATGCTTCCAGCATCACCAAAGGTCGTTTTCGCAAATACAGTAAATTCACCACCCGTTCACGGCTCACCGGTGCAGACATTGCCCGTAACATCTTACAGGACAACAATATAAACGATGTCAGCATTGAAAGGGTTCCCGGAGAACTGAGCGATCATTATGACCCCCGAACCAAAACGCTTCGGCTTAGCCAATCCGTGCACGATTCGAACAGCATGGCTGCCTTTGGCGTAGCAGCTCATGAAGTCGGCCATGCCATCCAGCATGCAAAATCCTACACATTGCTATCTTTTCGTTCGGCTTGGGTGCCTGTTGCCAATCTTGGGGGCGGACTTTCTATGATTGTGATCATGCTCGCCTTCTTTCTAGGGGGTGTGCAAACCGCAACCGGAGCCTCTTTGTCCTGGCTTGGAGTTCTTTTGTTTGGGTGTACAACCTTATTTACCCTAATTACATTGCCCGTAGAATTTGATGCAAGTAGCCGGGCAATAGCCTGCCTGCAAAAAGGCGGATATGTCACCGAGAAAGAATTGGACGGTGCCCGAAAAGTTCTCAATGCAGCAGCCATGACATATGTTGCTGCCTTTGTCACATCGCTCCTCACTCTCCTGTATTGGGCTTTTCGCCTGGGTTTACTTGGTGGGCGTCGCGACTAAGCTGTTGTTGCCCCTTCCCTCTTTGGGTACAGTCACCCCCCTACTGCTTACTTTTAAAGTAGTTCCAATTCTAGTATTCCGGGCTATTGCAAGTTGTCTTTCCTCTATTAATTGCATAAAGATTTATATCTTATCCGCCTTCTAAAAACTTGATTAAGTACATGTTTTCATCCGCTCGCAATTTAAACGGACGAGTTTTTTCGTCCTTTCTGTTTGGTATTTTTCTTCTCGTACACGTTTCGACTGGAAAGATTGCTCTACAAAAAGAACATCGAATTTCAATGATCGGTGCTGGCATGGGATCACGCATGGTTCATTACGGTCATTTTGAAACCGAGGTTCAATTGCGTTTCCCCCACCATCGATTGGTGATTCGTAATATGTGCGACGAAGGAAACACCCCGGGCTTTCGTCCACACCCTGGGCGTGGACAGGAGGAACAATATGCATTTCCCGGTGCCAAAGACCTTGTGCCAGCCAAGTTTCAGGCCATTACCAAGCCTTCAGGCTTTTTTGAAACTCCTGACCAATGGCTTACCCGATTAAGAACGGATATAATCCTGGCATTTTTCGGATTCAATTCTTCCTTTAATGGACCGAACGGACTGGAGGCCTTTAAAAGAGAACTGACCGCCTTCCTCAAGCATAGCCTTAGCCAGCGCTACAATGGGGAGTCCCAACCTCTTTTAGCGCTGATCTCCCCTACTGCAGTTGAGCCCACACCTGGAGTAACCACTGGTGCTTCACAAAATAAAAACCTCGCTCTCTATGTGAATGCGATGCAAAAAATTGCCAAGAAAATGCGCATTACCTTTGTGGATGCCTATAATCCTTCGCTGCAATGGTACAATGGGGAAGAAGTTCATACCGTAGATGGTGCCCTTCTCAATGATTTGGGAAACCGCAAGCTCGCTACCCTCCTGTGCGATCGAATTTTTGGTCAAGGTAATCCCAAGAAAAATAAACGGGAAGCCATCCATGATGCAGTGATGGACAAAAATTTTTATTGGCTAAACGATTTTAAAATTCCCAATGGTGTCCATGTCTACGGAAGAAGATATAATCCACACGGGCCCAAAAACTATCCTTTCGAATTGCAGAAGATTAGGCAGTTTACTGAAATTCGAGACCGGGCAATTTGGGCAGCCAGTATCGGGCAAGGGACCCGTTTATTTTTTGAGGACAAAGCGCCCGGCAATAGTCGCTTATCTGCTGGGTGGAATTTTGTAAGTGCCCCCGAGCCAGTCCTTTCCGGCAAAGCTTCTTTACTAAGAGAAGGAAGGAATAACAATCAGGTAGTGGTCGATCAATTCCGCCATCCTCATCATATAACAGACAGAGAAGAAGAATTTTTTGCCTGGGTTTATCTAGATCCTAAGAATCCACCCAAACAAATCATGTTGCAATTTCATAACGGAAATTGGGAACACCGGGCTTTCTGGGGTCAAAACCTTATACCCTACGGTATTGATGGAACAGCAGGTAGAAAAAGATTGGGTAATTTACCAAGTGTTGGGAAGTGGCACCGATTATCCATCAAAGCTCACCAAATAGGATTGAATGTGAATTCGAAAATCTACGGGATGGCCATTACCCAATGGGGTGGAAAATCTTACTGGGATCGTGCCGGTGTTCATTACGGATCCATTAACCTTGCTGAAGAGGACAGAAAAACCATCAAACTGCCAAAGGTGGAGACCAATTACCGATCGGATAATATAAAACATGGAAGATTGAGCTACACTCCGGGCGAACAAGTCGTGAGCAAACTGAAAACTGCACCTGGCTACAAAGTTCAACTTTTCGCGGATGAAAAAAGATTTCCTGACCTTGCAAATCCGGTGCAAATGTCATTCGACAACCAAGGCAGATTATGGGTGGCTACTATGGCAAGTTATCCGCATTACAAAATTGGTGATCCCAAACCTCAGGATAAATTGATCATTTTTGAGGATACGAACAAGGACGGTGTGGCCGACAAACAAACAAACTTTGCAGATGATTTACATATTCCCATCGGCTTTGAGATTTCTCATGACGGAGTTTATGTTTCGCAAGGAGCTAACCTTATATTACTCAAGGATACAGATGGTGATGACCGCTATGACCATAAAGAAGTCATCCTGAGTGGTTTTGATGACCACGACACTCACCATGCCATATCTGCTTTTTGTGCCGATCCTTCCGGTGCCATTCTTATGGGAGAGGGAGTCTTTTTGCACAGTAATGTGGAAACCGTTTTTGGGGCGATTCGCGGGACCAATGGCGGATTTTTCCGCTACTCTCCTCAAAATAAAAGCCTAACCAGGCATGCCCAACTAAACATTCCTAATCCGTGGGGAATTGCTGTGGATTCTTTTGGTCAGGAATTTTTTCTTTTCACTTCAGGATCTAAAGTTGGATGGATGCAACCTGGTTCAGTCAGGTCAAGGTATGGAGCAGCCCTAAATTCACCCGACCTACTCACCTCCAACAAAGTCCGCCCGACTTCTGGAATCGAAATTGTTTCCAGCCGGCATTTCCCCGAAGATGTTCAAGGAGATGTCCTTATTAATAACAACATTGGTTTCCTTGGAATTAAACAACATCAATTAATTGATCAGGACCCTGGTTTTACCTCTGAGTATCGACAAGACCTGCTCTATTCTACGGACACAAACTTTCGACCAGTCGACCTTGAGTTTGCCCCAGATGGTTCCCTCTATGTGGTGGATTGGCACAACGCACTAATTGGGCATATGCAACATAATGCCCGGGATCCCAACCGGGATCATGTGCATGGCCGAATTTACCGGATTACTTACCCCGGGCGCCCTCTTGTGAAACCTGCCAAAATTGTCGGTGCATCCATTCCCGAGCTCTTGGAAAACCTAAAACTTCCCGAACTGCGCACTCGCTACCGTACTCGCCGGGAATTGCGTGCCCGCCATCCCAATCATGTCGCACAAGCTGCAAAAAAATGGGCAAACGGACAAACTGATGATCGTCTAAAACTCGAAGCTTTATGGGTAAGTTGGGGAGTTGATCGATTGAACAAGGAACTTTTAATCGAATTACTCGATTCCAAAGATTACCGAGTGCGTGCAGCTGCGGTTCAAGTATTGCGAAATAATTTCTTTAACTTTGAAAATGAACAGGAGTTACTTATGAAGGCAGCTCAAGACAGGCACGGTCGGGTACGGACAGTTGCTGCAACATCTGCTTCTTACTTATCGCCTAAAGAAGGTCTCCCCATTGTGAACGAGGTAATTAAAACTGGTATTGGTGAGGATTACCAAGGCAGCCTAAATTTCGCCAAAAGTGCTTTGGAACAAAGCAACGAACCCTTTGTTGAAGAAAAACACCGGATCAAGGTACCGGAACATCTTTCCCTGGCGGAAGGCAGGCTTTACACCAAAGGTGCTGAGATCTACGAGAAGGAAGGTTATTGCGGTACTTGTCATCAGGAAAATGGACTTGGGTTGCCGGATTCTGGCTTCCCTCCCCTCGCTGATACAAATTGGGTAAATGGTGACCACAAACGCCTGATCAAACTTACCCTCAAAGGATTAATGGGACCCATTGAAGTAAAGGGCAGGAATTATCCGGGTTTGGTACCCATGACCCCTTTTGAAAGTTTACTAGACGACTATGATGCGGCTGCTGTGCTTACATTTATTCGAAATTCATTCGGAAATAAATCCGAGCCAGTTCTCCCCTGGCAGGTAAATAAAGTAAGGAACGAAATTAAGGAAAAGAGTGGATTTTACAGTCCTGCAGAACTTCTTACAACCCATCCAAACTAATTAAGTCGCCGGCTTAAACCTCTTATCGCAAGGCCTTTTTCCTTATCAGGTTTCTAAGGGGGATATTTCCTCAGCCAAGTCTTCCAAAGGATAAGTCCAAATTTCGGATAAAGTCGGATGATACCAATCTGCCTTTAACATATCATGGACTGTCGCCCCCAACCCAACGGCAACTGACAAAGAATGAATGAGTTCCCCCGCGTCCTTGGAAGCACATTCGGCTCCTAATATCCGTCCTGTATTCTTGTCCGCATGAACAGCCACATAACCCCGCTTTGCCTCCATAAGGATAGATTTCCCATGATCATCAAAAGGGAAAGATGCAGATGTATATGAAAAGCCCCTCTTTGTCATCTGTTCCTGACTAAGACCGACCCTGGCAATTTGTGGATCCGTAAAGACCACAGTGAGCAAGGAATCATATGTCATTGGATTTACCGACTGTCCAAATGCATGCTTGGCCACGGTCTCTCCCTGCCTGATGGCGACATGGACGATCTCATGTGGTCCAGCACAATCTCCAGCAGCGTAGATATGGGGAACATTGGTTTGTTGATACTCATTGGCGATTAAATGTCCGCTTGGCCGAAGTTCGAGGCCAACCTTATCAACTCCCAGGCTAGCCGTTGCAGGCTGGCGCCCGAGAGCATTGAACAAAAACTTGGTTTCCAAGGTTTTGGATTCTCCCTCGTGCTCAAAATTCACGCTCACTCTTTCTCCCGGAAGATCTTCGAAGGATTTAAGCGAAACATTAGTTATTAAATTAATCCCATTGTCTCGTAAAGCATCGGCGACGACTTCAGAAGAGGCTTGAGCAAATTCTTTTAAAACATGGGAACTTCTCTGCAACTGTACAACTCTACAACCGACACGGGCAAGAAATTGAGCAAGTTCACAGGCGACCACTCCACCTCCAAGAACAATGCATTCTTCAGGCAAATAGTTTAAGTCCAGCACATCATCGCTTGTTTTGTAAGAACAACCACGCAAGCCTGGTAAATCCGGGGTTTTGATGATTGATCCTGTAGAGATTAAAATCTTTTCTGCCCGCAAAACTTTCCCATCAGATAATTCCACGGAGTTAAGATCCCGAAAATGTCCATAATCCTTAAAGAGCGAAAACCTACCATCCTCCAACTGCTCTTTTCGATATTCGGAAAATTCCCGGATCACTTCGCGTTTGCGCTGCTGTATTGCCTCCATGTCAGCCACCGGCTTGCCCCCCTTAAAGCCAAAAATATCTCCCTGCTGAGCAAGATGAAGAACTTCGGCGGAGTAGATTAAAGTTTTGGAAGGCATACATCCCCGAAGAATGCACAGCCCGCTAAGTTCGGCAGCTCCATCGACAACCGCAACTCGCTTACCAAGGTCATGGGCAGTTCGAGCAGCAGCATACCCAGCACTNCCCCCCCCTATTACTAAAAAATCAAATTTTTCCGTTTCATTCGTCATAAAGAGCTTTTTAAAGCGGACCTATGAAACTGTCGATTCGCATTCTATTACCAATTATTACCCCCCTTTATTCCGGATCTATAATTGAATTGATTCGAGGGCTCTTTTTGCCAAGTATGCAAGATCTACATGATTAAACTTCAAGAATATAAAGAAGGAGAAGTTGTCTTACCCGAAGGACAGCTTGGCACAGGTTTTTGCATTTTGGAAAGTGGCACTCTAGAAGTGATTCGTGATAATAGAGTACTCAGTGAGATCGACATGAAGGGAGCCATTTTTGGCGAACTCAGTGAAATCCTTGGTATGAAAAGAGATGCGGCAATTCGGGCCAAAACTGTAGCCCAAGTGAGACATGTTGAGGAAAGTATTGGTGATATTGTAACCAAAAACCCTAAAGTTGCCCTCAAGTTAATCCGTACCCTTGGTCGCCGTCTGTATCGGATGAACAAAATTGCCCCGCGGGGAGATTCTGACTTTAATATCTTCAAAAAGGCTGATGGTTCTAAAGTACTTGATGTTACTGACAATACCATCCGTATCTTGGTTGTAGACGACAAGCCGAACATTATTAAACAGCTAACAGATATGTTCGCCCTAAGTGATTGGCAGGTAGAGGGTGCCAAAGACGAGCAATGTGCCTTAGATGCCTGTGAGCACAGTCACTACTCTGCAATCCTCATCAGTATGGCTTTACCAGGAGATTCTGCGATTGATTTAAGGCGTAAGTTGAAAACCAACCATCGTGTACTCAACACTCCTGTTGTAGGAATGATTGTAATGGGTGACCAAGCTGCCCAACGTAAAGCTCTTGATTCAGGGTTTGCAGATTGCATTACCAAACCCTTTGACCAAAACAAAACCGATGCGGTGATGTATAAAGTCATGAACCTAGATTCATCAGCTAGGTACTTTAAATTTGTTGAGGATTATTTGTTATTTGATCTACCCGCCGAACTTTCTCCTTTTGTCATTAATGACATCAAAGAAAATATGGATCAACGTATCCGGAACACCATTAACGAGGGAATTTTAAAACTGATTATTGATGTCTCATCTTTGGAAGAGGTCGAGGAAGAAGCGATTGAAGTCGTGGGCGAATTCTCTGAAAAGATTGAGGATATGAAACTTCCAATGCGTGGAGCTATTATTGCAACCGGTGAAGACGCAGAGATGTGGAATAATTTGGATGGCTGTGAAGAATGGGCAATCTGTGAAAACTTGGAAGAAGCAAAGACATCGTTTGATCGCGAAGTTGAGGAGGAAGACTAACCTTCGTTTTCCGAACCTTAAATCTATCGACCTCGTTTCTTTCGCTCTCCCTTTTGGGAACTGTTAATTATGCCCCCTCTTTCAGACGCTGAGAAAGCCCGTGCTGCCTTTATCGATTTACAGCACAATATTTGTGATCAATTGCTCGAGGTTGATTCGACATGTAAAATTAAAGAGGATGATTGGGAGCGCGAAGAAGGTGGTGGTGGTATTACTCGGGCTTTTGCCAAAGGAGATGCCCTGGAAAAAGGAGGGGTTAATTTTTCCGATGTCCAAGGCAAGCAACTTCCCCCTTCTGCCACCGCGAATCGGCCAGAACTTGAAGGACTGCCTTTTCGAGCTATGGGGGTATCCGTTGTATTTCATCCCTACAACCCTTACTCCCCAACCACTCATGCAAACATTCGATATTTTGAAACTGGTCCTGAAGATGCCCCGAAAGCCTGGTGGTTTGGGGGTGGGTTTGATTTAACCCCTTACTATCCATTTCATGAGGATGTTATCGAGTGGCACGAAGCTGCCCGTTCTGTGTGTGCTCCCTATGGGAAAGATTTGTATCCAAAGTTCAAAGCTTTATGCGACAAGTATTTTTTTCTGCCACATCGTAATGAAACTCGTGGAGTAGGCGGTTTATTCTTTGACGATCTTGACCTGGGTGGCTTCGACAAAACCCTTGAATTTGTACTCAAAGTTGGACAAATCTTTGCCCAAACTTATTTTCAAATTTTTGAAAGGCGACGCACAACTCCTTTTGGACAGCACCAAAGAAATTTCCAGAAATATCGACGAGGTCGATATGCCGAGTTTAATTTAGTTTATGACCGGGGCACTCTCTTTGGGCTCCAATCTGGTGGCAGAACAGAATCTATTCTAATGTCTATGCCTCCTGAAGTATCATGGACATATAACTGGAAACCAGAGAGTGGATCACCCGAAGAAGAACTTTACACCTCTTACCTACGCCCGAGAGACTGGCTAGAAGAAGAACAATGATTGGACGCCCTCTTTTTCAAGCAACCCTGAAAGGGGAAAACCATAGTGGACGCCCTCCCCTTTGGGTCATGAGGCAGGCTGGTAGGTACCTGCCTGAATACCGGGCACTGAAAGAAAAATATTCTTTTGTGGAGATGGTTAAAACACCGGCACTGGCTACAGAAGTCACCCTTCAACCGCTTCGCAGGTTCGACCTTGATGCCGCCATCGTGTTTAGCGACATCTTAGTCATCCCAGAAGCGATGGGTCAGGGCTATGACTTTAGACCCGCTGGAGGCATTGAGATGACTAGTAAATTAGATGATGATTCCAGCATTGATAAACTAACATCCTGTGATATCGAAGAAAAACTTTCCTATGTCTCAGAAACCTTAAGAACCCTGCGGCAAGAGTTGGGTGATCAGCAAGCCTTGTTGGGTTTTTGCGGATCTCCATGGACCTTGGCTTGCTACATGATTGAAGGTGGTTCAGCAGACGGATTCCCCAAGGCCCTCGCATGGGCTGATAAACACCCAAAATCTTTTGATCGCTTACTGGAAAAAATAACCCAAGCCTTGGTTGATTATCTGACCATGCAAGCAAAGTGTGGAGTTGATGCCCTGCAAATCTTTGACAGTTGGCACAACCTTTGCCCCCCAGGACGTATTTGGGATTTATCCCTTAAGTGGATTGCACGCCTTATTGAGCAAGTTCCTCAAAACCTTCCATTGATCATTTATGCCAATGCACCGGTAGAAGGCTTGAAAGAAATTGTTCTGACAAAGCCACAGGCTCTCGGAATCCATCATCGTGCCAATATTGCACAAGCTCGAAACCTCTTCCCCGCTCCGCTGGTTTTACAAGGCAACTTGGATCCCGAGATTATGGAAACCGATCCAAACACGGTCATTAATAAAACCGTAAACATTCTAGATTCGATGAAAAACGACCCAGCTCACATTATGAATCTGGGTCACGGTATTCGACCGGGTGCCAAGATTGAGTGTATGCAAGCCTTGGTTTCCACGGTAAAGGCATATGGCAGCTAATTGGAAACTCCTGATGGATTGAATTTAGGCTTTAATTCGCAAATCGAACTTACTACTTCCTCGAAATCTTCATAACCTTCGACAATTTCAATTTCCATACGAAGGAAAAACAAGGGAAGAACCGGTTCGAAATCTTTGGGTATACGAACAGCATCTTTTTCCGTAGTAATCATCACCTCCGCTCCTGCGTTTTTGGCCTGCTGAAATAATCTGTTAAGTTCATCTTCCTCATACCGGTGATGATCTAAAAATCTTTTACGATAACGTAATTCCCCGGACATTCGATGTATCAATTGTTCAAAACCCCGTGGAGAAGCAATTCCGCAAAACACGCCAACTTCCCGTTCGTACAAAAAATTTAATTTTTCTTCTTTAGTATGATTGACCTGCCGAAAAACCTTGGGTTTGTGGGCACAACGAATGATCTCTGCCTGATGATTAAACTTCCTTATGGTTTCAAGTAATTCTAACTGGGGTTCGATTTCGGACTTAGTCACCATTACATACGAGGCTCGTGATAAATGACTAACTGGTTCACGAAGAATGCCCCGGGGTAAGAGTTTGTGGTTACCAAAAGGATTTAATTGATCGACCAGCAATAAATTCATATCTGCTTGAATTGGAAGGTATTGAAAACCATCATCCAAAATCAAAACTTCTGCCGAAAATTCGCGAATTGCATATTGTCCAGCACGCACCCGGTCTTTATCAGTTAATACAACTACGCCAGGCAGGTTATGAGCTAACATGAAAGGCTCGTCTCCTGCTTCCTCAGAATCGAGTAGTACCTGGTTTCCATCACTTACCACTTTGGTGCCAACATCTTTTACTTTCCTTCGCCATGGCAGTCTGGATGTATGTGCTAAATCGTCTTTGCTCTTGTATCCCCGACTGAGAACGGCAACTTTTTTTTGCTTCGATTGAAGTTCCCGGGCAAGGCGCTCAACCACGGGGGTTTTTCCAGTTCCTCCCATGGTCAGGTTTCCTACGACAATGACCAAGCCATCCAACCGGATTGAACGAAGGAAATAGCCTTTGGAGTATAGAAAGAGGCGAACCCTAACAATAACGTAAAAAATATAGGAGAAGGGGTGTAAAAAAAGACCAAATAAACGAGCAGAAATAGAGAGATCTCGATCGTACAAAACGCCTTCGACAAAGCTTTCGAAATCACTCCACTTTTGTTTTGTCCAAATAAGGGCGGTTTGTGCCATAATAATCGCTTAAAAATATACGATTAATAGGTTCTTTCAATCCGATTTACGAAGTTCATTCCTTTGATCCATTGACTTTTTTTACAATAACTATTTGATGATTTCCTTTTACCTAGTTCAAAAATGCAGGTAACTCTTCTCAAATCAAAGCTTCATAGAGCACAAGTAACCGGAGTTCACCCAGACTATTCTGGGAGTTTATCCATTGATCAAGACTTATTGGATGCCGCGGGTTTTTTGCACCACGAAAAAATTCTTGTCGGAAATATCAGTAATGGTGAACGCTTTGAAACTTACTGTATACCTGCACCAAGAGGATCTGGTGAGATTTCCTTAAATGGAGCAGCCGCACACAAAGGAAAAGTTGGTGACCTTCTTGTTATTCTTACCTTTGTAAATTTAAACCCAGACGAAGCCGCTGTTTGGGATCCTAAACTAATTCTTGTAGGTAAGAAGAACCTAAACCACAAAACCATTCCCTCTCCTGCACCTCTCAATCATGATTGATTATAAATTGCATATCCCTGGTCCTGTAGATGTATCTGCCGAGGCTTACCAAGCCATGTCAACCCGAGTAATGGGCCATAGAAGCCCTGACTTTGTAGATCTTTACAACTCTTGCCAACCCCAACTCCAAGAGCTTTTTCAAACGAAAGACCCTGTATTCCTGTCCACATCAAGTGCATGGGGAGTCATGGAGGGAGCCGTTCGCAACCTGTCCTCAAGGAAGGTTCTTTGCTGTATGTGTGGTGCTTTTTCAGATAAATGGCTAGATGTTTCCAAGCGGTGTGGAAATCAGGCCGATGGACTCGAGGTTGAATGGGGTTCGCACATTGACCCAGCTCTCCTGGACGAAAAACTTTCAAGCGGCGAGTACGATTTGGTAACTTTGGTGCACAACGAGACATCGTGTGGAATGATGAATCCCCTGGAAGACCTGATGAAGGTTTTGGCAAAATATCCTGAGGTTATTTCTGTAATCGACACGGTAAGTTCTTTTTCTGTGGTTCCCATTCCCAAAGACGATTGGGGAATAGATGTTATCCTTACTGGCTCACAAAAAGCATTGGCACTGCCTCCCGGACTTGCCTTGCTCACAGTTTCCGACCGGGCTTTTGCCCGGGCTGAAAGTATTGAGGGCAGGGGCTACTACTTTGACTTCCTCGAATTCTTAAAGAATCATGAAAAAGGAATGACCCCAAGTACGCCTGCAATTCCTCAAATTCACGGGCTTAAATACACCCTAGACCAGATTTTTGCTGAAGGTATCGAAAACCGCCATGCTCGCCATTCACGTTTAAACGAAATGGTACATTCCTGGGTTGATCAAAAAGGATTTGAACTTCTGCCCGAACAAAAATTTGCCTCTAAATCACTCACCTGCGTAAAAAATAATCTAGAAATGGATATCGCTGGGTTTGTTAAAGCATTGAAGGTTGAGAAAAAAATAGCGATCGACGGAGGATACGGAAAAATTAAAGGTAAAACATTTCGTATATCAAATATGGGGAATGAGACGGACGATACTATGGCTCACTTGCTCGGTTGTATGGATGAGTTGCTCCCCCGCTTTTTACCTTCCTAATAATTTGAACTCATTTTTGCCCAATATAACTCGCCTTAAAGGCTCATGAAAAAACTTATAATCGCAGAAAAGCCAAGCGTAGCCCGTGACCTTGCCAAGGCCCTTGGTAAAGTCCCCCAGAAGGAAGACTATTTTGAAAATGATGAATGGATAATCGATAGTGCGATAGGGCATTTAGTTGAACTATACATGCCTGACGATTTCGATAAGAAATTAAAAGCATGGAAAATAGCCAACCTTCCCATCATTCCCCCAAAATTTGAATTAAAACCGGTAACTACTGCTAAGAAAAAATTTCAAAGCCTTAAAAAACAGCTCAAAAGAAAAGATGTTGAGCATGTCATCAATGCTTGCGATGCCGGTCGTGAAGGAGAGTTAATTTTTAATTACATTCACGAGCTTTCTGGGTCTAAACTTGAAATCAAAAGACTTTGGCTGATGTCGATGACGGACAAGTCTATTCGCGAAGCTTTTACCAACTTGCGTGACTCCTCTCAAATGCAACCCCTTTTAGATGCAGCTAGATGTCGTTCTGAATCTGACTGGTTAATTGGAATAAACGGAACAAGAGCTGTTACCATCAAAAGAAACAAGGCGAGTAGTCGACAAGTTTCCACCGTTGGTCGTGTGCAGACCCCCACCCTATCCCTGGTAATTGAAAGAGAACATGAAATTCAAGGATTCGAGCCCCAGACCTTTCACAATATTCGGGCGAATTTCGAGATAGCAAACGGAGTATATCAAGGCATTTATCAAAAACCAGATTTTAAAAAAGACCCAGATAACGATCGTGACCGAGTCGACAGAATTTGGGATGAAGACTTGGCAAAATCTATTTTTGAAACAGTCGAAAAAGCGAGTTTCTGTCCAGTTTCCGAGACCAAAAAAAGGTCGAAACAAAGTTCTGCCCGGCTTTACGACCTGACCACCCTACAACGGGAAGCAAATCGTTTACACAGCCTCCCTGCCAGTCGGACTCTACAAATTGCCCAGGCTCTTTACGAAAGACATAAAGTCATCACTTATCCCCGTACCGACTCTAAAGCTCTTCCAGAAGATTATGTTCCTACCTGCACAGAGCTGTTAAAACGGGTTTCTGGAGACTTACAACCTTACGCCCACGAAGTTTTAGAGAAAAATTGGATCAACCCAAAAGATAAACGGGTATTTAATGATAAACAAATAAGCGATCACTTTGCGATTATCCCAACATCAAACAGCCCGCAAAAACTAGATGCAATGGAGTTAAAGATTTATAATCTTATACTTAAACGTTTTATTGCAGTTTTTTATCCCCCTGCCGAGTGGGATGTAACCACGCGAATAACTGAAGTTTCGGACCATTCCTTTAAAACAGAAGGCAAAGTTTTAGTGGATCCGTCCTGGTTGTCTATTTATGGAAAAGATCAAGGTGGTGAAGATACACTCCCTGCACTTTCTCCAGAACAAGATAAGGAAGCAAAACTACTTGATTCCGAATTAATTAGCGACGAAACGAAGCCTCCTCCTCGTTACAATGAAGCAACGCTTTTGTCTGCAATGGAAGGAGCGGGAAAGCATGTAGATGATGAAGAATTAGCAGAGGCTCTTAAAGAAAAAGGGTTAGGCACTCCAGCCACGCGGGCATCCACTATCGAACATTTAATCAAAGAAAAATATTTGAGGCGGGAAGGTACCGAACTGTTCCCTAGTCTTAAAGCCGAAGATCTTTTCCAGTTTTTACATGCTGCTGGAGTGGAGGTTCTTACCAGCCCAGCAATGACTGGGGAATGGGAGCAAAAGCTTCGTATGATTGAAGATGGTAAAATGTCCAGAGCTACTTTCATGGAAGGAATTTCCTCCATGACCAAAGATTTTGTTGAAAAAACCACAGGATTTGATGAGACGAAAGTATCCCTCAAGGAAACAAACCTACGTTCCCCTATTGATGAGCAACCCCTTTTCGAGGGACTAAACAATTACCAGAATGAATCTGGAGATTTTAAAATATCTAAGAATATAGCTGGTCGAAGACTTACCGTTGAAGAAGTGGGAATTTTACTTAAAGACAAACGGGTCGGTCCTTTAGATGATTTCATCGCAAAGACAGGAAAAAGATTCTCGGCGATGTTAAAAATGGAAGATGATTACAAAATCTCCTTTCTTTTTGATAACTCAAAAAATGAACAGGAAGAATCAATTGAAAAGGAGATGATTAAATCCGCTCCTGAAATTGTTGATTGTCCTTTATGCAAAGGATCTATTCGTCAAACAGACCTTTCTTTTATCTGCTCGAACAACAAAAGAGTTTCCGATGATGGTAGCTGTAATTTCAGAATTACCCGTAAACTTTTAGATAAGGAAATTCCGGTTGAAGAACTAAAGAAATTGGTAGTTGATAAAAAGACCGGTCTTATAAAGGGGTTTATTTCACGAAGAACCAAAAGACGTTTTGATGCCAATTTGTTATTAAAAGATAATGGTTCAATAGGTTTTGAATTTCCACCAAGGAAGAAAAAATCTGCTTGAGCACTTTGTCTGTTATGCCGATTTTTAAATACTTGGTATTAAATAAAGGTAATACCGAGGAGTATATTGAAGTGGAACAAGCATTAACAGATAAACCTCTTGTAAAACACCCAATTACCGGTGAACCGATAAAAAGGATAATTGATTCCCCTTCACTCACTCTTAGGCATTCTAGCCTTAGGGAAAACAAAACATTATCTGCGGATAATTTACAAAAGCATGGTTTTTCAGTTTTAGAAAAAAACGGCTCAACAGCGGAGTATGTTCAAACGATTGGAGATAAACTGGATTTGGAAGAAAATTCATGAGCTCTGCCAAAGAAAGAATTGCCAAGCCTAAATGGTTAAGAGCCAAGTTACCATCCGGTCCTGAATATGGTAAGGTAAGAACGCTTGTAGACGAAAACCAACTGCACACGGTTTGCCAGAGTGCTCAATGCCCAAATATGGGTGAATGCTGGTCTCGAGGAACTGCAACCTTGATGATTCTTGGTAACATCTGTACCCGAGCCTGCTCTTTCTGTGCCGTACAAACAGGAAAACCTACAGAACTTGATCTAGCAGAACCTCCCCGGGTTGCAGATGCCGTTGCTAAAATGGGTCTTAAACACTGCGTACTCACATCTGTGGCACGCGATGACCTTCCAGATGGAGGGGCAAAAGTATGGGCTGCCACAATTCGAGCAGTACGAAACCGCAACCCAAACACCGCAATTGAAGTTTTAGTTCCTGATTTTAAAGGAGATTTTAAAAGCCTTGATATCGTATTGGACGCAAATCCAAATATTTTTAATCATAATTTAGAAACTGTCGAACGCCTGCAACGACCCATAAGAAAATCTGCTCATTATCAAAGAAGCTTAGATGTACTAGCCCATGCAAAAAGCAGGGAATTCCCAATCAAGTCAGGTATTATGCTTGGACTTGGAGAAAAGGAAGCAGAAATAAGGAAGGCCCTTAAAGATTTAGCAAGCATTGGTCTTAATGTACTTACTCTTGGTCAATACCTTCAGCCCAGTAAAGAATACGCTCCGATTGACCGTTGGGTGACCCCTGAGGAATTCGATAATTGGAAAGAAGAAGCTCATAAACTTGGTATTGAAGTAGTTGAATCGGGCCCACTTGTTCGTTCATCTTATCATGCAGACGAACAATCTGATCGATATTCCAAACAAACAAATCTTTCTCAAGTATCTGGTTAAGAATTGTTCTTTAGGTTGCTAATCAAAGGACCAAGATAATTTTTGTTTCAAGGCAAAAAGAAAAGGCGTTCTCCGAAGAGAACGCCTTTTCAAAAGAAACCGTAAGTTAGAAACTTACATCATGCCATGATCGTGACCATGTCCAGCAGGAGCAGGCGCCTCCTTTTCAGGAATGTCGGTTATCATGCAATCGGTAGTTAATAGAAGACCAGATACAGAACCAGCATTTTGCAACGCAGTTCTTGTTACCTTGGTTGGGTCTACAACCCCGGCTTTGATCAAATCTTCGTAGGTGTCTGTTGCTACATTGTAACCATTGCCTGATTTTGACTTAAGTACTTGTTGAACAACCAAGGAACCTTCGACCCCAGCGTTGTCACAAAGTTTACGCAAAGGAGCTTCAATTGCTCGAAGAACAATGCTTGCACCAATTTGCTCATCACCTTCGAGAGCAGCAGCAGCCTTATCAATCGCATTTCTGGCACGAAGTAAAGCAACACCACCACCTGGAAGAATACCTTCTTCAACTGCAGCACGGGTTGCGTGCAATGCATCTTCAACACGAGCTTTCTTTTCCTTCATTTCAGGCTCTGTGGCTGCACCAACACTTATTACAGCAACTCCACCAGCTAACTTAGCCAAGCGTTCCTGTAATTTTTCACGATCGTAGTCCGAAGTAGTCTCTTGAATCTGACGACGGATTTGCTTAACGCGTCCTTGGATATCAGAAGCTTTTCCTGCACCTTCAACGAGAACAGTGTTTTCTTTATCAACAGATACACGCTTTGCTTGTCCGAGGTCAGCAAGTTGAACATTTTCCAACTTAATACCAAGATCTTCGGTAAGGCAACGTCCGCCAGTTAAGATAGCTAAATCACGAAGCATTTCTTTACGACGATCTCCAAAACCAGGAGCCTTAACTGCACATGCATTAAGGGTACCGCGTAATTTGTTAACCACGAGAGCGGCAAGAGCTTCTCCCTCAACATCTTCAGCGATGATAAGAAGAGGTTTGCCTTGCTTAGAAACCAACTGGAGAAGAGGAAGTAAATCACTGAGAGCACTGATTTTCTTCTCGTGAATGAGAATGTAACAGTCATCTAATGCAGCTTCCATTGTGTCGTTGTTCGTGCAGAAGTACGGGCTTAAGTAACCCTTATCGAACTGCATACCTTCAACCACATCCAAGGTAGTCTCGATGCTTTTGGCTTCTTCTACGGTAATTGTTCCGTCTTTGCCCACTTTGTCCATTGCATCTGCAATGATAACACCGATTTCGTCATCCCAGTTGGCAGAAACGGTAGCTACTTGGCGAACTTCTTCGCGGTCAGAAACTTTTTTGCTGTCGCGTAAAAGCTTAGAAACTCCAGCTTCAACGGCCTTGTCGATTCCGCGTTTCATGTAAACAGGGTTTGCACCAGCAGCCACATTCTTCAATCCTTCGCGGTAAATGGAATGAGCCAATACAGTTGCAGTAGTGGTTCCGTCACCAGCAAGATCAGATGTTTTGGAAGCAACTTCACGAACCATTTGGGCACCCATATTTTCGTAGGGATCTTCAAGGTCGATTTCTTTAGCTACGGTCACACCATCCTTGGTGACTGTTGGGGAACCAAACTTTTTGTCGATTAGGACATTACGACCCTTAGGTCCTAGCGTTACGCTGACTGCATCAGCAAGTGTCGACACGCCTTTAAGAACTTTCTTGCGGGCGGCTTCGTCGAATAAGATTTGTTTAGCCATAATTACTTTTTAGTTTTTTAGAAATTTATGATTTGCGATTAGATTCAAGCTACGATTCCGAGGATATCTTCCTCGCGAAGGATCTTGTATTCAACATCATCGACCTTCACGTCGGTTCCGCCATACTTACTGATCAAAACTTTGTCTCCTTTTTTCACTTGAAAAGGAACATCGTTGCCGGCGTCATCCTTTTTGCCTGTTCCCAGGGCTACTACTTCCGCTTCCTGCGGCTTTTCCTTTGCTGAATCGGGGATAATGATCCCGCCTTTAATTTGCTCGTCTTCATCGACTTGCTTGACGAGTACACGATCTCCCAATGGAGTGATTTTTGGTTTGCTCATATTCCTTTTTTTTTAGGTTGGTTTAGATATTAATGATTAACAGTTGGAAAGGCAGTAAATCAGACTGTTTTCCGAAATTATGGTTCTGTACTAAGATTTTTCCTTTTCGTCGTTTTCATCGTCCACGACTTCAAAATCAGCATCAACAATGTCGTCTTCCTTAGATTTGTTGTCGCCACTTGATTGGGATTGGGCAGCTGCAGCTGCAGCAGCGGCAGCAGGATCGGTGGCACCACCACCGGCTTGGGCAGCTAGCTTAGCCAATTCCTCAAAGCCTTTCTCAAGTTTTTCTTTAGCTTCTTTTATAGCTGAAGTTGTTGATGATTGATCATCCAAAACCTTTTTGGCATCTGCCAACATATCATCTGTCATCTTCTTCAACTCGTCCGTTGCCTTGTCGCCAAGATCAGTAAGTTGCTTTTCACATTGATATACTAGAGAGTCCAAATCATTCCGAGTTTGAACGGCTTCTTTTTTCTCTTTGTCTTGATCGGCAAATTTTTCAGCCTCTTTCTTGAGCCTATCAACTTCTTCATCGTCCATGCTTGAAGAACCAGAAATAGTTATTTTTTGATCTTTGCCAGTATCCTTATCTTTTGCGGTTACATTAAGAATGCCGTTTGCATCGATATCAAAAGTCACTTCAACTTGAGGTGTCCCACGAGGTGCAGGCCGGATTCCGTCTAGTTTGAATGTACCCAAGGTTTTATTGTCTTGAGACATGGAACGTTCGCCTTGAAGCACCACGATATCCACAGCAGGTTGATTATCTGCAGCGGTCGAGAATACTTGAGACTTCTTTGTCGGTATGGTCGTATTACGCTCGATCATCGGAGTAGAAACAGCACCGGCAGTTTCAATCCCCAAGGTCAAAGGTGTTACATCCAGAAGCAAAACATCGTTAACATCGCCTTGTAATACTGCTCCTTGGATGGCAGCCCCGATGGCAACCACTTCATCAGGGTTTACTCCTTGGTTAGGGTCTTTACCGCCCAATTCTTTAGCGATCTCGACAACACGAGGGCTACGAGTCATTCCACCGACTAAAACAAGGTTGCCTACCTCCCCAATACTTAGCCCTGAATCTTCCAAGCAGGATTTGAAAGGATTTTTAGTTCGCTCGTAAAGATCGTCACAAATTTGTTCCAATTTAGATCGGCTAAAAGTAACATTTAAGTGCTTTGGCCCGGAAGAATCCGCCGTAATAAATGGAAGGTTAATATCGGTGGATTGGGAAGATGATAAAGCCATTTTGGCTTTTTCAGCTTCTTCTTTAAGACGTTGCATAGCCATGGCATCGCCAGAGAGATCTATGCCCTGTTCTTTTTTAAAGTCTTCTACCAACCAGTTGATGATTTTATCGTCCCAATTATCACCACCAAGCTGAGTATCTCCATTGGTTGCTTTTACTTCAAAAACTCCGTCTGCGATTTCCAATACGCTTATATCAAATGTTCCACCGCCCAAATCATAAACAGCAATGGTTTCCTCACCCTTTTTATCCAAGCCGTAAGCAAGTGAAGCTGCGGTAGGCTCATTAATTATTCTCATGACCTCCAACCCTGCAATTGCACCCGCATCTTTGGTTGCCCGGCGTTGATCATCATTGAAGTAGGCAGGAACCGTTATCACTGCCTGAGTCACAGGTTCTCCCAAATACGCTTCGGCATCAGCTTTTAGCTTCCCTAAAACCATAGAAGCGATTTGTTCGGGCATGAAAGTTTCGGTTTTGCCGTCAATATCGCATTCGATAACAGCCGCACCATTCTTGCCTTCAATAACCTTGAAGGGAAGTGTGCTCACTTCGTCCTTAATTTCTTCGAATTTACGCCCGATCAACCTTTTGGCCGAATAAATGGTGTTATGGGGATTTGTAACTGCCTGTCTCTTGGCAGCCTGACCAACAATTCGCTCTCCGGTTTTGGAAAAGGCAACAATTGATGGAGTGGTGCGATTACCCTCGGAATTGGGAATTACCTTAGGCTCGCCTGCTTCCATTACGGCCATGCATGAATTACTTGTACCTAAATCTATACCTAATATTTTGCTCACGGTTAGAACTAGTGCACCTTCCGTGCCCACTTGAATTAAATCATTATATTATTGAATAACAAAGACTTATAACAGTTGAATCATTCAAGGCGCAGATTGCAAAGAATAAACTGTGACAGGGTGGCTCAAATCATGACACAGCAATGACACGCTGTGACACCAACAATGGAAAGCTATTTCCCGTCTTCAGTCTGATCATCAAGGGTATCCAAAATCTCCATTACCCGATTTCCGCGCTCGATCCCTAAGTCTCTAACAAATTGAAGTTTCGGTGAGTATTTCAAAACGACATATTTACTAACCACTCCCCGGATTTCACCAGCGTGCTTGCGAAAGAATTGTTGAGCTTCACGGGCACTCAAATCATCTCCCACAACCGAATAGGCAACGGTCGCGTTGCGTAAATCAGCGGCTACATCTACCGTGGTTATCGTCCACCTTACTGTTTCAGCACCATACCTGGTACTTAAGTAATTACCGATTTCTCTTTTGACCAATTCATTGACCCTAGCTAATCGCAGGCTCATCGGATACAAATTTTAAAAATTAAAGCGATGGACGGATCTTATCGATCTCAAAGGTCTCGATAACATCTCCTTCTTCATATTTATCAAAGGAATCTAAACGCATACCACATTCAAAACCTGCTTTTACTTCGGTCACATCATCTTTGAATCGTCGCAAAGTATCAATTTTACCCTCGGCAATAACTTCACCCGAGCGGACCAAGCGAGCACCTTTATTTCGGGTAATGACACCTTCCATAACCATACAACCAGCAACCGCCCTGCTTTTGCTAATACGAAATACCTGACGAACTTCAGCACGACCTGTCTTGTTTTCCACCAATTCTGGTTCAAGCAATTCAGACATGTTTTCCTTAACCAGGTCGATGAGCTGATAAATAATACTGTTATGGTAAAGTTGAACACCCAAATGTTTGGCTTCGCCCATAACTCCATTTTCCAATTTTACATTGAAAGCCAAAATATCAGCATTGGATGTATCGGCCATTTTGACATCGTTTTTAGTAACCTGCCCAACATCTGAATGAATAATTTCAAGTAGGACTTTATCGCTTTCGATTAAATTAAGCGAGTCCTTCAAAGCTTCGACAGAACCTCGTACATCACCCTTGATGATAACCCGATAAGCGGTTGATTTACTCTTACTTATGGCAGCAAAAAGAGCATCCACAGCGGCAGTGTTTTCGGAATCACCTGTCTCTCCTTCAGTCTCTTCGACCGTTTCCTCAACTGGAATAGCTAAAAGTTTCTTTTCCATGACAGCGTGTTCATCAGCTTCACGTCTGGCAACTCGCTCATTTTTCACTCCCTTACAGATTGCTCCACAATCTGGAACTTCCGACCAGCCTAAAACATTGACCGGAGTAGACGGAGGAGCCAATTTAAGCTTATTGCCCTGATCATCGATTAAGGCCTTAACCTTACAATATACAGAACCGCAATGGAATGAATCACCTACTTTGAGGGTTCCTTTTTGAACGATTACCGTTGCTGTCGGGCCTCTTCCCACTTCCATACGGGCTTCAATGACTATGGCTTCAGTAATTGCAGATGGATTGGCCTTGAGTTCCATTAACTCCGCCTGCAACAAGATCATATCAAGAAGTTCTTCGATATTTTCTCCCTTGAGAGCAGAAATGGGAACAGTAACAACATCACCCCCCCAGTCCTCTGCGGGAATGGAACGCTCCTGCATTTGCGTTTTAACCTTATCAATATCAGCACCNTTGGAATCTGTCTTATTGATCGCAACCATAAGAGATGACTGAGAACGCTGGGCGAACTTTAAAGCTTCTTCCGATTGAGGCATAAAGCCATCATCGGCGGCGATCACCAATATACTAACATCTGTAAGGTTAGCTCCCCGTTCACGAATCTTGGAGAAAGCGGCGTGACCAGGAGTGTCAAGAAATGTGATTTTTTGACCATTATGGTCAATTTGATAAGCACCAACATGCTGGGTAATGCCTCCAGCTTCACCATCAACCACATTAGCTTTGCGAATGGTATCAAGCAGGGTGGTTTTGCCATGATCTACATGACCAAGTATACAAACGATGGGTGGACGGGGTTCAAGGAACTTTTCATCATTTTCATCCACCACTTCCTTGATTTTCTTAGGCTTAGGCTCGGTTTTTTCTCCCCGATGACGAATTTCTAAATCAAAACCCTTGGTTTTTGCGACTTTGCTGGCGACATCTTCTTCGATCGCTTGGTTCATGGAGGCAAAAATGCCCATTTCCATGAGTTCAGAAATTAACTGAAAAGGTTTGAGTCCAATCAACCCAGCAAAATCCCTGACTACAATCGGAGGTTTAACAATAATCAAATTGCCTTCAACGATTCCGCCTGAATCATCTGGAATCGGAGTGCTTGGTGGAGGTGGTAAAGAAGGCTGAGCGGGGGATGGTGGAGAAGGAACTGCCGATGCTTGTTTAACTGGTGGCGGAGGCAAGCTTGGAGCCGCTCCGGCAGTTTCAGGCTCGGGAGGTAAGACTGGTTTGCCAGGGCTTGGTTCACTCGAAGTTTCCTGTTCGTCAGCAAGAGCAGCCTTGGCTTCAAGTTCCGCTCTTTCTTTATCTTCTTTTTCGCGATCTAAATCCTTCTTGGTTTTAACAAAAGGAACAGCCTTAGATTCTTCTGTAGATTCCTTTATTTCTTCAACTTGGGGCGAATCTACTTCCACCACTTCAGAAGCTTCCTTCTTGAACTCGTCAATCAGGGACTGGGCAGTGATATTGTCGATCGTAGAGGAAGCACTTTTAATCTCGTATCCACGTTCTGCCAATAATTCAATGACCTCCTTGCTGGTTTTATTGGTCTCTTTGGCTATCGCGTGAATTCTTACACTCATAGATTCTTACAGTCTTGCTCTTTGGTACTAAATTAGGATTCGGGTTGTTCGGCAGGTGTCGGAGTGGAAACTTTCTCTAAAATGTGTTGAGCAGTAGGCTCATCAAAACCCAACCCGATTAAATCAGTTTGAGTAACACCTTCAAAGGCCTCAGGACTTACTAAACCAAAGGCAACCAAGCGATCCGCAACCTCGAACTTAATCCCTACAGAGGTTAGGCCCTCAGCTGCTTTAGTTTTACGCTCATCAAAACCGACTTCTTTAACGACAACTTTTCCGATGTCTAATTTCCATCCCAGCAACCTGGATGTTAGGCGGGCATTAATACCTTTTCTGCCAATAGCTACGGAAAGATCGTCTTCTTTAACTTCGAAATACATACGACGCTTGTCCCTGTCCAGATTGACATTTTGAGGAACCGCGGGTTTGAGCGCCTCGACCAATTGTTCAACCGGGTCTTCAAACCAACGAACAATGTCAACTTTCTCTCCATTCATTTCACGAACAATGCTTTTGACACGACCACCCCGTGCACCTACACAAGCACCAACCGGATCGACTTTGGGATCGGTGCTTTTAACACAGACTTTAGTACGGTACCCAGGTTCTCTTGCCATTGCAGCTAAAGTGACTGTGCCATCAGCGATTTCAGAAACTTCCATTTCAAAAAGCTTGCGAACAAAGTTGAGGCTTGAACGACTAAGAATAAGTTCCGGACCTCGCCCTTGCTGTTCCAGTTTTATGAGTAGGCAACGAATGCGCTCGCCAGGAACCCAGTCTTCTCCGGGTGCCTGTTCACGCCATGGTAAAAGTGCTTCAGCTTTACCGACTTCCACAATCAGATCGCCTCTTTCTTTACGGCGGACAGTACCGGTAACAAGATTGCTTACCTGATCTCGGAACTCATCATAAATATGTTCTTTCTCGAATTGCCTAAGCCTTTGCTTGATTGCTTGCTCAGCCGTTTTTGCTGCAATTCGTCCAAGGTAGGCCGGATCCATTTCCCGTTCAACAATGTCTCCAACCTGAGGATTGTCAGCATACAGTCTCGCTTTATCAAGATGGATCTCGCGGGCTGTGTCAGATACAGATTCCACAACCTCAAGTAAAGTCCAAGCCTGAAGAGCTCCACTTTTAGGATTAATCTCCACCTTGACTTCACTGGGTTCGGAATTGGCACCACCGCGTTCAGCGGCGGCTTTTACCGCGTTTTCGATCGTGGCAATCATGTCGGAACGACTGATGCCCTTTTCTTTCTCCATGTATTCAAGGACTGCGAGAATTTCGCTGCTCATGGGCTGGATATGTAATTGGTTAAATGATATAAAAAAGGACGAGCAAAGTGCCCGCCCCCTATGGACTAGACTGTAATGAAGCTTTTTAAGATATCAGGAAGCTAATTTTTGTCAACGCATACATACTCATCGCAAGACACATACTTTTTCCTCTTTGCAGGAACCCTCACATCGATTAGAACTATCCGTTTTTTTGATGAATACCATACACTTCACTAATCTGCCCGGAGACGGTATCGGGACCGAAGTCATGTCTGTTGCCCTAAAGGTTTTGGAAAAAACCGGCAAGGCACACAATTTTTCTTGCGAGACCACTAGCCATGATGTTGGTGGGATCGGTATAGATAATCATGGGTCAGCCCTGCCTGAATCTACCTTAAAAGCCTGCCAAGCAGTAGATGCCATTCTTTTCGGCTCTGTGGGAGGTCCCAAGTGGGAAAGCCTACCTCCGAAGGAACAACCAGAACGGGCAGCCCTACTCCCCCTCAGAAAGGCATTTGAATTATTTGCCAATTTACGCCCCGGTAACCTCTTTCCCGAATTGGCTGACTTGTCTCCCTTACGAACTGATGTAGCCAGTGCAGGTATTGATGTCCTCTGCGTACGCGAACTCACAGGCGGTATTTATTTTGGGCAACCGAAGAGCACTCGTACTCTCGAAGATGGACAAAAAGAGGCCATCGACACTATGGTATACCGGACTGGAGAGATTGAACGTATTACCGAAGTGGCAGTAAGGGCAGCTGCTCTACGAGGAAAAAAAATATGCTCGGTCGATAAAGCAAACGTTCTAGAGACATCTGTTCTTTGGAGGCAGACGGTTGTTGATTGTGTGAAAAACCTGGATCCAACCATCGAGCTTTCTCACATGTATGTTGATAACGCCGCGATGCAATTGGTCAGAAACCCCAATCAATTCGATGTTGTACTTACAGAAAATATGTTTGGGGATATCCTTTCAGATGAACTCGCGGTAATTTGTGGATCATTGGGTATGCTTGCATCTGCCAGTTTAGGTACGGAGAAAAATTCGACGGGACATCCTTACGGTTTGTACGAACCGGCGGGAGGCACTGCTCCAGACATCGCTGGTCAAGGACTGGCCAATCCTTGCGCCCAAGTCTTAAGTGCAGCTCTCATGCTCCGTTACAGTTTCGGAATGGAGAACGCTGCCCAAGCAATTGAAAATGCAGTCAAGGAAACGATTCGCTCTGGATTGCGTACCGGAGATATTGCCCAGGGAGGACCAGCAGTCGGCACAGAGGAAATGGGAGATGCCATCCTTTCAAGAATCATTTAAAAAAAGCAGATTTACCAAGAATGAAAGCCATCGACATTAGGAAATCATTTCTTGATTTTTTTGCCTCCAAAAACCATAAAATTGTCTCCTCTGCGTCTTTGCTTCCAGAATCGCCTAATTTATTGTTTACCAATGCGGGAATGAACCAATTCGTTCCCTATTTCCTTGGGGATCAGCAGGCATCAAGTTCAAGGATATCGGACACCCAAAAATGTATCCGAGCAGGAGGAAAGCACAACGATCTGGAAGATGTTGGGTTGGACACCTATCACCATACTTTTTTCGAAATGTTGGGTAATTGGTCGTTTGGCGACTACTTTAAAAAAGAAGCCATCGAATGGGCGTGGGAACTTTTGGTAGATGTATGGAAATTCCCCCCGGAACGTCTCTATGCCACTGTTTATAAGCCAGGTGCAGGAGACCCGGCAGATTTTGACCAGGAGGCTCATGATTTGTGGTCGGAAATTTTCCAGAAGGCAGGACTTGATCCATCCATTCATGTGGTTACGGGCGGAAAAAAAGACAATTTTTGGATGATGGGGGAAACCGGCCCGTGTGGTCCCTGCTCTGAACTCCATCTCGATTTAACTCCCAATGGAGACAGCGGAGGAAAACTAGTCAATGCGGACTCCCACTTGTGTATCGAAATCTGGAATCTTGTATTTATTCAGTTCAATGCTGACAAGGGAGGAACTTTCTCACCGCTTGGATCCAAGCATGTGGATACTGGGATGGGCTTTGAACGGGTGGCCGCGGTAATTCAGGCCACCAAACAATTTACTGATTTTTCCAAGCCCGCATCGAATTACGATACCGATGTTTTTTCTCCACTTTTTCAAAAACTGGAAGAAATGTCAGGAATGAGTTACCAATCTACCCTGCCCAATAACGGCAAACCGACGAAGGGACAGGAAGAAACAGATGTCGCATTTCGGGTAATTGCTGACCATTTACGGGCCCTATCTTTTTCCATTGCCGATGGAATACTACCCGGAAATAGCGACCGGAATTATGTCCTTCGGCGAATTCTTCGAAGAGCAGTTCGCTACGGAAGAACCCTGGGGTTCACGGATCCATTTTTTTATAAATTAGTACCAGTATTAGTTGATCAAATGGGAGAGTTTTTCCCGGAACTTACTGAAAGAAAAGAACTGATCGAAAAGACTCTCCGATCGGAAGAAGAATCATTTAACAAAACCCTTGATCGAGGAATTGAACTATTTTCTCGTGAAACCAAGGGAATGGAAGCAGACCAAGCCTTATCCGGCAAATTTGCTTTCAAGTTGTATGATACTTTCGGGTTCCCCATTGACCTAACGGAATTAATGGCCAGGGAGCGCGGCTTAACCATCGATCATCAAGAATTCGAGGCCCAGATGGACGCTCAAAGAAAGCGGGCTCGCAAAGCTCACAAATCGGTCGATATTCTCGTCTCTGAGAGCTCAGATTGTAAAGATGCGACAATTTTTACTGGGTACGATCTTTCCTGCCTCAATGATTTTTCAGCAACCTGTATTGATTGGATCGAGCAAGAAGATAAAAAGTACCTTGTGCTCGACCAATCCCCTTTTTACGCAGAAATGGGCGGACAAATGTCAGACACGGGAACAGCTCATTTTGAGGGTACTTCCCTCAAGGTTAAACATGTGGCGAAAGACTCAAATGGTCGCTTCCTTCATCAAGTTGATGGCAACACAGGGGCAAGCGAGGTAATTGGAAAGGCTTTTTCGCTAACGGTCGACCTAGCCAAGAGACTTGCAATACAAAGACACCATACTGCCACCCATATTCTCCACTGGGCTCTGCGCGAAGTGCTTGGTGAGCATGTTCGACAAGCCGGTTCTCTCGTACAGCAAGATCGTTTACGTTTTGATTTTTCCCACTTCGAAGCGGTTTCAGAGGAAAAGTTGCAAACGATAGAACGAATTTCCAATGAAAAGCTTTTACTCAATGAGCAAGTTAAGACCTATGAAATCCCCTTTTCAGAAAAACCTGATGGTGTAATTGCTTTTTTTGGAGATAAATATGGTGAATTGGTCCGGGTAGTCGATCTCGGCGGATGGAGCCAGGAATTGTGCGGAGGCACTCATGTCCAAACCGGTGGAGAAATTGGATCAATCCGCGTGATTTCCGAATCTGCGATTTCTGCCGGAACCCGGCGTTTAGAAGCAGTCGCTGGGCTCTCAGCTTACCAATGGACAGATGAGCGCGTAAACGGCTACAACCAATTACTTAAACGCCTGGGCTGCCAACCCCATGAACTTGACGGGAGGATTGATCAGATGCAGGGCAAGGTAAAGAATTTGGAGAAACAACTGCGATCACTTG
>JGI20158J14315_10000526_pt1 | contig 28789 bp, 22 predicted proteins | sample COG_08_FD_14315 | JGI IMG/M metagenome (IMG submission 14315)
TGCCATCGCCGATCTTCCCATTGACGAAGTTCACGTATCCACCCTCATTCGCGCTCAAATGACTGCCATGATCGCCCTCTCCGAACACAACGGAACGGCCACGCCTGTATTCCAGTATCCCGACGCAGTTGAGGACGGTATGTCGGACAACGAGGCCCGCATGCGACAGTGGTCTCAAATTCGCGGTGAGGCCGGGAAAGAAGGTGTTCTACCCGTTCATGTCGCCTGGCAACTCAACGAACGTATGTACGGCGACCTTCAGGGCTTGAATAAACAAGCCACCCGAGATCAATACGGTGCCGACCAAGTACACATCTGGCGCAGGTCCTACGACGTGCCGCCACCCAACGGAGAATCTCTCGAATTGACGGCTGGTCGGACCATCCCTTACCTTGAAGAAACGCTCATTCCCCTCATNGATTCGGGNAAGAATGTCTTCGTNGCCGCTCACGGCAATTCACTTCGCAGCATCATCATGCATCTTGACGGCTTGACCAAAGAAGAGGTCTTGGCGCTTGAAGTCCCCACCGGCGTGCCCATCGTGTACGAGCGAAGTGCGAGCGCTTGGAATCGCCGTTCCTGAATTCATTCAAGGGCCTTTGTCGGGTTTCAATCTCAGTTTGAAAAGAATAAACTTGCATGATTGGCTGGTTGACGAAGGTCTCAAAGTCACCTTTTGAGGCGATTGGATGTGAAAGACTCCATAACCTCCTCGTGGTGTTTCGGGGCATGGAATCATCTGAGATTGGTCGCATAGCAATGCACGTGAACCTCTGGGCTTCGCTGGGGTACGGCTTCACCTTATTTCTCGTACCAGACTTGTTTTGTGAACTCCTCAAAGCCGAAGCGGTCAACACAGCGTGGTTGCGAACCATTGGAGCAGCCCTGCTTGGTACCAATGTCGTCGGTTGCTGGTTGTGGCTGAAATCGCCATCCGTGGACATGGGCAAGGTACAATTCATCACCGCTGCACTCGAAGCCGCCGCCATGACGCTTTCTCTTCTGCTCGGTGAATTCACAGCTCAGAACATTTGGATGGTACAAGCATCAGTAGTGCTGGCAGTTATCGTGACGCTTGGCCTCCTCCCCACAGCCCAGTCCAACACCTATGTCTCATCGTGAAGAATGTGGTGAGTTTTTAGTGGGCCGCCAACCTCTTGCTACCATGGCTCTCCCTTGGCGCTTCGACGGTTTTCCCGGACGAATCCTCTGGGTCGATTTGACTGAAGGCACCTGTGAAGCACGTGAACTGCCGCATGAATGGTGCCTGCAGTCCATGGGTGGCAAAGCCTTGGCGACCAAGCTTTTGGTGGAATGGGACACCACCGATTACGAAGCGGCTACGACGAACCGTCATCCAGTTACGGGGCGTATGGATAGCGCCGTTCACCCATCCACACCTCTTCTTTTCATGACCGGCCCCTATCAGGCATCTAAAATCGGGTCATCAGGGCGCGCCGTTGTAGTCACACGTTCTCCCCTCACCGAGTGCTACATTGACACCTACATCGGAGGCAATATTGGTCACGATCTTCGCAAAGCGGGTTGGGACGGCCTCTTCATCACGGGTGCAAGTGAAACTTGGGTTCGTCTCGAAATCAACGATGGTGAAGTAGGCTTACACGCTGCTGAGGACTTGGTGGGCATGACCACATGGGAGGTGGAACAAACGCTGAATGGAATGGGAGAATGCCTCTCCATCGGCCCCGCAGGTGAGAACGGTATTCGTATCTCATCGCCGCTCACTGCAGGACGGCGAGCCGCAGGACGCGGTGGAACAGGTGCCTCCTTTGGCTTCAAACGCCTCAAGGCCGTCACGGTCAAGGCGAGCAAAGAAGCCGGCCAAGAAGTGCGTTATGCTGAAGCATTTGAACTCGCAGAAGCGGTCAAAACCCAACGCAGTGAAATGGGTCTTCGTCGTAAGTCAGGCGATCCTTTCTACGCTTTCGGAACGAGCCGTGGTCCGCTTTATGCTGCTGAAAACGGGCGCATGCCAACTGCAAATTATACTTCCACAGATGCTCAGATTCCAGACTTAGCAGCACTGAAAGTGGGCGGAGGGGAAGGCGGTCAATCGGCTCAAGACGTAGCGCATGGGGCTCAGGCTGTTTCTGTAGTTTCATCCATGTCAACGCACGAGTTGTCGGGTGAACACTGGCATGAATCTCTTCCTGATGCAAAGCAGTCGGGTTGCTGCGCACCCTGCCCCATCGCCTGCGAGGCTGCAGACCGACCAACAATCGACGGACAGAAAGTCCGAGGACGACCTGTTCACATGAACCGAGTTGACCGACCGGAATACGAAACCTTAGCGATGCTGGGCTCCAATCTCGGTATCGGCTCAAGTCTGGATGTGATGGACGGGAACGATGCGTGCAATCGTTTGGGCATTGATACCATTTCAGCAGGGGCTGCACTTTCTTTCATGTGTGAGGTAGCGTGGCGTGGCTGGTTGCCTGAAACTTGGTCGAACCATTTCCATGCGCCCTTCGCATTCGGTTCATTCGAGGAAGGAGACATCGTACCTTGGGCCTTTGGTATCCCTGAATTACCGCCCCTCGCCCTCCACATGCTCGCCCATGCCACCCCCGGTGACGGGACGCTTTTTGGTACCTTGACGGCAGGTGCAGTAGGTGCCAGTGAATGGATTGAAGAAACAACGGGACACCCCACCACGCGGCTCACAGCCCACTGCAAAGGGCTTGACCTACCAGCATGGGACCCGCGTGGAAAACGCGGCAACGCCATGGCCTACATGACTGCCAATGTTGGCGCCTCTCACATGCGTGCGGGATACAAGGAACCGACAGGTCTTCCCAATCGCTCTGCACTCGACCTGATGGAAGAACTCGTTGAGAGTCAGCACAGCATCGTCATCCGGGATTCCATGATCCTGTGTGCCTTTGCAAAAGGGGCAACGCCCAATGAAGTGATGGTTCAGGCATGGCAAGCCATCACGGGTGAAGCATGCACCTGGCAGGACCTGATGAAACGTGCCGGAGTCCAATGGGATTTGGCCCGTCGGTGGAATGTTGAACATTGGCAACGCCAAGGCCGTCAAGCACGAGAAGAAGATTTGCTCTCGTGGCGACTGCGTCGAGAACCTGTTCCCAGCGGCGTAGCAGCGGGTATGGTGTCCTTTGTTGATGACGAAGACGAAGCAGCGTGCATGCAAGCCTATTATGCTCACAGGGGATGGTCCGATGAAGGAATGCCGCTCGCAAGGTCCCAATGAAGTGACGTGGTAAGCCTTAATTGAGCGCCAATGGACGCACTGACATGCTCTCTATGCGTGCTGTGCTTCTCGCTTTGCTCATGGTTTCCATGTCCCTTTCAGGTTGCTTCGGAGCAGCCGAAGAAGAGGTTCAGGAATCATCCTCATCGGTGTGGGATTTTGAGCGCTCTGAATTGACATGGTACCACCTCCCAGGTGCTGTGGATGCATGGGGTCTAGAAACCATGGAATTCACCGGGCGCAATGTCCCATTCATGGCTGAGGGCACCTATTATGGCATTGGGATGTCAACCTTTGAACCGACCATGGGTATCACTCAAACGGACACTCTCATGATGAGTTCCTATGGCAACGGCCCTGCTGGCTCAACCGCTATCATCGCCTGCGACCTCATCGGCATGACCGAGGCATTGGATTACGCATGCGAGAATATCTACGACCCCTTCCTTCCCATTGCGAATTCAAACGACCCTTACATCTACGTCGACCCGTGGACCAGCCGAATCATGAAATTCGACATGCACGCTTTGCTTGGGATGACCGTTGAATGGTCGGACGACGAAGGAGCATCGTGGAACGGCCCGAGTGTCGCCACGCAGATTTACTCGGTTCAAGACCACCAAACGATTGCCAGCAGCAACATGCCAGCCCTCGCACATCCAACCACGTGGATGTTCTGCATCAACGGCAACGCCCCGCATCCGCTTTGCTCTTCAAGCCAGGACGGCGGAGCGACTTGGGGTCCTGAAACCTCTGGCGCTCCCGTGACCTGTTCGTCCGGCGGCCTTTCAGCCCACCTCGTAGGTAGCGTGGACGGGAATTTCTACCGAGGCAACAAAGGTTGCACCGGTGAAGGCTATTCCATCTTCCGAACCACCAACGCAGGCATTTCTTGGACCGAACATCCTCTGCCAACAAGCGTCACGGGTACAGCTGATACTTGGAATGCTGAAGAGGCGCAAGTTGAAGTCGATTCTGAAGGTAACGTACACGCGATGTGGATGGGGCTTGACGACATGCCATACTGGTCGTATTCCCGCGACCAAGGTGACACATGGTCCAATGAAACCATGATCGCACCACCCATCAACCTCACCGGAACGGGCTTTCCAGTGGTCGTCGCAGGCGATGCAGGGACCGTCGCCTTCGGGTATGTTGGAGAAGCGGGTGGTGAAGAAGAAACTTGGAATGCTTACCTCACCTATGCCACCGATGCCTTCAACGAAACGCCACTTCTAACGACGGTACAACTCAACGGCTTGGACGACCCTATCGATACCGAACCTGACTGTGGGTACAATCGCTGCGGTGGCCTTGGCGACTTCCTTGATATTCGAGTGGATGCATACGGGCGAACGTGGTTCTCTCTTTCCCACAATCTCGCCGACATTGGAATCTTTGGAACCTTCCATGAGGGACCGAGCCTCCGTGGTGAAACCGTGACCATGCTTCCTGCCATGCCAGAAGGCGGTCCAGCGACCTTGTAGTCCTTGCTTGGTGCCCAAAGGAGATACGAAGGAGATTGAGACGATGTCAGAATCAACGCGTTGGAAATCGATCGTCATGGTGAGCCTCTTGTTGCTCTCGCCTTGGCTGCTTGTGCAGGGGTGGATTCTCGTGAGCGCTCCAACACCAGAGCATACTCAACTTCCAGTCTGTCCAGAGGGTACTCAAAATTGTGCTTCAATTGGCGATGGTGGATTGGTACGAATGGAGGCCAGTTTTTCATCCACAGTCAACACCAATGCCTCTGACCTGTGGGATGCTTTCGAATCATGGTCGAGCGATGAACATTTGGCGGTTGAATACGACCGCATCAGCGAAGACGGTGAATACTTCTCGCATCGGATTGCCATAACGTCATTTTGGCGGTTTCCCGATGACGTGGTGGTGAAATTCACACCGGTTGACGACAATTCCTCGGTGATTTCTCTCTACTCATCATCTCGCCTCGGCGTGAGTGATTTGGGCGTGAATCCAGACCGTCTCGCTGACTTGCATGAAGCACTCATGCAGGCCTAGGCCATGGTGCCTTTGTGTTCATCCCACCCGTAAGGTAGACCTGCATCATCAACGAAAATAATGTTCACACCGTGGCCAGATTTGTGAAAGCCAATCAACTGAATTTCGTGAATCGAATGGCCGCTCGGTGCCTTGCCGAGAACTGGCAGGGCGTGGCGAGCAAAGAATGAACGCTTACGCGGCTTCTTTTCCTTTTCGGGAGCCTTCATGCTTCGTCGTGTTCCTTCAACATCATCGAACCAAGGAAGGGGCCCTTCGGGGGAAAATCGTAGACCAAGAATCATGTCAATGCCCGTGGTTTCCTGCGCTGCATCAGCATCTGGGCCACTTGGTATGGCCGGGGCATTAGGGTGAGTATGCAACCAGTGAGTAAAGCGGCCGGCTCGAGACCCTCGGTCTGCTGAGAACATATCGTCTGTCCAATCTTCGGGGAGGTGATGAACCGAATATGAATCACCCCTGTTCACGATATGAGCCTCCTTAATGGTGTAGCCTTGACCTTGGAAGAGGCGGTTATGGACTTCGTCTCCCGAGAAATAGCCTTCTACCTCAGGGCGGTGAGGGCGATCAGCATCGATGTCAATGCCGACCAAGATTTCGTCAGGAAGGGCTTGGAGGGCCCACCAAATGAGGGACTGAAAGACGTCTCCTGGCATGTGAACTTGNGCGAGGTAACCCGCTCGCTGCTCGTAAGATTCACGGTTGTAGCCCTGCATGAGGGTTACCAACCAAGCCTCCACCATGCTCTTGGCATGCAGAGGTCCATCAAAAGGTTCCGCAGAGGCCAATCTTTCAAAAAGTGTAAGGTCGTGGCTTGTTCATGGCCAAGAAGAAAAGTGGTTTCGGTCGCTTCCTTGGAGCCATAACTGGAAGTCCATACGAACGCCTGCTAAAGCAGGTGGACAAGATGGTCGATCAGTTTGAAGACGACCAAGAGGAATTGGCCTCACAACTCGAAGCCTTGGTGGACCAAGCAGGCGATGCTTTCGAGGAAGAAAACATCGATGAGGAGGAACACGACCTGATCATCGAAGCCATTGAAGAAGCAGACCCTGAAGGTCGTGTCTTCAGCAAATTGAATTCTGAAGAAGACGCCTTCTATGGCGGCGACATCCCCGATGCCCCTGAACTCAAGAGGGAAAAGCGTCTCGACCTTGATGATCTGATGAAGGCCAAGGGCGACGAATTTACTGGCAGTTTTGGCCGTGACGAATTCGAAGAATTCCGTGACCGAATGACCGATGAATTTTACGAAGAATCGGACAATGCCATCCGCCAAGGTGACCACCAAGCAGAAATCCGCACGAGCAACCGCGTATTTGGTGGAGCAGAGACCGATGTTGATGACGCAAAGCGCCGCATCTCCGAAGAATCAGGACTTGTTGATCCCAAGGCCGCTGAAGCCGCACGAGTTGAAGCGGAAGCCGAGGAAGAGGCATACGAAGACGAGAACTACTCCATTGACGAAAATGGGGTAGAGTGGTTTGAGGACGAAGACGGTTACTGGTGGTATCGTGAGGAAGGTCAAGATGATTGGCAGCCTTACGACGAGGACTGAGCATGTCCTCGGTATGGATTGAATACGCTACGTCCTCTCCTTGGATTGCCGCCGTGATGGCGCTAACCCTTCTTGGTCCTGCGCTCATTGTATTCCTTGAACGACGGAAGCGTTTACCCCGGCTGGTGCCCTGGTTCTACCTTGTTCTGGTGGTGCCACTGCAGATTTGGTTGCTGCTTTTGGTGACGTTGCAGCCCGGTCATTATTGTCAAGACCCTCTCCAGCATTCAGAGTTTAGGGCCTTCTACGTGTGGTTTCTGCCCTTCCTCCCGCTCCTTTGGCACATGGCAGCATCGCCAACAGTCAACCATCCTTATGCGTACAGCCTGATGTTGCTCCTCCCCATGTTCGTATTATTTGACCTGACAGTTGGAAACGAAATGATGCATGCGACGTACCAGTCTCTTCACGGCAGCGGGATGATCTTCAATTACCAGCAAGGTCCGATGAACGACTGTGCCTGGTTTGACCCCACCGCCTATCTTTCAGCATTGCGTGCTAAATTCCGTCTCGACATCGTGTTCATCGCTGTGTTCCTGTTCGGGTTGGTCTTCGCCCGCCGAAGACATCGTTGAGCCTCTGGGATTCGTTGTCATGCTGTTTTGAAGAAGCTTGAGTCGATTCTGTCAATGAAATGATATTTCGCCAACCAGCCGTAGATATGGCGACGGAATCTCTCGCACCGGTTGCAGCGATTACAGATTTGATTCTCGGGACGCTTACCATCATTCTAGCAAACCGTGCTGTGAACCATGACCCACACAAGCGATTCACAGCGTTGTTGTTCGGTTGGATTTTCATCTTCTTCGGTGCCTATTACACGGTCATCTCAGTTATCGAACTGCGTTATTCTGACGCTGTTTTTGGATGGTCTCTCATCCAATTTGGGACTTTTGAGCCATAATTAGAATTATCAGTCCGTCGAGGTGGTATTGTTCAAACCCTCTGCCCTATCGGCATGAAGCGAGTGCCGTTGCAAGAATCATCGGCATACAGGAGTGTGTGCTTCGGCGTGCGAATTTGCGTTCAAGTCGTCCAATGAGGCAGAGAGGCGAGATCAAATTTGACAATACCGATGTCTGCCCCCCGCTGCACCATGGCCTGATTTTTCCCTTCTTCACTTGACATTGCAACGATGGTCGTAGGCCTTTGAAGCAAGGAAGTGAGCAGCGAATCAAGCACTTCCATTCCACTTTCAGGTGGCATGTAATGATCGAGGAGGAGGATGTCAGGCTTGAAGCGTTCAATATGGTGCAGTGCATCAGTGGAATTCCAGCGTTGTTCAAGGAGCATTGAGGCTGTATCAAGCCCGCCAGCAGTGAGGATGGCTTCAATGTCGTAGGTGTCCTCGAATGCCAAAACGCGCACCGAAAGCCCTCAGGATGGAATGGGTTGCTGTTCCCACCAAGGCGGAGCTAAGAACCAGCGGTCATCCTCTGCAGGTCGGTCAATGAGTGGAAGACTGAGTGTTGAAGAGGCATCAAAGTTAACGCTCAGACCGATGGCTGCGCACGGACTGGGCAGGTAGTCCTCTCCAGATTCAGTAAGGACGACTTCAATCACGGCTCCAGCCTGAAGGTTCACGTCCATCGGATTGAATTCCATCAGCATGAGATAGTTGGAGAGTGGAAAAGTGGTCTTTGCCTCATGCCCCCCGTCTCGGTACCGAACATCCATGGTCGCATGACCGATTCGAAGCCCATCAGCGTACATCGTTGCAAAGATTTGACCACCCTGGCAAGTGAGTGTGTTCACCGAGAGATGCAAGGTTGGCATGCCGGAAATGTGGGCTGCTTCCTCGAGGGCGGGCAGACTGAAAGTACGCTGATTATTGGCGTTCACCGTGCCACCAGAACCTTCGGTCGTATCAAGCGTTACAGGCATCCAAGTCATGTCCTCGGGAGGCCAAGTTTCTTCCACGTGCCATTGACCGTCATGCGTTTGGATTTGCACCATTGGCTCAGGTTCCTCTCCAATGTCTTTGAGATAGTAATTGAACCAGCCATAGAGTTCAACAGCCCAATCCATTCGACTCATGTTGGGGTAGGCCTCCTGCCCGTAACCGGTACTCAACTCGCTGTGTCGGTCGGGCTGGTCGGGGTAATTGTGCGCCCATTGTCCAGCAATGGCCCGTGCGTTGATGCCAGCATCACGCATCATCTGGTAGGTAGGGAAGGCGTGATAGGGGTCAACGTTCCAATCTTGCAAACCCCAAACGAGGTAAACAGAGCCGCGATAATTTTCGAGAACGTCAGGCAGATGGCGGCGTTCATCCCAGTAATCGTTCCATTGAGCGCCGCCGAATTCTGCACCAGCCCATGTCGTGAACGGATTGAGCGGACCGATGGCATCATCAGCACACATACGCATGTCATCGGTTCCTGCATCGGTTGTCGCGCCTTCGTAGAGTGCGTCATAGAGCATGGCTCGGCTTTCTGAGGAACCGTTGCGGTAGAACATCTCTTGAACACCGATGGACCCTGAAATCGGGACGATTGTTTTGAGGTAGGGCGAGGGTTGCTGAGCCGCTTCCCAGTTGGTGGTTCCTGCGTACGATTTACCCATCAAGCCAACGTTGCCGTTGGACCAACTCTGTTCACCCAACCAGTCCACAACCGCTTGGATTCCAGTCTGTTCACCGAGGCCTTTGACGTCTTGACAGTGCGTTGATTGCCCGGTACCGAAGGTGGAGGCCTGTGCGAGAGCATAGCCATGTGGAACAAAGGTATCGTAGACCCATTGGCCAACACCGCCGTCGGGCACGGTATTGGGTGAGGAATCATCACCTGCAATACCTTCGCCACCGAAGTCGTAGTAGGGGTGAATGGTCATGATCACTGGTATTTTGGTGCCTTCTGGGACATCGGGTAGCCAAAGAGCAACGTGCATGAGTGCGTCACCTGGGAATCCAGCGTCTTGTTCACTGGCAGGAAGGTCAACCTCAACGAAATGCTCCTCGTAGGGCAGAGCCTCATAGGTTCCGTTGACCGGAAGTTGTGCACGCATGGTGTCCATGGGCAGGTCCATCGTATGACGGTCTTGTAGTGGTGTTTTCCACCATTCACCGCTGAAGTTTGCATCCTTGTCCAAGGCTTCTTGGATGGAAGGCCCGATGGTCATAGCGAGCAAAAGAAATACGATTGAAACAGCGATGGTCGCTCCGGCTGAGAAATTCAGTTGGCGCTGAGCGTGACCCTCGACCGACTTGGCCTCGGTTTCGCTACCTTGTACGCCTTCGGTCATGGTCATGGGAGGCTTCTCACCGTCAAGAGGCTGACGCTTCTCTGGCCTTTCGTGCTTCAATAAAGGAGCGAACGCACAGAGCGGTATACGCCGACCCTGTCAAGAAGAGCATGAGCATCGACCCTGAGGCATAATCAAGGCCATCGCCCATCACCATGAAGAAACGAGTTCCACCAAGCGCACACAGCAGGCCAAAGACCACTGCGACATGCATCCAATCTTTCCGACGTTCAGGGTTGGACTTGGCCATCAATCCTGAAACGGCGATGGGCGCTCCTAGGAAACTAGGAACGTAGGAGGTAAAAGAGTTCGATTCGGAGAGAACCGATACCGCAATGCCCCAAGCGATCAGAAACAATCCGTAGCCGAGCGTCAAATTGGGCATGAAGTTTGATTGTTCATCCATACCTGAACCACCCTCCTCCTCCTTTTTGTTGTTGGCGGTCAATTCAACCCCCAGCCGTATCTTTCATGGTGGTGGTGCTCATCCCCCACCATGGCACGCACTGCTGGGATGGCCCCAATGCTGGTGCTCGTTCTGCTCATCCCGCTTCTTGTCCCCGGTGTCAGCGGGGCACAAGACCAAGAACCAATGTGGCGCACCAATGGGCTTGACCCATCATTGTGGACCGACCGTCCCGAAAGCGAGGATTCACCAATGATGCAATCCTATACAGGAAATGCAATCATATCAATGACGGTCTCCTATCAGGAAAGTCATTTCAGTGGCCGAGCAGAGGGGACGGTCATCATTGAATTGTTTGAACAGTGGGCACCCATCACCACGGGCAACATGATCTCACATGTCGAGTCTGGTCTCTACGACGGCGTTTTCTTTCATCGCGTCATCGACGATTTCGTCACACAATCAGGAGACCCCTCCTGCAAAGCCTTGGGAGTTTACCCCGTCACGAACCCTTCCTGTGGAAGTGGGGGTACGGGTGAAACGATTCCTCTCGAGCACGATGAAAATCTCTCCCACGTGGATGGCGCCATCGGTATGGCACGAAGTGCTGATCCTGATTCCGCCGATTCTCAATGGTACATCGCTGAAACAGAGGCTCACGGACTGGACCCCGAAAACCGAGATGACGAAGGCTACGCAACCTTCGGTATTGTCCGTGACGGCATGAGTCACATTCGGGCTATTGCAGTGACTCCAACCAGCGACGACTTGACAGGACTTGAAGAAATCCAAAATCCTGCATCTTCTGCTGGGCGACCGGTGTACCAGGTTGAAATCCTCTCGATGGAGATGATCGGGGTGGCTGACCCTGATGGTTTGATTCGTAATCCTCCAGAACCGATAGAAAATCAATCCTCATTCGCTGAATCTTTGGTGCGTGTCGTCACGCTTCCGCTGGTCAGTCTTCTTGTGGTCGCTGCAATCGTCGGTCTCTTCCGTTCCCGTACGGACCAACCTGTCTCGATGATGCGCGAAGACGGTATCCTTGTGGCAGAACTGGTCATTGAAGGCCAACTCCCCGATGACAGCGACTAAGTTCGTCGGCATTCGAGGTCAAGAACGACATGCCGCACAAAAGGAGCAAACCACTTCACTCGTTCGAGGTGTCTGACATGAACTTGAAAACCAAGTCCGTGCTGAATTGAATATTCTTGGAAGCGTTCCCTCGTTGCCTCAATCCATATCGGAATTCTCTCTTCTTCCACATTCATGTGAACGTGAAGCCACCCACCCTGCGATTTCAACGCCTTGATGGCTAATTCCCAAACGGCTTCAGACGAAGGAAGCAATCCGAGATGGCACCGATCTGCGATACCGGAAAGATGAGTGAGGCTGATTTGATTATCCCCTTCATGAACGGTCAATCGTTCATTGATCTTGTTGGCGTTCGCCCCTGCCCGCAAGCCTTGGATTGAAGCGGGGTTAAGTTCGCAGGCGTGAACGTGAGCAGCATCGCTGTGAACCAGCATCGGGAATGTGTAATAGCCGACTCCAGCATAGGCGTCAATGACTGTTTCTCCTTGCATGTTGATAGCACCAATTCTTCGTCGTTCGGTGATGTTTCCTGAAGAGAACATCACCCGCGCAGCATCAAAGGAGTATGTGATGCCATGGTCCAGAAAGTCAACCTCGGATGAACCGTGAAGCATTTTCACTTGAGATGAGCGAAAGGTATCGTTGGCAATCGGGGCTTGGAGGCCGAGGGATTCGGCTTTCAGCGCCTTGAGAATATTCAGCCACATGATGTCGCATTTGGGATGATTCATTACCTCGAGCCAAGGGGGTTGTTCGTTGACTTCAGCTGGAAGGAGAATGAGCCCACCGAGTCGCTCCCATTTGGACGGTATCATAGCCAACAGGTCAGCATGAGCAGCTCCACCGTGGGTATCGACCCAAGATGATACTGCCTTTGTCAAGCGGCGATGCGGATCAACCAGCGGTTGAATGGTGGCTTCAAGAGAGCAGAATCGGAGGTTCAGATGTATCGAATTCAAACAGGCTACGACGGCCCCGGGGGTGGTACCCTCTGCCAAAGGAAAGGCGACCTCATCCTTCCCAATTTGCTGTGGTGTAAGGTCGGGATTGAGCATCAAGTGCTCTTTGAGGAGTGTGTGAATCACTTCGCCATCACGGCGATTCACAGCCACGAATTGATGGAGGTTTACCCCTTCCTTCATGATTGGCCGACAAGGGGAACTGCTTTCAAGTTCCCGTCCTTAGCGTGTTTTATGACGCACGACCCCGAATCACCTTCTTTGAAATTCGGTATTCTTCCTTTTCTCATCATGTCGTTGTTTTGTTTGCAGATGTGGGCCCCGCTCGTGAGTGCCGCAGGCATGCAGTCGTGCAGCGCAACAGGAGGAACTTGCGATGAGTACGACCATGCAGAAGACCTTACGCCAAACCGTCAAGATTGGGTTGAAGGGACCTATGTCTTCGACCTCGTTTCAACCTCTTCAATCGACCTCGAATTGACGTGGGCGGTACGAGAATTCGACCGCGACTCCCTCGGATTGGGATCGGGGACCATCATCGGTGATGCGCTTGAAGACACCGACGGACTTGACGCTAACGACGGAGCACCTGCTGATTTGATTCGTGAAACCTTCAACCAACCGACGGCAGGAGCCGGATCGCCAACGGTCGGGCAGAAATTGAAATCAGAAGTCAACGATGCTGTCCAAAGTGCGCTTGAATCGGGCTTTGGAACCGTGACCAGTATTTCCACCGATTATATCGATTCATTTACCAACGGTGNCCAGTTGACCAATTGTTCTACAGACGAATCGACCGATGCACTCGCCGAGGGTGCAGAAGTTGACAACGTGTTCGAACCACCATTGTGCTTTACTGCCGTAGCCTCAGTGGAATTAGCAGCGGGCAACTTCAACTTGAACGCTACCTCGGACCTTGATTTAGAGCGAACCTATCAGGGGTTGTTGACCATGGGTGCTGAAATCAACACCAGTTTTCAATTGACGACCCAACCCGGCCATAAGTCCGATTTCGTCATCAACCCTCCGAGTTACTCCAGCGTGATGGGTGTTGATGACAACGGCTCTCTTGTCGCCCGTGTTGGGCCTCCAAGTTACTGGGCTGCTGAATGGTCAATGGACCATCTCGATGCTCAGGAAGTTGACAGCGACTTGCTGCAAACAGTCAACCTGCAAATGGCCCATCGGAACTCAAGTCAAACGCCCACGGTTTGGATTGAACCTGACTCCAAAGCCTTGGACATCAAACTCGTGCTTGACCTGCGTGACGATACGGCTGCCACAATTGATTTTGCAGCAGGACTCTACTATCTTGACGATGCCACCCTTTCGAGTTGGGGCATTGATATGTTCTCGGTTTCCTCTGCAGCAACCGTCCCCGTCATTACCTCGGACGGCATTCGGCTGGCTTATCACAACGGTATTGTAGATTTGACGCAATTCACCGACCAATTTCCCTTGGGCGATATTGTAGAAGGACTTGGCGATACGGTTGCGGGTGTTGGCGATATCGAAATGAGTGAACTTGAATGGGTCTCGCAAACCGAAGCGAACGGTATCTTTGACCAAGCGGGTGGATTGAATTATTCTCATTCAACTGGATGCACGGAACCCGTTGCTGCAGGCGTCAGCCTCTACTACTGCTTGGAAGGTGCGATAGCGATGGATGAAAGTTACCCCATTTACTTGCAAACAACCAGCCAACCCTTTTCGATGAATATCGTGGACATTCTCAAAGCTTACAACACCAATGAAATCGTCGATGACTTCCTTGCGGGCGTTCAACAAAATGATCTTGAACGGGTCATGAACTCTGGCATCGCCCTTGAGACGATGCTTGACTCAAGTTATTTGGACACGATTATTCCAAGCAATCTCCCGCCTTCAGAATTGACGGTTGAAATTCTCGTACCTTCTTGGATTTCAACCCTTGACGGTACCTCAAAAATCGTTCTCAATAAAACGATAGAAGGCACACAAGAAACGCAGATTTCGCTCACGGGAACCGACCCCTACGATTGGGAACATGAAATTCGTGATGAAAACGATGTGGTCATCTGCCATGCCAACCAATCAACGTGCGTTGTCAGTTCAATTGATTTTAATTGGGAGCAATTCAATCTCAACGAATGGTCACAATCGTTGAGTTTCACCTTCGCCTTGGACGTTGAATTCAGCGTTTACCGCATCGGTATCCCTGGTGGAAGTTTGGAACAAGGTGGAACGGGTGTGACGATGGAGGCTATTCCATCCGACCTTCTCCGTCTCCTCATTGACATCTCAAGCCGGATGGACGAACCCCTTTCACATAACTTCGGTCCGGTTGGAAGTTCGGAAACAGACCTTGAAGTGACCGGCACGCGCCAAGGAATGAAGGATTTCACCAAAGATATCGGTGAAGTCGTAACGGACATCATCCATGCCTCGGGGAATGAAGCCGAAGCGAACTCTGATCAGGTTCAAACGATGGATCTGTCGTCCTTTATCATTCAAACTTCAATTTCCGGAATTGAAGCGCCCGACCAAGACGTCACCGATGATGAACCAGTCACGCTCAAGGTGACCATCCCCGAAGTTTCCTTCACCATTGGTGTGGAGGCTGACATTGCTGAATTACAGCAAGGCAATCCAGACAGCCTACGCATCAATCTCGTGACCGATACATTGCAATCGGTGTTTATGGAACCCATGCGCATCGCCTCGAATCTCTTTACTCAAGGCCTGTACAACTCGCTTGTTGGAGCGGACGGAGTGACCTATCCTCCCGAAGGTGAAGACCGGTTGAATCTTCCAATTACACTTGGCGGTGACGAATCGGAAGTTTTGGGTGATGCAGGTGGTATTGAGTTCGAAACGTCCATGCTGAGCGAAAACTTGACGGGTCCTATTTCATTCACACTTCCAAGAGGCATTCAATTCGTGGATGTGACCTCAACCTCAGGCGACCTCGTTCTTTCAGAAGAAGGAGGCCGTCAAACGCTGACCTACTACGTACCAGCGGGCGATGTCGATGATGAAATTTTCTTTAGAATCCAAGTGGGTTGGATGTACTTTTTAATTCAATTTTGGATTTACCCAACCATCGTCATTCTTCTATTGGTCTTGGTGATTCGGAAATGGAGAAAACGCCGAAAGCGCAAGAAACAAGCCGTGGCCAATCGCGCTGATAACATCAACAAAGCCCAACTTGGCGACCATGAATTTGCCGACCTCGCCGGCTTTGCAAGTCCTGCTCTTCGCCGTGGGGAATCGATCGAAGAAATGGCTCATATTGACGATTATTAGTCGCTCAGTGTAGCGTAGTATAGATGCGTTCAGCCAAGGCAGGTCCGATGCCTGGAACGGTCATCAACGCATTGACAGAAGCGTGCTCGATGCCTTTGCGGCCTCCAAAATGGCGCAGCAATGCCTGCAGTTTCTTTGCCCCCAATCCTTCCACTGCTTCGAGCGGGTCAGCAAGTCGTTGACGACTTCGGCGGCGACGGTGGAAGGTGTTCACGAAACGATGGGCTTCATCACGAGCATGAACGAGAACACGGCCTTGACGGTCAAGAACCAGAGGTTCATGCCCTTCCCGATGTATTGTTTCCTCACGCTTGGCGAGAGCAGCTAAGGGGAATCGCCCGCTCCATCCATGTTCGTCAAGTGCGGTACGAATCGTGTTGAGATGGGTCTCTCCTCCATCAATTAACAACAGGTCGGGCCATTCATCCTGACGTTTTGCCCAGCGTACAACGACTTCTTTCATCATGCGTAAATCATCCAAGGCGTCCCCTTTGACGACATACTTTCTGTATTCGTCTTTTGCTGGGCGTCCATTCCGCATCACAACGCTGGCCCCGACTCGTTCGTCACCCTGAAGTTGTGCCATGTCAAAGCAAACGATGTGATTCAATTGTTCCATGCCAAGTGCGGTCGCTCCTTCAACTGCGGCACGTTGTTCCAAGGAACCGCTGGATTTACTGGCTAATCGCTGCAGTTGAATCGTGGCGTTTTGGCGAGCGAGCGTAGCGAGGTTCTCGAGGTCACCTCGTTGCGGTGTTCTCACCTCAACTCGACTTCCTCGTCGTTCATCAAGCCACGATTGGAGTCCATCGAAGAGCGGCACTGGCGAAAGCAGGAGCCGAGGTGGGCGGCGGTGAGCATAATGCTCTGCGATAAACATCGAGATGGATTCACCAATATCGCCTCTGTAGACTACGGGCCACGCCTCTTGACCCTGAACCATTCCCTCATCAGCGTGAAGGACGACAATGGCTGCGAGGTCGCCTTCGGCATCAATACCGAGAGCATCACAATCACGGTAGACCTTGCTCGAAACGACGTGTTGACTGGTGGTGGCTCTTACCGCCCGTATCATGTCGCGATGGTGTGCGGCTTGTTCGAAGGCTTCGGCCTCTGCGTCTGCTTCCATTTGGGCCACTAATTCTTGCAATAGGGGGGCTGCATCACCGTTGAGAATCCGACGGACGGTTTTGACTCGGTCTGCGTAGCCTGTACCGTCAATGCAAGGTCCATCGCACAAACCGATGTGCATGGACAGGCATCCTTGAGGAAGTAATTCCTTACAGTCCCGAATCCCAAACTGACGACGCAGCAACTGCATCACCTGTTTCGCAGCACCAGCATTGGGAAAGGGTCCCCATTGTTCACTCGATTTTGGAGGGTGACGAGTGTACATGATTCGGGGGTATTCATGGTTCGTGAGTACGAGATAGGGGAAGGATTTCCCGTCCTTTAGCATGGAATTGAATCGAGGCATGTGTTCGCGGATTAATTGACGTTCCAGTACCAAGGCCGCTTGAGGAGTTTGGGTGACAATGCATTCGATTTCATCGGCTCTGCGCACCAATTCGGGGATCATAACGCGGTCGGGATTGGAAGCGAAATAGGAACGGATTCGTTCGTTGAGTCGGGTGGCTTTTCCGACATAGAGCACCCGCCCTTCCTTGGTTTTGAAGAGGTATACGCCCGCTTCTTTTGGGAGGTCGGCTGACGCCAAGTCCACGGGCATATTTTCACCACATCCGAGGTCGCTCAAAAGGCCAACCCTTGAGCGAAGTACGAAACGCGGGCGGGGATGTTTCATGAAGGAGGCTCCTAACCTGTGCTCTGAGTCAGTACATGTTCAGCCGTTCGCAAGAAAAATTATTGCGCTACCTCGGGCGCTTTCCAGAAACTCTCGAGAAGGCGTGGGATGTGCCTCGAGAACTCTCCCTGCCGGGACTTTCTGAAGCCATGGGCGTAGTGCGTTCTGGCCTGAACCAACCGCTTGGTTTTCTTGAATCAAAGGGCTTCCTTACCGTACGAGTTGCTCACGTGATCGGTGGCGGGACGCGCCGCAGACAGGTATACCACATCACACAAAAGGGCAGGACTTGGCTGGCTGAACATCCTGCTGAAACAAGTGCTGATGACGAGACTGTCATTCCTTCAAACGAGATCATTGGGCGCAACCAAGAACTCGCGGCCCTCAAAACGACCCTCCTTGAGGAAAACACCGTCATCATCGGAGGCCTTTCTGGCATTGGAAAAACCACTCTCGTCCGTTCCCTTATGCAGCAGCCACCCTTCTCATCCCGGCCCCTTCATTGGGCTGATGTCAATGAATTGAGCGATGTGAAAAGCATTCTTTCTGATTGGTTTCCAGACGACCTCCAACGCTTGAGTGACCGTGATGCACTATTTGAGCGAGCGAATTACGGGGATGCTTGCTTTGTTCTTGACGACCTTCATACGCTTTCCACAAGGCATAGCGAGGACGTCCTTGCTCTGCTGTCTTTGCTCAAAGCCAATGAGCGAACAGTCGTCGTCATTGGCCGTTACCCACTTTCGTTGGACCTCGATTGGGCAGAATCGCGAGTGACAAATCTTGAACCGAAGGATGCGATGCAGATGCTCGGAGAACACATGAACGACGACGAACGCCTGTCAATTTCACAGGCGTTGGGCGGCCATCCCATGGCGTTGAATCTGTATCAGGAAGGCGACCCTTTACCCGAAGCGGGAACTGATATCCAATCCTTTGTCCAAGAGACCATGCTCAATCCCCTCGGTGAGGATGAAGTTTCAACCCTTGACCACTTGATTTTGAATCCCAGTCCCTTGCCCGTTGAAGACTTGCCGAACTCAGCGATGATTGGCGCCCTTGACGACCATGCTCTCCTACGATGGACTGTGGGGCATGAAGAAGTCGAGGTGCAACATCTTGTCCGAAACGTCCGTCGAGCCATGTTGGACGATGAAGACCTCAAACTTCTTCATGAAGCAGCGATCAAGCATTGGAACACCTTCGAACAGAAACCACATTACGCCGTTTTGAGCCTCTACCATCAAATGGCTCTCGACCGTGAAAACATGATGGCCTCCATGGAAGACCAATTCGAGCGCCTCATTACAACCCAAGACGGAGCGATGGCGGTGATTTTTAATCGAGCGATTGAACAACGACCGGGCGACGAACAACTGCATTATTGGGCGGGTAAAATCGCCCTTCATCGTAGCGAAAACGACCGCGTCAAAGTTCATGCAAAAGCCGTTGAATCCTTGCCCTTACGCAATGATTTACTGTACCAGTTGGCGCTGCTTGAGGGTGATGAAGCAGAGGCCAAACGATTGTTGGAAGCTCAATTGGCCCAAGGTTCTGAAGCCGGCTCAACCCGTCTGCTTCTTTCGGCTGCTGTTCAACATCTCGACGATCGGGTCTTTGACCACCTCCAATCAACTACATCATCTGATATCGAGTCGCTTCTCGCCCGAATCAAACTTCCAGAAGATGCCCGACTTCGTTCTCCAATGACCGTAAGCATCACGATGATTCAGCACGGCTTGGCCTTATTGGCTGGAAACCAACAACAAGCCAGTGAGTTGGTTGAGGTGCTTGAATCCTTGAGCAGCCCACACGACCCCCTTCTGCTTCATCTCAACTTCAAGACCTATCTTGCGTTCAATCCTGACGCCACCTTCGACGATCTCAATGAGAGGGCTCAACGAGCAATGGAAGCGCAACCCTCACCTTTCCACCGAGCCATCATCGGTTTGGCGCTGGCCGAGCGTTTCTTCCCTCGCAGCACAGATGAAGCGCGTGCTTGCTTTGACACTTTGCTCCATCCGGATTCGCTCTTGGTCACAGGAGCTACAGCCCACCGTTATGCCGCTCGCTGGTGGTATCTTCGCGGCCAGTTATACCTCGAGGAAGCAAGGATGGCCATGCGGGAATCAGCACATCGGTTTAGACAGGCGGGATGCCACAATGCAGCCCGTGCAGTGGCTCAGCGTTTGCATCGTTTGCTTTGATTAGAGTTCAGCACCGATGAGTGTCTTTGTTTCTCGAATGCCTGGCAATTGACGAATCTCTTCAACGATGCACCGTGTAAGTGCATATTCTTCGTCTGCCTGAACGCGAGCGATGAGGTCATATTCTCCAAAAAGCATCCAATGGCCGGTCACCAATGTGATGGATTTCAGAGCCTGGCGGACATGTTCTTCCTGACCGGGCTGAGTGGTCATCAAAACGAAACCGATGGCCATTTTATTCCCCCTCCACGGCGATTAAGGTCTGTGTCTCCTTCACTCCAGCAATCTGACGGAAGGTGTTCATCAGCAAGCCTGAAAGCCCTTTTGAATCGGGAGAGGAGATACGCACAAGGAGGTCAAATTCACCATAGAGGGCGTGAACTTCACCAACATCAGGATGTTCGCTGAGCGTCAAGTAAACTTCACGTTCATGGGTGGGTTCAGTCTTGAACAAAACGAAAGCCTCAGGCATGGTTTTCCTATTCCTACTCGGGTTTTATGGCTTCCTCCATATGATGAAGGGCATCACACGGAAGGGAATGCTTGAAGTGTGGCAAGGGTGGGTTGTGAATCATGAAGCAGGCTCAATCCACCCATTGGGCTGCCATCCTCGCCGTCTCGTTTTTCATTCTTCCAATGCTTCAAGCCTTCATTCCCGTGCCGTTGGATTCCTTTGAAGAATCTACGGACTTGGTCATGGAAACATCTGGACGGGCACAAACGACGTGGTCGGGGACTCAATCGCTTTCATCAACGTACACGGTGGCGATATCGGACGAGTTAATCATACAGTCCTGCACGGTTGTCCAGATGTCCGGGGCGGCTCGCATCATCGTTGAAGGTCGGCTGACGGTCTTGGGCACACAAACCTGTCCAGTCACCTTCGAAGCAAGCGGTCTTCAAGACCACGAAGGAATCCAATTCAACACCTCATCAAACGGACGTGGTTCATTCCTGCAAAATCTCACCATTACCGACGCGATTTACGGTATGACCATTTACGGGTCAAACCCAGTCATTGAGAATTTAACCGTGGTTAATCCGGACCGCGTTGCTGTGGACATCTTCAACAACGCAGCACCACGAATTACCGATTTGTTTGTGGACCAGGCAGGCCGAGACCTACCCTTCCAAGGTGATTGGCGTTACGGTTTGGGACTTTCGATTGGGGCAGGCTCAACACCGATTGTGACACGGGCTGTCTTTACTGATATTTTGACACGCGGCATCAATATCTGGGGCGGTTCAGGTGGTTTGATTCAAGGCATCACCATTGACAATTGTTCAGGTTCCACCTACTCCATGGTCGCAGGTATTTGGGTCGAGGACAGCCAGCCCCTGCTCACCAACATCAGCATTGACAAATCTGACTCGGGTATTGTCGTTCGCCACATCGATGATGAAGGATATACGCACGCCGTTATTCGTCATGCCTCGATCAGTAATTCGATGTACAGAGGCGTATATGTGGATAAAAACAACCACACGAATTACACCAATTATGAAACGGCAGACTTCACAAATTTGACCATAACCGGCACGGGAACCTCGGGTGCAAAAACAGCCAATATTGGTTATGCGGCCCTCGAAGTCAACGCAACGGGCGCGTGGTTTGACGATACGTTGATTGAGGATTCCACGACAGTTGGAGTGCGCTTGTATTTCGTGGATGACACCACGACCTTTCGAAATTTGACCGTTCGAGATTCAGGCGATCCCGGGCAAGGCCCCCATGAAGCAGGCTTAGCGATTCGCTCGTCCTTCTTTGCCCCGCGTTTTGAAGGCATGGAGATCAGCGGTTCAGTAGGGCCGGGAGTCTCTTCGACTTCAGGCGGTGCTATGCAGGGTTCAGATTGGAACCTTCACAACAACACCGAACACGGCCTATACATCGACAGAGCAACGGTCGTAGTGAACGGTTTGGACCTCTCTAACAACCTACAATCGGGCGCACAGGTTTGGGATGCTCGGTACGTCACCTTTGAGAATCTCAGTGCGCACAACAACGGTGGTACGGCTTCAAGCAACCCCTTGGCTCAAAATCAGGCCGGTCTGTATTATGAAGATTCAAACGACATTGAATCAGCGTCAGGAGATGTCCGCTGCCGAAACTGTGTCATTACGGGGTCCACGGGGGCGGGAATTCTTGCTGTAAACTCGGTTGATTTATGGTTGGAAAACATCATACTGGCGCAAAACAGCGGGGACGCTCCAGCGCTTGAAATTGACAATAGCGACACCATGCCAGCAGGGGCATTGGGAAGCGTGACCATTTCTCAAGCCAGCATCACCAGCGAAAGCCCAACACACCCCGCTCTTGAGTTGAAACGAACCGCTGCAAGCATCACTGGCTTGTCTACCTATGGAAATAATACTGGCATATTTTGGCAGGGCGACAACAACGGGAACTTCCCTTCAACCCTCTCAGACAGCACCTTTTCTGGAACACACTGCCTTCATTTGGTCGACCATCCTGATTTGAACGGTGTGGGAAATACCATCGCTTCAACCTGTACGGGGAACATTGAGTTTGAAAACAGCCAAGTCAACTGGTCAAATCTTCAAGACGCTGACGGTCAGACCGCTTCCCCTCACCTTCTCACCCTCGATTCAACCTCAACTCTCCATCTTCACCAACCCCAATCCATCGATGTTGCTGGAGCATCCATAGCGGCGGGGGCAAGCGTTGACGTGGCCTGGGACTTGACCGTGTGGGCCGTGAACAACTTCTCAAACGGGATTCCTATGGCCAGCATCAACGTCTCTTTCAGTGATTTTGAGCCCTCTGTACAACTGTCAACCAACGACCTCGGCTATATTCTTCTTCCAGACTTCATCGGCCAACGTTGGACCTCGAGCGGCGCAACCTCCTTCAACACGGCCACCAGTTCATGCGGCTACGATAGCGTCTCAAATTCAACCACTACCACCCTTGACCAAGACCGAATTGTCTATTGTTTGTTGGAGTTGGACAATCAACCTCCCTTCGTCCATTGGGATACGCCTCATGATGCCATGATCTACCCCTCAAAAGGCGAAGTGATGTTCAACGCAAGCCGTTCGTGGGATTTGGACAACGACCCTCTTTCATTCACATGGACGAGTTCAATTGACGGAGATATTGTAGCCGGCTGTGCTGGTATCTTCCAATCTCTAAATCACCCAGATGATGGAGCTCCATTCCTTGCCAACAGCGACCCGTCTTCCCAGACGCCGCCCTACTGCGAACTTTCAGATGGGATTCACTCCATCACCTTGAGCGTCTGCGACCCTACCAATTGTGTTGGCGAAACGCGTACGATTGAATTGATCAATTTGGCCCCAGCACTCATGGTTGATTTCGAACCCGCCCTCAATCCGTGGAGCGAACTCATTATGCCCCAAACTGGAACGGTGGTTGTCAACACCACGGGCTCCTTTGACCCAGAAGGTGATGACTTTGCATGCGTGATTGATTTCAATGGTGAAGGCGCTGCATGGNGCAACCAGTGGGTGTGTCCCGAGGAACTCACGTACACCTTTGATTATACCACTGAGGACCCACCAGCCTCCGCTACCTTGACGGTCATGGCTTTTGATGCCGTAGGCAACAATGCGACATTTACCGTTCCAGTTATTCTTTACAACGAAATACCCGAACCCACGTTCTCTGTTTCAAGGGATGCCAATACGAGCGAATCTTTGGTGACTCTTGACGGAAGTGCCACGGTCGACCCAGAAGGTGACGACCTAAGCATCACCTACATTTCTTCCCTCGATGGCGTGCTAAACAACGGTACAGAACTCTGGGAGGGGTACCTCTCGCGTGGAGTCCATACCTTGACCATGGAGGTCACCGACGACCGGGCTGAGCACGCCAATCAAAGCCAGTCAACTTCCATACTGCTCACGGTTGAAAACTCTCTGCCCCGTGCGGTGATTCAAACTCCCGAAAGTCAGACCTTTGAATCCTCTGAATTGATTGAATTCTCAGCCAACGGCTCTGGTGATTTTGACGCAGCTTGCGACACCTTCCCTACCGAAGGAACCTGGCATTGCGCTCCATTTTCTCCTTACGGAGGCTCTGAATTTTTAGTCGTTACGTGGACCAGTGACCTTGATGGACGATTGACTCCCGAAGGGGAAGATTGGCTGTATTTTGACGGTCGTTTGACCGCTGGAGTCCACACCATCACCCTCAGTGTTGATGACGGAATACACGACCCAGTACTCGCTCAGCAAACGGTAACGATTGTGACCTCTGCCCCGGTCCTCGGGTTGGTCAACCCCTCCGACGGCAGTCAATCCCTTTCATCGCAGACCCTGATGTTTGATGCATCACAAAGTATGGATTACGATGGCGACGCTTTCACGGTGACCCTCCGTTCCTCACTTCACACCGACCCCCTTCTTGTCGACGTGGATCCGTTCAATTCCCATGCGTTCAATCTCAAAGCCGGGCAGCATACGCTCACGGTGACGCTGACTGATGAGAGCGGGGATTCCCGCGACGAAACCTTCGTATTGACCGTGGTTGAATCAGAACCAACACTGGTCTTGATTTCGCCCGAAAACAGAGCTTCCATTGAACCGGGTGGTGTGCTACGACTGGAGGAAGCCTCCTACGATGCTGACAATGATTTGACCGTCCGTGAATGGAGGCGATGGTCGCCACAAACCAGTTTCCCAGAAGTGCTCTCTACGAGTTCCATCGAGGAGATTTCAGGACTTGCACCTGGCGAATACCATCTTTCGCTCTATGTTCGAGATGCTCGAGGACAATGGGTTGAAGAACACTTCAACATCACAATTCAATCCAGTTTGCCATCCCTGGACCGTGATTCTCTCAGTTTGAGCGAAACGACCTTTTCACAGGACGAATTGCACCGTTTGACCATTAGTATACGCCTTGATGACGCTGACGGGACCACCCAAGATGTACGTGCTAACTTAACCCTCAACATCCAGCAGTGGGAAGTGAATCTCAGTGATGAGGACGGTGATGGAATTTGGGAAGGGGTCATTGAATGGCGACCGGAAAGCACGGGTAGGCCGAGTTTGAAAATCATTGCAAAGGACGGAGAAGGCGAAACAGCGAATGTCGACGTGGTGACACGCACTCTGGTTGTTGAAGCACAAGAAAGCGATCAGCGAGTTCTGCTTCTTGGCGCGGCAGTCGCAGGTTTGATTGGATGCGTAGGTCTGCTCGCATTCATTTTTGCTCGACGTAAGCGTGCTCAAGAAGACATTGAGTTGCTGACATCATGGGACGCATTCCGTGCTCCTGCAAATGAATCAAGTCCTGAGAAAAAGAACATTCCTGCCCTTGAAGAAAACATCATGGATGGAACCGAAGAAGTTCAAGCGACGCTTGATGAATTGGAATGAATCCATCGCAGAACTTAGCGACGGGTGATTTTGTACACTGATGAATGAGAGGATGAAAGACCTCTGTCTCGTTCATCTTCAAGGTTGATACGCTCAAGACATTCAAGTTCAAAATGGTGTGAAAACAAGGTTTCCACTTCATCATCTGACAGAGAATATGGGGGCCCTTGCAACTCATTTTCGGGGTATGAAAAGGAGATCAACAAACCGACTGCACCCGATTTGGTAAGCAGTTGAAGGTGGCGAACGTATGCCGGCCGCATTGAAGGCGGAAGAGCCACCATAGCAGCGCGGTCGTACCAAGCATCGGCTTGAACATGTTCGGGCTGCACCTTGAACATGTCTCCTTGAACAAGTACGAAGGGAGAGGCCGAATATCGAACGACATCACCGAGGTCGTCCTTTTCTGGCATCAGGCCCCGCTGCTCAAAAAAAGCCTCAACGGGGCGCCTGACCAGTTCCAAACCCGTCACTTCGTGACCCTGTTGAGCCAACCATTCCATATCAAGTGTTTTTCCACAAAGAGGAACGAGTACATGACTGGACGGTGGGGCATGAATTGAGGGCCAATGCTTGAGCAGAAGGTCGTTGTAAACGGCCCTGTGCCAGCCGGTCTGCTGACTCATCCAGCGTTCATGCCAGTTCGTCATCGCTCATCGACTCAGGCTTGTTCGGGGAGGTCACCTTTCGTCGAATCCGGGTTGGATTCACGTCCACCCCAAGGTGTCAAGGTTCTGTGGAGTCTGAAGCGTCGAGCAAAGAGGAATTTCAAGTTCTTCCATCCGTCTCCCCATGTATGGATTTCAGCGTCTCCAACTCGAGGGCGATAAGGCACTGAGATTTCCACTGCCTTTTGCTTGCCCAGCGTGCGCCGTGCGAGGATTTTCATTTCCTCACTAAGTGGCATGCCATCGTTGGTCGGGCGCATCTTTTCATTGTTGAAAATTGATTTTTTGAACACCCACATGCCCGATTGAGAATCTTTGACACCATAACCAAAGAGCAGTCGTGCCGTGAAGGAGAGTACCCAGTTACCAAAACCGTGCAGACCAGACATCGACCCGTCTTCGGCCAGTGAAAGGCGGTCGCAGGTGATGAATTCCAAATCATCGTCAACGAGACGCTTTACGAGGTCGGGCACGAGTTCTGCAGGATAGGTGCAGTCAGCGTCCATCGTCACGATGATGTCGTTCTTGGCAACATCAAAGCCAGTACGATATGCACGACCGTAGCCCTTTCGATCCTCGAGATGAACACGGATGCCTTTCTCTAGCGCTATTTCCCGAGTACGGTCTGAGGAATTTCCGTCAACGATCATAATTTCGAGGTCCTCGCACCAACCGCGAGGGATGGCGTCAATGGTTGGCCCAAGAGCCTCTTCCTCGTTTCGTGTAGGAAGGATGACCGTCACGGTTACGGGTAACACATCGCCCATGATGAGGCGAGCCAACGATTGACCTTCAAAGGTTTGGCTCAAAGCGTGCGTGAACATAGAACCCAATCAATGACATTCAAATGCGACCTCACCTTGGTCAACACGATGCACATCGCCATGGTCTCAGGGGAATATCCACCCCGCTGGGGCGGAATTGGCTCGGTGGTCTACCATTTGGCCGGACACCTCGCCCAACGAGGACACGACGTGACAATCATCACCCGAACCCATAAACAACGTACGCCGCAGCAACCGGGCGTGAGCGTTTTGCACGTTCCTTGGCTGAAAGCCCCGATGGCATTCACCCGTTCTTACGGGAAACACGCACTGACGGAATTACGGCGTCTCCATCAAGTCAAACCAGTCGATGTGGTTCACACCTTGCTGCCTTTGGTGAGTTGGACCAAAAAGGAATTCATTTGGGTTGAGGAGAACATCGCTCCGGTCGTCTCAGCACTCAACGGAAGTTGGGTGGGTGAACGCGAGGGCATGAAACTCGCAGCACGTAACAAGGAAGCAGCGACCTGGAAAAACCCCAATGACCTCGCCATTCTCCTTACGGGTGGATGGTATGCTCGATATGAACAGGCTGCCATTGAAGGCTCATCGGTGTGTGTAGCAATCTCTGAATCGACGAAAGAAGAATTTCAACAGTGGTATCAGCCCCCCGAAGATTGGTGGTGTGAAACGGTACTCTACGGAGTTGACCACAAGGTATTCCGCCCGGTGAATCACGACTATGAAGAAGACCAATTGGCTTACGAAGAAGTGAGGAAAACCTACGATGCAGCCGATGATGCTGCCCTCATGGGCGAACCCGACACCTCTACTCCACTCCTGATGGCTGTAGGTCGTCTGGTCGCACGAAAAGGTCACAGAACATTGCTTCGTGCGATGCCCAGCATCCTCAAGGTCCATCCAGGAGCGAAATTGGTCATCATCGGGCGAGGACACATGCGCAAGACCCTGATGCGGCAGGCCAAACGAATGGGAATTGCAGATGCCGTGGTGATCAAAGGTGGCATGAGTTTTGACCATCTTGCACTTCATTTCCGAAGTGCTGACCTCGTGGTGTATCCTTCCTATTACGAGGGGCAAGGGCTGATACCTCTCGAGGCCTTGGCCAGTGGAACTCCCGTAGTAACCGTCGACCAAGCGCCGCTCACTGAGATGATCGATGAAACAGTGGGTGGTCTCTTCGCCTGTGGTGATTCAGAAGATTTGGCTCGTGCGGTAATTGAGTCTCTCAACCAACCCAAAGAGCGCCGTGAGCAAGCGGCCCGAGGTCGAGAGCGCGTCCTCAACCATTACACCTACGAGCACAATGCAGAAGCATACGAAATCATTTACCTAAATGCAGTTGATTCCTAAATCTGGATACTTGATGGAATTCAATGAGAACTGAGAAATTCTTCATTAATGCCAATCGGAAGGTCATTATTGGACTGTCCGTTCGGCAGGACATGCAAGGTCGTGCTCTGCTCCTAGCGTTCATGGTTGCCTCACTCTCTCTGTCTGGATGCTTTGGAGAATCTGAGACGGTATCTGTACCTGAAGAAATAGAGATGGAGAGCCCTCGTATCTTCGTCACCGACAAGACCGGCGAATCCATTGGTGAATCCCCAATGAACATCTCATTCCAGTTCAGCGATGTCGGTGAAACAGGCAAAGAACCGAGCATCGGTATCACTTCGAGCGGTTGTATTTTCTTCATCGCTATGGAGAAGGTGATGCGATCGTGCGATTACGGTGAGTCTTGGGTTGAATCCCAGGACCCAGTGATGTGTTCTCCTACCACAAGCGACCCCTATGGCTGGGTTGACCCTATCACCGACCGTGTCTTCGGTGTCCAAATGATCGGCCTCGAGACATCATGGATCTGCTGGAGCGATGACGACGGTGAAACCTGGCTTGGGAATCCTCATGATTCAGGAACGACACCCATCAACGATCACATCAAGTTGGCCAGCGGGCCATGGACAACGGCTGGATACGGTGCTTTAGGGCAAATTACCGGAAGCACAATTTACGAAACGGCAGTGTATTATTGCTACAACAAACTTGCCGGAATCTTTTGCTTTACCAGTTTTGACGGAGGTGCAAGCTTTGAGGCAGGTGGGCAAATCATCGGGCTCGCCACTACTAACGGAGGTCTCCACGGAGCGATTTCAAC
>JGI20158J14315_10000549_pt1 | contig 28076 bp, 23 predicted proteins | sample COG_08_FD_14315 | JGI IMG/M metagenome (IMG submission 14315)
CCAAGTCCGGTCGCACCAAGTCCGGTCGCACCGACTCCAGCCCCGACTCCAGCACCAAGTCCGGTCGCACCAAGTCCGGTCGCACCAAGTCCGGTCGCACCAAGTCCGGTCGCATCGACTCCAGCCCCGACTCCCGCACCAAGTCCGTTTACGCCAAGTCCGGTCGCACCAAGTCCGTTTACGCCTAGTCCGTTTACGCCGAGTCCGTTCGCCCCGAGTCCGTTTACGCCGAGTCCGTTCGCACCAAGCCTGGGTACTCCCAGTGTGGGCCCGAGTCCGTTTACGCCGAGCCCGGGCCCAAACGTGACCGTGCCGTCGCCTTCGTATACAGCATTTACTGATGAAAGTTTGGCATTGCAACAGTTTGTACTAGCTGTTGTGGCAACTATGCTGTGCGTATTCTTGATGTTTCGCAATAAAGAACGTATCATGACTAGGACTTTCAATTCAGGCCGTTATGTCAATATTGTGGACAGTGGTTCTGAGGACCAGAATAGACCAGTAGAAAATGAGTTCGAGGTCGATAATGAGTTCGGTGTCGATACTAAAATGGTAGAATTGCCTGAAATAGACGCGATAGACGAAATTGCTATAGACTCTGATGAACCAGATAACACAGAAAGGGTATGAATTATGTAAGGAATATATTTTAATTTAAATTGACATAAAATTTAGAACTATGAAATGAGATGTCGACGCCCCGCGAAATCCGTAATTTCGTCACCGCGATTAAAACGCGCGGTTTTGTTTCGATGACACCTCAAGATTATGAACAATTGTGTTACTTTGCGCTGTCTAATTTGCCCCAGCAGTCGGAGATACGGGGCAAGGAGTGTCCCCATTGTACTTGGAAAATCGGAAACGCGGCACGCACCTGCAAAAATTGTGGCAAACGTGTCGATAAACAACGCCCTGTATTCGTCCCGCCTGTAGACGGTGTCAACGACTGCAAAGGCGAGTGCGCGGAAGACTTGACAGGCCGTGAGCACCACGAACTTGGGTGTGGACACAAGTTCTGCACAGGGTGTATGCGTAATAGAGTTTTACAGGGGTTCCGCACGTGTTGTCTTTGTGATAGAGTACGCATTACGGATGCGATCCGACAGAAATATTTGCCAGAAGAACTATAAATAAAAGATAAAACAGCATATCATGTCTATTTGGAATCGTGTACAGTACCCTGAACGTCATCACGTAAGACGGATTTTTTTGAATACTGTGGCCATGGTCGTTATCACGGGGACCGTCACTCTTTGCATCACTTCCATAACGAAGTTATTGGTTGGGTGACGTACTCTTTCGCGGTAGAGGTGAGAATAAAAAGCGTGGTGACTGAAATAGGGGGTCTGAAGATGACACCTACTGCCCAAAGCGAGAAAAGTATCATGGTGTTCCACAACACGTTTCTATCGACGATTTTTTGTATGTGTCTGCCGATTTTATTCTCGTCGCGCCAACCTTTCATAGTGTAATGTTCCTTTTTCCACATTCGGACCAGGTCTCGGCCTGTTTTCTCTTCTACGCGCGGGAGTTGTTTGTTGAGAATGTATAGCCCACCTAAAAGTGCGATAGCGGCGAACAAAGTGTTCGTGTCGAGGTCACGTTGAAGTAATATTTCGAGTGGGGGCCACACACCGGCTAGCATTTCCACTAAAGTGTAGTACATGACAAGGCTGCTCGTAGAGTTGTACATGACTGGCAATGGCATGGACACTGTTTGGGACTTACGCGTCAAGTGTGTGAGCGGTACTGTAACGACAAGAGTTTCGATCCACGACACTGCCGCAATAAGAAGAATGGCCCATACTATAGACAACGAGAACACTGCCGTTAGAATCCTTTCTGATGCCTGTGCGAATATCAGAGCCGTAGATAAGTGTATGGAACCACGTGTGTCCAGATAACACATCGCTTGCAACAAAAGTACAGACACTGTCATGAGTTGTACCCCGCAAAACCAATGGTGTTCTTCCCATAACGTCCAGCGTAGACACATGAGTACAGAGCAGACCATACCTAACGCCCGGGACCGCGCACGTGCGTTCTCGTCCTTGTCAAATATGAGACTGTACGCCATAGAAGCGAAAACAAACGGCTGTGTACCAAATTGCATCAATGTGCCACTGACACGGAATGTAATCATGCTGTTTTCGAGTTGTACGGGTTCTGTACCGTAAATCAGTGGGACGTGCGACAGAACAAGACCCATAAGCACGACGATGGCAGTGTTGAAATGTTTTTCCCGCATGGGAATTTTGCGGGTCGGCTTACCGAAATCAAAGACGGTCAATTCTGCGATTTTGTCTAGGACAGATTCCATATACACAAATGTAGAACACTTTAATAGTTAAATGACAAAAAAAAATAATGATTTATGTGAAAAATGACGATATCGTCCTACTTTTTTTCGCTTTTTTTTTCTTCTTGAACTGCACACTGTCTCGACTGCGCTTTTCGGTAGTTCGCATAGGCCCACGCTGTACAAACGAACGCATCATCGGATTCGATATGTTGGCGGCCTGTTGAACGGTATTGACTTCGAATATACTACTGGCGTTGTCCATAATCATTTCGAAAATCCGTCGCAACGGCGCTTCCAGCTGGTTGGACAGGTACCATCGCGTGTCCGCCGAAGCAACGCCATTGCGTACGTCTTCCGGGGTCACTGCGCGCATGCATGTTTTTTCACCCTTGAAACCGGGCCTTATCACAAAGTCAATGCGGTCCCCCGTTTTGGGAGCGATGTGGGCAGGTTGTGTGGCTTGCAATCTTTTAGCCAAAATTGTATGTGGCGCCGGATTCTTGTACTCGTCTGGTCGTCGCGTGAGCTTCTTCGACATGGTTAAATCTTCCAATGGGACTTTATTTTCGAGTAACTTGACGACAATGCTCCGTGCATAGTCGATAGCACCTTGGATGTCGTTTTCCTTACACAGCTTAATCAATATAGTCTTCTGTGTCTTGCTGACAATGGGCGCGAAATCTCTGCGGACACATTCGAACCCCTTTACGTCCAATTTGGGTTGCAGCCCGGGCTCAAATTTGTGCCCCGCGTATCTTTTTTTGCCTTTGAGTAGAATAGGGTAATAAAATTTCTCGTATTCTAAGTCATTTGGTGGGAGGAAGGCTTGAGTACAGAACTTGCCCATTTCATCGCCTATCTTGTCGACTTTGGCTATAAGTTCCTCTGTTGAGCAGTTTGTGTCGCACATGGACGGTGGAATGTTGGCAAAGACAGAATCCGTGTCGCCGTACACGATTTGGAGCCCGTGGTCTTTGTATTTCTCTTCACACATGAATTTAGTATGATTGGCCATGCCGCGACCAACGCGCGTGACAGACGACGCAATGCGCTTTTCACCGAGATAGCCCATGCCCGCCCCTGTAAATCCGTAGACCGAATTGGCACATATTTTGAGCGCCAACTGCCGACCATCGAGAACCGCGTAGTCCATGGATTTCTCATGGAATTTTTTACGCATTTTCTTGACTTGCTTGCGGTTCGACAGCAGCTGCTGCAGAATCTCGGGCAGGATGCCGACGCGTTTTTTTGTCGTCACAAAGCACACGTCGTCGTCAGACGATACGTACTCGAATGCACCACCTTCGGGATACTCGAACGAACGCGCTGGGCGCACTTCGGGATAATTCTCATCAGCGGGGTCTTTAACCATATGTGTTTCGGGTGTCCAGGCCAAGTTCAGCTTCTTCGCTTCACGAAACGACGGAATGAGCGTGGAAAAGCACATATTGTACGCACGCATAATACTGGGATACAGACTAGCGAAGTCCAACGTTACGACAGGCGTTTGGTAGAATCCGGGCAAGGGTCGAATGACGACGGCCCCTTCAAACCCGTCCATCGGTGCCGGCTTGTTCGCAGATTCGTCGGGCAGAAAGTAACGCGGATGTGACGGGTCTTTGCGACACCGTGCCTTGACAAATTGGAGCATCAGAAGAAGTGTGCGAATTTGCTGTCCCCGGTGCAAAATGGACGTGAGTGGCACGCCAGTTACTTGCGACATCTGAATAGCGTTGACCAGTTTACATCGTTTAATCATAATTTGACACGGTAGCCAGGCATCTTTCACACAGTATTGAGCGAGAAAGGCGCGACCCGCGGTGGTCTTCTGGTGCTTAGGAATGTCGTCGTATGCAATATGCATTTTCTGTGTCCCTAGCAGTTCTAAGCACACATTATCGAGTTTGTACGAACGTAACTTATGGTCTGTCATGACGACGCGGTACAAGTCCATCCAATCGCGCCCTTCAATCCACGCGTCCCACGACTCCTGGCCGCCACGCTGGTTCGTATGCGTGTATTTCTTGCGCAATGTAGTTGGACGCTTAATCCTGGAAAAGGTACGCGCAGAAGCACAGCGTGGACAGTACGGCCCATCGTGGTCGGGACACAGCGCTTGAATACGCTCGATGAGATATACGTTGTCGAAATTCAGAACGTTGAAGCCCGTGATAATGTCTGGGTCGTACTCTCGAATATATTCGGAGAACCCGCGAAGCATGTCGAACTCGCTGCGGTACGAATGTACGACGGACTCCGAGGGGTCGTACTCATCGGTTTTCATCTCTTCTGACAGAACGGGCAAACAGGCGTTTGTTTCACCCTCAGGTTCATACATAAAGACGACCTGCTGCATTTTCTGGTCTACAACGTTGAACGACGTCACACCAATAGTAGTAATACAGTCTCTGTGCGACTCTGGAAAGTCAGATTCGCCCGTGTCTGGATTCAAAAAAGGCATTGCCTCGATATCATACGATGTCACGCGAAACGGTGCCATGGGAATGGGTGGTTGCGCGCATGGTTGGACGTCGCCCGGACCGCACGTATATTCGACGTTACAGGTAGTGACTGGTTTATCGCGCGGGTTGGCGTTTGGCACTATCATCCACGAACACGCGGGCAATTGATGGTCCACCATCCACACGATTTCGGGCTGGAACATCGTTTCGTAGATTTGACATCCACGCAAGTCAAGTGTGCCGGGCATTCCAGGCACATGCTGTTTACCATTTTCAGGGACAAACGACAACATGGTCGCACGGAACTTCTGAATGCGGGTGTACACTTTGTCAGGCTCTCTGAATATCGACAACAGCGCGCGCCATATGTCGTATCGACGCACAGTGAACTTGTGCACAGCTGGGGGTTCGACGTCGCGCACGTAACGGATGTTGAACCCTGCAGTTTTTTCCCAGACCATATCTCCGGGTTCCAACTTGGCGGTGCTATGACACCATTGCCAGTAGTTGAGAACCTCGTCGTTCGGCTTTTTCTCGTCGTGTTCTTTCTTGTATTTGGCACTGTTTCGGTCCGAACGTTGCATAGACGTAACCCATCGGACCCACTCACCGATGACGCGTTGGTGCACGGGCGTCAAACGTGTACGCACGAAACCGTACGCAGTGATACCCTTCACGTGCACCGCTGTAGACGTGCCGTCCGCCTGTCTGCCGTACAACATGACGTCCATTGTGTTCTCATCGCCGCGGTGGCGAGCTGTACCAATATGTTGAAACGTCAACATGTTCATATTAAATATTCTACAACTTAAATACAAATGCATATATGTTTATCATTTAGGTTATTTAAATTGAACGGACATAACATACTAAATGTCAAAATCAAAAAAGACCCAGAAACGTGAGCTGGAATTTAAAGACGACGGACAAGAGTATGCGTATGTAATAAAGATGTTGGGGAATGGCCGGTGTCGGGTCCAATGTATGGACGGCGTTGTCAGACTAGCAGTAATACGCGGCGCGATGCGCAAGAAAGTATGGATTAAACTTGAAGACTGGGTTCTGGTTGGTATCAGGGAGTATCAGGACACGAAATGTGACATTATTGGCAAATACAGCGATGAAGACGTGCGTAATTTGAAGGCGTACGGAGAAATCCAAAGCATGGCTGAGGTGGTGAAAAAAGAGGACGATACACCTTTTGACTTTGATGACATTTAAATTATATTTTTTACAGTTCTACCATCACTACGCTTGTCGGCGACGCCGGGCGCGAGTCTGGCAGGTTGTTTAGCTCATTGACAAACAATTCCCACGTCTCCCGCATCCGAATGGTCAGTTCTGACGCGACTTCTTCATGGCCGTGTCGTCTGGCCAACTTGCGAGCATAGATGAATGCAACGGCTTGTAGCATGTATTTTGCCCATAACTGCTCGGCGCGCGTGCTTTCGTCTTCTAGAATGCGTAAAAACTCCATGCATGTCATATCTGGAGTAGTGGTGATGCGTAGAAGCTCGTTGCAGACGTTCAAAGCGTTGTTCGTGTCCGAGTTTACGACGGCAGGGTTGAACTCGTCCCAGCGGATAGACATGCTGAACAATTTAATTTAATTTAAATTAAACTCAAGCGTGAGCAATTTTAATTTTAATAAACTAATTTTTTTTTTTCAATGATGGTCCAACGCGTTTTTTTTCAACGCGGGTGTCTTTGCCAATAGGCAGACACCCAGCTGCTTTGCACCACCTTTTATGCTCGTCCCAGTTTGCAACTTGGCAAGCACCGTCGTTATCTCCACAGTAGTAAACAGACTTACACCTGCTACAAAGTTTAAAATGTTTTTTAAGGCGACGTCTTTTACACTGGGAACAAAAGACTGTTTGAGATGCACTCCTTAATTGAATGAATAAAAGTTTTTCATGGTCAATAAAACGTAAAAAATTCAAACTTCTGCTACCAATCAACTGAAATTCGGCTTCTTTCCCGTCAAGTAATGCGACAGTTGTATTTTTAACTCGGTTGTCGTCGTGCTCACTTGTTAGTATACATTGGATAAGTCTATTAACGGCTTTTTGTCCAAACAATTGACTAGACACCACATCTTGTATTGATTGTACAGATTCGACTTTCTTCGACATCTTTTGTTGATATTTTTGTACTGTATGACAAAACAAAAATTACATGTTCCTAAAATGTAAAAATTCCCCAGAACAAAATTTAATTTAAATTAAATTAAATTTTTCTGGTGGTCATCCGAGGAATCGTCTTCGGAAGATGACGAATCCCACACAGGTCTCTTTCTTCTTCCGGGACTTGGGGGACGGGGCTGCCTTTTTCCCCCAGACTTCTTACATTCTTTCGCTGTGTAACCGACAATACCGCCCACCAATAACCCCGCTACCGCCTGACCCATGGATAAGTCTGTCCTTTTTCCCGGCTTGGACCGTGACTTGGACTGACGTTTAGGCCGTGACTTGGACTTGGGCTTTTTTTGCTGTCTCAGTTTTCGCTTTGGACACGCGCGTGTCTGTCTTTTTTCATAAGCGCTGTTGATTAGCGCCATATCGGCTGTCGTGTCTACGTCTTTTCTTCTGTCGGGGTGGTATTTCAACGCTGCCTGTTTGTATATTTTTTTGTATGAATTACAATCTGCGGATAGTATGGTTCGGGCCCAAGATGCGGCCCGAACTGTGGGTTCTAAACCCTCTCCCCGGACCACAAGCATAGCCGCTGTGAACGCCAATATCGCCCACTCTTTGAATCCCTCTGCATCCGCAAAAGTCTTGAACACCGGTTTGACCATTTTATACCATGGATTAGGGTTAATATAGTATATTTTTTTTAATTTAATTTAAATTAAACTTGACTTAGTATTTATGTGTCAACTATTTTACAACATGCTCCTTCCCATGGTGCTCGTGTACCATATACGCGACTACCTGCCGTGGCGACACCGTGCCATACTGGTTTCACGCGACTGGTTGCACGGTGCGGTACGGTCCAATTTCTACCCGCGTCGATGGCGCGACAAACGGCTTCTGTTTTCATATATGAAGGTCTTCGGGCAGCAATTCCTCCGCGTCTCTTGGTCGAGATTTTGTATAAAAGTTCTAGGGGTGACCAGACGCGCGCGCAACAAGTACTACCGTCTCACATGGAAAGCCGCCGCACATAAGCACTTTAACGTATGCCGTTGCGAAGGATGCGGACGGCGAACGTACTCCATAGTGATGGGTATCTACCTATGCGGCACATGTCGGTACCGTCGTCGTCTGAAAAACTGCTACATGGTCAAGGTATATCAAGCCAAAAGCTTGGGCGTTCCGAAACGCATTCTGGACCGCGTACCGTACCACCAAGGTATGGGGTGCCGTCTGCGCTTCTGGACTGATATTCAACGTGCGATAAATAACGATTAAACCAAGTCGTCGTCGTTTTCCACCGGTGCTACGTTTATGTTCTTTTTATTTCTAGCCCGGCGCCGCCGACGTCGACAATAACAGCACAAACATACGAGTAAAATCAACACAAGCACACTAACTATACATATTAAATGTAATAGTGTGAAAACAAATAATGGTTGGTGTATATCTAATGTTCTTACGTCGTCCATGCCCGTTGTTGTTACTTCGCTCATATCAGACGCGATTTATGTTGTACAATGCGACGTCCACATATGTGTTCATTATTCTATTTTTTCGATGCAAATGGTATATGCAAACATATTGTCGCGCCCGCCGCCGAAATTGGCCTTGGCCTTCTCGTGAGTATGTACAAGCCATTCCGAATTCAACGCATGAGCATCGAAGCCATGGCTAGCGACAGCCGATTCTGTTTCGGCAATCATTTCGCTATTCTGGATATTGTCCCAGAATCCGTCGGACGCCACGCGGATAATGCCAGACGCGTCCGCTTGAACACACTTGTAACCAGGTTCCGCGCTCAATCCGCCGCATCGAAACCGCTCGTCGCCGAAAGAACGTGTCATGGCCAGGCGATAGCCACGCACAATCATAACGGCGGCCATGTCGCCGCTCACGTTCTTTCTGTAGTACCCATTGAACCCGACGCGTCGTGGAAACACATGACTGCCGCCCGGGTGGCGCAGACAACCACATGCCACCGGATAATCGTACTCGAATTTGGTGTCGGGCCACGTTGCGTGAATGCGCGTGAATTCGCGCTCGCTGCTGGGCGAGTGGTCCGTGCACAGTGCTTGAGCACTGTCGCCTGACACAAACCAGGCGTCCGAGTCACCCACATTGAACGTATGAATCTCGCCCGTATCCGTCACAAACACCAGCGTGCCGGTCGACCCGCCTGCAATCTTGTCCATGTGCTCCGTCTGGATGTGTTGGTCCTCGCCTTCGCCTGACACGGTATACGCCAAACCAAGACGGTCTAGTTCAGCTTGGTTCGTTGCGAAACAATCCGTTCTTATCGCTGCGAAGATTTCACGCCCCACGCACTCCGGATTCGCATAAAACGCTGGCACGAACTCCGGTCCTGACACATGCTTTTTTACAGTGTCCACACACAGTTGACTGTACACTTCGCCACGGCGACTCCCATGCCCGTCGAACACACCCGCCAACGTGAGCTGACGGCCATCAGGACCCGTGTAAACAGCGCTTAGCCCGTTGTCTTGTTGTTTGTACTGTCCGCCGATTTCTACAGCGGGCGCGGAGCATGTAACACGGAAGACATGGCGGACAAAGGACGCCATAGTGTAAAGTAATATTTTAAATTAAATATGATGTCGGTACCACAATGATCAATTTATAAGTATTTAAACGTGTCATTTTAATTTAAATGAAATCGGTTCTCATTCTCGCTGGTTTATGGTCTGCACAAAGTCGTCTCTTCGATAGTCCAGTCCCGCGGTCAAAAATTAAATTTCTAGGTTCTGGTGTCCGTCACAACCATACAAATTTCCATGCCATCATCTCTGCAAAAAGTATGGCAGACGTAAAGGACCTTATGGTAACGTACAGCGATTGTGGAAAATCGGTGGCATGCGATAACAGCACCACATTCCTTACTGATATACAAGTGGGTACCCAGGTCGATGCTAATCCCAAGGCCACGGACACAGGTCAGCGAGACGGAGAATATACAGTGTTCGATGTAGAATACGCGTACACTGACAGTACATTGCGTAACCATATATTGACAGTCTTTTCGGACGGACTCGGGGAAGAGTCTATCATTTGCGGAGTGGGTAGGGAAGTCAACCAGGGCGACTTGAACGGTGCGTGTACACCGTGCGAGGCGGGTAAAAAATACAAAGACTCTACAAAAATTTACGACGCAGAGTGTACGGAATGTACACAGACGTGTGCAGACGGTCACCGAGTGATTACAGCCTGTACTGCAGACACCGATACGGTTTGTTCTTCGGACACCGCCGGCGGGTGTGCAACCACAAATTGTGGCAACGGTCAGTATGTTTCAGTGGCCTGCGACATTGGCTCAGCTTCCCAGGCAAGTACCACACCTGGCGAATGTGCGTCATGTGACCCAGGACAGTGCGTAGGTGATTACTTTGTGGCGTCTGCATGTTTCAGCGCAAGCACGTATGTGAACGGTGGCCCGGCTACTTGTATGGGAATGGATACAGACCCATCGAATAGTACAGATGATTATTATCTCGAGTCTGAGGGAAAAACGGGGTCGTACTACAGCGTGGGGAGCAACAACATTTGGAAACTATGTACCGAACCGGTCGACGGCCAATACGTTTCAAAGGCGTGTGACGACAAAAACACCGAATTCGCGGATTGTAAGGACTGTAATTCTCTGCACAAAAATACATCTACACCGTGTGTCCCCGGCTCGTCCGCAATACCAGGCAGCGACGCTCAGTGTAGTGATGACTGTCTCACCGAGTTTATCCAGTCAGGTGATAACTGCGTGTCCGAATCGTTCATGTTTGGCTGGGTCTACAGAGAAGATACAGACGGCGTCTGTAAAGCGAAATGCGTTAAATGGACTGGCACACTTAACGATAATTTTATCGATTCAGTCGACCGTGGATTTAAAACGCCTTCCGCACAGATTTGCGCCTTACTCAGCCAGCGAGAACCCCTGCTTCGTTCAAGTGATTGTGGGCGTACATGAATAAGCGGATAAAAAAAAACTATATAAGTTCACTCTTTTACTATAAACAATGTTGTTGTTCATTTTATGCGTATGTATGGCATTGTTTTCGCACGGAAAACGTCTACAGGCTGGTAATCTCCATTCGAAAGCCAATTTCCACATGGTTGTACAACTTCCGTCAGGTATTGCGTCTACACGTGTGCGTTTCGTTGACTGTACGCCGTCTTGTTCTACTGGTGAAGAATTGTACAGTACTAACGATGTGACGACGGATGACAATATTCGGGTCCAGTCATTGGACGAAGGTGCGCACTTGTACGACATTCAATACGAGGTACCGGTGGAGCAACAGAGGCCACATATTTTGATGGCCGTCCGCGCTTCGGACTGTTCGTCGGCGTCTTGTGAATCAACTGAAGAATCATTTCTTGATTGTCGCCAGGGCAGTATAAAGGTCGGCGATTCGTGTAGCGAGTGTAATGCGGGTAAATATCAAAACGAGGGCGAATGCGCAGTGTGTGTTGCCGGGCGTACGTCTTCGGTAGGTGCTGTAACATGTCACAAATGTCCGTCGGGCCATACATCTTTGGAGGGTGCCGCGGAATGTGAACGTTGTGCTGAAGATTTTTACGCTTTGTCTGGCGACCGCGAATGTACAAAGTGTCCAGCGGGGCGCGTATCTAATCCCGGTTCGTCCTCGTGTGAGGCTGGACCGCCACCCGTCGCCGAAGTGAAGCAGACAATAAAACTGTTTGGCGTCACTCGTGCCAATGTGGAGGCCACTGTACCCGAACTCACCCAAGCTTTAAGTGAACTTGTCGGCGCTCAGGTGAAAATCGTTTCCATCGGGGGTGTGACAGTAGTATCCATGGGACGACGGCTATCCACCGGTGTCGACGTGGAATATCGCGTACTTGTCACAAAAACGGAGCAATTGGCTGAAGTGGAGGAAAGAACACGCCGTCTCCAAGAGTCGCCAGACGAGTTGGTGACTGAGTTCAAGAGTTTAATACGGGATGTGCTTGATGTCGACGTTGATGCGATTACGGTGTCAGTGGGGAAGTCTGAGACGATTATGCTATTGGAACGTTCCGTATTCTCCCGTTCAAACATACTGTACATTACAGTGCCGGCTGCCATCGGTGCATTGATGTTGGCATTATTAGTGTGGTATCTGTGTAAAACAGACAATAAAATAGCACACGTGACAAACCCATTGTATTTGGAGCCGTTGGTTGCACGTCAGCAGAAAGAGCGTTTGGTTTTAGAACCGCTTATACAAGTTCAGAATACGAAAAAAATAAAGTTTTAGATACATTTATTTGAACGCAACGGTACATTATGTGATAGCAAATCACATACATCTGTGGTGTTGACGAATTCCACCGACGAATTCGTCAATACCGGGTCTGTAAAATTTTCTCTGAGGACACCGGTCCATCGCGCGCATTTTTTGATGCATTTATGACATGTCTCGCACGCATCTTCGACCATCACATAGCCGTAGATGTTTGGGACACCGTGAATGACCGGTTCGAAGTAGAGGCCGTGTTCAGAACAATGTTTTCCGGGATTGATCATAAAGGTCTGTATAATATCACAAGCCGTGCATTTACATACTTTTTCGCCTTGATTCATGCCTAGTGAACACTCTTCGGCACTCGGGTCGAACTCGGCTGCGTTTTCTTGTGCGCTATACAATTTGATCGCCATGTCCAACGTGTGCGCTTGACTCTGCAATATGTGATGGGGGTGCGAGCAGTAGGCCTTTCCGACCAGAGGCTGTGTATATCCCTGTGGACAATGTTTGCACGAAACTTGGCCTGCGCTGTTTTGGTAAAAGTTGCGCCGGCACGCTGTGCACGAGCGCGCGTTGAAAAACGAACCTTTCGACCCCACAGGGCAGGGTTCGCACGCATTATCCGGCGTCTGAAAGTGTCCCGCGGGACACGCTGCCGCTGTGACGATGACAACTGCTGACACCACCAGTAACATTAGGCTAGGCGTATGTATTTATATAGTCGTTGGCGGTCAACACCGCGTCGTTGGCGGTCAACACCGCGTCGTTGGCGGTCAACACTGCGTCGTATAAAAAGGCGGCCTATTGTGTGAATGCTGTTACCCGTTGATATTTTCTCAGTAGTATCATCTTTTCTTTCGCTTTGTGACTATTACAACGCTTGTGTCGCCCATGTTGATTTTCGCTCAGAACGCATGCGAAAAAAGCTTCGTTTTCGCTGGTGTAAAGCGCGCGCGCGTTTGACGAGAATGTCCATGGGCAGTTGCAGCCACACGCGATGTTCGAGACAGCGATTGTACTGCATCGAATTAGAGCCGACCAAAACTCGCGTGCTGTCTATGTACTGTGGACCGTGTACTATCGTGTTCAAAGATATTCCCGGGACCGTGCTTTTACTTTGAAAATGCGCGCGCTTATCGCAATCTGTTACACTGCAATGGACATATGGTGAACATCGAGTGGTCTACCACACAAGAAAATACACAGAGACCACCACTTGCGATATAAAAAGGTAACAATTCGACATGCGGGACCGCGCACTGGAGGGCGATGTTGGACACTGTGTAGGCTATAAAGTAAGATAGAATGTAAGGCATTGCCTTTTTGTTGTCGACCCACAATATCACAGTCGTCATAAAGAACAGGAAACTGAATACCGTCATGAATATGGCGGCAATATGTACAATGGACGCACTGTGGGTTCGCGGGCCCAACAGCATAATCATAAACCACACCATTAACGTTTCTGAGCAGCCGATGGCCATGCCAAGAATGCACCATTCGGTCAGACGCTTAATATGAATGGGTTTTCGCAACCTGTCATGGCGAAATGGCTGCCCGCACAACTCACACGTTGAGCGGTGGGACACGTCGACCCACTGTTGGATGCATTTCACATGCACCCATTTGAGCGAGCCGTCGCACGCGCAGACCCGAACAAGGTCTTCCGATTCATAACATATCCGACATGCCATTTGTCAAACAGACTGTGTAACGTATATATATATGTTTTGGATAGAGTGAACCATGCCGAGCAAGACAATAAAGATGGTCGCAAAAGACGCCCCGCCGCCGCCCATCTACTTGGATATTGTTGTGCACTGGCTCGAGACGAATGTGCGCAAGCCTATTGAAGGGTCTTGGTTGGACACATGGGTGGCGAGTCCTGCGAAACAATATTACATAGGTGCGAAACGGTTGGAATGAATAAAATATTTGGTTTACAGTTTAAAATTCTAGTGGCGTGTCCCGTGACATCATTTGTACTCTGGGAGTTGACTGCTCTGGGACCGCTGAGTATTTTTGTTTGTTCGAGCCACAGTTGCAGTCGCAATTCGCGCAATCTTGGCTACACATATAGCATGTCAATAACTGTAGCGCACTGCAATCGCAGTTCATTCCGGACGCGCTGTCGCAACAGCAAAAACATATTTCGCATATTTCTGCCATGTAGTGTACATGTAGCTGCATACATTTATATACTGCCAATCTACGAGTACGAATATTCAACGAATGGTAGAAATTGAATATAAAGGTGTGAGTTCTGGGTTGTACATGTTTTTCGTGCGTCAACAGAGCAATCAGTGCGGATTACATGCCATTCAGAATTTGTTTAAGTCTGCGTCTGTAACACGTGACGATTTACATCAGGCATGCGCATCTATTCACAAAGAAACGGGGGACGCTGTTTCGAACCACGAGTCATTCGGCGGTGACTGGTCCGTGGAGGCGTTGTGCCAGGCTCTTCATAATCGTGGGTACAACGTGGAGCGCGCGGTGGAAACCAAAAACGAGCGCACTTGGCGCGCACCCGATATGGATACATTGGCAAAAGACCCTTTGTTCCGAGGGTTTTTAATACACCAGCCTACCAATCACCACTTTACGTGCATTCGGCCCGAGTCAATGGATGGCGAGAACTTGTTATACTATGTAGATTCACAATCCTCGGGTCCCATTCGCATTTCGTCTCGCTTGGCGGTGCGCCGGTGTTTGGCGTCGGCCTATGCATGGGAACCGTTTGTTGTTCGCGGCCCCGAGATGGATTACGTGGAACCTATTGCATCGCCGGTGTCTGTGTATCAAGGCGTGGCGCGCGAAGACGACGACCGCGTGAAGTTTAGACCTTCTGCAGAATTTTTGCGAGAATGGGCGAATCTTTCAGCACCCAAAACAGAAACGCGAGCAGTATCATCTTCCATTTCCACTCGTCCGGCCGTTTTGGAATCTGTTCCTGACGACATGTAGGACAGGTGGGATATTTTTTGTCATAAAATGCCAATTGTCGGTGTTTCCATTTGTTCCAGCACACTGTACACAATTCGTGTCCACAATTTAATTCAGAAAAATGTTTCTTACGTTTATAACAAATAGTACACTCATGCATTTAAATTTTCGTCGCGACTTATATAGCCGAATCGTGGTGTATTTCTACCATGCTGTCTTGGCACGCGTACGCGACCCCACGCGAGCGGCGCGCTAGTTTCTTAACTTTTGAGTACATCACATCGAACGGTACATCTTTTTTTCGGAAATTCTCAAAAACTTCGAGACACATGTCCCAATACGGCTTGTCGAACGGAATGCGCCACATGCGCGTCCTCGTGGGCGTCCACGCGACGAACAGCGTTTGGTCTGCGTTCTGCCCTGCCATTTCCTGGTGTACTTGTGTCATGTAGTAGTACGCTGGAGCCTTCCATTTCTTTTCGAGATACTCTGCCATTTGCTGTGGCGTTTGCACCCCGCCCTTGCCGTAGCGGCCCGGACATTTAATTTCGATGTTGTAATGTTCCTGTTCGGTCCCGTCCTCGTTGAACACAATCATCGCCCCGTCAGGAGATACTGCGTACACGTCGTTTATGTTAATCTGTGCACATTCGTAGAAATGTGCAGACGGGAAATGGTCCATGATAACGCCAACGGCAGTGTCTTCGTGCGTGGAACCCCATTGCATACGGTCCCTGGCCAACTGGTCGAAGTCTTCGACGGAGTCGCCGAACCATTTCTCCAGTATCGCGTCCCAGTCGCTTTCTTGCTTGAAATCGAAAAACAGACTGCTAGGCTTGCTACCAGTAATGCGACCCTTGCGTCCGTCGAGCCATTCTTGCGTACCCTGTTCGGGCATGGACAGGCCTTGAGATGCGAGCGAGTGAAAGTGCGGTCTGTCGAATATGTTGCTCATACTTATATTTAAACGTACCCACTAAAATTATAGAAAGCATTATGCATTCATCTTATTCCCTACATGCTCGAATTCCGACGTCCACTCGAGCTGAACCACGTCGCCGAAAACGCAAAGTGATACAAGTGATTCAGCAGTTTAGTTCGCTAAAGTACCGATGTTACTCTTGTGGGGCAGATGTGTATTTCCTGTCGGGGCATGAATTGGTATGTTCAAAATGTGCGTGCAGAATTGTGGAAAAGGTGAACGCGACGCCCAAAAAACGCGTCATATCAGCGCGATGAGTTATGGTCCAGCTTTTCCATGGTGTCTTCTACTACCTTTTTTATTTTTTGAGCAAGAATGTACAGTTCGTCGGACGTCGGCGGTTTCAATCTGTCAGACGTTTCTGTTGGGGGTGGTAGCATGCGGGCCGATACCCATCCTGTGAAGGTACCGGCTACAAATTTGAACATTTTTAAACATAAAACAAGAAAACCCTAAATACTATATTTGTTCTGATAACCATTCTAACCCCATTCTTGCTCTCTGGTTATTTGTGGCGGAACATTCCACGACATGCCATTCCAGCCAAGTGACTGCGTCTAAGTCCAACGCTGCAATCATTTGGCGTTTGTCGATAGCACCCGGTAGGTCCTGCTTGTTTGCGAGTATGAGAAACGGTTTCCCCGTTAATTCTTTGTGTGACAACAACGTGTGTAGTTCGGATTTTGCAACCTCTATCCGGGCCATGTCTGCCGAGTCGACGACGAACACCACACCGTCGGCTTGACCAAAGTAATGCGGCCAGAGAGCCCGCAATTTAGTTTGACCACCCATGTCCCACATCTTTATTGTAAGACGGCCAATGTTGACTTCTTCGACATTGAAACCGATGGTCGGAATGGTATACGAAATGGCCTCGCCCAATTGAAGTGCGTAAAGCACCGCGGTCTTCCCTGCATTGTCGAGTCCCAAAATCAGGATTCCCGAATCCCGATGAAACGATTGCCATAATTTATCCAGTTGACTGAAGAGTACACCCATGTATGTATGAGCAACATGTCATATATACCCCTGTGGACACCGTGTAAAAAGTGTTTTACCGTTTTTGCAGAATGAAAACGCAGTATATAAGACGCGCGTCAGATGGTATCCAACATGTCATACGAAGATACCTCTGCACTTTCTGGCGTTGGCACTGCTTCCGCGAACCATGCGCTTCAACCGTTTTTCGGCGCCGTCGAGCCCCAGTATCAGAAGATGCTGGCCGAGGACCGTTTCGCCCACGAGACGTACAACCTCCCCAAAGCCTACGAAGGCAAGAACAAGCACCTCGAGTCGGTGCTCGATTACCTCATCACCGAGGAGGACGCCTGGTACACCAGTGATGTCCTCCCTTGGGTGCTTACGCAAGATTTATCCGTTAAGTGGGATATTTTCCGTTTTAACAAAACACTTATGGATTTGGAACCGCACCAAGGCGTACCAAGATATGTGACTGCGGAGCGTGAAAGTAGGTCAGATAGATTGGTACGAAGAGGTTTAGCCTTCATTATCGAACACGGATTTTATAAAACTGACCAAGGTAGGCAGCATTACTTGATGAACTTGCGCCAAATCGTCGACTCTGTCAACGAGACCGCGTACCACGGCGTCATCCACGCCTTGCTTTCGAGCAAGAACCACTACAAGGAGTGGGAGCGTCAGCACGGTGCCACTGTCACGCGCGCCGGACAGCTTCTGCGTCAGCAGCGCCGCCGTTGGGGTGTCGTGCAGAAGCAGGAACGCGGCCTTTACCTGCTTGACGCCGAGCTTAAGGACCAAATGAAGTACGAGGGCGTCCGACCTAATGTGTGGATTCTTCCGTCGAAGATGAGCATTTACGTCACGATGGTGCCGTCGGCCGAGGTCGAGTTTTACCGCAAGGGCGCCGGTGCTGCCGCCAACCTTGAGAAGGGTCCGGACAACCTGCTCACGTTCCGTGGAAGCAAGGTGTTCGAGACGCGCCCGTTCGATATCGATTTTATCGGCGAGCCGCGCGACCTCTTGGTGCGCCAGCGCCAGATTGGTGAGTACTTTGTATTCCCGACGGCTGCACAGGCCGGTGACGCGAACAAACGCGACATTTACATTTACTCCATGGACTCGGACAGTTTCGAGAAGATGGACTACGACGCGTGCGCCGGCGAAGCCAAGCTCAACGCCGCCGCCGCCGGTGTGGACACTGGCGGTGAGGGCACTGTGCTGCTCCTGCGTCCGTTCCAGACGTACAACATGGCCTCGGGCGTGCTCATGAAGGGCGGTCTTGACACCGGGTTCACCGCTCACGGTCACCACGACTTTATGTTGACCGATGATGTGATGCACAAGGTGCACATTGGCCATTACACCTTCTACCACAAATCTATTATCAAGCAGTCCAAGAACATCATGCTGGCCGAAGACATTTTCGCTCATTCGTACATCTCGGGTGAGGGTACCGGTGTCTTCCCAGGTGAGCGCGGTTCGCGTTCCGGCAAGTTCTCGGAGCAACTTGCGCGCGATTCTTTCTCGCACGACATTCTCCCCATCTGGATTCCGGCCGACTCGTCGGGCAAAATCAAAAAGCCCCAGAACCCGCTCGACATTTCGGGCTCGTACAACACGCAGACGTTGGACGCGAACAACAGCACCATCGACGACGACGAGGAGCACTACCCCAACGCCGCCGCGTATGCCGCCGCACTCGGATTCGACCGCCTGCAGAACTACGACCAGAACGAGCAGTTCCTGTCACCGATGCGTCATCTCAACACCGTCTGTTTCCAGGGACACCAGCTTTCGTGGGACTCGGAGAAGAAGACGTACTCTCGCGTCACGGTCAACACCGGTCATTGGGGGCCTAACGTGTACCCCGGCTGTCGCGCGGTCCGCAACGGCGAGAACGCGTTCCTGAAGGACATGGAGTACGAGAAATACGCTGTTGGCGGCGCGCTCAACTAAATGAGCACGTTAGAACACATAATTATCACTAGTAACGTCAAATAAAACATTAATTTTAATTCTACATTCTTGTATTAAGTTGCGCTTATGATATTAGCTAAATGTGAATGTCAAGTACCATGAACATGTGTTTTGGGATGTTGTTTGACGTCGAAATGTATTGTCGCGTGTCCGTACAAGCTTACAGAGAAAGACGAATGTGCACCGCTGACTTGGCGCGCATAGTTGCGGGCGCGCCCTCGCGATATCGGGAAAGAGTTGCGGCACGCGTACTTGAACTGCAAGGTGGTATTTAGGCGAATATGTCGTATGACAATGGACGTGTTCACCTACAAGTATACATGTCCGCGGTGGTACATGACATATTCTGGCACGCGAAACATCTACGTGCAGGACGACCAGTCACCCGAGGACGCGGCATTGGCGGACGCCAAGGCGGCGTCCGGCGCCGAAAAATGTGATGTGCATTTGCTGCAAAGGTTTAAGATGGTCGTGACCGACGTGGAGACATACCCGGCCATGGCGTTGCAGAAGACACATAGGCCACCCAGACGTTAAAACTCGCTGAATTCAACGTCTTCACCATATTCGTGACCGGGCGTCCATTGAAGTCGATTCTTCGCGCGTGAAGATAAATCAGCAGGAGTCAATAATGTCCAATTTGTGTTTCCGTCGAGTATTCCGACATATGTCAGTGCAAAAGATACGAATGCGGAACAAGAAAACGCATTTTTGGACCGGAATATATTTATGTTAAATATTATGGCCAACCAATATTCTATTCTTGTATCGTACGGTTTGTTGTATGCTTCTACATATAGCCCGTGTAGTTTTTCGGGCGTGAAGAGTTTATATGTCTCTGGGTGCAGAGGCGAGCGCTTGTACAGTCTTTGGTGTCTCAGCTTTTTACAATGTATATACACGTCGATGGGAACTAAAGCGATGCCAAATTTTATTTTGCCGTCCATCGGGTCCTTTTGTAAATGTTTGGACGAATCCCATATATAGGTACCATTTAGACGTTCGGGTTGGCCATCTTGGTCTAAATGTATTTCCCCGGTAATGACGTTGACACGTGGCGGGTCCACAATGACAAGACCGCAGTGCGAATAAGGACTGTGTGTCCAGCATCGAATCACCGTGTAAATCAATTTAGATAAATATCCGCATTTTACATCCTCGTCAAACAAAATAATATCGCCTGTTTTTAATTTGAATGTACTCATGTTATTCACGGTCTGGCATTTAAATAGACTATTCTTCTATGACGACCGATTTTTCCACTGCCAACGTTACATACCCAAGTGACGTGTATGTGAACCATATAAACATGAATACTTCGATAGTCGTCTGGACTGCGAGCACCGCCAGTCTGGCAGTGACGTATCCGGTCACTGCTACTGCACCCAGCGCTAGAATATTGTTGAGCCACATCGCATGAAAACAATCTATCCACACATTGTCAATCGGCTCTTCTTGCCATGCTGCGAGAGCCATCCGGCCCAGTACCGAATCTAACGCGAAAATGCCATTTTCCACCAGGAATGTTGCTTGTTCTGGAAATTGCCACCGCAACCAGAATATAGGTGACCAAAAAATGGAAAACTCGTTTATCATTTCTGGTAGTGCGAGCTGACCTTCTGTATGATTTTGATGAATGTACGTACCACAATCCAGATAATATTGTCGGTCTCCCAACTCGATTTCGTAATACTCTTTCCCCAACTTTGTAAATTCGGACGTTTGGTTTGTCGCGTTCCACGTGCTCACGTTTAAGGCGCGCCATGCGGCATTCATACGAATTTTTTCAGATTGCCAAGGGTCCGGAGCAGAGCACGTTAAACACTTGTCCTCTGACGGGCTCAACGCCATATATGGCAATATTTTGTAAAAACATCCTGTGCTTAAACGCGTGTCGTACCATGCGGAAATATCTTCCATAAGAGTGTACGGTAGAAGTGGTGCGCAGGATAGTTGATAATTGTATACGATGTATAGATATACAAATCCGAGAATAAATCCAATGACAACTGTATTTGCAAGCCATACGAGAGGAATGACAGACCATGTCGTGTTCGTGACAATTACCGTGGCAATAATGAGACACGCGAGGAGCGCAGTGTCCATTGCGCGGAGCCTTTCCTCCTGTATTGGTCTGTAATCGTTGGCCTCGTCCAATGGGATGAATATTGTGTGTTCCACATCACAGGAAGAGAACAATATGTAGTCGTACATATAGTACAACCCGTACCCGAAAAAGGGCACGTACGTGTCGTCAACGTATGTGAATAACTTGCGCGACGAATCAAGGAATTTGTCCACTTGGCCCAACCATTGTTTTTTGTGGGAATGATTTCCAACGTATTCAGTGAAATTCGTGGCTAAGTATTTCCAATCGTTTGCAACATGTTCGGTCCAGCGTACGGAACTTTTTGGCACCAAATCCTCGGGCGAGACTGCGCCTAATTTGGAGAATCGCCTGTCAAAAAACTCGACGTTGGACTCCACTAGAGAACCAAAATAACCCGAAACGTTTGACAATATTGTAGGGAAATATAGTGAGTAGAAATGAGATATACCGTCGCTTTGTTCAAACGCCTGGTCAACGATGTTGTCAAGAATGCTACATTCTGTACACCACCCTGGGTTGCCTCGTTGCCCACACGTTTGTGGGATTGTTTTAATGGGGACACCTAACCAATGGGGTCGTTTGTGCTGAGGTGAATTTTTTGTTTTTTCCGTCATGCTACGATGCCATCTGGACTTTAAATCTGCAAAAACCTTTTCTGTCTGAGTTTGTTCGGCTTGATGCTCTGTACCCAGAGTATTCCACCATCTATGCAAATGTGTTTTTGCATGATGGGACGCATCCACCGCCTGCCACATGCTTTTCGTCATGTCTCTTTGTACCCATTCTTTTGTAGCGTCGTTGTACATAGACCGACCCGATTCAAATATTCTCCATACGTGTGCTGTTTTCGATGGATTTTCTTGTTGGTCGTAACGCGGGTCAATGCGCTGCAGTACAACCTTGAGCAGATTCGTGGTTTCGACGCTATTCAAAAACTTATTCGTTTGTGTTCCCATCTTCTCGAACAACGTCATGTACATGTCTGCATCGATGCCGACATCATACAATTCCATACGAAGACTACTCCAATCCGTCGTGGACTTCAAAAAATGCGGAATAGCAATCTTTAAAGCACGCACCAATTCGAATATCATGACATACTTACGCTTCCAATTGTACATAATGTCTGTCGGAAAACGCGCCGACCCTACAAATCGCGCCATTTCGGCACCAATAAGTTTCAACTCTAGACATTCGTACCATTTAGCATGTTCCAAGGGTCGCAGCTCTGAATATTTGTACTCTGCAACCAGCACCATGAAATGATCGCACGTCGAAGTTCCGTTCCAATCCAACGTCTCCGCGACACGCTGTAAAATATTTTCGTCCTCAGCCTTCAAAAAGTGTTTCTTGAAATGTGAATGCGACCGTGACGCACTTAACATAGGAGGACACGACATGGCTTCCCATCCGATACCGCCAAGCCCACCAGACAGGAACTTGATTGTGCCGTCAATCGCACCCATGACGGCGTTCAACATCACGCACACAGTAGAGCTCAAAATTTTGAAGAATTCGCCGATAGGCCCGAAAAATTCGAACAATTTGTTCAAAATGGCGAAGGCTTGCTCTAGCACAAGTTTCAGCATCATTTCAAGTACTTCCATGAAATTTTCAAAAAACTCGCCGACGATGGATGAGTCGCCGGCCAAAATAGAGATACCCTGCAATAGCGTTTTTGTCATCAGACCGACTAAATCCAACAGACCTTTCTCGAATCGTTCGGAAATGACGTCCACTATTACCACGATGTCAAAACAGATTTTGCCGGCGCCTCTCGATATTGCGTCCAAAAATTCACCAGTAGTCTGGAAAAAATAGCGCGCCATCCACACATAACTGTTTACTATGGTTTTGGCACCGGACTTGAACGTTTCCGTCAACGAATCCTCGTCCAGGCTGCTCAAAGCAAATTGCTGGACGATTTGCGACGCCATGTTCGAAATGGTAAGCATTATACGTACAAAATGCACGTTATTGTATTGGAAAATTAAGTTCATGTACTTTGCAGCGGCTATCTGAATAGCCCGGCTCAATCCTGGTATCACACCTGCGATCATTGCAGCAAGCGCACCTTGTTGTCTCTCATAGTCACAAAGCCGAGGTAAAGCATTTACGTTCAAGTCTGGAAAATTACCTGCCATTAATGCAATTCCGTCATTGACCACTTGACGAGCTATGTTCATCGTCACGCGTTTGTTATTGCGGACGTACAGTCCAGCAGAACAGAAAAAGTCGTTACGGCCGTATATTTTGCATCCTACATCCTCCTTGTCGACACTTGCGTCCAATTCCGAAATCGAAATACCGTCTGACACATCACACGCCCATTCTTTTCGGCCGTTTTCGTCTTCCACGATAGAACATCCGGTGGCGCGCTGGTTAAACAAATCCGTAATGTGATTCAACTTTTGGTCCGCTGTCATAAACTCCCCCACAAAATTTAGAGTGGGCGTCGTCGCAATTTCGTATGTCGACGTAGAGCGCTGGTCTCCAGTACCGCCTCGAACTTCCATTGCGTTGCGCTTGTGACACGCGAGTGCCGACTGTGCCTCGTTATTCTGCTCATTGAGGTCTTCACATCTGTCTTCTAATTCTCTTCTCTCGTTCAGGCAAGACGGCACCGCCAGTGGGTCGGAGAACATCAAACCGTCACACTTGTTACCAAAGTCCTCCAAGTCGTGCAAACAATCTGCAGTTTCGGTGTAAATCAGATTTGCAGTAGATTCGGTCATGAGACATTCTTCAGGTTCCCTATTTGCACCGACAATGCGGTCCATGACGTCGCACGTAGGATTAATCGGGCCGAGCGACACAATGTAATCCAAAGCATCGGCAAAAGCTGCGGTATTCTGGAACGTCCATTCGATAATCATAGAATTACACCAATGCATGGACACGTCCCCCGATGTGAACCGGTCTTCAATCAAATCACCGACTTGTTGCGACGACGCAGTGATGTCGATGTCTGGATAGCGGGCAATACATCTACATGCCGAATTTAAATTTAACGACTGCATGTAAGAACACATACAATCGTTTTTATCGTTAGTTGTGTCACACACCGGCATGCGCTTCTTTTCAGTTTCTCTATCCGTAAAAATAGACGCCCCACCCTGCAAAGCAGAGTATGCTTTATCTTTGCACTTTTTCCAACGCAACACGTTGTCTTCCGTTGGTATCTCTCTTTCGTTTGGATAATCTGTTTTGTATCGCGCAATAAGCTGTTCATTGTTCAACCCATGTCCACAATTGACAGGATAGTTAAAAAAATGCCCTGTGACAATGTCACCGAAAGACAACACCACGCGAGTCATAATACGCGCCGATTCGATAGCCGTGCGCGTGAGTGGTGGCAGGGTCAGAGGCAAGGCTATTGATTTTTCCATGCCGATTTGTTCAATGTTAATGTTGATGGACCGCAACGGTTTGATGAAAGGTAACGCGTCACCAAACCCTGGTCCTAAAATACCGTGTGACACGTGCATCACCAGCGCGTCCAGCGGGCCGAAAATGTCCAGATTCAGAGATGGCTGTCCACACCATGGACTATATTGTTGCTGACTTTCGTCGAAAGTCGTACCATAATGTAAATCGCATCCACATTTGCTACGATCTTGCGTCCATATCCAGCCTTCCGGATACGATTTTTCCATGACATAGTCATATGCAGTGGCCTGCTCTCGAACTTCACACGTATACACTTTTTTACGAGCTACACTAGGACCTTCCCATCTTTGCATTGTCCGGAACACATTTTGTTCTTGTGTAAAGATGGACTTAAGCAACAACTCGGATACAAGTCCCGTTGTGATTGCGGCAGTGTTCACCGCGATAATGCCCAAGTTGTATGAACTACAAGCTATGGTGTACGACAACTTGACGTAACGATGGTCATCGACGTCGCGCGCCCAGTCACAACGCAATTCTAAAGGTAGGTCGTCGGATGCAAATACTGCAGACAGGTCTTTTTTGCTAGTAATCATCTGCTCGAAAACATAAACCACCCACTGCAGTAAGACAGCGCCGGTATTTACTGCCTGATGAAGCTTCGCCGCCGCGGGTTCAAGATCCCACACTTTTGGGTCCAACGCAGACACGTCGGGGTCGAACGACGCCATCAAATGTAACGGGCCATTCACTCCTATTGTAGCTGCAGTGTGGATAGCGCTAGAAGCTACATGCATGGCCATCGTGAACAACCCCTCGTGAGGATACCGTGCAAGTTTGAAATCTTTGTCAAACATTTGAATGACATTGCTCACCGTATTGAACATAATAGAATCCATAGCGAGTCCAAGCTCGGTTACTCCCCGTTCAAGCTTGAACGTAACTCTATAGACGTCTGGGAACTCTGACAAAAGCATACGGAAAAACATTTGGCCCAGGCGAATTACAAATTGAAACAAATTGTCGATGGTTGCTGTCACGTGGGGTTCTTGTGTGATGAAAAAAACAATGTTGAACAACGGTTCAAAGCGCTTACATGCGCACGCAACCACTTCTTGACCAATAGATAATGCTGTCAGCGTATGATTGATGGGTCGCTCTATTACAAAATCATTATAATAAAACGTATTCGTGGACGGGTCCAACTTCTCGGAATCGTGAAACCAACGTACGAAAGAGCTCGTGCCTGTAACAAGGGCACGTGTCAATTCTTTAAACATCTCAAACATGTTGATGTGACTACAAGCCGTCAACGTAATGTACCAGGCCTTCAAAATTTGAGCATGCATAACGAGAACCATATTGATGATTGGTATTGTCATACCGTAAAAAACACGCGAAATTTGAAGAAATGGCTTGATGATATTGTCCATCAACGGAATTAAGAAACATTTCCAACCGTCGTCTATAATGGACAGTATTTCGTAATGATAATAATGCATCATCAATGCCGCCACTGTGAAAAGCACAAGGGCCACAGACCATTTCACGCGAGCCGTCGCCATGGTGCCCAAATCAATACCGATCCTCCATATACCCAACAGAGGTATCAATACGACGTTCATCAAAGATGACACGCTTTGCATAAATAGCTGCTGTACATCCCTATTCAACGCATCGTCCCCTCTACCACCAATATTAAATACTGTGACAACCAAAAATGAGAATATAAGGCCTATCAAAGCCGTAATAATCAAATATATAACATCTTCCATTTATTATAATTATCTCCGCTATATACTGCATATTCCAAATCTTCTCAAAAGAGTCTTCAACATCTGCGAACCAGTACTAGACATATGGGCCAGCAGGCGGTCCGTTCGCTCCTTTTTACGACGCATCGAGTTAAATACAGATTCGTCAGCCGTACCGTGCATCTTATTAGGAGCTGTAGACACCCAATGATACACTGTAACACATGCGCCGGGCAAATGCGAACCAATGCGCGTCACGCGCCCCACTGCTTGCTCTTCGTCCGAAGAGGACCACTGAGGTTCCATCAAATGAAACTGGTCCACACCCATCAACGATATGCCCATTTGGGCACGCGACGTTATTACCAACATCTTCGGCCAAGCACTCTCCTCGTGAAACCAACTCAAATCCGTAACCACATTCTTCAGAAGACGGCATTCTATATCACCATTATCCTTGACACTATCATAGAACCCATCTGCGCCATGCTCGCGAAAAAAGGAATACACGACGACGCGACGCGCGCCTTTCGAAATGTCCTTGCGCATACGGCGAACCATACGGCCCCATTTAGAAGGCGTGTTGCAAAACTGCCGACTGCGACTCAAATACGCGTCATCGCGCTTCATCTTCTCATACACGTACGTCGACCATTCCTCGGGCGTCATTTTGGACCCCATAAAACGATGCTTCACGTTGGCCACCGTCGTTGGACTGATGTACAGGCAACGATTCTCGATTTGCCGAGTGCCGAGCATTCGCCCCAGCCCGGCGTGCTGACTACTGTCGTCCAACGGCGTGGCAGACAATAACAGGGCAAACCCAGCGTGGCGACACATATGGTTCACCAAATCGCTGTTCGCACACGTATTCACGAACTGCTGACACTCATCGACAATCAGAAAGTAATCGTCTGGACAACACAAGTCCATAAACGACTTGGTGGGTGTCAGACACTTGACGTTGCGCATGGCACGCAACTGTTTGTTAGGTCGTGTGCACCACTTTATCTCCTGGACCAATTGTAACCAGGACATTCCCAGATAACCCCGGCGCGGGCACTTGGTCTTGGTGGATAACAAACGGATGAGGCGATTGTAATGTGCCAGTGGCGCGTTGTCCTCGGAAAACCACCAGTCCACGTTCTTCACGCACATGCTGGCGAACCGGAACCCTTCCGAGACTGCAAACTTTTCTACGTTGTCACGCCACGATGTGTCAATGTTCGTCTTAGTCGTTAGTACTATGACTTTGGCCTTAGGACGAGACACTACATACTCCCGCGCCGCCGCCAACGATGCCAGTGTTTTCCCACTACCCAGCGGATAATACGCCAGGGCCGTGCGCGAACATCCTTGGCCGGTCAGAAAGCTGTTTACGTACAGTGTTGGGCCGTATTGGTAGGGCCGCTGTGTGAAAAGTGCACAATGCATATTATCACAGGGAAACTTCCTGTCAGATTATTTAATTTAATTTAAATTAAATTAAATATATAACCATTTTCGAATGTAGAGAAGACCACAACATCACAACATTTAATTTAATTTAAATTAAATTGTCTAGTTACATCGTGCCATCATGAGCTTCTGGGACAACAATCACCCGACCCTCCAAGACAAATACAATATCCTTTGGAACAAGTACGTTCCATCATGCGGAAGATGCTACTCCGACGAAGCGGAAGCTCTCAGGCTGGTTTCCGGGGTCGGATACCAACTCTATAACAACGGATGCTGGTTCGGCACCGGCAACTATCATGTCAAAGAATACAT
>JGI20158J14315_10000557_pt1 | contig 27959 bp, 25 predicted proteins | sample COG_08_FD_14315 | JGI IMG/M metagenome (IMG submission 14315)
AAATCTGGGCTGATGCAATGGAGCAGTTCCATGTGCCCTGGGTTGGTCTTGCCGCCCGTGATAGTCTACGCTTGGAAGCAGGCTTTCCTTTACACGGTCATGAACTTTCTCCGGAAATTTCTCCCGTCAAAGCCGGTCTTCCCTGGGTTGTTGGTTGGAAAAAACAAAACTTTTGTGGTTTAAATTCATTAAGTTTTGAAAGAGAAAATGGTCCATCCCAGCGGGTAATTCATTATTTGGTAGATGATCGAAGAATTCCCCGTCATGGATGTGTAATTAAATGCCCGAATGGAAATGAAGTTGGATCGGTTTTGTCAGGTGGATACTCCCCTCTGCTCAAAAAGCCGATGGGGACTGCACTAATAGATGCTTCTGCATCGACAAATCTTAGCCTAAAAGGATGGAGAGCTATGCTTAGAAATAATGAAATCCAATTGGACTTGGGATTACCTGTTCTAGGCAGAATTAAAGCAGCGGGGAAAAAATAAGCTCAGCCATATATTGCTATAGGATTGTTGAACTATTTAGGGTCTTGAAAGCCACGAATAATAACATCGACACCGCCAAAATTGGAAAAGTTTAAATTTTCAATCATTACATGCTCTAGTTTTTCTCGGAGTTGAGACCTAACTTCCTTAACCTTGCAATCCGGTTCCACCCTTAAACGAACTAATAGACGAATTACATTTGATTTTTTATAAATCTTGGTAGCTGGTGAATGTACTCCTGGAATGCTCGAACAAGATTTGCGAACCAATTCCCTCAACGCTTGAGGAGTAATTTGCACAGCACCTTCTTCGTCGGAAAATACTGAGACGAGTTCAGGCTTACCAAGTCTAATAAACCACCATGTGATAAAAAGTATAAAGGTTACAGCAAGTGAATACCAAAAAACAGGGGATGCAATTGCCTCACTTGAATCAAGACTCAGGTAGTCTTGAATCTGAATAAGTATCGACACAAGTTATTCGGAATCAGGGCCAGACCAGGTATCCTCACCATCCTCATCCCGATCTAGATTCTCTTGTTTAATATCATCAATGACGACATCAATTACAGATGCATGATTACCAGTCATTGAAAGGATTTGATCACGAATCGCTTCTTGGATTAGGGCACCTGTTTTGGCAAGGTCTACTCCAAACCTTAAAACGACTCGGACTTCGATTTGATAAGTTCCGTCATCTCCTTCTGTGACCGATACTCCGCGCTCCGATTCTTTTTTGGCGAAAAAATCAGTCAAGCCTTCCACTACACCTGCTCCGCCAACATTAATAACGCCTTTTACCGATTGGGTAGCAAGCCTTACAATGCCAGCAACCACACTGTGATTAATTCGAATGGTTCCTAAGTTCCCGCTTTCTTCTGAGAAGGTTGGAATGCTTTCTTCAGAATCTGAATTTGTTTTCTTTTTAGTCATGCTGATTTTCTCCTACTGAGATTTTTTAAAAACATCTTTGGGTGCCCGGGCCAAAAATTCTTCCACATATGAAGTGGTAGCCTCACCTTGGCGGAAGCCTGGATCCAATACTATAGCCTTGAGGAATTCGATATTTGTATCAATTCCCCGGATTATATATTCGCTGAGTGCCCGGTACATTCTATCCAGTGCAATTTTTCGAGTTCTGCCATAGGTAACAAGCTTGGCAATCATGCTGTCGTAGTAAGGGGAAACTGTGTAACCACCATAAACATGGGAGTCTACACGCACACCGTGTCCGCCAGGGGCATAATAAAGGCCAATGGTTCCAGGGGATGGGGCAAATCCATTAGACGGGTTTTCTGCACAAATACGACATTCGATGGCGTGCTTATCAAATGTGATTTCTTTTTGAGATATGCTGAGGCGATTTCCTGAGGCTATATTAATTTGTTCTTTAATTAAATCGATGCCCGTAACTTCTTCAGTAACTGCATGTTCCACCTGAATGCGGGTGTTCATCTCGATAAAATAAAAATTTCCTTTTGAATCGACTAAGAATTCGATGGTGCCGGCATTTACGTAATCTGCTGCGTTGGTTGCCTTAATTGCCGCTTTTCCCATGCGGGTACGTAAATTTTTATCAAGGAAGGGGGAGGGTGCTTCTTCGATGACTTTTTGGTGTCTTCTTTGCACAGAACAATCTCTTTCACCAAGGTGGATAACATTTCCATGTTTGTCCGCTAATACCTGAAATTCGATATGCCTTGGATTCTCCAAATATTTTTCAACATAAAGGGCACCATTACCAAAAGCTTTGGTAGCTTCCAAGCGAGCAGATTGAAATTCCTTAGCAAAGCTTACCGCGTTGTGGGCTATTCGCATTCCGCGTCCACCACCTCCTGCAACAGCTTTTATAATAACCGGGAAGCCAATTTTTTGAGCAACCTTAATCGCATCTTTTTCATTCTCAATAGGCCCATCGCTTCCGGGAATGATAGGGACACCAGCTTTGCTGACGGTTTCGCGTGCCATTGCTTTATCTCCCATTTTACCAATAGTCTCAGCCTTAGGACCTATGAAATTGATATTGCATGAGGCACATTGCTCGGCAAATTCTTCGTTTTCCGATAAGAAACCGTATCCGGGATGAATTGCATCGACATCAGCAATTTCAGCAGCACTTAATATGCGGTCTGCTCGGAGATAACTTTCAGCTCCTGAAGCTGGGCCAATACAAATTGCTTCATCTGCAAGTTGCACATGAAGCGACTGTTCATCGGCTTCCGAATAAACTGCCAGCGTTTGAATGCCTAGTTCACGGCAAGCTCGGACAATGCGAAGGGCGATTTCTCCCCTGTTGGCAATGAGGATCTTTCGAATCATGGGGAAATTAGGATGGGCGGATCTTATACAAAGCCTGGCCAAACTCAACGCTCACGCCGTCTTCGACTAAGATTTCTAAAAGTTCACCTGAAACATCAGATTGAATTTCATTCATTACTTTCATTGCCTCTATAATGCACAAGACATCGCCTTTTTTGATTTTATCTCCAACTTTAACAAATTCTGGATCTTCCGGAGAGGGACGCCGGTAAAATGTTCCAACCATCGGAGATACAAATGAATTGGCGTCTTCCTTATCTTTTGTTGCATCTGTGGGTTTGCTAGATGCAGGAGTATCAAGAGGCTGTGCCTGAATCGGTTGCGGATGAACCACAACTTCCCGATGGGAAACCGAGCCTTGGTTAGATCCTGGACGAGATAGCCTTAGCTTCAAGTCCTTTACTTCTATCTCAAGTTCTGTGAGATCCGATTTTTGCATTAATGAAACAATTCCTTTTAGCTCGCTTAAGTCCAATCTATGGTCCTCCTAATTTGAAGATTATCATGTTCCCTTTATCAAAGCTGATTTGGAACTACATGCAATGCTTGTTTTTGTTGGATTCTTCAAAAACAATAGAATTAACGCTTCAAGGGATTGGTTTTGAGATGAATAGTCCACTCAGGGTTTTCCCAGTCACCTTTAATTTTCAATGTACTTAGCCTGGATAGAGGGTCGGCTAAATTTACAAGTTGTTTCAATACTGGAATCTTTAAATTTCCTGCCAATTTTAAATCTGCCAGTAAGTCGACATCCGAATTAACCCAGTTTACTTCACCTTTGGCGTCGAAAGTGGACAAGGGACCGGATAGGGTTGCTTGGTCGAAAAGAATCCGGTCGTGATCCAGAAGAAATGGAGCATTTAAGCGATTAAAACTTAGGGCATCTGATGGCAACGGCAGATTAAATGCTCCCAGTTTTGATCTTATCCCTCCTAGAAGATGCATCGTTCCAATCTCTACATCATAAAAATCAAAGTTTCCACTTCCTTCAAAATGCCTGGGTTCAGATAAAGGCCCTTCAGCTTGTAGTGAGAAATCGATACGGCCACCTTCTTCCGAGTCTTCTGGGTAAATGTTACTCTCAACCTGATCAGCATCTTCAACTTCTTGGTCTTGCAGGTGTGAACTTTTCATTAAGCTTCGAGTCAGTCGGTTTCGGTCAGCATTTTTAAGCTCAATGTCTAAGCTAATGTGATCGGTTTTCTCAGAATTTTTAATAGCAGACAGCGTACCCTCTCCGCCAGCGATTCCAATTTTATCAAAATTAACCTTGGTCAGCCCTTCTGAGCTATTAATGCTCCCACGAGCATAATCAAGTTCGATTCCCGAATATGAAAAAGGTTGATTTGAAGAAAGGTAGACCTTGTACCAAGAAACATTTTTATCCTTTTCATTGTTCTTTTGTTCTTCGTAAATTTCCCCGGTTGCCTCGCAATAAACTACGGTTGCGTTGACATCGGATATAACTTGGTAAACCTCATCTCCAAGGACTTCTTTGGCTTGGTTCACTGGATAGTCACCCTTAAAGGAGAAATTCATAGATAAGTTGGATTTCTCTAGAGTTCTCGGGAGAACTAAAGTGCCAGTCGCCTGTCCGTACCCATGTTTTATATTCTTTGCTTTTAAACGCGTTGATGTTTTATCGACCTCAACCTGGATTGATGAACGATCGAGTTCAAAGCCTCTGTATCCTAATTTTTCCGTTTTTATCCAGCCCTTTGTAAGTGAATTCCCTTGTGGACCAGCCCAAATCCCAGAAATCGAGAAATTACCTTTTGGAATAGTGTCTGAGAATAAAAAATCTTCCCAGATTGGTTTCCACCAAAGCCCTAACCAATTATTTATGTCTGGAGGGTGGCAAGTTCCGTCAATTAAAAATCTGTACCTGTGAGGATTCCATTTTTGAAGATATTTTCCAGTAACCTTACTCTTTCCAAGATTTCCATGGGCTTGGTTTACCCAAACAGTAAAATCTTCTGCAATTTCTCCAACTGCATGAAATTTACCTGGTGGAGTTTCCAGGACAGAGAAATTTTTTGCGTTAAGTAAGAATTGTACAGGTTGTTTTTGTCTCGTAGGAGTGGGGTTGCTCCAAAATTGAAGACTGAACTTTTCACCATCTAAAACTTTAAGATTTCCCTGCGGAAGGTCGCAAAAAAGATCGAAGTTTTTAGGGATGAGTTTCATCGAACCTTTTAGTCCCCATTTGTTAGATTTTTTTCGAGCATTTAGACTAATCCTTGTTTTATTTGTGTCTGATAAAACCTGGACATCGGTAGAATTTCCTTCGCCCATGTAGTAGATGTACATTTCGTCGAGGTTACCAGAAATTTTACCCTCCAAGAAAAGATTTTGGAATGATGCAAGTAAATCTGTTTCTGGAATCTCGAGAGTTTCCAGGTTAATAAGACTATTTGCTTTTATATATGGCTTTAAAAAACTTAATTCAATGCCTGCATTATTAAGATTTATGGAATCAGCAGTTACCTCAAGAGATGCGACTGTCAGGTGCTTGTTTCTTTCGGCTTTATTCCATGAAAGTCTTGCTAACATGTCTTTTATTTTTTTGTCCTCACTATTATGTTGTGAAATTAAAACTTCGCCCATTTGACCATTAACTACTCCTCGTGTATCCACATGAACGACTGGGAATTTCTCATTCCATAGTAAAAGGTTTTTCTTAAAGGCGAATGCATGTTCTAGAAATTTCTCCAGAGGTATTGGTTTTTGCTTCTGCCCATAACCTTGGTGGAAAATTCTACTCATTTTTTTTACTTCAAGATGAATAGATGACTGTAATGAACCCAAAATAATATTTCCCTTGAGAAATAATGTTTCTTCCAGTGATCGATTTTTTAATGAAAATTCCTTAATTTCAATTACTGGACCTGCTTTGTCTTCGTTTAAAAAATTAGCTGAAGAAAACTTGATTTTATTGATTGAAAAAAGGGCCCTATTAATGGCACCGGATGGATTGAGAGAAATTGAGAGGTCTTTTATTTCTAAAAGATTAGAACCTTTTGCCCAGATTTCTGCTTTCCCACATTCAAGTTCAGAAAATCCAAGGATTTCGGGTCTTTCTAATTTTACAAAGATATCATTCGGCAAAAATGAATTTACCAAAACTTCTACAAATCTACTTGGTAATGGTATCCGTTGCGAACCGGTCAAAAGAAAAAATATTTGTGCGAGTAAACAGATGAAGAGAAGCAAATTTACTTTGTTTCTCACTCTATAAAGGGAGGCATATGCACGCACAGGCTTCATCTAGAAGCTGCAGGCTTTAAGGTTCAAGAGGTTTTGAATTCAACCCCTTTGATAATTCATCAATCACTGATATTGGTAAATTGCAGACAAGCCCAAGCTCTGGAGAGCCCGCAAACCATTTCGTGGCCCCGTATCGGTCAGTTAAATTAAAAAGGATCGAATTAACACCATTTTCGGCATTGTTCTGGAATTCAACTGAATATTTCCACGGTAGCCAATCTCCCTCCACCCATACGCCTTCATCATTATAAGAAAGTTCAATGAATGACTCAGCTTGGAACTCCATAATTCTATCATATGCTTCACCATCCGTTTCGTAAGAAAAAATATGAAGATTTTCTTTTTCTGTAATAGAATTTAGAACTACGCGGTCGGAAATGAATTGATCAGGTAAAAGCTCGCGGTTTTTAAAATTAATGGCTCGCGTGGATATAAGTTCATTCCATTGCGTGTTAACCAAACAAATCAATGCCTGTTCAGTAATGTAGGTATTCCATAATGAGGACTCGACATTAGATTTACTGATCAATAAATTTTGACGGGTTGTATCCATTTGCTCGATCTCAAGTTTTAATTGAGGTTGCTCAAAACCATGCATGCGAAAAGCTGACTGATCTGGGCTAAAAAGAATAAAGTCCTTCACTTCAACCATATTTAAATTNTGAATTAGTTCTACAATAACAGAAAGATCAGCTTGGAATGTGAAAGAGTCGGTTCCATTATCTTCCAAACCAACCCAAGAGTTNATGTCGTTTTTCCGAAGGGTCAGTGAGCGATTCCCATCGACCATTCTAAGCCTTTTTACTTGATCAATTTCTAGGTTAAACAATCTTTTCTCACGAAGTTTTGTTGATAAAGCTTTGAAGATTTCAGCGTATGCTCCCTGTACCCGGAAGGCTTGTGTTTTGCCTGAAAGCAAAGCCAGTAACTCAGTAACATCATCTTGAGAAGATTGAAAAAGTGTCACGCTATGTGTTTTTCCCATCGCTTGAAGAGAAATATCGAAAAGTTTAGATAAATTCTGATCGTCTTTAATCTCGGAAAACCCAATTAGTTTTTCGGACACAATTTTATGGAGCAGTAAGGAAACTTCTTCATTGTTTGCAGGTCCATTTATAGGCGATGAAAACTCCCAGCTTTCCTTTGGCTTGGTAAGAACAGTTTCAATATTTTCTTCATCGGTTTTGAATTCAACAACTTTCAGCGCTTCAATTGCATACAAGGGGGTATCCCAAAAGGTAAGCGTCGTCCAATCAACTGTGGTCTGGTTTAATAGGTCTTCAATTTGGCGTGGTGCTCGCCAAATTCCTTCCCCCTCTGAATTTTCGATCATTAAAAAACGGCTACTCTGATCCCTGGTCATATCACCTAAAGTAAAANTCAAGGTTTTGCTTCCAGCTGATAATTGAAGGGAGGAAGAATTCGTATCAAAACCATAGTCCTGTTTAATTTCTCCTTTACTTGAAAGCTCGTCGACTGCACATACAAAAGTGGGCTCCAAGTGTGAGATTTTAGAAATAAGGTTTGCCAATGTGATTGGTTCTACGGGCCAGAAAACGGGCTGAGTGAGATACCAATCCATTTGATTTTTTTTCAGGATAATTTCTTGCTCTCTGACTGGTTGTCTAATTGCAATCTCATTCATGTTGGCAATCATTTCAGAAAGATCACTGTCAATATTACCCATGGATGAAGGCTCATCGTCCAAATTTAATACAATGTATACGGCCAGCAAAACATTTGCCGCCAAGAGTAGAAAAGTTCGATTTTTGATCATTTGTTCATAATTCCTTTCTCAACCAACTCACAAAAACTCCGCTAAATAGAACCACAAGAGGTACGCTGGCAAAGTAATAAAAAAGAAGTTCAAACTCATTTTTGGACATCGAAACGCTGTAAGATTGTAAAATTCTTGGAGGTACATCCAACATTTGATTGTTTTCACCCATCCAATAAATGATGTTGCGGGCCAGTGCCTGATTACCTGCGCCGGAGCGAAGTTTTTCATTCGATAATATTTTCGAAGAGCCAAGAACCATTAATTTGCCTGCCGCAGTTAAGCCTGCTTGAGATGCCTGTTTAGGATTAGGTTGCGAAACTGAAAGTACAGGTACTGGACCCGCTAAATCTAATAGGGTATTTTTTTCAGGAGGAAATGATCTTTCAGTCCAACTTGAAAGAGCCCAGGAATCTCGAGATGAAAAAATTAACTCTTGTCCCACAAAGGGGGACTGGGTGGAATTTTCTATTTCCACGGGCCTGCAACGATCTGCTAAAATTGAAAAACCTTCGTTCATCAAGTTTTTAACAACTGGGTGGGAAGCTTCTCTTTGGTAAGTCCTTAAAAAATAGGCACCAGAAAATAGATCAAAATTTTCCCTCTTGGGGTCAAAAACCAACATATCATGACATCTTATTCCCCATTCTTTAAGTAAGGGGCGTAATCCAAGAGCAGGACGATCGCTCAGTGCAATTTCCTCGACTGGATCTAAAGCCAACAAGACTCGGCCCCGATTTTGATTTAAGAAATTTCGAAGAAGCTTAACTTCTTTATCTTGAAAGATAGCTTTGGGCCCAGAAATGACTAGAGCAAGTGCATCATTAGGCATTCTTTCGATCGTTCCCAAGTCAAGCGTAGCTACTTTTATATTCCTATCCTCCATCAATCCTCTTAATACCGAGTTTCCTTCCCTCGGGTCGAGGTCTTGTGGACTCGATTCGCCGTGACCTCTGGTGAAATATATCACCCTACGTTCCATGGCAGGGCTGGCTAAATCCAAGATAAAGCGCATGAGTGTTTCCTCTCCTCTGAACTTTCCCGGTTCCATGACTCCATTCTTTACCTCTTTCCAGTCGGAATAAAAGCCCGCCTCCCAAATGGCTTGGCGAGCAAGGGACTCGGTTGAGCGAAAGGCTTGGCTGGAATCGTACGGATTACTTCCTTTTTCATCTTTGTATCTAAAAATAATACGAGTTCCATTTTGTGGAGAAGCGGCAAGTACGAGGTTTGGCTGGGTTATTTTATAACGGTCCAAAATATTGTCATGGGACGGAGGAGTGTGAACATCCATACGGTGGACCCTAATCGGGAAGGGGGTATCAGCTCTCTCAAAAGCATCCAAAAGCAAATCAAGGTCATGAGTGAACCTTTGAATTATCTTTGGCATGCTGGCTTTTTCCGGCAAAGTAATGATCAGGTCAACCGGTTGGTTCATTTTATTTAATAGAGCAAGGCTTTCCTTAGAAAGGCTGTATTTCTTATTAGGGCTCAGATCGATTTGAGTATCTATACCAGAGACAAGAAAATTGAATCCAAAGGATAGGCTAAAGAGTAAGACTACTACAATCCATAGGTCGAGCCTGCGGTTTCTTTTAGCGTGTTTAAAATCCATGGCCTAGTGCTTGAGCCTCTCAACTTGCAAGGTGGATAATCCGAGGAATAGAAAGGTGAGTACGGCTTGATGCAGTAGGGTCGAGAGGTCAATAATTCCAACCGCAAAATGCTGAGCCTTATTTAAACCCTGGTTTAAAGAACCTAAACCAACTTGAAGAAATTGGCTTAGGTCAGAAGCGGAAGAGATATTTTGGTGTTCTCCAAAAGTAAAAGCCATAGCTGCTAGGTATAAAGTAAGCAAAGTGAATGTAAGCATGCCGGCAACCATTTGATTTTTGGTTAAACAACTAGCGAAAATTCCAACCGCGGTAAAACTAGCTCCAAAGATGGCCAAAAAAGCACATCCGCCAATCCAGTGCTCAAGTTCGTTAAAACCCAAGCTTACTGCTTGTTCTTGGAATCCGTACCACAGAAGAAGTGGGAAGCAGAGAGCGAGTGCACAAATAATGAGGAAGAAAAAGAGAGCAGCCGTCCATTTTCCAAGCACCAAACCAAAAGAACCAACCGGAGCGGACATCAGGGTTTCAAGAGTACCCAGTCTTCTTTCTTCAGCAAATGATCGCATGGTAAGGAATGGAACAAGTGCAGGTGCCCCAAAGGTCAATCCAACAACTAACGATGAAAGGGGAGGGAGAATCCATGCAGTATTGGAAAACCCTTCAATGAAAAAGCGAAAACCAATGCCAAGCAGGGAGAGAAAATAGAAGCTGGCAACATAGGTTGATGGAGATATAAAAAGCCCAAATAGCTCGTGCTTTAATATGTGCCAATAACCGTTCATGAGGTTTTTGGTTTATGAGATTCAATCTTAGCTGAGCGGTTTTTCTTTCCTCGACCTAAATAATCTTGCACTTCCCAATTCTTTTTGGTTGCCCGCAAGAAGATGGTCTCCAAGTCAGGCCTAGAGATTTGAAACTCTGAAATGCTAAGCTCTTCATTTTTTATTAGTGCCCGTAATATTTCTTCCGCTTTTTCTTCTCCCCGGTTGGTCGAAAAGGTGAATCTGCGCTTAGACAAAACTTCTACAGGATCATCGTATAAAAGTTCGCAGCTTTGATCGATCCGACGGATAGCTTTTTGCAGGTCAATTTTGCTATCGGAGGAAACAATTTCAAAGACTGTTTTATTGATAAACATTTTTTGTAAATCATTCATGGTTCCTTCTGCGACAATTTGTCCGTGACTTAGAATGATCATACGATCACAACAGGCTTCTACCTCTGAGAGTATATGACTGGAAAGAAGGAACGATACATCTCCGCGCAGTCTTTCCATCATTTTGCGGGTAATGGCAGATTGTCTTGGGTCTAGACCGATCGTAGGTTCATCCAGGATCACAAGTCTTGGCTCAGCCAAGAGAGCGTCGGCAATGCCCACCCTTTGGCGATAGCCTTTTGAAAGATTGCCAATTTTTCGTTCTGCAATCCGTCTCTCTAAATCGCAGGCATCTAGGGCTAAGCGAATTCTTTCTCGCTTTCTACTTCCTTCCAACCCCTTTAAGTTGGCGCGGAAATTAAGGTATTCAATAACCCTCAGTTCTTCAGGTAATGGGTTATTTTCGGCGAGGAAACCAATGTGTTTACGAACCTCTCCTTCCTCTTCCGCTAGGTCAACCCCGCAAACCTTTGCCTCACCGGAGTCTGCAGGAATTAGACCTGAAAGTATTCGAAGGGTTGTACTCTTTCCTGCTCCATTAGGACCGAGGAATCCAACAATTTCCCCTTTGCCGATTGAAAAACTTATCCCCTTAAGGGCCTGAACCAAGCCATACCGTTTGCGCAGATTGATTACATCTACTATTGGCAAGGGTTTTGATTCGGCACTCATGTTATGTTGGTAACACCTTAAACTTGTTGGTTGGCGAACGCCAAGCCAAGTCCTTCCAAAGTAAGAGATGGACGAATCGAGCTCCCTTGAATTTGAAAGCGATTGGACTCACCACCTGTTTGAATCAACGACTTAATTTTTCCATGTTTCTCTTCCAATTGCTCTTCAAGTGCATTGAGGATACCCTGTAACATTGCCGGATAGCCAAAATGTAAACCACTTTGTATTGCCCCACATGTACTTTTCCCAATTGGGTCAACGAGGGTTTCGTCAGGGGAAAGCCTAAGGTTGGGTAATAATGCGGTATTGTTCCCCAAAAAATCGAGCATTCCCTGAGGTCCAGGTATAATTACTCCTCCCTCATAGCCTCCGTTTGCCGTTACTACATCAAAGGTCGTAGCAGTTCCCAAGTCGATAACCACCGCTGGTAAATCAAAATTTTGATAAACTGCGATGGCGTTAGCAATCCGGTCGGCACCAATCTCTTCAGGGTTCGGGTATCCAATGGGAAGAATCGATTGGGTACGAGCAGTTAGGCTGTAAGGAGGAACCTTTCTTGATACAAGAGCTTTAAGTAAGGACGATTCTGCGTTAGGGACAACCGAACAATAAGCAATACCCTCATCCGCTGACCATTCCTTTAGCCATGGTTGCTCGGAATCAACAAAAGTATGAGTAGGAATTATCCGTTCCTTACTAATTTTACCATCTTCCCAAATTCCAATCTTGCAAGTTGTATTACCCAGATCAAGGCAGAGGAGAGGCTCATTTAAATACCTCATAAAAGTAATGAAACCTCACCAGCATGAGCAACTCGGTCTCTACCATTTCGCAACTTCAAGCGTAAACCACCTGAATGATCAATTCCATCAGCCCGACCAGTGTAAGTCTCCTTGCCACTTTGAACTTTAATTTTTTTACCCTTTAGGTAATCCATTTCTTTCCACTCTTTTAGAAGTTTAGTATCAGCATCTTTGCCCAAACATTCTTTACTTGCTACGAGACAGGTCTTTATCAGTTTGGCTGCTAATTCATGGATCCTCCAACTTATTCCGCTTGCTGCAAGTAAGGAGGTCGAAGAATCACGAAGGTCTTTGGGGAAATCTCCGAGCTTGGAGTTTACATTTAGGCCAATGCCGAAAACTATTGATCTAACCTGATCGCAATCGATTGAGGCTTCGGTAAGCATGCCTCCCAACTTTTTGTTGTCACAGATCAGGTCATTGGGCCATTTAACGAGCAGGTTTTGAATTCCAGTAAGATCTTTAAGGTATTTCCCAATGGATATTCCCTGCCATAGAGTAAAGTTGCGAAATTTGACTAATTCCACATTGGGCCTGAGTGCTATGCTTAGGTAGAGGTTTCCACCTTTCGGACTATGCCAAGTTCTACCCATTCTTCCGCGGCCCGAATCTTGTTGGTGACTAAGTACGGCAAAAGGAGTTTCGACTCCCTCGGCTAACAATCTTTCCGCTTCCGAATTTGTACTATCGGTTTTTTGTAAAAGGTAAAAGGGACAATCCGTTTTACATTCCTTTAACCAAGCTTCCAATAAGGGTGAAACCAATAAGTCTGGTTCCCCTGCAAGGCGGTAGCCACGATTTTGACTCGCTTCTATGGATAGACCAGCCTTGCGCAGTTTATCCACATGTGCCCAAACACCTACCCTTGACATCTTCAATTTTTCGGCGAGATGATTACCGGAGACATAATGCGGGGAAGCTTGCAACAGGCAGCGCAAAACATAAACGTCTGGATTCTCTCGTTTTCGCACACGGCGTTGTTTCAACTTAGGGGTGTAAGCTTTTTTAACTCCTTTTGGGTACTTGGCCATTTAGTTAATCCAGTCTAATCCAATGTCTACCCACTTGGCTGAATGAACCGGAGCACCCGTGGAAATGAAATGAGGTTTAGCCTTGGCGTATTCGTGGAGATTTCCGCGGTTTATACATCCACTGGCTTCGAGTACAACTCGGTTTTGATTAATCTCTACTGCTTGGGCAACTTCTTGGGGCGTGAAATTATCGAGTAATACAGCATCTACACCTCCCAGGATTGCATATTCAAGCTGTTCCAAATGATCGATCTCAAGTTCAATCAATTTTCCCTTTGCCTGTTCCCTGGCTGCAAGTAGAAAATTGACCAATGAATTGAGGTCTTTAATTCCAGCAGCGGCAAGGTGATTGTCTTTAATAAGAGCCCGATCAAACAGCCCCATCCTATGATTGAAAGAGCCTCCACAGGCAGTGGCATACTTTTCTAAAATTCGTAGGCCCGGGGTTGTTTTGCGTGTGTCAAGCAGGCCAACTTTTTCAGGCTTCGTAACCTTTACAAATTCTGCCGCATAGGTTGCAATTCCAGACAAACGTTGCATGAAATTAAGCAGGGTTCTTTCAATTGCCAAAAGTTGCGGAATTGAACCTCTGAGGGTGCCGAGGCTATTTCCAGTTAGGTAGCTTTCGCCATCTTTTCCATTAGTAGAGAATTCAAGATCGTAACAAGAAAATGTATCGAAAAGAATTTTAGGCAGTTGAACCCCACAAAGAACAAGAGGTTCGCGAGCGACTAATTCAGCAGTTCCGTTTCCTTTTAGTGAGCAAAGAGACGATGTTAGGTCACCTTTCCATGCTTGCGAAGTAATTGGCATGTCGAGATCTTCCTCCACACAGCCTGCCAATAGGCGTTTCCAAAAACACTCGGACTGTTCGATCTCACGCCATGATATCTTTTGGCGGAAATCTTTTAGTCGGGCAGGGGAAGATGTCACGAAGCGACCGGCAAGGGCTCTGGAGAAACGGATTCCAATAATTGGCGGGTTGTGGGCAGGTCTGAGATAATTTCTCCAGGGTCAGGTCCAATGCCAATAAAACGAATTTTAGGAAGTGCTATGTTTGACCAACCATTGGGGTAGGCGACCTCGATGATGGCGGCAAGCATTTCGGAAATATATTCCTTTGCTTGCGCGGGCAGTTGTTCGAAAGACTTCATGCCTTTAAGGTTCTCATTCCATCCGGTGATTGTTTTATAGACCGGCTTGAGGCTTTTTCTTAAATTTTCATCCCTTGGCACAGCCCGAGTGAGTTGACCATCAGCCAGTTGGTAGGCCGTGCAAATCTTTAGTTCAGAAGGAACGGAACTATCAAGGGTAAGGGCATCAAGTTTATTGATTACAATCTGATCAAAGCCTCCGTACCTCAATGCATTACCTTTTTCGACAGCATCAAACCAACCGACCATACGTTGCCTGCCTGTAGAGGTTCCAAATTCTAATTTTGCCAGTTTTTGTCCCCATGGGTCGGACAGATGATCCATTTGGGTCAGGAAGTGGTGTGTTCCAACCTTGGTATCATATGCTTTACAACAGCCAACCTGGATAATGGGTTGCACCGGGATGCCTCCAGAATGAAAGAGCTCAGCACTGGTGGTATGGGATGCGGTTACATTTGGGGTAAATCCATGTCTTTTATCCAGCCAGTAAGCCTGTCCGAACTCTGCCACTACCAGGCGTTTTTCCTGGGCAGCACTAAGGAGGAAGTCGCGGCCATCCCCTATACAGGTTTTAAGTTTGTTTCCTGCTTCCCAATAAACCTCGATCAATTCGTCTAGGTTGAGGGAGAATGGTTCGTTGCCTTGGAATCGTTGAAAGTCGAATTCATCGACTGAAAAAATCTTCTCATCCAGGGATGCTTGATTTGCCCTTGTCTCGGCAGTGGTAAGGGTTTTGAAAAAACCATGCCAGTCTGCCTCATTTACTTTGCATACCCATTGAATGGTGTCCAAAGCCCGTTGGCAACGTTCTCTTAGGGCCTGGGCAAAAGAGTCCTTGTTTCCCAGAAAGCTTTGATGAAAAATTTGCCATTGTCCGGTTTCGTCTCCGTAGGCCGGGCTTATTCCTCGCCCAGTAGATCCGCGACTTTCCATACCTAATTGATTAATCCGGTAGTTTTCCCAAGCCAAATCGAGGAGTCGGTGGCTCAAATCACTTACCTGACATCTTTGATCAATAAGCAAACGATTGATCACCTTAAGCCCGCGGGCTTCTAATGGCATTGCTTCCCAGAGAAATTTGCGAGGGTCCGCGACCACACCTGATCCAATCAGTAAAGTTTCCACCTCAGGATCCCCGACGCCAGAGGGAAGTAAGTTGAGCTTAAGTCCGGCTGCAGTGTGCCCTGCATTCGCTCCCCCGTTTACCTTCATGACTCCAGCAGCTGGTCTGCCAAGACTTTTCTTTTCGTGTTCGAGGATTTCATGGACTACCCGGCCCTTGCCTTCGTCTCCCATACTAATTCCGGTTACTGAAACCAAAGAAGATACAAATGATTGATCCATGTCAGCCATGATAAAAATAAATTAGTTAAGAACGCTTGAGGTCGGAACGTTTGATTTCTACGACATCATGAGGAGCAGACTCTCGTTGACCTGCAGGAGTCACCCGAATAAACCTGGCGTTTTGGGAGAGTTCGGTCAGGTCATCTGCACCTAAATATCCAAGTCCTGCGCGAATTCCACCAGCTAGATTTTCCAGCACTTCTCGTAGTGAACCGGATACTTCTTTTAAAGCTTCGATGCCTTCAGCGGTACTTTTACCTTTGAGATCAGTTGTTTTGTGACCGTAGCGTGCAGCAGATCCTTCGCGCATCGCTTCTAAGCTTCCCATTCCTCGGTATTGTTTATAATACTTTCCTTCGATCTCGATGATACCCCCAGGTGCTTCTCTGCAACCAGCAAGTAAACCACCACAAATTACTCCATCGGCTAGAGTTAGGGCTTTAACAATATCTCCAGATTTATTGATCCCACCATCGGCTAACAAGGTTACTCCAGATTGTTTCTTGGCTTTTGACGCAGCAAAAAGTGCGGTCATTTGGGGGGTTCCTACACCAGCCACAATACGGGTGGTGCAAATTGATCCGGGACCCTGTCCAATCTTTATAACATTAGCACCAGACGAGCCTAAAAACTCTACACCTTCTCCAGTTGTAACATTACCTGCCATTAAAGGGAGTTCGGGAAATGCATCCCTTAAGAGACGGATTGCATCGCCCACCCCTTTGGTGTGTCCATGAGCAGTTGAGATCGCAACCAAGTTTAACCCCTGATCTACCATTTCTCCAACATGTTCAACCAAAGAGTCTCTGAGAATGGAACCATCATCATCCCGGGGCACCGAGACAGCAGCACCACAAAGTAATCGAAAGTTGGTATCTCTTGATGGTTTTAAGTGATCACTGGATTCGTCCATGATCCGTTCGATATCACTAAGCGTGTAAAGCCCGCGCATTCTGTCTTCCTCGTCGACCACCAAGAGTTTATGAATCCCCATGTGCTTACTGAAAAATTTGTCGGCGGTGGCAATTGGGTCGTCATCGACCTCGGTTTCACGAATAGTAAAGACCTTGTCTCGGGAAAGCATTCCATCCGTTACTTTTCGATCCTTGTAGCGTTCTTTGACTACCCTGCCAGGTAGAAGTCCCTGTAATTTTCCATCTTCGTTTACAATGGGAAAAGTGCGAAATTGAAAGTTTTTTTCCTCAATCGTTTTGAGAACATCTCCGATTAATTTGTCTGCTGAGAAGCAAATTGGGTCTTGGATTAAGCCATGTACATGATGTTTAACCCGTGTAACCTCTTTGACTTGTTGGCGCTGAGTCATGTTGTAGTGAATCAGGCCAAGTCCGCCATTAAGGGCCATACCAATTGCCATTTCCGATTCGGTAACGGTATCCATATCGGAAGAAACGATAGGTAGGCTTAGGTGGATGGATTCGCACAGCTTGGTATCGAGCTTTACTTGACCAGGTAGAACTTCTGAATAGCGAGTGACCAATGAAACATCGTCAAAAGTCAGGCCATTAGGAAGCGTACGAGTAAAAAACTCATCCGCTTCGAGGAATAAATCGTTATCCATGATTGGTGCTTACGTTGTCCATCGAGTATGCTTTATAATGATACATACGCTTTTATTCTCAAGGATATTTAATGATTAAACCAAGAACATACATGCTTTTCCGGCAATCTTTTGTTTGTCCCATAAAGACTGCACGAGGTGTTTGGACAGATCGAGTGAGTTTGGTGCTTCGACAAGATCATGAGAATGGTTTTACTTCTTTTGGTGAAGTTTCTGCTCTTCCAGGATTTTTTGATTTCAATCTTAAGGATGCCCAGAAGGAGGCGGAACGATGGAGTAGGGAAGGCGGGCACATAGATGAATTTTCGATTATCGGGCCAGCAATAAGCTCTTTGGAGTCAAATATTTGGAAAGATGGGGATAAACAAATTAAACTTCCTTCATCCGCCAGGCTTTGGGGTACGCCAGGCTGTGAGGATGCGAGGGTGATCAAGCGAAAGGTTGGGCTTTCTCTTCCTCAAAATGAAATTCCTGAGATTGTGGATTGGTTGGAAACCTTAGCCCCCCATATTCAAGTTCGTTTAGATCCCAATGAAAGTTTTTCCAGAGATGATTTATTGTTATGGATAGATGCCCTGCAGCAATACCGGTCAGTTCAATTCATTGAGCAACCAACTGGGCCCACTGATGACGAATGGTTATTTAAATTCGCTGAGGATTCCCCAGTTCCGATTGCTTTGGATGAGGGACTTTCCCGGATTAAGTCTTTTGAAGAGTTCGTAAACCTTCCTTCCCAACTATATTTGGTAATCAAGCCCCTTTTATTTCCTAATTGGGGAAAAACCTTAAATTTATTAACTGATCAATTCGCGCGGGTTATTTTTTCAACTGCTTTTGAAAGTCCTTTTGGTTATGAAGCATTACTAAGGTTAAGTTCTCATTCTTTAATGTCTCCTGGATTGGAACGTTCTTGTTTTCGTGGAAACCAATATGAATTCATGGAACATCATCTTGGCACCCTAAGAAGTCCGTGCGTTTCGAACCATAAACTCGTTGAGCTATGGGATAGAATTTTAGCCCTGTGAACAATCCCTACGCTATATTACCTGACAGTTGGACTGCTTCCTCCAGTAAACGGGGTCTCCAATTGATTAAATACGCTAAGGGCGTATTAGACCTTTTGAAAAAGGGTTTCTCTGTTCAATTTGACCAAGACGAAGCAGTTCAATGTGGTGAATCGGGGGAAGAAGTATGCTTAAACTTTTTGTCTGGGGGTACCAGTGGTCAGCCAGAATTTGTGGAACATAACCATGGGACTTTGCAATCAGCAGTAGGAGGTTTAGCTTCGCGTATCGGAGATCAGGCTATGAATTCCATCTGTTGTTTACCCCTTTGGCATGTGGGTGGATGGATGCAATTAGAAAGAGCCTGGAGTACTGGTGGAAAGATATATTTCTGTGATTATCGAGATCTTAAAAATCCAAAGGTCGCAGGAAAAGTATCCGGAAATTTAATATCTTTGGTCCCTGCACAATTGCATGAACTTATTAAATCTCCAACCGCCATAACTGCATTGAGCGAAGCCCGTGGCATTTTTGTTGGAGGAGCCGGCATGAATGCGCAATTAATTGATGTTTCCCGTTCTCTTAATTTGCCCGTTTGTCCATGTTATGGTTCGTCGGAAACGGCTGGGATGATTACCTTGCTCGAATCAGGTTCTTTTCTTAATGGAATTAATGGAGTGGGGCCTTGTTTGCCACATGCAGAAGTTAGGCTTTCAGAGAAGAATAGCCAAGTTTTCATTAAATGTTCAAGTCTTTGTATCAGACGGGGTAAGCGTATGTTTGTAACCAATGAATGGTTGCAAACCCCTGATTTTGGAAAAATTGATTCTTCAGGAAATTTAACCATAGAGGGACGTTTGGATCGTCTAATTAACACGGGAGGAGAAAAGGTTGACCCAAGCAGAATAGAAAAGGTTCTACATTCCACAGGTCTTATCGAAAACTGTTTGGTATATGGAGTTTCCGATCAAAAATGGGGGCAAAGAGTTGTTGCCCTTATCACCCCGGCAGATGTGAACCTAAAATACCTTAAACAAGAAGTTAAAAAGAAGCTCCAAGGTCCTCTGATGCCTAAGGAGTGGATAACATCAGATAGGATCCCAATGTCAGAGATGGGGAAACCTAATTATATCTTGGAATGAAAAAAAGGGCGTAGGTTAGATTTTGTCTACGATCTTGTCAGCTAACCCATATTCAATTGCTTCCTCAGCATTGAGGTAGAAATCCCGATCTGTATCTTGTTGGATTTTTTCCATGGGTTGTCCTGAAGTGCGGGCCAAAATGGTGTTGAGTTCTTCCCGTAAACGTTCCATCTCCTGAGCCTGTATATTAATATCCACAGCTGCAGCTACCATCCTTCCAGTAATCAGGGGTTGGTGGATGAGGACACGCGAGTGAGGATATAAAAAGCGTCTACCCTTTGATGCCCCGCAAAGCAATATCGATCCCATACTTGCTGCCATGCCAGTCACCACCACTTTGATTGGTGAGCTGATCAGTTGCATGGTATCAAAAATGGCCATACCTGCAGTGATTGAGCCCCCAGGAGAATTTATATAAAAAGTAATTTCTTTTCCTGGATCCGTGGCTTCCAGATGAAGAAGTTTCTCGGTGATATCCCGGGCGGATTTGTCACTAACTTCTCCCCATAGAAAGATCTTACGATCTTCAATAAACTTTGATTGTATGGCCTCAGCGACCGATGCGGCTTTCTTATCCTTTTCTTTGTCTTCGCTCATGAAAGTGAATATGTATAGCGGACTATATGTTTTTGTCGAGCATCTCGATTCTGCGAATATGCCGATCGCCTTCGAACTCGGCATTCAGCCAGGTATCGATAATATTTAATGCAAGTTCCTGACTGATCTGTCTTTGGCCAATAGAAAGAACATTTGCATTGTTGTGTTCTTTAGCCAAACGGGCGGTCTCTTCACTCCAGCAAAGGGCACACCGTACCCCCTTTACTTTATTTGCCGCCATGGCTTCACCATTGCCACTTCCTCCAAACACTACTCCAAGATCACAAGATCCGTCGGCAACAGCTTCTGCAGCTGGACGGACAAAAGCAGGATAATCTACGGATTCTTCGGAAAAAGTGCCAAAGTCCTGAACTTCATGCCCAAGTTTTTGTAAGTGTTTTTTGACGGCTTCTTTGTAAGTAAATCCAGCATGGTCTGTACCAAGAGCTATTTTCATAATATTTGTGGTGTGTGGCCTTGAAGTTTAAATAAGGCCAAGTTCCATTTTACCTTCCTCAGAAATCATGTCCTGTGTCCATGGGGGATCCCAAACAATTTCCACCTCTGCATGATCAATTCCTGGAAGTTCAAGTACTTTTCCTTTGCAGTCATCTGCAATGACTGGTCCCATGCCACAACCCGGGGCGGTAAGAGTTAGATCAACATAGGCCACACGACCATGGTCATTAGTATCCTCTAATTCCACCCGGTAAATTAAGCCGAGATCGACCACATTTACGGGAATTTCAGGATCGAACACGGTCTTTAGGTTTTCCTTAATCTCCTCAACGCTTGCAGGCTTAGCATTTCCATCATCAGGTAGCTTGGACGCTTCTTTAAGATCTTCGCCCAAGGAATCGGCATCGCGGGCAGCAATACGGTACATTCCCTGAAGGGTCATAACGGTGAAGTTTCCACCAAGCCGGTGGGTGATGGTTACTTTCTCACCCCGACCTAAGGTAAATTCTTCACCGTGTGGAATTAAAGTAGCAACTACATCACGGGTAAGTTCAACTTCTTGTTGGCTCATATATTTAAATAGCTAGGACGCAAAAGAAGATTCCAGACATTGCAAAGCCCATTCTCTGGTGTTTTTATCGTTTATCCCCATCAATGGCTCGTTAAGGAAACCAAGGGCAATTAATTTTTCAGACTTTTCTGAAGTAATTCCTCGGCTTTGCAGATAGAATAAATCCTGAGGATCAATTCTGCTGGTGGTGGCACCATGACTGCATTTAACTTCGTTTGCTAAAATTTCCAACCCAGGCAAAGAGTCTGCTTTTCCTTCTGATCCAAGAAGCAAGTTTCGATTGGTTTGATAAGCGTCGGTATGCTGAGCTTCCTCTTCCACTTTAATTAAACCAGAAAAAATCGACCTTGATTGGTTACACAAAACATTTTTGCAAAGCAAATTACTTGTGCAGTGAGGGGCTTCATGTACCTGGATGGTCCGTTGGTCAAAAAGCTGATCATTCTTACCAAGGTAGACTGAGCCGTAATCAAAATTAGCCCCGTCTCCCTGCAAAACACCTTTTGACTCGATACGGGATTGGCCAGATCCAAGATGTAAGGTAACCGTGTTTAAGTTGGCATTTTTCCCCACAATGAAATTTTCCATTTGTACTAGGGATGAACTCTGGGAACATTCTTGTAGAACCACTCGGTTTAGGCGGGCACCTTCCCCAAGGCGCACTTTTAAAAGATTGGAAATATGACCACCCGGATTATCTGGATGTGCCGTAAGTTTTTCAATCAAGGTGACCTCTGCATGAGCTTCCAGTTCGATGAGGTTGTGATGAAAAGCGATTTTCCCTGCCTCTGGTTCCCGATGCTCAATGATTAAAGGTTCATCTGATCGTGTTGAAGCTTGAGCACGCAGTATAAACCCATTTTCTGCAAAAGCCCCGGTTAGCAAGGAGTAATCATCAGCCCCTAAATTTGGACCGGAAATTTTGGGAAGCAGCGAAAGTGAATGAGCTTGGTCAAGGATCAAACGATCCAAAAGATCAAAGGATATACCATCCACGGTGCTGGCAGATTCGATAAGTAGAGATTCTTTGGCGTTTGCCAATCCGTCGATTTTAGTAAGCCCAAAACGAGCACGGGGAGAAAACCGCCATCTTTCATCTTTGAGAATCCTATCTGGTAAAGCGGAGAATTGTTCCCAACATTCCTTGCGGTAGTCGGCCAGCCAACCGGGTTCCCAGGATCTGCCTTCAGCAAAGAGTTCGAAGGTTTGAGGTTGATTAAAAGAGAAGGGAGGCATGGAAACGGGAGATGTAAGAGTTTCTTGGCTCATGACGACGAATTATCCTACGGAGCCCTCCATCTCCAGATCAATTAAGCGTTTTAGTTCCACACTGTATTCCATAGGGAATTCTCGAATCAAATCATTGACGAATCCATTTACGCATAGACTCATCGCTTCGGCTTCCCCTAATCCACGTTGCTTCATGTAAAATATTTGCTCGGCACTGACCTTGGAAACACTGGCTTCATGCTGGACTGAATTAGCATCTCCTTGCACGGTAATCGCGGGATAGGTATCGGTTTGGCTTTTGTTGTTAATCAAAAGGGCATCACATTCGGTATTGTTTTTACAGCCCTTCAAATGTCCGGGCATTTGCACCAATCCACGGTAAGAAGAGCGCCCGTCACCAATGGAAATAGACTTGGAAACTACATTACTGGTGGTTTCATCGGCGGCATGAACCATTTTTGCTCCGGTGTCCTGATGCTGGCCATCATTTGCCAAGGCTATAGAGACAACTTCACCGCGGGCTTTCCTTCCCTTTAAAATAACTCCGGGATATTTCATTGTTAGGCGAGAACCGATATTACAATCGATCCATCTTACCTCAGCCTCTTCTTCGGCAAGAGCACGCTTGGTAACCAAATTAAATACATTATTGGACCAGTTTTGAACGGTTACATATTGGATTTTAGCTCCCTTTAATGCGACCAATTCAACCACTGCACTGTGCAGGGTTGAGGTTTCGAATTTTGGTGCAGTGCAACCTTCCATGTACATGACTTCAGAACCTTCGTCGGCAATGATTAGGGTACGTTCAAATTGACCAAAGTTTTCTGCATTAATACGGAAATAAGCCTGAAGAGGCTGAGCAAGTTTAACTCCCGGTGGAATGTAAATAAAACTACCTCCACTGAACACCGCACTGTTTAGGGCTGAAAATTTGTTGTCTGAGGTTGGGATAACTTTTCCAAACCATTTGCGGAATATTTCCGGATGTTCTTTTAAACCTTCGGTTGAACCCACGAAGATAACCCCTTCTTTTGCTAGGTCCTCTTTCATATTCGAGTAAGCCGCTTCACTGTCGAACTGGGCTTCCACGCCGGCAAGAAATTTTCTTTCCTGCTCGGGGATACCCAGGCGCTCAAAAGTATTTTTGATATCATCCGGCACCTCGTCCCATGTCCGGCTTGGTTGCTGACCTTTGGCCAAATAATAGCGAATGACATCGAAATTAATGTTTTTCAAGTCATCGGTTGCCCAATGAGTAGGCATAGGCTTTTTCTCGAAAGTGGATAATGCTTTTAGCCTGAAATCAAGCATCCAAGGATCCTCTTTTTTAACCTCTGAAATGTAGCGGACTACATCTTCGGATAAACCGATACCGGCATCGAAGGAATAATCGGTATCGTAGTGAAAATTACCTTTATCGCGATCAACATCGAGTTGGGACGGACTAATCATATGTAAATGGGGGTAGGGAGGGTTCTACGAAGCGACAGCTTCTTGTTTGATCCAGTCGTATCCGCGGTCTTCTAATTCAAGGGCAAGTTCCTTGCCACCGGTACGGACAATTTTTCCTTCTGACATCACATGGACATAATCCGGCACGATGTAATCTAAAAGCCTTTGGTAATGGGTAATCACGAGGATTCCTCGNTCTGGATTACGCATCCGGTTAACCCCGTCTGAAACCACTCGCAAGGCGTCAATATCCAAACCACTATCTGTTTCATCTAAAATCGCATACTTGGGGTTTAACATCGACATCTGCAGGATCTCACAACGTTTCTTTTCACCGCCTGAAAATCCGTCATTAAGNGAACGGGAAGTAAACTTTCGGTCCATACCCAAATCATCCATGTGGGCATACAAATCTTTATAATACTCAACTGCCTTTATTTTTTCGCCTTCTTTTAATCGAGCATTTAGCGCCGCTCTTATAAAGTTAGCGATACTTACCCCTGGAACTTCCATCGGGTATTGAAAGGCGAGAAATAATCCAAGCCTTGATATTTCATCAGGTTCCAAACCAAGCAGGCTGTCATCATCTAAGGTCGCGGTTCCACCTGTTACTTCGTAATCGGGGTGACCAGACAATACCTTAGCCAAGGTACTCTTTCCACTTCCGTTCGGACCCATGATTGCATGGACTTCGCCTTTAGGTATTTCCAGGGAAAGTCCATGGAGTATGCTTTTGTCGCCTATAGAGGCTTGTAGGTTATCAATTTTTAATGAGTTCACAATTGGTAGGTAGGTGTAAAAGTTTGGAGACTCTAATTATTTGAAGATTTAGCTGTTCCTGAAAAAGATAGGTCTAGGTTTTCTGCTTCAAATCCTTCGGGTACAAGTGCTTGCATTAGTGATAATGTATCATTATCGATTTCGACATCATAAATCTTGCCAGACTGAGTACACCTGAAATGAGCGTGAGGTGTAAGATTTGGACAGTAGCGGGTAGGGGAGCGATCCATGTTAACTTGCCTAACCAAGTCGCATCCAACTAGGGTTTCAAGGCAGTTATAAACCGTAGCAAAAGAAGTTCCCGGCAAATGCCTTTTAACTCGATCATAAATATCGTCAGCAGTTGGATGGTCCCGCTTATCAAGAATTACTCCGTAAACACAGGCTCGTTGTTTAGTCGGGCGTAGGCCTTTTTCACGCAGAGCTGTGTTAAAAGTATCTCTATTGAATGATAAAAGTGAGATAGGCATTGAAAGTATAAACCTATCCAATGTCAGATACTTCACAAGCTAAATTGGAATTATTCTAATTCCTGAAAAGCTTAGAATTGCGAGTTAACTCGCGAAATTACGGATTAATAATCTGTGTAAGTAAGCAAACCCCAAAAAAGAGTGGTTTTTCCACCCTTGTGGTCTCTCCGGTTCACCAACTCATCAGAGCTTAACCGAAAGGTTCCTGTTTCGATAGGAGTGTATGAAGCAGGTTCGTGAGTTACCACTCCCGCTAAATTTACTTTTTTAGAAAAATATTTTTTAGGATTCAATCCACAACTGGATGACGCCAAACTTACCAATGCAAGTAAGCAAAGAGGAAGAAGCCTTTTTTGCATGGTCGAGTATTTGCCCATCAGTACTAATACAAAAATTTTACTCACTCGGAGTCAACATGAACTTTGCTCAAAAACTGGCTTGTTATTAGATTGTCCAGTCACCGGGTAATAGCTAGGATATATCGTTTTTTAAAATGAGTAAGGAAAATAGCTTGATCGAGGAAATCATTTCCCTGTCCAAAAGGCGCGGATTTGTATTTCAATCATCTGAAATTTACGGCGGTTTAAATGGTTTCTTTGACTACGGCCCGCTTGGTGTGGAGTTGCGCAAGAACATAAAAGATGCCTGGTGGGAAGATATGGTGCGTCGCCGGGATGACATGGTGGGACTCGATTCGAGTATCATTATGAATCCAAGGATATGGCAAGCTTCCGGTCATGTGGACGGGTTTACCGATCCAATGGTAGATTGTAAGGAGTCTAAAATGCGGTACCGTGCGGATCAGCTTTTTGCTGCAGAAGTTTTGGTGGATGGAGATTCCTTGGGTTGGATATCTATGCTTGAGTCTGAATCCATGGAGGAGGATGCGGCTAAAATGGCAGAATCCATCAAGCGAAAAGCAGCCAAGCAGGGAAGCCTGAGCGAGCTCAAACTTCTTCCTTACGACGAATTGTCAACCGAGCAGCAACAACTGGTTCCATCCCCGGCAACGGGCAAGCCTGGTTCTCTTACTCCCCCGCGCGAGTTTAATATGATGTTCGAGACTCATGTGGGAGCTTTGAGAGATGGTTCTTCCAAATGCTACTTGCGTCCTGAAACAGCCCAGGGGATTTTTGCCAATTTTAAAAATATCGTGGATACGGGCCGCGTGAAAGTTCCTTTCGGCATTGCTCAAATCGGTAAGGCTTTTCGCAATGAAATTACTCCCCGAAATTTTATCTTTCGTTCGCGCGAATTTGAACAGATGGAAATTGAATACTTTATTCCGCCTGGAGATGAGCATTGGCCTCGCTATCATCGCGAATGGATTGATGCCAGAAAGAAATGGTTTCAATCGATTGGATTGACCTCAGATATGTTGGGGGAAGAGGTTCATCCCAAAAACAAACTCGCCCATTATGCTCAGGCTTGTACAGATATTACCTTTAAATTTCCTTTCGGTGAACATGAGCTCGAAGGAATTGCCGCTCGAGGAAACTTTGATCTCACTCAGCACCAGGAACACTCAGGAAAGAGCTTGGAGTATTTTGACGAGGGATTGAAGGAACGCTACCTGCCAAATGTGATTGAGCCCAGTCTTGGGGTAGACCGTACATTCCTGGCAGTTTTGTGTGCCGCCTATCAAATTGATGAAGTTGGTGGGGAAAAACGAACGGTTATGAAATTTCATCCAAGGGTCGCACCTATTAAGGCATCCGTTTTCCCTCTGGTTAAAAACAAACCGGAATTAGTGGAGAAGGCTCAATCTCTTTATCAACGGTTACAAAGAAAATGGAATGTGATGTACGATCAGTCAGGAGCGATTGGTCGCCGCTATCGTCGGGCGGATGAAGCAGGCGTACCTTATGCATTAACCGTAGACTTTGACACTTTAGAAGGGGATGGATCAATCACCTTGCGCGATCGGGATTCCACAAAGCAGGAAAGATTATCTGAGGATGAAGCGGTTGCTTATTTGGAGGAAAAAATAAACCCCTAACCGTTAGAGTTATTTGATCCTGAGAGGTTTTCTAATGGGCGGTTCAGGAATCACTTGGCTTCCAATCCTCCAAGACCAGTTGAAGGGAACTTCGTCCATTCCAATAATTTCTTCTTAGTTTAAAGGCGAGGTCGATAGATTGATTCTCTTCGGGTATTCGATCTGCCATTCTCCAGGCAATTCCTCGGATGTATCCATTTGAATTGCGTAATGAAAATTGAAAATGTTCTCCATTTCCAATTTTTCGTACGGGAGACTCCAGCGAAACCCTTTTTATAGCTAGTACGGGTTCGCGATTATCCTGCCCAAAAGGGCCTAAGCCATTAATTTCATCCAATAATTCATAGCGTAAATCATTTTTCGATACCCAGGCGTCTATAATTAGTTCAGGAGTTTCTTCCTTTGTTGACCCACTCCTTTTGGCGGCCTTTAAAAATTCCTCAATAAATGTATCGAGTTGATCCTCTTTCAAACCGAGCCCTACAGCAACGGGATGTCCACCCCAATGCGTAAGCTTGTCTTGGCAGGATGCGAGAATTTCGACTAAGTTTACTCCCGTTACACCTCGTCCTGAACCACAGTATTCTCCGCCTTCCGCCTGAGCCAAAACCAGGCAGGGTTTGTTCAATGAATTGGCAAGTTTTCCGGCCACGATTCCTACCACTCCAGGGTGCCATGCATCTCCAGTGCCACAAACCACAGCAGCAGGTTCATTGGCGAAATTTTCCTCAGCTTGTGCAAGGGCATCTGCAGTTAGTTTGGCTTCAATGCCCTTCCTTTCCTCGTTAAATTGAGTAAGTTGCCGGGCAAGGCTTTTGCATTCCTTTTGGTTTTTTTCTAAAAGTAGGGAAACTGCGGTTTCAGGCTCATTCAACCTTCCACAGGCATTGATTCGGGGGGCAAGTTTGTAAGTAATATCTTCGGTTTCGGGTTCAATGGAATCGTCCAGGCCGCATTCAGCGAGTAGAGCGAGTAAACCAGGTGAGGCATCGATAAATAATCGCTTGATTCCAAATCGCGAAAAGACCCGGTTCTCATCCTTCAGGG